>Ga0102952_1000390_pt1 | contig 16928 bp, 8 predicted proteins | sample SalPon2A_C_D1_MG_FD_78506 | JGI IMG/M metagenome (GOLD analysis project Ga0102952, IMG submission 78506) | Soil microbial communities from South San Francisco under conditions of wetland restoration - Salt Pond MetaG R2A_C_D1_MG | ecosystem: Environmental > Terrestrial > Soil > Wetlands | place... | reverse complement strand
GCCAGCGCCGGCGAGGACAGTTGCAGCGCGTCCACGGCAAGCCGCTCGAGGTTGCCGTGCGCGCGCGCCTGTGCATCGAAGCGGCCGAAACTGTCACCGACCAGCGCCGCATGCCCGCTCACGGCGTAGTCCGTCAGCCAGCCCGAAGCCTCGAGGCGCAGGTCTTCGAGCGCCATCGTCGCGGCGGGGTCCTGCAGCGGCCAGCCGAGACGCGGCGATTGCGCCGTCAATGCGAACGCCGGCTCGCCGCCAATGAGCGTCATGCTGCCGTCGAGCCGCAACGACGGCGTATCCCCCGTGACCTGGAAACGGAGGTCGGCGAGCGTGCCGTCGAACGTTGCCCGTGCGCGGATCGGCCTGTCGCCCGTCAATGCCGCCGTGACCGCGGTGCCGGGATCAACGGCAAACGGCGCGGCCAGGCCGAGGCCGCCGTGCAGCCCGATCTCGACCCCGGGGGCGCGCAATTGCAGCGCATCGACGTCGAGCGACTCGAACAGCCGGCCGGAGACTTCCAGCGTATCGAGGAGTTTGCTGCGACTGCCGTCCGCTGCAACCCGCTCGATACCGTGCACCGCCGCATGCCGCAGCTCGAGTGGAAACGGCAGGCGCAGTGCGGCCAGCACCCGGCCGGGCGGCGGTCCGTCGGCGGACGCCGCGGACGGCACCGACAGGTCGCGCAGTACGACCGCGTCGAGCACGAGTGTCCCGACAACGACCCGGGTAGGGAAGAGATCGGCATCAATGGCGATGACAACCTGGTCCACCGACAGCGCGCGGCTCGCATCGCGGTAGTCGAGCCCTGTCAGCGTCAATCCCTGCGACAGCGTACCCGCGACCGCCGCGGCGCCGAGCCGCCCGCCGAGCGCCGCCTCGACCCGCGACCAGGCCCAGCGTGCGCCGGATTCCGTGTACAGCAGCCAGCACGTGGCCGCTGTTGCCGCGAGGCACAGCGACAACAGGCCGATCAGCAGGCGCCGGGTCGGCTTCGTCATCACAGCAGCGGCGACCCCATGGTAAAGTGAATGCGCCACGGCCTGCCCGCGACATCCACGGCCTGCGCGATATCGACCCGCACGGCGCCGGCGATCGTGTACCAGCGCACACCGATGCCGACACCTTTGCGCAGGTTCGCCTCGTCCCAGTCGTTGAAGGCATTGCCGATATCGGCAAACGCCGCCACCGACCAGTTTTCGGCGATCTTCATTTCAATCTCCGCGGCGGCCGTGACGATGTTGTTGGAACCGACATCGTTGTTGCTCAGCTGCTCGAACGGATAACCGCGCACGCTGCTGCCGCCGCCGGCCTTGAAGCGATAGGTGTCGGGCAGCTGGGTGAGCGACAGCGACAGAGCCTCGCCGCCGACGTCCAGCACCAGGTTCCTGACCTCGGCGTCCGACCAGCCGACTTCGCCACGCAACAGCAATTTCCAGCGATCGCCGAGCAGGTAGCTGCGGCGTGAAGAGAAATATGCCTGCGTGAAGTCGCGTTCGGAACCCCACGCGCCGCGTGCGGTGAACAGCCACGCGCGTTCGCGGTGGCCTTCGGTGCCGAACGCGTTGCCGCGGATCACCGGCCAGTCCCATTCGATGCCGACCGCCAGCGAACTGACGGTGTTGCGAAACAAGCCGCTGAATAACGGATCGTCCGCCGCCGCGGCCACCTCGGGCGGCGCATCGAGGCGCGGCGCGTAACTGAAGGATTCGCGCAGGTATTGCACGTACATCGTTTCGAAGACCTGCTGAAAGCCCTGCTTGCGATCGCGCACGTTCAGCCGGCCGATGCGCGCCTCCAGGTCGTCGACCTGGCCGTTTGCGAGCTTGATGAAGTCTCCGTCGCTGTCGGCACGCTTGAATTCCAGGTCCTGGTGTTCCGAGCGGAACGCGGCCGATGCCGTCCAGAATTGCCGTTTCGCGCTGCGACGCGGTACCCGGTAGTCGCCGCGCAATGACATCTCGTCGTCGATTTCCCGATATCCGGTACCGATGTCGATACGGTCACCGCGCGACGAAAGCGGTCGCCGGCTGTAGGCACCCTGCGTTCGCACGCCGGTGTCAGTGCCGTAACCGAGCGAACCCTGCCACGTATTGCGTGTACTGGCCTTGAGCGTCGTGTGCAGGTCGACGACGGGCGGCGACTGTCCGAGCTTGCGTTCCTCACGCACCTCGATATCGGTGAAATTGCCACTGCGCCACAGATCGAGCCGGTACTGCGCCAGCAATTCCGCGTTGTACGGTGTGCCGGGTTCGAAGCGCGGAATATTTTCGAGCACCCATGGCTCCACGACATCCTGGTCGTAGCCGATCTCGCCGAACAGCACCTGCGGGCCGGTATCGAGAACGAGCGCAAGGCTCGCGCTCGATTGTTCGACATCAATGGTGATGTCGTGTGTGACGAATTCCGCCTTGAGAAATCCCGACGTGGCGGCGATGTCCAGCGCAGCCTGCTTGCGTTGCTCCCAGACACGCTGATTGAGGATGCGGCCTGCGCTGAGCGGCCAGGTTTTCTGCCATTCGCGCAAGTTTGCCGTGTCCTTGCCCGCACCACGGATATCGATGCGGGCGTCGCGCACCCGGATCGGTTCGCCCGCTGCGATGCGGATCGCGAGCCGCCAGTCGTCCGGACCGGTCTGTGTCAGCGTGCTGTCGATGTCGGGTTCGTAATAGCCGTAGGGCTTCAGCGCGTCGCGGGCACGGCGTTCGGCATTTTCTGTGATTTCTCGGAAGCGCCACGCGGATATGCGCGTGGTGCCGGTCAGCGAGAACTGCTCGACATGCGCCTTGACGTTGCCGAGCAGCGGTTCCTGCACGCCACTGATTGCATACGTCAGCTTGTCGGCGTGCGCCAGGCAGGCGGGAACGAGCCAGGCGAGGCACAGAAAACGCATTGCGGACAGGCGAATTTTGCACGGCATGCACGCGAACCGGAGCGGCGGGGCCGGGCATTGTACTGTCTGGGATGCAAAAATCACTGGATTCGGGCGTTCCGTGCCGGGACCGGGCAGCCGCCAGGCGGCGCCGCGGCATTGGCTGCCCGCCGGCGCGCTCGCCACTCTGCCGCAGCGGCATGGTGCATTCGATTTAACATCTTGCGCATGTCTCGTGCCCGGCAAATTGACAGTGTGATGACCGCGTGCCACGATCACAAATCGAGACAAGGGCACACTCTTCGAAAGAAGGGGCCGCAAAGCCACCGGTCTACGGGGAAACCTACGACAGCGGGGTTGCCGATACGTATCGCACGTAGCGACGGCGTACCGCCGTCAGGTGCAATCCTTCCGCCGTATTGTGACAGTACCGGGCCGCAATTTACGCCCGGCAGCGGTCAATCGCATCTCCGTTGCGGCTCCTGTGTGCGCTTGCCGTTTTTGCACAGGAGCCCAGCATGTCGGCCAATTCCCTACGCAGATCGGGTGCATACCGTGTCCGGCCGCCGGCGCAGCCCGCCGTGGTCACGCCGCAGGATGTCAAGGAACTGCGCGCCTGCCTGGACCCGGCGGCCAACTGCCTGCCACCGTTCCGTGCGCAGGGCGCCAACACGTCCTCGACGGACTGCACGTCGGCGACGGCCGGCACCGTCATCGACATGACCGCCATGAACGCCATCCGCGATATCGACTTCGAAAACTACACGGTCACGGTGCAGCCGGGCGTCCGGCTGCGCCACCTTGCGGCGGAGCTGGCCAGCCAGGGGCTCGAACTCGAGGGCAGCCACGACCTGACGAATCGCACCGTCGGCGGTGCGGTCGCAGGCGGCTGTGTCGGACCTGCCATTGGCGCGGACGGTGCCCTGTTCGCGTCCCAGGTGTGCCGTCTCAGGCTGGTGACGTCGGGCGGCACGGTACTCACCGCCGGACCCGACCGCGGCAACCTGCTGAATGCGCTGCGCCTCAGTTACGGCATGCTCGGCATCTTTCACGAAATCACCTTGCGTGTGCGCCCGATCCAGCCATTCACGGCCTCGCATCGCCGCTGCACCATCGCCCAGTTTGCAGCGGCAGCGGAGAAGCTCGCGCGCACGCGTATCGGCATCAAGTTTTACCTGCTGCCGTTCCGCAATCGCGTGTATCTCGACCTGCGCCGCTACGACGAATCCGCGGCCATCGGCGGCCGCTTGCCGTGGCGTATCAAGGACTGGGGCGAAAGCACGGTGTTGCCGCGCGTGCTCAAATCGCTGAACCGCATCGTGCCGGTGAGCGGCGTACGCTACCGCCTGATCGACGAAATCAGCCAGTTCACGCAGGGTGTCGTCAACAACCGCATGGTGTCACACGGCAGCAATTCCGCGACGCAATCGGTCGGCGGCGGCAGTGGACGCCTGCACTATTCGACCTGGCTGTTTCCGGCGGCGGATTTCGCCGTCGTCGTGCAGGCCTACCGCGATTTCTGCCTGCGCGTACACGAGCAGGACGGCTTTCGCTGCGACATGCCGACCCTGGGGTATCGCCTGAATCGCGACCGCTCCGCCCTCCTGTCGCCTGCTTTCGACGAACCGATGATTGCGCTGCGTGCGATGTCGACGCAGGCCGCGGGCTGGGAGGATTTTGCCATCGACTTCGCGGAGTTCGCGCAGCACTGGGGCGGCCTGCCGTTGTTCAACCAGTCGCGCAGCCTCGACCCGCAGTATGCCCGGGATAATTTCGGCAGCCGCCTGGATTTCTTCCGCAAGATGCGGCGCCGGCTGGACCCCGACAATCGCCTGATGAACCCGTTCCTGTCGCAGTATTTCCTGTAGCCGCGGCCGCCGGCCGCACGCGACCGTCAGCAGTGACGCAGTCGTCACGGCGTGCGGTGCGCTGCGGCATCCAAATTCGATTGCGGCGCATCTAAGCGACAGGCAGTCACACGGGACGGCTCGGCGGCAGCGCCGGCATTCTCCGATATGCCATTGTTTTTAAAAAAAATAGTAGTCCGGCCGGCGCATCGGCCGAATGCTTGCTTCGTACTTATTTAGTGTTATACTTGACTACAACACTAGATAACTAACAGGACGCTCCCATGGCCAGGAACGAACATTTGCGGCACGCCCTGCCGGTATTGCTCGGCATCGCGCTCGCCGGCGGCTTCGCCGCTTGCGGTGTCGGCGAAGCCAGGCTCGAGCCGGATCCGCTGGCCGCCGCAACCACGCCGTTGCCGGTCGATACCGCAACGGTTGCAATCAGTGACCTGTATGCACGCTACCAGGCGACGTCGAATGTCGCGGCGGACGGCGAGGCACAGGTACCGGCGCGCATCGACGGCGAGGTGATCGAAACGCTGGTAGAGGAAGGCGATCGTGTCGTCCAGGGCCAGGTCCTGGCGCGCATCGATGCCAAGCGGCTCAAATTGCGCATGCAGGAGGCAGGCGCCGTGCTGGCGCAGCGCGAGAGCGAGTACCGTCGTCAGCAGCAACTCGCCGACCGCGGACTGGTCAGCCGGGCGGCGTTCGAGAGCCTGGAATACGAGGTCGCCGAACTGCGTGCCGCCTATGACATCGATCGCCTGAATTTCAGCTACAGCGAGATTCGCGCACCGATTTCGGGCGTCGTTGCGGCGCGGCACATTCGCCCGGGCCAGCACGTGAAAAGCGGCGATTTGGCGTTCCGCATCAGCGATACGTCGCGGCTGGTGGCGAAACTGCTGCTGCCGCAGCGCGAATTTGCGCGCTTTGCCGCCGGCCAGCACGCTGCGCTGACCGTGGACGCCTGGCCCGGTGCCGTCTTCGACGCCGAGATTGTCCGTATCAGCCCGACCGTCGACACGGCGAGCGGTTCCATCACGGCCACCGCCTACGTCGACAACGAGGACGGCCGCCTCGCGCCCGGCATGTTCGGCCGTTTCGACATTCGCTACGAGAAACACGCTGCAACACTGAACATTCCGGCGCAAAGTGTGGTCCAGGAAGACGGAGAATCCGTCGTTTACCGGGTCGACAACGGCACGGCACACCGCCAGCCCGTGGAAATCGGCATCGTCGCCAACGGGCGTGCGGAAGTGCTGTCGGGGCTCGCCGACGGGGACGTGGTTGTCGTCTCCGGCAGCGGCGGCCTGCGTGACGGCAGCCAGGTGGTCGCGCTCGGCGAGCAGCGGCCCGGTGCCGATCGCGCACCGCAGGCAACATCTTGAGGAAGGCACAATCATGACTATCAGGGGAGCGTTGGCGGCTCTGACTGTCGCCATGCTGGTCACCGGCTGCAGCAAGCCGTCCGGCGGCGACAAGAGCGGTGACGACAGTGACGGGGACAAGGCCGCGGCGATCCCGGTGGAGATCACCCGGCCGGTGCGCGGCGATATTTTTGCGACACACACGGGAACAGCCGCCATCGAGGCATTTGCCGAAGCACTCGTGGTGGCAAAGGTCGGCGGCGAAATTCGCGAAGTGCTGGCGGAGGAAGGCGACGACGTCGAGGCGGGGCAACTGCTGGCACGGCTGGATGGCGACCGCCTGCGTCTCGACCTGGCGCAGTCGGAGGCACGGCTGCAGAAGCTCGAACGTGATTACCAGCGCAATCTCGACCTGAAGGAACGCGGACTCATCAGCGCCGGCGATTTCGAGAAGATTCAGTACGAGATGGAGGCGCTCGAAGCGTCACGCAACCTGGCTCGCCTCGAACTGAGCTACACGGAGATTCGAGCCCCCATCGACGGTGTCGTGGCAGAACGGCTGATCAAGAAGGGCAACACGATCGAGGTCAACGCACCGATGTTCCGGGTAACGAGCCTCGAACCGCTGATCGCCTACCTGCATGTGCCCGAACGCGAGTACCGGCGTATCGCCCCCGGCATGCCGGCCACGCTGGAAGTCGATGCGCTGGCCGGCACGGCATTCGACGCCACCGTCGCGCGGGTCAGTCCCGTCGTGGATCCGTCCACCGGGACATTCAAGATCACCATCGAAGTCACGGACCCCAGCCGGCGCCTGAAACCGGGCATGTTTTCCAGAATCAGTATCGTTGCCGACAAGCACGTTGATGCATTGCAGATTCCGCGCGGCGCAATCATCGAGGACGAGGGCGAGACGACCGTATTCGTGGTCAACGACGACACCGCGGAGAAGCGTCCGATCCGGACCGGGTTTGCCGCCAACGGCCGCATCGAGGTGACAGACGGCCTGGGCGATTCCGAATCTGTTGTCGTGGTCGGTCACACGGGACTTCGTGACGGCTCGAAGGTCTCGATCGTCAACCCCGCAGATGGCGACGCCAGCGCGGCGGCGGTCGACAAAGCTTCGCCCAACGACGAGACCTAGCCAGGGGAACATCGGCAATGCGCAAACTGATTGAAATCGCGACGCGGCGGCGCGTCACGATCGCCATGTTTACGGTCGCGATCGGACTCTTCGGACTGGTATCACTGTCCCGGCTGAACGTGAACCTGCTGCCCGACATCTCTTACCCGACGATCACGATTCGTACCGAACTGACCGGTGCAGCACCGCTGGAGGTGGAGAACCTGCTGACCAAGCCCATCGAGGAAGCCGTCGGCGTCATTCGCAATGTGCGCCTGGTGCGATCCGTGTCGCGATCCGGTCAGTCCGACGTCACGCTCGAATTCCTGTGGGGCACCGACATGGATATCGCGGGCGTCGACGTACGCGAAAAAGTCGACATTCTCGAATTGCCGCTGGAAGCGAAGCGGCCGCTGCTGTTGCGCTTCGATCCGTCCACCGAGCCCATCATGCGCTTTGGACTGCAGCGCTCGGACGAAGCAGCGGGAGCGGCCGGCATTCCGGCCAGTGAAGCAACACTCAAGATGCTGCGGCGGCTCGCCGAGGATCGTGTGAAAAACGACATCGAGGCCGTCGAGGGCACCGCGGCCGTCAAGGTCAGCGGTGGCCTGGAGGATGAAATCCAGATTCGCGTCGACCAGCAGAAGTTGTCGCAGCTGGGAATCAGCATCGAGCAGATCGCCAACCGCATCCGCGCGGAAAATGTCAATCTGTCCGGCGGCAGGCTCGAGGAAGGCAGCCAGCGCTTCCTCGTGCGCACGATCAACGAATTCCGCTCCGTCGACGAATTTGCCGCCGCGATCATCGCCAATGTCGGCGGCCGGCCCGTGTATCTTCGCGACGTCGCGAGCGTCGGTCGCGGCTACAAGGAACGAGAAGCGATCACCCGTATCAATGGCAAGGAGTCGGTCGAACTGGCCGTCTACAAGGAAGGCGATGCCAACACCGTGCAGGTCGCAAAACGCGTCGCCGCGCGCGCGGAGCAGATTCGTGACACCTTGCCCGACGATCTCAAACTGACACTCGTATACGACCAGTCGACGTTTATCTCCGCGGCGATTGGCCAGGTGACCTCGGCCGCGATCTACGGCGGGCTGCTCGCCATTATCGTGCTCTACGGATTTCTTCGCGATGCGCGGGCCACTACCATCATCGCACTTGCAATCCCGGTGTCCGTAATCGGCACCTTCCTGCTCATGTACAGCAACAGCGTGTCGCTGAACATCATGTCGCTCGGCGGCATCGCGCTGGCGGTCGGCATGCTGGTCGACAATGCCATCGTGGTGCTGGAAAACATCGTGCGCAAGAAGGAACAGGGCGTCGATACGCTGCGCGCCGCGCAGGACGGTACCTCCGAGGTGTCCGGTGCCGTCGTCGCATCTACGCTCACGACCGTCGCCGTGTTTTTCCCGATGGTATTCATCAGCGGTATTGCCGGCCAGCTGTTTCGTGACCAGGCACTCACGGTTACCTATGCATTGCTGTTTTCGCTGCTGGTCGCACTGACGCTCATCCCGATGCTTGCTGCGTTGGGCGGAGGCCGGCGCTACGAGCAATCCGCCGACACGCCGCCCGGGCGCTTCACACGCGGCGTCGCCACGATCATCCGCGGTATCCGCTTTGTATTCCGCCAGGTGGCGCGACTGTTCCGCCTGCTCCTGTGGCTGCCCGGCGTGCTGCTGCAGGGCTTCTACCGCGTTGTTGCGCGGCAATATGCTCCGCTGCTTGCCTGGTCCCTGCGCCATCGTGCTGCCGTGGTCGGTGCCGCCGGCGCGGTTTTTGTGCTTACGATGCTGCTGGTGCCGCGCCTCGGCAGCGAACTCATTCCGCAATTATCGCAAGGGGAATTTGATCTCGAGCTGCGGCTGGCGCCCGGCACGCCGCTGTCGGAAACGGATCGCGTCATCCTGGCCGCCGACCGTGCGGGCAACGAACTCGACGAAGTCGCACTGACCTATTCCGTTGCCGGCACCGGTAACCGGCTCGATGCCAACCCGGTGGATGCCGGCGAACATACCGGCAAGGTCAGCGTGACGCTACGGCCGGGTTCGGACCGCGACGACGAAGCCCGTGTGATGGCGAAACTGCGCGATACCGTATCCGCCATGCCCGGCACGGCTTTCGAATTTCGCCGGCCGGCCCTGATGAGCTTCGCCAGCCCGCTGCAAATCGAAGTAGCGGGCTACGATCTCGATGCGCTCGCCGACGTCAGCCGCATCATCGAACGCCAGCTCGCCGACAGCGGCCGCTTCACCGACATACGCACGACCGTCGAGCAAGGCAACCCGGAAATACAGATTCGCTTCGACCAGGAGCGTGCGGCACGTCTCGGGCTCGCCGTCCGCGACATCGCCGATCGCGTCGTGGCGAACGTGCGCGGCGAGCTGGCAACGCGCTACACGTGGCGTGACAGGAAGATCGACGTACTGGTGCGCAGCATCGACACCGATGCGGCGAGTATCGAGGACATAAGACAGCTCATAGTCAACCCGGCGGCGGAGCGGCCGGTGACGCTGGATGCTGTCGCCGACATCGACATTGCACGCGGTCCCGCAGAAATTCGACGTGTCGCCCAGGAACGCGTTGCAATCATCAGCGCCAATCTCGCGTATGGCGACCTGGGTGCAGCGGCAGCAATCGCGCAATCGATTATCGATCGCACACCGATGCCGCCTGCCGTCACAGCTCTCGTTGCGGGCCAAAACGAGGAAATGCAGAGTTCGTTTACGTCCATGCAGTTTGCGCTCGGCCTCGCTATTTTCCTCGTCTACCTCGTGATGGCGTCGCAATTCGAGTCGCTGATCCATCCCTTCGTTATCCTGTTCACGATACCGCTGGCGCTGGTTGGTGCGGTGCTCGCGCTTTTTATCACCGGCACGACGCTTAACGTCATTGCCCTCATCGGCGTCATCATGCTCGCCGGTATCGTCGTCAATAACGCCATCGTGCTGGTCGATCTCATCAACCAGCTGCGCGCCGAAGGCATGCAAAAGGCTGAGGCCATCCTGGAAGCCGGGCGCGCACGCCTGCGCCCGATCCTGATGACCACGCTGACAACCGCACTCGGCCTGCTGCCCATGGCGCTGGGCTTTGGCGAGGGCGCCGAAATTCGTACGCCGATGGCCATTACCGTAATCGGTGGCCTGCTGGTATCGACGTTCCTTACCCTGGTGGTCATACCGGTCGTCTACTCACTGCTGGACCGCAAGCGTTACGCGGCAACGCAGAGCGCAACGGGCGCGACGACGCCCGCGACCAGTCACTGAGGGATCGTCGTGAAACATACCCAGATCGCGCTGTCCCGCCCGGTGACGACCGTCGTCGTCTTCGTTGCACTTGCGCTGGTTGGCGCGATCGCGTCCCGGTTGCTGCCGCTCGAGAAATTCCCGGATATCGAATTTCCCGGCATCTTCATACAAATCCCCTATGACGGATCGACGCCGGAAGAGATCGAACTGCTCATCACCCGCCCCGTCGAGGAGGCGCTGGCCACGCTGAGCGGCGTGGAGGCCATGCATTCGACATCGCGCGACAACATGGCGCAGATTTTCCTGGAATTCGGCTGGGACCAGAGCATGGGCGCCAAGGGCATCGAGGCGCGGGCCAAGGTCGACGGCATACGGCACCAGTTGCCGGATGACGTGCGCCGCGTGTTCATATTCACCGGGTCCCTGTCCGATCAGCCGATATTGCAGTTACGCATTTCCAGCAACCGTGACCTGTCGGACAGTTATGAACTGCTCGACAGGCTCTTGAAGCGGCGTCTCGAGCGCATCGAGGGCGTATCCAAGGTCGAACTGCACGGCGTGGATCCGCGCGAGATTCGTATCCTGCTGCGCTCGGATCGCCTCGCTGCCTACGGCGTCGACATCGATGCCCTGCGCCGACAGCTCGAGCAAAGCAATTTCGCCGTCAGTGCGGGCCGTATTACAGACAGCGGGCAGCGCTTCAGCGTGCGGCCGCGCGGCGACTTCACTTCGGTCGACGAGATCCGCGATCTCGTCATCGACGGGCGGAACCTGCGCCTGCGCGATGTGGCCGACGTCGAGCTGCGCAGCCCGGACCGCGACTACGGCCGTCACCTGGATCGCAGCTACGCCATCGGCGTCGCTGTCAGCAAGTCGACCGGTGCCAACATGGTCGAGGTTACGGATCGGGTCATGGCGGAAGTCGCGGAAATCAGCAAGCTGCCGCAGATGCAGGGCATTCAGATCTTCGATCTCGACAACCAGGGCGACGCCGTGCGCGAATCGCTGGCCGACCTGCTGAATGCCGGCCTCATCGGCGCCTTGCTCGCCGTGATCGTGCTGTACCTGTTTCTTCGCCAGCTATCCACCACCCTGATCGTCACGGCATCGGTGCCTTTTTCCCTGATGATCACGCTCGGGGCACTGTACTTCGCCGACCTCAGCCTGAATATGCTGACGATGATGGGACTCATGCTCGCGGTCGGCATGCTGGTGGACAATGCCGTGGTTGTGACCGAGAGCGTGTTCCGCTACCGCGCCCGGGAGCCCGACGACCCGTTGGGCGCAACTTACAAGGGCGTCAAGGACGTCGGTCTTGCCGTGATCGCCGGCACGGCGACGACCATCATCGTATTCATGCCGATCATGTTCGGCGAGAAAACCGACATATCCGTTTTTCTCACGCACGTCGCCGTGACCATCATCGTCGCGTTGCTCGCCTCGCTGTTGATTGCGCAAACACTGGTGCCGATGCTCGCTGCGCGCGTCGCACCGCCGCCTGAAGCCGGTGCCGGCGCACTCATGTCGCGCCTGGCCAGGCTCTACGTGCGCTGTCTCGACTGGATCCTGGTGCATCCGTGGAAGACGTTCGGCGGCATCATCGGGGTGTGCGTTATCGGCATCAGCCCGCTGTTGCTGCACATGGTCAAGTTCGACGCGTTTCCGCAGGACACCGGGCGCCGCCTGTTCATGCCATACCACATCGAGGGGCAGCATCCGCTGGAACGAGTCGAGGCGGCCGTGGACAAGATCGAAGATTACCTGTTCGCCAACAAGGAAGCATTCAATATCCGGTCCGTCTACAGCTACTACGAAAAAGGTAGTGCGTCATCGATGATACTGCTTACCGACGAGGACGAAGCCACGCTCTCGACCAGCGAAGTGACGGAGGCGATTCTTGCCAACCTGCCGGTCGTCGTCATCGGCAAGCCGAGCTTCGATTTCGAGCAGCAAGGCGGCGGGGACGGCTTCAGCCTGCAAATCAGCGGCGATTCGACGTCCCGCCTCAACGAACTGGCCGTCGACGTTACGCGCATCCTGTCCGGTGTGGAGGGCTTGCGCGATATTCGCTCCGATGCGGAGACCGCGGAACGCGAAGTGCAGGTGAACATAGACCGCACACGTGCCGCCGCCGTCGGCCTGACGACTGCCGCGGTAGCAGATGCGATCTCGATCGCCATGCGCGGCCAGAACCTGCGGGAGTTTCGCTCCGAAATCGGCGAGGTACAGGTCCGGCTGGCATTTCGGGCCGATGACAAGCAGACCATAGAGCAGCTTGCCAATCTGCCGCTGTACACGGACGACAACCGCCGCATCACCCTCGGCAGTATCGCCGGCTTCCGCATTGCACAGGCACCGGACACCATCCGGCGCACGGATCGCCAGACCTCCGTCGTTCTGTCGGCAAATCTGGAGGACGACTACACGCTGGACGGTGTGCGCCCCGGCGTGGAAAAGCTGATGAACGAGTTCACGCTGCCGCCGGGCTACCGCTGGAAATTCGGCCGCGGCTTCGAGCGCCAGGACGAAACGCAGCAAATGATGGCGCAAAACATCCTGCTCGGCGTGGCCTGCATTTTCCTGGTAATGGCCGCGTTGTTCGAATCGCTGCTGTTCCCGTTCTCCATCATTCTCGGATCGATACTGTTTTCCGTGTTCGGTGTGTTCCTGTTCTTTGCGGCAACCGGAACGACGTTTTCTTTCATGGCGTCGATCGGCATCATGATCCTGATCGGCGTGGTCGTGAACAACGGCATCGTGCTCGTCGATCACATCAATAACCTGCGCATGCAGGGCATGGCACGCAACGAGGCCATCGTGGCCGGCGGCCGCGACCGCCTGCGGCCGATCCTGATGACGGTCGCGACGACAATCCTGGGACTCGCACCGCTCGCGGTCGGCACCACCCAGGTCGGCGGTGACGGCCCGCCCTACTACCCCATGGCCCGCGCGATCATCGGCGGCCTGGCATTCTCCACCCTGGTATCGTTGCTGGTGGTACCGGCCCTGTACGCCTATTTCGACACCTTGTCGGCCTGGGGCAGCAAGGTCATGCGCGCGGCCCGCCGCGCGGAGCCGCCGCCCGTGGCCGCCAGCGACTGAGCCCGCATTCCCCTGGCCCGGCTGACGTGCAGGCAGCGCAAGCCGAGCAGCATCGTCAGCAGGGCGAGCATTGCCGGCCCCGCAGCGCCGCCGCCGTGATCGACGACAACGACCTGGTCGACATGCGGTGCATCGCGATTGAAGTCCTCGAGCGGGAGGAAGGCGAGTTCCGAGGTGTCCGACGGCCCGAAGCTCGCGAGGAATGCCCCGTCGATGGCATCGTACAGTTCGATCAGCAGATCGTAGTCGCCTGCCGGATATCCCGACGTCAGCTCGGTGACGATGTCGAACTGGTCGTCGCCTGTGGCGCCGTACAGGGTGAACACATCGGTCGATGCGTACTCGTTCCACGGGCCGCCCTCGTAGCTGAGAAAGGCGACGGCATAGACGTCGACCGCATCGTAGTAGGAGTCCGCATCGAACAGCAGGTCGATGCCGTGGTAGTAGCCATCGCGGTCGTCATCGCCGAACAACACCACGTCGGCCGAATAAAACCAGAAATCGTTACTCCCGGCCTCTGTGACAGCCCCGCCCTCACCGGCTTTCTGCGCGATGCTGCCGGAAGTCGTCCCGCGTTCACCGACGGTGCGGAGCGACGTGTATACGTCCTCGCGAACGGCCGTCGGCACACCGTCGCGGCCGCCAGCGGGAATCTGCCGCGTTGCGGACAGCCGCGGCTCGTCCGCGGAGGGGTCGCCCGGCGCCGCCACGGCAATGCAGGACACGGCCAGCGACAGCAGCAGGGCAATGACGGATCGGGATGGCAATTTTCTGCCGTAATCGAACGCAGTGAACATGGCGGGCTCCTGGCGCAGTGTTATTCAACCTGCCGCCATTAGAACGCCGCCGCGATGAATCCACGCTGAACCGCGGGGGCCGTAAACTGAACACTGGCTGAACGCCGCTCAGCTACCCGCGAGGTCCGCCAGCGACTCGATGCGCTCCGCTACCGCATTCAGCATCGCCGCCGCCTTGTCGACCTGCGCGGACACCGCGGCAAAATCACGCTGTTCGATCGCCTCGCGCACGCCCGGAATGGTCTTCACCCCGTAACCGGTATAAAAGCCCGGTGCATAGAGAAAATGCTTGTACCAGGGCCTGCCGGGCAAGCCCTCGTCCCGGGTCATCAGGCGTTCCGAGGTGTACAGCAACTCATTGATCGTGCGCGATCCCGCGGGGTTGTCCTGCAGGACCGCCTGGTAGCTGCCCGCGGCCGCCTGCAGGCGCGTCAGCGCGTTGCGGAGCGGAGCGAAATTGAGGTACGGAACGGTTTCCTGGCGGGGTGGCGGGCCGAGGCCCTTTTCCGGGTCCAGCGCCAGCCCGTAGGTACCCTCGTCGAGCATCCGGTTACGACGCTCCGTATCATCCCGCATGGTGCCGGCGAGCGTCTCGAGTTCCTCGACATAACTTGCAACGTTGTCTGCAAAGCCCGTGAACTCGAACGGCAGCAACGGCGCATTCGCGAGCCGCAGGGTCGCGCGGCCGCCAACCTGCGACAGCGCCACGCCGTACCTCAAGCCCGGATCGCGCCAGGTCGTGAAATGCTCGTAGGTATCGTACAGCGTATGGTAACTGCCGCCCTCGCCCTCGCCGCCGAAACCCATGTTGGCGGAGGCGACGCCCAGGTGCTGCAGAAACGGCGTGTAATCGGAGCCCGAGCCCAGCGGGCTAATGCGCAAATCGTCCCGGCTGGCGGCCTCCTTACGTTGCTCCTCGTTCTCCGCATTGAGCAGGAGATACGCACGGCGGCGCTCCTGCAACGTCGCCCCCGTTTGCGGGTCCGGCACATCGGCCATGACCTGGTTGAAAAAGTGCTCCAGCGTATGGCTGCCGCCGATTCCTATGAAGCCGCGGCTGTTGCCGTCCGTATTCAGGTAAGCGACGGCGTGCTGCCGGAGCTCGTCCGCATGCTGCTCGGCCCACTCCGTGGAACCGATCAGCCCGGGTTCTTCGGCGTCCCATACCGCGTACACGATGCTGCGCAGCGGCCGCTGGCCTTCGCGGGCGAGTGCCGCCACTGCCTTCGCCTCGGCGAGCATGGATACCAGGCCGGACAGCGGATCGGCCGCGCCGTGATTCCAGCCGTCGTGGTGATTGCCGCGCAGCACCCATTCCTCCGGGTAGCGGCTGCCTTTGAGCCGCGCGATGACGTCGTAAGCGGTCACCGTGTCCCAGCTGAACTCGAGCTTCAGGTGCACTTTAGCCGGCCCCGGACCGAGGTGATACGTGATCGGCAAGGCGCCGCGCCATTCCGCCGGCGCCACGGGGCCGTGCATGGCCTCGAGCAACGGCCGGGCATCCTGCCACGAGATCGGCAATACCGGGATATCGGTGACGGTCGGCGCTTCGTCGAGCGCGAGACGCGCGGCGTCTTTCGTCGCGCCAACGCCGGGGGTCAGGATATCGCCCGGGTAGGTGGGCATGTCCATGACGGAGCCGCGTTGTACGCCGCTTGCGGGCTTGAACGGACCCTCCGGATAGGTGTCGCCCTGCGCGTAACCGTCGTCTGCCGGGTCCGAGTAGATGATGGTCGCGATCGCACCCTTTTCCGCCGCCAGCTTGGGCTTGATGCCGCGCCACGACTGGCCGTACTTGGCGATGGCAATCTTGCCCCTGACATCAATGCCGTAACGTTCGAGCAATTCGTAATCTTCCGGTATGCCGTAATTGACGAAGACCAGCTCGCCTTCCACATCGCCACCCGTGGAAAAGGCGTTGTAGGGCGGCAGCAGGTTGTCACGCACGGACGTGCTGGCGTCCTCGGGCAGCGAGTCCTCTGTGAGCGCAGCCGTGTACCGGTGCGGTTCGACCAGTTCGAGTTCGCGCGTCACGGGCGTCGGCAGCACGATGCGATATTCGGCCATCTCCGTGTCGTATCCCCAGTCGTCGAGCAGCGAGCGCACGAATTCGGCGACCTCGCGCCCGGCCGCTGAACCGGCATGGTGCGGCCTGGCCGACAGGCGCTTGAGCCAGCCGTCCAGCTCGTCCGCATCCAGTTGCTCGTCAAAGCGGGCTTCCAGCGCGCGTTGCGCGGTACTGCCCGCTTCGTCATAACCGAGCAATTGGCCGGCCGCCATGGCGCTGGTGCAGAGCAGCAACAGAAAACCCGTTATTGTGTTTCGCATGAATATCCCCTGGTCAGACTTTTTCTGCGGCGCCGTCAATAAACCCTGCATTCACTCGGCGACCACCAGCGCGCGCATTTCCTCGAGTTTCTCCCTGACTCGCCGGCGGTTCGACGGGCCAAGCCTCAGCATCAGCTTTTGTCCGCCGGAAAGCGCTTCGAGTTCCGGATCGGCAATCTCGTACAGTACCTACGGGCGCACCAGCTCGATGGGCGCGGCGACCTCCGGCGTCGCCAGCAGGTGGTCGATG
>Ga0102952_1000389_pt1 | contig 16937 bp, 10 predicted proteins | sample SalPon2A_C_D1_MG_FD_78506 | JGI IMG/M metagenome (GOLD analysis project Ga0102952, IMG submission 78506) | Soil microbial communities from South San Francisco under conditions of wetland restoration - Salt Pond MetaG R2A_C_D1_MG | ecosystem: Environmental > Terrestrial > Soil > Wetlands | place... | reverse complement strand
TCCCTTCTCGGTGCCCACCTGTCCCGGCAGCGCTGACGATGCGGTGCCGGCCACCGCCGGGTACTGCGAAGCCTCGGTCTTCTCCTCGGCACCACCGCTGTCGGTTCCGGCGCGCACGGACGGTACCGTCTATCACCTGTACCTGACGCTGAGTGACGCTGTCGTGCCTGGTGGCGGCCAGATCTTCAACAACAATATCCCGATCGATCCCGAGCTGGATGGCGCCGTGGCGATTACCAAGAGTTCGCCGCTGGTCAACGTGAGCAGGGGAGAGCTGGTGCCGTACACGATCACGGTGAAGAATGTGTTCGGCGCGCCGCTCTTCGACATCGGCATCATCGACAGCTTCCCGGCCGGCTTCAAGTACGTGGCCGGCTCCGCCCGTCTCGACGGTGTGGCGCGTGAGCCGGTCGTCAGCGGCCGGCAGCTGCTCTGGGACGGCCTCGATCTGCAGTTCGACGCCGAGCACACCCTGCGGCTGCTGCTGGTGGTCGGCGCCGGGGTTTCCGAAGGGGAATTCGTCAACCGGGCGCAGGTGGTCAGCACCATCACCGGCGGCGCCGCCTCCGGGGAGGCGACGGCGACCGTCCGGGTCGTCCCCGATCCGACCTTCGACTGCACCGACGTGATCGGCAAGGTGTTCGACGACCGCGATCTGAACAACCGGCAGGACGATGGCGAGCCGGGTCTGTCCGGAGTCCGGGTGGTGACGGCGCGCGGTCTGATCGCCACCAGCGACGAGTACGGCCGCTTCCACATTGCCTGTGCCCAGGTTCCCGACCAGGTCCGCGGCAGCAATTTCATTCTCAAGCTCGATGACCGCAGCCTGCCGAGCGGCTACCGGCTGATCTCCGAGAATCCGCGGGTGCAGCGGGCGACCCGCGGCAAGCTACTGAAGTTCGACTTCGCCGCGACGCTCCACCGGGTGGTAGCGATCGATATTGCCGACGGGGTGTTCGAACCGGACTCCACGCAATTGCGCCTGCAGTGGCAGCCGCAGCTCGACCGGTTGCTGGAGGAACTGCAGGCGGCCCCTTCGGTGCTGCGTCTCTCCTATCTGGCCGATGTCGAAGGCAAAGAGCTGGTCAACCGGCGTCTCAGGGCGCTGAAGAAGGAAATCGCCGCCCGCTGGGGCGGAGCGGCGGGCGGCTACCAGTTGGATATCGAGACGGAAGTCTTCTGGCGCCGCGGCGAACCGGCCAAGTAGGGCGGAGAGATCAGCTTAGTCCCATGGGATCTAGGGGATTCATAGGACCTATGCAGAGCAGTTGTTTTTTTTAACTTTTTCGCAAATGGATTTCATGCTGAAACGGATCGCCATCATAGCTCTGGTCTGGACCCTCGCCGTAGCCGGCGTCGCGGGCGCGGCCGTGTCCCTGCCGTCCTTCGTGGTGCCGAAGGACTCCACGGTCAGGGAGGCGGCCGTCTACAGCGAGGCGGCCGAGATGCATCTGCCGTCCGACCAACCCTTCACCAGCTGGCTGGTCGATCCGGCTCTCTTCGAGGTGGACCAGGGTGACCGGGTGGAACTGCGCCAGGTTGTCGAACCGGATGTCAAGACCATCAAGGTCGCCGACCTGGTTCCGCCGATCCGTTTCCGCGAGGGGGAGGCGGAGATACCCGAGGAGTACCTCGCCCAATTGCGCGGGGTGCTGGAAAGCATGCGCGATCGCGCCAACGTACGCCTGCACTTCGTCGGCCACGCCGATTCCCAATCGCTCAGCCCCACTTTGCAGCAGCTGTACGGCGACAACCTCGGACTCTCCCGCGAGCGGGCGGGGACCTGCGCCGAATACTGCCAGCTGGCACTCGGTCTTCCCCCCGAAGCGATCTCCTATGAAGGGGTCGGAGATTCTCGGCCGCTCGCCAGCAACGCCACCGAGGCGGGACGCGCCCGCAACCGGCGGGTGGAGGTGGAGGTCTGGTACGATGAGGTCGGCGAGAAGCTGGTCGAAAAGGAAGTGGTCGTCCCCCGGGAGATCAACCGGGTCAAGGTCTGCCGGGCCGAGACCGTCTGCAAGCTGCGTTACCAGGAGGGGCATTCCCACCGCGCCCGGATCAAAAACCTGATCGCGCCCCTACATTACGGCGAGGGGATGCTGAGCGTGCCCGAGGGGTTCCTGCAGCAAGTCGGGCAGTCGCTGCACGAGTTGAGCGGCAAGGGGAACGTCGTCGTCAAGTTCATCGCCTACGCCGACAACACCCCCCTGCAGGGGCGGCCGCAGCGCATCTACGGCAACCAGCTCGGGCTGACCAAGGCGGTGGCCCGCCGCGTCGCTCTGGCGGTCCAGGAGAAGTTCGGCCTTGCCAACGCCGCCGTGGAAATAGAGGGGCGCGGGGCAACGCGTCCGGCCGCCTCCAACGAGACGCCGCAGGGGCGGGCGCTGAATCGCCGGGTCGAAGTGGAGTTCTGGCATGACGATCCGTTGCAGGACCTCCCCGACGAGCCGCAGCTCTGTCCGGACGCAGCCGGCGCCGAGACCGTTACCCGGGTCTACGACCCGCCGGGGGGCGCCATCGCGCCGATCCGCTTCGAAAACGGCGAGCCGATCATCCTTCCCGCCACCCTCGAGCGGCTGCGCCAGGCGATGAATGAGATCGCCGACCGGAGCAACGTGCGCCTGCGTTTTATCGGCTATCTCAGCAACGAGCGGCTCGATCGGCGCACCGCGGCGATCTACGGCGACGACATCGGCTGGTCGACGGTGCGCGCCCGTCGCGCTCTGGCGGCGGTGAGCGATCAGCTCGGCCTGACGGAGGAACAGACGGAATTCGAAGGGCGTGGCTATGTTCAGACCGCCGACGTCGTCAACGCCGGGTTCACCGCTTCGGCAAGTTCGCGCGTCGAGGTGCAGGTCGTCTACGATGAACTGCTGGCTCTCGATGACTACGACGGTGTCGAGATCACCCGCCTGACCCGCGAGGTCCATCCCGCCGACCCCTTCGGCCTGAACCTGATGCGCATCACCGTCGACGGCCGGCCGCTCGACGATCCGGGCAAGAGCATCCCGGACGTACAGCGCTGCACCGATGTCGCCTTGGACCAGGCGGAGGTCCGCTTCAGGTACGACAACCTGAAACTGAAACCGCGGCTCAACGTGACCGCCTGGCCCCGGGCGATAAGCTACCGGGACCTTCCGGAGACGGAGTTTTCCGAGAACCTGATCCGCTTCCGGCTCTACAACAACTACCCCAGCTTCATCGAGCGCGGCGAGGTACGGATTTTCGCGGCGGAGCAGTCGCTACGCGATACCCCCCTGGCGGTGATTGCGCTGGACGCCGCCGGACTGGCCGAGTGGCAGCCGAGCTTCGAAAACTATGCGGCGCCAGGGATAAACCTGAAATACCTGGTGCGGGTGTACGACTCTCAGGGGCATTTCGATGAGACGTCTCCCCAGCCGCTCTGGGTGCTCGACCATATCGATCCGGCCGTGGCCCGGGCCGATGCCGGTGCCGAACTGCTGGCCGGTTACGGCGAGAGCCGCATCGCCAGCCGGCAGATTCCGCTGCAGGGCGGGACGGTGGAGGCCTACGGCAGCGCGATTCCCGCGGGGCACAAGGTCTGGCTGGCCGGCTATGCCGTGCCGGTGGATGCACGGGGGCGGTTCGTCGCCGAAACCATCCTGCCGGAGGGATTGCACACCGTCGAGGTCGCGGTGCTCGACGCCGCCGGCAACGGCGAGCTGTTCCTGCGCGATCTGGCGCTGAAACGCAGCGACTGGTTCACCGTCGGCATCGCCGACCTTACCGCCTCGGTCAACCAGACCGACGGGCCGGCCCGACTGCTCGCCCCCGACCAGCCGCAGTACAGCGACGATTTCGACCTGCAGGGGCGCCTCGCTTTCTACACCAAAGGAAAGTTCGGCGCCGGCTGGAACCTGACGGCAAGCGCCGACACCCGTGAAGGTCCGTTCGACGAGATCTTCAGCAACTTTCTCGACAAGTCTCCCGAGGCGCTGTTCCGGCGTATCGACCCCGACGATCACTATCCGACCTACGGCGATGATGGCACCGTCGAGGACGACGCGCCGACCCGCGGCAAGCTCTACCTCAAGCTGCAAAAGCACAACAACTACGGCCTGTGGGGCAATTTCCGGATCGGCTATACCGACAACGACCTGGGGCATGTCGACCGCGGGCTCTACGGTGCCAATTTGCATTACCAGACACTCGACGCCACCAGCTTTGGCGAGCAGCGCTTGATGATCGACGGCTTTGCCGCCGAACCGGGTACCGTGGCCGGGCGTGACGAATTCCGCGGTACCGGCGGTTCCCTCTATTACCTGCAGCGGCAGGATCTGCTCGAGGGCTCAGAGCGGCTGCGTATCGAAGTGCGCGACAAGGATTCCGGCCTGGTCCTGGGGGTGAAGAACCTGACCCCGGCCCTCGACTACGACATCGACTACCTGCAGGGGCGCATCCTGCTGACCCGGCCACTGTCGCCGACCGCCAACGACGATCTGCTGGTGCAGAGCGATGGGCTCAGCGGCCACCCGATGTTCCTTGTGGCCCGCTATGAATTCACCCCCGGTTTCGATGACCCGGAGACGCTGACGACCGGCGGCCGCGCGCACTACTGGTTCGGTGACGCGGTCAAGCTCGGTGTGACCGCCAGCCAGGACGACGAGGTCGGGAGCGAAAACCGCCTCGGCGCCGCCGACCTGACCCTGCGCAAGTCGGCGCAGACCTGGATCAAGCTTCAGGCCGGCCGCAGCGAGGGGCCGGGCCTTCCCGAATCGACATCCGGCGACGGCGGCTTCAATTTCGGCAGTTCCGCCTCTCTGGACGGTGGCGACGCTGCTGCCGGCGCCTGGCGCGCCGATGCCAGCCTCGGCCTGGAGGAGTTTTTCGCCAGCGGGCGGGGCAAGTTCACTCTCTACGGGCAGGAGCTTGAGGCTGGCTATGCGGCTCCGGGGCTGATCACCGCCAAGCAGACCACCCAGTTCGGCGCCACGGCGGATCTCCCGTTCGGCGAGCGGGTTAGCCTGCGGCTCAAGGCCGACCGGCGGGTCGAGGAACAGGGGCTGGAAACCGCGGCCGGCGAGTTGAACGTCGATCTCCGGACGAACGAACACTGGACGGTGAGTTCGGGGGTGCGCAGCGACAGCCGCAAGGACAACTCGACTCAGGTGCCGCTGACCCAGGTGGAAGGGGACCGGACCGATGCGGTGGTCCGGCTGCTGTACGATTCCGGAGAACGCTGGACGGCCTACGGCTACCTGCAGGGCTCAATTGCGAAGAGCGGCAATCGCGAGCAGAACGGCCGAATCGGCAGCGGCGGAAGTTTCCGCCTGAGCGATCGTTTCAAGGTTGACGGCGAGGTCTCGGGAGGGGGGGGCGGGGCGGCCGGGCGGCTCGGCACGGAGTACCTCTATTCCGACCGCACCACCCTCTATCTCAACTATGCCTTGGAAAACGAGCGCAGCGACAACGGCCTGCGGGCGCGCAAGGGGAACCTTGCCTCCGGCTTCCGGACCCGCTACTCGGACAGCGCCAGCATCTACCTGGAAGAGCGCTACGCCCATGGCGATGTGCCGACCGGGCTGATGCATTCGACCGGCGTCGATCTGGCGCCCACCGATCGTCTCAATTTTAGTGCCAATCTCGATTTCGGCACCCTCACCGATAACCGGACCGGGGCCGATCTCGAGCGGACGGCGGCGGGGGTGAGCGCCGGCTACGGCTTCGCCAAACTGAAACTCGCCAGTGCCCTGGAGTACCGGGTGGACGACAGCGAGCAGCCCGATCTCGGCACCACCCGGCGCACCACCTGGCTGCTGAAGAACAGCCTTAAATACCAGCTGACACCTGACTGGCGACTGATCGGCAAGTTCAATTACGCCTACAGCGAAAGCTCACAGGGACAGTTCTATGACGGTAACTATACCGAAGCGGTGCTGGGTTACGCCTATCGCCCGGTCCGGAACGACCGGCTGAACGCCCTGCTCAAGTATACCTACTTCTACAACGTTCCGGCCGCCGACCAGCTGAGCACCACTGATGCGGCTGCCGACGTCATTCAGCGCAGCCACATTGCGGCGCTTGACGTTACGTACGACCTGACGCCGCGCTGGACGCTGGGCGGCAAGTACGCCTACCGCCACGGCGAGCTGAGCCAGGACCGGGTCAACCGCGAGTTTTTCACCAGCCGCGCTCAGTTGGTGGTGCTGCGCGCCGACTGGCATTTTGTCCATCGCTGGGACGCCTTGGTCGAGGGTCGCCTGCTCGATCTGCCCGATGCCGGGGAGTGTCTCAACGGAGCATTGGTAGGGCTTTACCGGCACCTGGGGGAACACATCAAGGTCGGTGCCGGCTACAACTTCAGCAACTTTTCGGATGATCTGACCGACCTGGATTACGACCACCAGGGGCTGTTCATCAACCTCATCGGGAAGATCTGACAGGCGGTCGCTTGATAGGTCAAATCGGCAGCGGCCAGGAAAGAACGACAGATTCAATCAACAACAGGTGGCTATCATGCTCAAGGTTTTCAAAGTATTCGTAATTGTGCTGTCGACGCTGTTCATGCTGACCCTCTTCGCCCATGCCGAGGAGGTCTCCCGGGAACAGATCAAGGGGCTGGATGAGCAGGTCCAGGAGATCAAGGGGGATGTGCTCTCCATCGCGGCGGATCTGAACCAGCTGGAGGAGAAGCTGCTCTATCCCTCCCAGACCCAGATTGCCATGTTCGTTTCCCTCGCCGACGGAGAGGATTTCCGCCTCGATGCGGTGACGATCGAACTGGCCGGGGAGCCGGTCGCTCATCACCTCTACACCTTCAAGGAACTCGAGGCGCTGCGCAGGGGCGGGGTGCAGCGTATCTATACCGGCAACATCAGGACCGGGGGACACGATCTCCAGGTGACCTTCACCGGCAAGTCCGCCGCCGGCGGGGATCTCACGCGGATGGAGCAGTTCACCGTGAACAAGGGGGTGGGTCCCGCGTTCGTCGAACTGGTCCTGGCACAACAGTCCATCACTTTCAAGGACAGGTAGTTCATGGCCCGGTTCATTGCCCTGATAGCCAGCCTGTGGCTGGCATCCTCCGCCCTGGCGGCCGGCCCCGCAGCGCCGCGGGAGCTGCAGGACCTCTATTTCGGGGAGGCGCTGTACGACGCCTACCAGGGGGAGTGGTTCGACGCCATCGCCAGGCTAGACACCGAACTGGCTCAGCACCACGGGCTCGATCAACCCGAACTCGATACTCTCTACCCCTATCTCGGCCAGGCCGAGTTCGACGTCGGCGATTTCGAGCTTGCCTACCGGATGCACCGGCGGGCGGGGCGTGCCATTACCGCGGTCATCGAGGGGAATGTCGCGGAGCCGGTGCGCAACGCGGCGATCTACCGCCTGGCGCGGATCTATTTCCAGAAAGACCAGCCGGTCAACGCCCAGCATGCCCTGGAGCGTATTCAGGGCGAGGTCCCCGCCGCGCTTCGCGACGATCTGGCGTTTCTGCGGGCCCAGGTGCTGATGGCCAACGGCCGTTTCAGCGAGGCCGAACCGCTGCTGCAAACGCTCCTGGATGCCAGCGAGCTCGCCGGGTTCGCTTCCTACAACCTTGGCATCGCCCTGATCAGGGACGGCCATGAAGAGGAGGGGCATCGCTACCTTGACCGTACCGGACTGCTCGACGACGCTGACCCGGCCAGCCTGGCGATCCGGGACAAGGCGAACCTGGTGCTCGGTGACAAGCTCCTCGAGACGGAGAATTTCAGCGGCGCCAAGGAGGTCCTCGACCGGGTGCGACTGAGCGGTCCTTTCTCCAATCGGGCGCTGCTCGGCTCCGGCTGGGCCGATGCTCACCAGGAACGGTTTGACCGGGCGCTGGTACCCTGGACCCTGCTTGCCGGGCGCGAGGTCACCGACTCCGCGGTGCAGGAAGCCCTGCTCGCCGTCCCCTACGCCTACGGCAAACTCGGCGTCTACAGCAAAGCGGCTCTGCTGTACGGCAACGCCCTGGAGACGTTCGGTGTCGAGCTTGACAAACTCGATGCCTCGATCCGAAGCATCCGCGAAGGGCGTTTCCTTCAAGCGCTGACCCGAGAGGAGTTGACGCAGGACGCCAACTGGGTGGTCAGGCTGCGCGATCTGCCGGAGACTCCCGAGACCTATTACCTGCTCGACTTGATGGCTTCCCACGATTTCCAGTCGGCGTTGCGCAACTACCTCGACCTCGAACAGCTGCGGCGGAAGCTGACGACCTGGCAACGGGACCTGGACGCTTTCGCCGAGATTATCGAGATCCGCCAGGACTACTACCAGCCGCTGCTCCCCGAAATCGATCACGCCTTCCGCCGGCTCGACTCGCAGATGCGGCTGCGCCTGGAGCAGCGCGACCGCATCGCTCAGCGCCTGCAGGCGCTGCTGGTGGCGCCGCGGCCCGATTACCTGGCGACCGCCGAGGAGCGGATCATCCGGGAACGCCTGGCGCAGCTGGAGCGGAAGCGGGGCGCAGCGGTCGGGCCATCCGACAACTTCGAGGCGCGGATCGGGAGGCTGCGGGGGGTCCTGGAGTGGAACATCGTCACCGATTACGATCGGCGGCTGACCGAGGCCCACCGGGATCTCGGCGAACTGGACCGCTGCGTCGAGCAGCTCCGGCAGCAGTACGCCGCTTTCGTACGGACCCGCCAGGCCGCCACCCAGAGCTACCAGGGGTACGACGAGACGATCCGCTCCCTGCAGCTGCGGATCGGGTCGGCCCTGGAGCGGGTGGCGCCGCTGCTGGCCCGGCAGGGGCACCAGCTCGAGGTGATGGCTGAAAACGAACTGACCCGGCGCCGCGAGCGACTGGCAGAATTCCAGGTCAAGGCCCGCTTCGCCATGGCCGACAGCTACGATCGAGCGGCGCGCAACCAGACGCGTAAGCAGGTGGAACCATGAAGCGACTGCGACTCTGTCTCATGATTGTACCGGTCCTGTTCGCCGCCTGTGCGTCCCTCGACAACGGCGGCACCATCGCCCAGCTGCGGACCCGGCAGATCGACATCCAGGCCGAAGTGCTCTCCGGCGGACTCGAGAAGGCGATGGAGGGATATCGGCGCTTTCTGGAGGAGACACCCGACTCACCCCTGGTGCCCGAGGCAATCCGCCGCCTGGCGGATTTGAAGGTCGAGAAGGAATACGGCCTCGTCTCCGCTGGCGATACTGTAGAAGGGCTGTCCGGTCTGACAGCCCCGGACCCGGCTTCGCCTCCGCAGAGCGGGGTGCCGGAGCCCCGTCCCGAGACGGTCGCGGTATCCGGCGAGAGCGATGCCGCTTTTGAAAAGCGTGCCGCCGACACCCCGACAGAGGGGCCGGTAGCGACTGGAGGACGTCAGGCATCGGCGGTTGACGACCTGGAACGGGGCGGGCCGCTTGAGGCAATCGCTCTCTACCAGAAACTGCTAGACAAGTATCCGCTTTACCAGCACAACGACCAGGTGCTCTACCAGATGTCCCGCGCCTACGAGGAGCTCGGCCGGATCGAGGAAGCGATGGCTGTCATGGACCGGCTGGTGCGCGAATACCCCCACTCCCGCTACCTCGACGAGGTGCAGTTCCGGCGCGCCGAATATTTCTTCACTCGCCACAAGTATCTGGATGCCGAGGATGCTTACAAGAGTATCGTTGCCATTGGCGTCGGCTCCTCCTACTACCAGCTGGCACTCTACAAACTGGGGTGGACCTACTACAAGCAGGAGCTATACGAAGAGGCGCTGAATAAATTCATCGCCCTGCTCGACTACAAAGTATCGCTGGGCTACGACTTTGAGCAGACTGCAGACGAACAGGAGCGCAAACGGCTGGACGACACATTCCGGGTGATCAGCCTGAGTTTTTCCTACCTCGGCGGTGCCGATGCGGTGGTCAGCTACTTCGCCGACCAGGGAGTGCGCAGTTACGAGGACAGCATCTACAGCAACCTCGGCGAATATTTTTTCGGCAAGCGCCGTTACAGTGACGCGGTCGCCACCTATAACGCTTTCGTCAGCCGCAATCCGTTCCACAAGAAAGCACCGCAATTCTCAATGCGGGCTATCGAAATCAATATCGCCGGGGGCTTTCCCACCCTGGTCATCGAAGCGAAAAAGGCTTTTGCCACCAATTACGGCCTGAAGGCCGAATACTGGCATCACTACCAGCCGAGCGAGCGGCCGGAGGTTCTGGCTTATTTGAAAACCAACCTGACCGACCTGGCCAACCATTATCATGCGCTTTACCAGGATAAGAAGTACAAGGACCAGAACCAGGAGAACTTCACCGAAGCGCTGCACTGGTACCGGGAATTCCTCGCCTCCTTCCCGCAGGAAATAGAATCGCCGGTTCTCAACTACCAACTGGCCGATCTACTGCTGGAGAACCGCTATTTCGTCAAAGCTGCCGTGGAGTATGAAAACGCCTCCTACAACTATCCGCTCCACGAAAAGTCGTCGACCGCCGGCTACGCCGCAGTTTACGCCTATCGCCAGTATCTCGAGACCGCAAAACCGGCCCAGGACGACCCGATCCGGCGGGAGGTGGTGCGCAGCTCCCTGCGCTTTGCCGATACCTACCCGAAGCATGAGAAAGCGGCCATCGTGCTCGGCGCCGCCGCGGATGATCTCTACGACCTGAAAGACTACGAACAGGCGCTGACCGCAGGTCGCAAGCTGGTCGAGGCTTTCCCCGGCGCCAAGGCGGATGTCAGACGCTCAGCCTGGCTGGTGGTCGGGCATTCGAGCTACGAGCTGCAGCAGTACAGCGATGCCGAAACCGCCTACGTGAAGGTGCTGGAACTGCTGCCGGAGGAGGACCAGACCCGGACGGCCCTGATCGACAACCTTGCGGCGGCGATCTACAAGCAGGGGGAGCAGGCCAATGCCCGGCAGGATTACCGGGCTGCTGCGGAGCATTTCCTGCGGGTGGGGGTGTTGGCGCCCTCCTCGAAGATCAGGTCGAACGCCGAGTATGACGCCGCGACGGCCCTGATTCAACTCAAGGACTGGACGCAGGCCGCCCAGGTCCTGGTCGGTTTCCGTAAGAACTTCCCCGGACATGAACTGCAGCCCGAGGTGACCAAGAAGCTCGCCTACATCTACCGGGAAGACAAACAGCTCGCCTCGGCCGCCGCAGAGTATGAGCGGATCGAAACGGAATCGAAGGATGACGAGATCCGGCGGGAGGCACTGCTGACCGCGGCCGACCTCTACGAGCAGGCCGAGTTGAGTACCAGGGTGCTTGAGGTCTATCAGCGTTACGTCGGCTATTTCCCGAAGCCGGTCGAACTCAACATCGAAACCCGCAACAAGATCGCCAACCTGCTGAAAGCGGCCAACGACCAGGACAGCTATCTGGAAGAACTGCGCACCATCGTCTCCATCGACGCGAATGCCGGGGATGAACGCACCGACAGAACCAAGTATCTGGCCGCCAACGCGGCACTGGTCTTGGCCGAACCGACCTTCGACAGGTTCGTCGGCATCAAGCTGGTCAATCCGATCCAGCAGACCCTGGCCAGGAAGCAGGTGGCAATGAAGGCCTCGATCAAAGCTTTCAATCAGCTCCTCGACTATGAAGTCGGCGACGTCACCGCCGCTGCGACCTTCTACCTGGCGGAAATCTACGCCCACTTCAGCAAGGCCCTGATGGCCTCGGAACGTCCTGAGCTGACCTTTGATGACTACACTATCCAACCAGGCGACAACCTTGCCAAAATCGCCAGGCGATTGAAATGCGATATCAGGAGGATTGAAAACGCTAACAATTTAAAGGAATCAAATTTCATCGTTGCAGGAAAAAAACTAAAAATACCTCGGGGTTTATACCCCGAGGAGCTTGAACAGTATGAACTGGCCCTCGAGGAGCAGTCCTATCCCTTCGAGGAAAAGGCCATCAGCGTCCACGAAAGCAACCTGAAGCTGATCTCCAAGGGTGTCTACAATGAGTGGGTCGACAAGAGCCTGCAGAAACTGGCCAAGTTCGTTCCGGCCCGTTACGACAAACCGGAAGAGGAGAGCGCCGTGCTCACCTCTTTTGAGACATACAGTTTCGCCATTGCCGCAACTTCAGTCGACGGGTCTGCAGCAGCACCCGGAACGGCCACTCTGGTGGCCGGCGAACAGGCGGCTAGCGGAGCTGGCGAAGACGGTGCCACTGCCCCTGCAACAGCCGCGACAGCAGATCCGGCGGCTGGGGAGCAGAAGGCAGCTAACGCGACTGAAGCTGCTGCCGATGAGCCGGCGGTTTCCGCAGCCGAAAATCAGGCGGCTGGTGATAAGACAACGGTAGATCCGCAACCGGCACAGAACGATCCGAAGCCGACGAATGGGGAGCAGGCCGCCACGGAGTCCGGAAGCGGTGTTCAGGCGGATAAAGCGAGCGAATGAGGATGGCGCGTATGACCGATAAGAATTTGATAGCCGGAGTCGGACGGCAGTCACAAACTATGAAGAAGCCTGGTTCAAGGAGCGGGTTCGTGCTGCTGGCGCTGCTGCTGGCCGTGCTCAGCGGTTGTGCGGAAGTCGGCAACAAAGGTCTGCCGGCGGCGAAAGCCGAACAGCCCGCGAGCGCCCCGGAGACGGCGAAACAGGAAGCCCCCAAGCCCGGCTTGACGACTCTGAGCGACGGCCGGATCGGGTTCGTCATTCAGGAGGTTCCGCACAATCCCGAAGCCTGGCAGGCCGATTTCACCGCCGCCGTCGACAGCCTGAATGCCCATGAGGATGCCAGGGCCGTCGAACTGCTGGAGAAGGTGGTCGGCCAGGAACCGGGTGTGACCGCGCCCTACATCGACCTTGCGATCGCCTACCGGCGACTCGGCAAATCAAAGCAGGCCGAAGAGAAGCTGAAAAAGGCCCTGGAACTTGTTCCGGCCCATCCGGTGGCCAGTAATGAGTACGGGTTGCTGCTGCGCAAGAGCGGAAGGTTTGCGGAAGCGCGGTCGGTCTATGAACAGGCCCTGGACAAATTTCCCGATTATTTCCCGCTGCGCCGCAATCTCGGCATCCTCTGCGATATCTATCTGAACGACCTGGAGTGTGCCCTTAACCAGTTTGAGCTTTACGGTAAGGCGCAACCGGAAGATGAAAAGATGAAAATATGGCTCGCTGAGCTCCACCAGCGGCTTGGGCATTGACCGAGCTGAATCCTGACAGGTCGGGGAAGAAACGACGATGGCAAATGATGAAGAGAAAGGAGTACGGCTATGGCTAGAAAGGTGTTGATCGGTCTCATCCTGCTTATGCTTCCGGCGTTCATGTCTCTGGCAGCGGATGGTCAAGCGGATCAACCGGAAAAAGGGGCGAAAGCGTCGGACGCCAAAGAACTTTCCGGGATGTCGATTGTCGGGAACGACGATGCACCGAAATCACTGTACATCGTCCCCTGGAAAAGTTCCGAACTCGGAGTCGAGACCAGTTTGAACATGCTTCTGGATGACAGAGAAAAGCCGCTGGATAAGGAGGTCTTCTTGCGACGGTTGGCCTACTACCAGGTCAGGACCGAGAACAACGCTCCCAGCCCGCACGGGCTGACACAGCAATATTGAAAATAACTTTAACTTCAACAGGATAACTAGGGAGAAAACAAATGGGAATCTATTCAATCGTGGCATTTTTTCAGAAGGGCGGACTGTTCATGTACCCCATCCTGCTGGTCTTTGCCTGTGGGATGGCGATCGCCGTGGAGCGCTGGGTGCAGCTGAACCGCACCCGGAGCAAGAACAGCAAAGCGTGGGAACAGCTGCACCCGGTGTTGAGCGAAGGTGATTTTAACCAGGCGCGGGCGATGGTCGCCGAAGATGAATCGACCATCGCCCAGATGCTCGGCATGGGTCTGGCACGTCAGGGGGCGGTACGTCGCCGCGAGGACATCGAGATCGCCATGGAGGAGAGCCTGATGGAAATCATTCCGCAGCTGGAACGGCGCACCCCCTACGTCGCGCTGCTCTCCAACATCGCCACGTTGCTCGGCCTGCTCGGCACCATCATGGGCCTGATCGAGGCCTTTACCGCGGTCGCCAACGCCAATCCCGCCGAGAAGGCCGATCTGCTCTCGGCGAGTATTTCGGTTGCCATGAACACCACGGCCTTCGGGCTGATGGCGGCGATTCCGCTGCTGCTGATCCACGCCAAGCTGACCTCGACCACGGGACAGATCGTCGACAGCCTGGAGATGGCCTCGGTCAAGGCGCTGAACAGCATCTCCAATTCCGCCAAGCGCCAGTACACAGAGGGCTGATCATGGGCAGACGACTTCGTAGCCGACGACGGATGAAGGAGGCGCCCGAGCTGGATATCACCACCTTCCTGAACCTGATGGTGGTGCTGGTCCCGTTCCTGCTGATCAGCGCCGTCTTCTCGCGCGTCACGATCCTCGAACTGAGCGTGCCGACGGCAGCCGGCGGTTCGGCGCTGCACCAGCCGAACTTCACCATCGAGGTGGTGGTCCGCAAGGCGGGGCTGGAGCTGGCCAACGGCGCCGGCGTGGTGGCGGCGCTGCCGAAAAAGGACGAGCAGTACGACCTGGAGAAGCTGACCAAGATGCTCATGCGTCTGAAGAACGACTATCCGCAGAAGGAGGACGCGACGGTCCTGATGGAACCTGACATCGATTACAACACGCTGATTCAGGTCATGGATACCCTGCGCATGGCCGAGGTCCGAGAGGAGGGGAGTGACGAGGTCGAGAAGTTAACATTGTTCCCCAACATATCGATTGGAGATGCACCATGAGGAACACCAGACGCCTCAGACGTATGAACCGCAACCGGAAGAAGGTCACAGGCCTGAACCTGACCTCGCTGATGGATGTCTTCACCATCCTGGTCTTCTTCCTGCTTGCCAACTCCTCCTCGAGCGAGGTGCTGACGACCCCCAAGCAGATCAAGCTGCCCGATTCGGTGGTCGAGGCGAAGCCGCGGGAAACCGTGGTGATCCTGGTCGGTCCGGAGACGGTTCTGGTCCAGGGAGAAGCCGTGGTTGCCACGCCCGACCTGCTCGCCCAGCGTAGCGACCTGGTGCCGGCGATCAGCGAGCAGCTCAAGCTGCTGGAAAGCAACATCATCGGTGTCAGCACCAAGGCGGTCGTCGAGGGGAAGGAGATCACCATCCTCGCCGACAGGTCGATTCCCTTCAAGGTGCTGAAAAAGATCATGTCAACCTGTACGCATTCTGGATACGGGAGGATATCCCTCGCGGTGATCCAGAAGGCCACACAAACATAAAGCGAATGCCGTGAATACCTCTATCTTTGCACAGGAAATGGAACTGCTGAACGCGCAGATCGCCCAGGCCGAGGGTCGACTCCGGACTCTCGAAGCCGAGATGCGGACTGCGGATGCGGATCTGGCGGCGTTTTCCGATGACCAGCTGCGCTTCGACGCTTTGCAGGAGGTCTGCTCCGCCCTCGACCGGTTGAGTGAGCTTGATGCGGAGGCGCTTTTCTGGGACGGGCTGGCGGATGCCGGGGGCGCCACGCATCTAAACCGACTGCGGGGGCGCCTTGCGACCTTCGAGGCGGAGATCCGCGGGACCCGGGATCAGCAGGAAGCCCTCAAGGAAAGGATCAACGGGGTCCTCGACGAGCTGAACGGGCTGGACGCCGAAGTGCACGACGCCATCGCCCGGGAGGAGAGGCGCAAGGACGAATTCGTCGTCGAGAGGGAGATCTCACCGGTCCCCTTCCGGGTGATGGTCATGCCCTGGACCACCCGGGGCGAGGAAGAGCGGTTCTTCCGCCGCTCGGTGTTCGTCGCGATGCTGGTGAGCCTGCTCTTCGGTTCCCTTATCCCGCTGGTAAACTTGCCGATCCCGGACCGCACTGCAGTCGTCGTCGAGATCCCGGAGCGCCTGGCAATGCTGGTCAAGAAGCAGCCGCCGCTGCCGGAGCCGGTTCCTGAGCCGGTGCGGGAGGAGAAGAAGCCCGAGGCGGAGAAGGCCGAAAAGACCGCCAAGGCCGACAAGCCACAGAAGCCGCGCGAGAAGCAGGCCAAGCCGAAGGCGGCCCCGGGCGCGCCCGCAGCCCAGGTGGCGCGGAAGAAGGCCGAGAAGACCGGCGTGCTCGCCTTCAAGAGCAGTTTTGAAGATTTGATCGACGAAGTTCCGGTGGCGAAGCTCGGTACCGAGGCCCGCCTGAAAAAGCAGGTCCCTCAGGCGGCCGGTCAGGCTCGCGTCAGGCGATCGCTGGTAGCGATGCAAGCGCAGGGCGGTACCAGCGGCGGCATTGCCAACTACGCGGTCAGCACAGACCTCGGCAGTGGCCGAGGCAACGGTGGGGCCGGCACCGCCGAGCGGATCGGCGGGGTCGGATTCAGACATGTCGAGAGCGCCGTCGCCGGGTTGGAAGAGGCGTCCAGGCCGCTGAGCGACGGGCCGGGACCGGGCCGGACCGACGAGGAGATCCAGATCGTTTTCGATCGCTACAAGGCGACCCTCTACCGGATCTACAACACCGCATTGCGCACCGACCCGACCCTGCGCGGCAAGATGCTGCTGCGTATCACCATCGAACCGAACGGCGCGGTCTCGGCCTGCAAGGTGGAGGCGACCGACCTCGATTCTTCGGATCTGGTGGGCAAAATCGTCGACCGTGTCAAGCGGTTCAACTTCGGCCCCAAGGAGGATGTGCCGCAGTTGACCATCCTCTATCCGATCGATTTTCTACCCGCGTCCTAGGTGCGCCCGGCGCCTCCTGCGGCAGGGGCCCTCTCGCCAAGGGCTCCTGCCGGCCGGGTTGAGAGCCTGCGGGAGGTTGATGCGACAGCGAGGAACGCCGCATGTGAGTTAGATAATGGAGGAGACCATGCAACAACAGAAAATTTGGGTTATCAATGACGTTACCGGGCAGCTGCCGGTGGGCCGGAAGCCGAAGGTTATGGTGTCCGACCCTGGATCCGAGGTGTCCGATGGCTCGGAACCGGCCGCCGAGGATCTGGCAGGGGAGGCAGGAGTTCGGCAGAACCCGGTCTGGTCATT
>Ga0102952_1000388_pt1 | contig 16947 bp, 12 predicted proteins | sample SalPon2A_C_D1_MG_FD_78506 | JGI IMG/M metagenome (GOLD analysis project Ga0102952, IMG submission 78506) | Soil microbial communities from South San Francisco under conditions of wetland restoration - Salt Pond MetaG R2A_C_D1_MG | ecosystem: Environmental > Terrestrial > Soil > Wetlands | place... | reverse complement strand
GTGGTGCACCTGACGGCCATGGCCGGGCGGCAGGGCATCGTGATCGAGCCGGACGCCTTCGACCGCCTGAGCGAAGACACGCCCATGATCGTCAACCTCAAGCCCTCCGGGAAGTACTACATGGAGGACTTCCACAAGGCCGGCGGCATGCGCGTGGTGCTGCACGCGCTAAAGGACAAGCTGCACCTGGACTGCCTTACCGTGACGGGCCGCACGCTTGGCGAGTTGCTGAACGAGCCCTTCACGCACCCCGACTGGCAGGACGTGATCTATCCCGCCAGTGCGCCCCTGCAGGAAAAGGGCGGCATGGTCATCCTGCGCGGCAACCTGGCCCCCGATGGCGCCGTGATCAAGCGCTCCGCGGCCAATCCGGAGCTGATGCAGCACACCGGGCGCGCCGTCGTGTTCGACTCGCTGGAGGATCTCTCCGCCCGCATTGACGACCCGGCGCTGGATGTGACCGCTGAGGACGTGCTGGTGCTGCGCAACGCGGGCCCCATCGGCGCACCGGGCATGCCCGAGTCCGGCTACATCCCCATTCCGAAGAAGCTCGCCCAGCAGGGCGTGAAGGACATGGTGCGCATCTCCGACGCCCGCATGAGCGGCACGGCCTATGGCACCATCGTGCTGCACATTGCGCCCGAGGCCGCCGTGGGTGGCGGACTGGCCCTCGTGCAGTCGGGCGACCGCATCGAGCTGGATGTGGCCAAGCGCCGGCTCAATGTGCTGGTGGACGATGCGGAACTGGTGGCCCGCCGCACCCGCTGGCAGCCCCCGGTGCTGGATACGGCGCGCGGCTACCTCAAGCTGCACCGCGAGCAGGTGCAGCAGGCCCACCTGGGCTGCGACCTGGCTTTCCTGCGCCCGCCGGAGCGGCATCGCATCCGGTAGGCGGTTGGCACTCCTCGACGATTCTTGGGGAGGGGTTTTCGCTACTCCGCGGCCGAGGCCACCTCGGGCGGCTCCTCCGCATCCGACACGTCGATGGCGCAGCCCAGCGTCTCCTGCAAAAGGCGCATACCGATGGAGCGGGGATTGTCCACCACCACGTGGCCGTCGATATTCAGCACCACATTGTGCTTTAGCGCACGGAAGTAGGAATCGCGCATGGCGGCATCGTGGCGCAAGAGCTGCGGGTCGAACTTGGTAATGAAGATCAGCACCAGCCGCGGCACGCCCTCGTAGAGCCCATCCTTCTCGTGCAGCAGCGCCAAGCCATCCTTAAGGGGCATCGTGGGCGGCAACACCAGATAGTCGAACTGCCCGCGCCCCGCCACGCTGGCCATGTTGCGGATCGTGGCCAGGATCTCCTTGGGACCCTGGTTCGAGAGCGTGGGCAACTGCACACGCTCCGCGCCCGCCAAGCGGTGCCGCTGGAAGTTGTGCGTCAGTGCGCGCAGCAGAAGGCGCAGCGCCGGCGCCACGTTGCGCGTGGGATAGTGCATGTCGCTGTTGGGGTCGGCCGCGTAAGCCCCGCCGCGCATGAACTGGCGGCTGTAGAAGCGCCGGAAGATGGCGTGATCCAGATAGCGGGCCTGCAGCGACTCGGTGGGCAGCCCCAGCAGCTCCGTCACGAACGCCTGCGCCTTGCCGAAGTGCGCGGCGGTGTGCTCCGACTCGGGGATGAACACGTCCATCAGAAGCTGCTTGCGCGCCGGCATAAACAACTGGCGCACCCGCTGCGGCAGGTCGGCCAGTTCTTCGTCCATCAGCGTCTGCCGCTCGGCCAGGCTCTGGGCCGCCTCCCGCAGGCGCACCTTGCGCGTCATCAGCTTGACCAGTCGGTCGTGGCGCGTATCAAAGCGGCGGAACTCCAGCGCTTGGCCGCGCACGGCCTGAATGGCCGCCTGGATGCCCTCGCCTCCGCCATTCAACGGTTCGCGCGCCTGGGCCAATGCCTCGCCATGGGACTGCCACGTGTGCTGCAGCCGCTGCACGTCCTCCTCCGTGGGTAGCTTGCCGCCGGGCGCCTGCACCTTGGGCAACACCGGCTCCGTACGATCTTCCACGGCACGGATCACGGCCATTTCCGCCCGCAGCTGATAGAGCTGCTGCAGGTGGCGCTGCTTGCGCACCCGCACCTTGTCCAGCCCCTCCTGCATCGCCTCCACGCGCCCGGCCAGCGCCTCCGCATTGGTAGCGATGTTGTTCAACAGCTTGCGCAGCGCCTCGGATTGGGCCATCACCTTCTCCGCCGCCCCGCCCGGCTCCAGCTCGCGCAGGGAGGCAAGCCGCCCGTCGGCGCTCTGCACGTAGGCATGCAAGGTGTTGGCGGCACGCTGGTTCTTAAGTAGCTGCTCACTCAGCCGCGCGTTGATCTGCGTCAGCTCGCCCTGGTAGTTGCGGAGCTGGGTCTGCACGCGGCGCGTATGCTGGTCTCGCTCGATGGCCTGCATGCGCCGCAGTTGCTCCATGCGCCCACGCACCTGCCCCTGCCACTGCTCCCGCAGCGTCGCAGTCTGGCGGGCCTCGTGGGCGTTCTGCCACGCCTGGTTGTGCTGCAGGTAGCGCCGCAGCGCCGCCACGAACGCCTCCAGCTTGCCACGCCAAGTGTCAATTTCCCGCAAAAGGCCGTTGAAGACCTCCTGCAGCAGCTCGTTCAGGCGCACCTGCGTGCGGCTGGCGGCACCCAACAGCCGCTGCTCCAGCAATTCGGGATGCCCGGGCGTATCTCGGAAGAAGTCAGCTTCACCGTATTCGCCGAGGTCCAACTGGCCCTTCAGCGATCCTACCAGCGCCTCCACGCGCTGGTTCGTCTCGCCCAACTCGGCTTCCACGCGCTTGCGGTCGGTCAGGAACTGCTCGTAGCGCTCGTGGTAGGCCTGTTCCTCCTGTTTGAGCATCTGCTGGTAGATCGGCGAACTCTCGTCGTCGATGGCCTCCAGCATGGTGTGCAGCTCTCGCTGCTGCTCGTGCTGCTCCTCGATCTTGGCCGTGAAGTAGTCAGCGAAGTCCTGCGCCGTGGGATTGAGCACTCCCTCCTCGCGGGCGAAGTGCACCGCCAGCGCCATCTGCTCTTCCAGGAACACGCTGAAGTCGTAGTCGAAGCCCCGGAACAGGCCCTTGGCGATGGGCTTGTTGAACAATTCCGAGCAGGCCAGGCTGGGGAAGTGGTAGAGAGAATCGTTCTCCTTCTTGTCCTCGTCCGTGGCGAAGAACAGCACATCCGGGTACTGGTCTTGTGGCATCGGCTGCCCGTAGGCGCCACGCTTGAACTCCGCGAGCCACTTGGCCAGCAGGCTGGCTTCCGAGCAGGTCTGCATCTTTGCGAAGAACGTCAGATCCTGTTGGTCGATATCGAAGTTGCGGCGGAACTCGTGGGCAATGAAGTCCGACAACAGCTTCATCTCGTGGTAGACCGCCTCTAGCTCCTGCGTCGTCACCTTGTCCAGTGAGGCCAGCCCGGCATCCACCCATTCGGTGCTGAGGGGCATGTTGTAGGCAATGTCCGCGATACGCACCCGATCGCTGGGCTGGCCTACGGCCACCTCGCGCATCGTCTCCACCAGGTTGGAGAAATGCTGCTCGTAGCGCTGGGCCGTGTTGCGGTAGTACGGCACCTCCTCCGGTGTGTCGCACAGATAATAGAAGCTCTCCGGGTCGATCAGCCGCTCCAGCCCGAAGCGCCGCAGCAGCTTGAGCGTCTGCCCGGCCAGCGGGCCCACCGCCGCCGCCCGCAGGCGCTGCGCGTAGTTCTCCCGCTTGCGGGTGTGCTCCACCGCCTCGCCGATCAGCTTGTGGTAGAAGTGCGCCCGCACAGCCTCCTGCATGGGGTCCTGATGCGCCGAGTGGCTGCTCGGCTGGATGAAGTGCTCAAAGAAGACCTCCTGCTCTTCTTCCCCGTCTCCTCCCTTGCCATTGCCCCCGCGCTCCTGGTCGGCGCGACGTGCTTTGCGGAAATAGATCGCACTGGCCTGCTCCACGGCGACCTTTTCTTCAATTTCCTTCATCAGGAAGGACACTTCGCCGGTCAGCGTGTTGATGCGGAGCTTGCCCACCTTGGACATATCGATCTCTTCCTGCCCGCCCGTGGGACTGCGGCGCAGGAACTTCTCCACCGCGTGCATGGGCACCCAGCGAAACTCCAGCCGCTCGTCGCCGAAGTGGCGCGACTGGATCACCTGCCCGCCGATGACCACGCCGAGAAAATCCAGCCCGCGATCCTGCCGGAAACGGAAATCGTGGATGAGCGGCAGCGGCAGATCCACCACGATCATGCGCTCGCGGCGTCCCTTGCCAACCTCCACCTCCTCCGCTGGTCCGTGCCCGAATACCGATTGCAGCTTGCGTAGCGTGAGCAGATTGAACCCGATCGGCTTGCCACTCCGGTCCAGCCGCAGGCGAATATCGGTGAAGAACGGCAGGGAGTAGGTCACCACCTGCTGCTGGGTGGTGATCATGCGCTCGAAGGCCTCGGCGCTGTGGATTTCCACCACGCGCTCGCCGCCGTTGTACTCCAGCACCAGCGTGGCGCCGCCCTCCGCCAGCACCTGTTGCAGCTTGGCGCGAAGATCCGGGATGGTGCCGCTCAGGTACACGGCCAACTCCGGATACTGCATGCGCAGGCGCGGCAGGTAGTCCAGGAAGCTGGAGAAGGCGCGGAACTCGGACTGCAGCTCGATGACGATCAGGTAGAGCCGCTCGTCCGACTCGATGATGTGCTGGTAGATACGCTCGGCCGGCAGGTGGGTGGATCCCTCCTGGGCCGGCATCATGATGCGCCGCAGGCGCGGCCGCAGTTCGTCGGGGACCTGATGGAGAGTCTGGACGAGATCGGGATTGAGCAGCACAAGCCGCCCGTTGAGCGACCGATCCGGCGCAGGAATCTCGCCCTGCTGCACCCGCCGCGCCACCTCGTCCCGGACGAACTGCTCGTCCTCCGGACTCATGGGTACCAGGGAATAATCGATCTCGAGCATGCGATTCCCGGGTGTCCGGGTGGCGGCCGCCAACCGCCCCTGTCCGTTCGGATGGCCGAAATCCTAACGTAAGGACAAGAGCCGCCCCTGGTACGGGCGCAGCCCACTCACCGTAAGCGCAACACCTGTTGCCGGTCAATCCAAATCATCCTGAAAACCCGACTTTCAGGACTTCCCGCAGCGTTCGCCTCCGTGGCCACCGGCCAAGGCCTGGCGCTCCGTTGGCATTGGAGCTATCACGACACCCGGTGGTTCGTGTCCCGTACGTGGTGCGTGCGCTTTGCGTCATTCGATGATGGCCGGGCGGGCCTGACACGCCCCCCAATGGCCGCGGCGAGCCGGGGCGCCTGCTCCGTGCGGACCAGAGAAGGCCTAGCGCAGTCGGACCCGGTCGACGTTGACAATGCTCTGCATTCCCCTCCATCTAGGAGCGATGGTGCGCCGATCCCACTGCGGGGTAGGCGCCATGACCGCGCAGTATCCCGGGCCGCATGGCCCCGACCGGCAAGGACTGCCCGTTGATTTTCATCGTCAAAGTCTTCCTCAGTGTGGCGATGGTGTGCTTCGCCGTGGGCTATGCGTCCCGCCGGCGGGCCAACCCCCTGCACCGCCAGCTCATGGCGGCAGGCGTGCTCGTGGCCTGGACGGCCGTGGTCGTACTGCTGCTGGGGCGGTTCGGGCTGGGCCTGCCGCTGCGACCAGCCTTCTGGCTGGTGGAACTGACCGGCAGCGCTCGGGCGGCAGATATTATTGCGCTGGTGCAGCAATCGCTGGGACTGCTGGCCCTGCTGGTGCTCAGCGCCCAGGCCCTGCTGGGCCGCCTGCGCCATCCTCTGCACCGCCCCGTGGCCTGGGGTGCCATCCCGCTGTGGCTGCTGGTCTGGGTCACGGCCATGTTCGGCTACGTATAGGCCCCTCGACGGCGCTCCCTGCGCGGATGCCACGCCGCCGGCCACGGTTTGCATTCGCCTTCCGGCGCGATAGACTGGGCTCCGATTTAACTCCTGGCCAAGCCCCGGTGTGACGGGCTCTGCGCCCGCACCGTATTCGATTCGAAAAAGGACCCGACCGCATGCGAGACCACCAGTATCCTGGCCGTTCCGTGGTGATGAGCACCCACGGCATGATCTCCACCAGCCAACCCATGGCCACGCAGGTGGGCCTGGACGTGCTCAAGAGCGGCGGCAACGCCATGGATGCAGCCATCGCCGCCAGCGCCACGCTCTGCGTCACCGAGGCTCAGTCCACCGGGATCGGGGGCGACTGCTTCATCCTTTATCACGAGGCCAAGACCGGGAAGCTGCACGGACTCAACGGCAGCGGGCGCGCCCCTGCCAGAGCTACGCTGGAGGAGTACCGACGCCGCGGGCTGAGCGAGGTACCCGAGCGCGGGCTGCTCTCCGTCTCCGTGCCCGGCGCCATCCACGGGTGGGAAGCCGCCCTGCAGCGCTTCGGCACGCGGTCGCTGGGCGACGCCCTGCAGCCGGCCATCGCCTTCGCGGAGGAAGGCTACGCGGTATCGCCGGTGGTGGCCTGGGCCTGGAAGCGCAACGAGGCCGTGCTGCGCCAGACAGAGACGAGCGCACGCGTGTTTCTGAAGGACGGCCAGACGCCGCCCGCAGGCAGCCTGCACCGTCAGCCGGATCTGGCGCGCTCCCTGCGCCTGATCGCCAAGGATGGGGCCCGCGCCTTCTATGAAGGGCCCATCGCCAAAGGCATCGCGGACTACATGCGCGCCCACGACGGCCTGCTGGACGAGGCGGACCTGGCCGCGCACACCTCGGAGTGGGTGGAGCCGATCGGTACGGACTATCGCGGCCTGCGCATGTACGAGATTCCACCCAACGGCCAGGGCATCACCGCGCTGATTGCGCTGAACATCCTGGAGAACACGCGCCTGGGCGAAATGGAGCACCTCAGCCCGGACTACCTGCACACGTTCACCGAGGCCTTCAAGCTGGCCATGGCCGAGCGGGACACCTGGGTGGCGGACATGCACTACGCCGACGTGCCGGTGGAGGCGTTGCTCAACAAGGACTATGCTCGCCAGCAGTTCGGCCGCATCGACTCGGCGCACGCCATGCCGCACCCGGTGACGACTGGGCTCAACGGCGGCGCACCGCACCGCGACACGATCTACCTCACCGTGGTGGACAAGGACCGAAACTGCTGCTCGTTCATTAACAGCCTCTACCACAACTTCGGCAGCGGCGTGATCGCGGGCGATACGGGCGTGATGCTGCAGAACCGCGGCTCGGGCTTCGTGCTGCAGGAGGGCCATCCCAACTGCATCGCGCCGGGCAAGCGCCCCATGCACACCATCATCCCGGCCATGGTCTACCGCGGTCAGGAGCCCATCCTCTGCTTCGGCGTGATGGGCGGACACTACCAGGCCATGGGCCATAGCTACGTGCTCACCAACTGGCTGGACTTCGGCATGGACCTGCAGGAGGCGCTGGACGCCCCGCGCTTTCTGCCGCAGAACGGCGTGCTGAGCGTGGAGCGCCCCATTCCTGAGTCCACCCGCGAGGTGCTGCGCCAGCGCGGCCACACCGTGGTCGAGACCGAGACGCCCCACGGCGGCGGCCAGATGATCTACATCGACGCCGAGGCCGGCGTGCTGCAGGCCGGCTCCGATCCTCGCAAGGACGGCTGCGCGATGGGTTATTGACGTAGGGCATGGCGTCCATCCCGCGGCATCGGGGGCGCCGCAGGAGATCCGCACGCCGCGGGTGGTCTTTTGGGCCCCAAGGCGTTAGGTAAACACAAAGGCGTCCCGCCGCTCCGCGGGACTGCCACCACTTACACTTCTTCCCCGACCGTCGCCCAGGCAGGCGCGCCGCGCTTTGCCCCTGGCCACGCCGGGAGGGGGGCTTGGCATGGGCCTGGACACCTGGATCGTTGACCACTACGTGGACGGCACGCTGCCGGTGCCAGGCCTTGCGATGCAGTTCGTCCTGCACGCGTACCTGGACATCTGGCTGCGGCTGGAAGCGCTGGTAGGAAGGGCCACCGACGCACCTCAGGCAACCGAGGAGATCGCCGCGCGCAGCCGCGAGCTGATGGAGGTGCACTACAACCTCCCGCTGCCCATGTTCAGCAGCTTCCTCGGCAACAGCATGAAGTACTCCATGGGCCTGTGGGAAACCGGCGCACGCACGCTGGACGAAGCCCAGGAGGCCATGCTGGCGGACGTCTGCGCCAAGGCGGAGATTCAGGACGGCCAGCGCATCCTGGATATCGGCTGCGGCTTCGGCAGCTTCGCCGCGCACGTTCTGCGCCACTATCCCAACGCACACGTCTGCGGCCTCACCCTGAGCCGTACCCAGGCCAACTACATGCGCGAGCGGCAGGCGGAAGCCGGACACCCGCTCAGTACGAATCGCTTTTCCCTGGTCGAGGGCGACTTCAATGACGCGTCCTTCGAGGAGTCCTTTGACCGCATGGTTAGCCTGGGAGTGTTCGAGCACATCAGCAACCTGGATCGGGCGTTGGAGAAGATCCGCGGCTTCCTCACGCCGGAGGGCCGCTGCTTTCTGCACTACATCGCGTTCCAGCCCCGCGGCAGCGACACCGATGCGCCTCGCCAGGATCCCTTCATGGACCGCTACGTGTTCCCCGGCGGGCGTGTGTGGGCCATGAGCGAGTTGGCCAAGCACCAACAGCACTTCCACATCGAGCGCGAGTGGTATCTGAGCGGCACCAACTACAAGCGCACGCTGCAGGCTTGGCTGGCCAACTTCCAGCGCAACCAGGGGCACATCCGCGAGGACAGCGGTCTCTCCATGCGTCAGCTCCGGCTGTGGGAGTTCTACCTGCGCGCCTGCATCGCCACCTTCGCCCTGCGCGGCGGACGCCATATCGGCAATGGTCAATACCTGCTGCGCCCCATCTGAGGTTCCCACCCTACCGCCGACACCCCGCCAATCCGCTTGTCACCTCTCTTAGCCGATTGTCCTAGCCGATCCACGCGATACACGTTGCATCGCGTAGCATTTGCAGGCATTCCTGGGCCCCGAAGATCCCGTTGTCTGGATTCTCGCCGGATTGTACCATTGCGTTATGGGACCCCGGCCATTACGGTGAGGCTTGACGGCTTGGCCCAACGGCGCCACTGAAGGTGCAATGCACGGGATTTGGCTGAGCCCGATGCGCGAGAATCTTGTCCCAGGCCAAACACCGCACGGTGCGGGCATGGCCAGCACGCACACCGAGCTGGGGAGCAACCGGGAGCGGATGGCACACGGATACGATCTGTACGCGGGCACGGACGACGACGCGGCGCTGGCTCTGCTGTCCGCGGCGGAGCACGGACACCTGACCGTTTGGGACGGCGAGGCACGCCGCCCGTCCACCATCTTCATGCACTACGTGACGCGCGTCGCGGAGCGCGAGATCTGGGGCCACCTGGCCAACACGAACCCCGTGCTGCGCCGGCTGGAGACCGACCCCCACGCCACGTTCACCGTGTCCGGGCCTTCCGCCTACGTACCGTCATACTTCAGCGGCGAGGAGCGCGGTGTGCCCACCAGCTACTATAGCTGGGGCCAGTTCCAGGTGGAGGTGGCTTTGGTGCGCGACCATGCGGATCTGCTGACGATCCTGGAGGCCATGCTGGCGCGCTTCCAGCCCGAGGGCCGCCACCCGCCCATGGACCCCGCGGACCGCTACTGGCAGGGCATGCTGAACGCCATCACGGGCGTGCGCATGCACATCCGCACCGCCGCCAGCCGCGCCAAGTACGGCCAGAACAAGCCGACGCGCACGCGGCACCTCATCGTGGAGGCGCTGCGCCAACGCGGGCTGGCGCAGGACGCCGCCGCAGCCGACCAGGTGCTGGCGCACCTGCCGCCGGAAGACCCATCGGACGCCCCGACCCGCTGACGCGCCATGGAACCGCTCAACGGCCTTGCCGGATTCGCGCTGGACCGCACACAGCCGCTCACGGATCAGATCGTGACGCGGCTGATGGGCTCCATCGGCTCGGGCGCGCTGCCCCCGGGCACGCGTCTGCCCTCCATCCGGGCCCTGGCCGTGCAACTGGGCGTGAACCGCAACACGGTGGCCCACGCCTTCCGCGAGCTGGCCGAGAAGGGCTATGTGGAGACGCGCTTCGGCGGCGGCAGCATCGCCACCCGGCCGGCACCCGCCCTGCCCCCCGAGCGCCACCCTCCGGCCCAGGCCGTCGCTGCGCCGCTGACCGCGCGGGATTGGGAGCAGCGCTTCGCGCGGCACGTCGGCGCATACCTTTCCGCCGCGTCGCCGCCGCTGTTTCCCGCGGGCCGCACGCGGCCCATCAACCTGTTCCAGATGCGGCCCGATTCGGGGCTGTTTCCACTGGAGCGCTTCCGGCGCTGCCTGAACACGGTGCTGCGGCGCGGTGGGCGGCGGCTGCTGGACTACGGCAGTCCGGCGGGCTACCTGCCCCTGCGCGAGCAGATCGCGCGACGCCTGCGCCAAGCGAACGTGGGGGCGGACCCCAGCCAGGTGCTCATCGTCACCGGCAGCCAGCAGGGCATCGATCTGCTGGCCAGAGCCTTCGTAGACCCCGGGGATCGCGTGGTGGTGGAGTCGCCCATGTACTCCATCGCGCTGAAGATGCTCACCGTGAACGGCGCCCGGCTGCACCCCTACCTGGTGGGGCCGCAGGGCATCGACACCAAGGCCCTGGAGCAACTCGGCCCGCAGGCGCCGCCCAAGCTGTTCTACGCCGTACCGAACTTCCAGAACCCCACCACGCACTCGTACTCGCTGGAGGAAAAGGCGGAGCTGCTGCGCCATGCCTACCGCCTGGACAGCGTGGTGATCGAGGACGCATCGGACACCGAGCTGCACGGCGAGCCGAACCAATGGCCCGCGCTGGCCTCGCTGGATACGAGCGGACGGGTGATCCACCTCAACACGTTCAGCAAGACCCTGGCCCCGGCCATGCGGGTGGGCTATCTGGCGGCGCCGGCGCACTTGGTGCGGCGCCTGGCGGAGCTGAAGGAGATGACCGACCTGTCGCAGTCCCTGATCCTGCAGGCGGCCATCGCGGAGTTCATGGAGCGCGGCTACTTCGACGAGCACGTGGCGCACCTGCGCGAGGCCTACCGCACCCGCATGGAGCGCGTGCTGCAGATGCTGGAGGCGACCCTGCCGGCCGAGGCGCCCTTCACGCGGCCCGATGGCGGGCTGTGCGTATGGGTGGACCTGCCCTCGCACCTGGACCCCCAGCGGCTCTTCGAGCACCTGCGCGGGCGGGGCGTGCTGGTCTCGCCGGGCTCCCTGTATCAGCCGCTGGCTAGCGGCCGCAACGGCATCCGCCTCTGTGTGGCGGCGGAGCCGGAAGAGCGCCTGCGCGAGGCGTTCGCCATCCTGGGGCGCGAGCTGGGCGAGCTGCTGCGCCGACCGCCGCCCACCCCGGCCGATCAGGAGTATCAGGCGATGCACTAGGCAATCTACCAGAGGCCGGCGGGAAGCCGGCCGCCGATCATCGCAGGGGAGCACACATTCATCCCGCGGCCCAGTGCCGCATCATTGCCCGAGAGGAGCAGACATGGAAAACGGAATCAGCTGGAGCAGCGAGCCCATGCGGCTCAAAGTGGGTCTCGCCGAAATGCTGAAGGGTGGCGTGATCATGGACGTGGTTACGGCCGAGCACGCCAAGATCGCAGAGGACGCGGGCGCCGTGGCCGTGATGGCCCTGGAGCGGGTGCCGGCGGATATCCGTCGCGAGGGCGGCGTGGCGCGCATGAGCGATCCGGCGCTGATCGAGGAGATCATGAAGGTCGTGAGCATCCCCGTGATGGCCAAGTGCCGCATCGGGCACTTCGCCGAGGCGCAGATCCTCCAGGAGCTGGGCGTGGACTACGTCGACGAGAGCGAGGTGCTCACGCCGGCGGACGAGGCCAACCACGTGGACAAGCTGGCGTTCAAGACGCCCTTCGTCTGCGGCGCCACCAACCTGGGCGAGGCCCTGCGCCGCATCGGCGAGGGCGCGGCGATGATCCGCACCAAGGGTGAGGCCGGCACAGGCGACATCATCGAGGCGGTGCGCCACCTGCGCTCCATCAACCGCGACATCGCGCTGATCAACCAGCTCAGCGAGATGGAGCTGATGGCCGAGGCCAAGCGCCTGCAAGCGCCCTACGACGTCGTGCGCTACGTGCACGAGCACGGCAAGCTGCCCGTGCCCAAGTTTACGGCGGGCGGCGTGGCCACCCCGGCCGATGCCTCGCTGCTGATGCAGCTCGGGGCCGAAGCGGTGTTCGTGGGCTCCGGCATCTTCAAGTCCGACGAGCCGGCCAAGCGCGCCGCGGCCATCGTCAAGGCCGTCACCAACTTCGACAAGCCGGGCGAGCTGCTGGCGGTCTCCAAGGGCCTCGGCAAGCCCATGTCCGGCATCGCGGTGGGCGAGTTGGGCGACCAGCAGAAGCTCTCCGTGCGGGGCTGGTGAGGGCGTCGGCATGAGCCAACGTCTGCGCGTCGGCATTCTCGCCCTGCAGGGCGCCGTGCAGCCCCACCGCGTCAAGCTGGCGCGGCTGGGGGCGGACGCAGTGCCCGTGCGGGATGCGGCCGAGCTGGCCGCCTGCCGGGGACTGATCGTCCCCGGCGGCGAGAGCACGACGTTCCTCAAGCTGATCCACGCCTACGGCCTGTGGCAGCCGCTGCTGGACTTCGCCGCCGAACATCCGCTGTGGGGCGTGTGCGCCGGCTCGATCCTGATGGCCGAGCACGTGGAGAATCCCCCACAGGAGAGTCTGGGCGTGATGCCCATCACCGTGCGGCGCAACGCCTACGGCCGCCAGAACGAGAGTTTCATCGAGCGCTTCCCGCTGCACCTGCCCGGGCAGGCACCGCAGGAGCAGGAGGGCGTGTTCATCCGAGCTCCGCAAGTGGTGGCACTCGACCCGGCCGTGAGCGTGCTGGCCGAGTGCCGAGGACAGCCCGTCGCGCTGGCCCATGGCCGCCACCTCGTCACCACCTTCCATCCCGAGCTAGCCGAATCCGACGCGCTGCATCGGCACTTTCTGGCGCTGTGCAGTCAGGAGCAGATGGCCGTCCCCGCCAGCGCCGCCCGCGCCTGAGCCTCCCGCCGAACGGCAGCGACGATCCGGAAGGCCACCGTTCACCCGGAAGCCTGCAGACGCTCGGCGTCGGAGTCTACGCCTCGCCGGCCCAGGGCAGCTCAAGCTGCAGCTCGGCCAGAGGGTCGATCTCGGGCGTGTCCAGCTGGTGCAGGCCCACGCCCAGCAGGCGCAGCTTGTGGCCTATGAGGCCGGAGGCGTGGTAGAGCGCCGCGGCCTCGCGGTACAGATCGCCGGCATCGTCGGTGACGGCGGGCAGCGTGCGGCTGCGCGTGTGGATCTGGAAGTCGCTGGTGCGCAGCTTGAGCGTGACGGTGCGGCCCTTCACGCCGCTCTTGCGCAGGCGCTCGTGCAGGGCGGCACACAGCTCCTTGAGGCGGGCCAGCAGCCAGTCCGGCTCGGCGTGGTCCTCGGCGAATGTGTCCTCGATGCTGACGGACTTGCGCTCGCGGTGGGGCTCTACGGGCCGCTCGTCGATGCCGCGGGCCAGCCGGTAGAACCACGGGCCGCGCTTGCCGAAGCGATGCGTCAACTCGGCCAGGGCCACGCCCGCCAGCTCGCCGCAGGTCTGCACGCCCATGGACTCGAAGATGCGCATGGTGGCCTCGCCCACACCCGGCACCTTGCGCAGCGGCAGGCCCGCCACGAAGCCGGCCACGTCCTGCGGACGGATCACGAATAGTCCGTTGGGCTTCTTCTCGTCCGAGGCGATCTTGGCCAGGAACTTGTTGGGCGCCACACCGGCCGAGGCCGTCAGGTGCGTCTCGCGGCGGATGTCTGCCTTGATGGCCTGGGCGATGCGCGTCGCCGAGGGGTTGCCCACGTGGTTCACCGTCACGTCCAGGTAAGCCTCGTCCAGGGAGAGCGGCTCCACGAGGTCCGTGTAGCGATGGAAGACCGCGCGGATCTGCGTCGAGACGGCGCGGTACTTGTCGAAGCGCGGGGGCACGAACAGGGCATCGGGGCACAGCCGATACGCCCGGGCACAGGGCATGGCGGAGTGGATACCGTAGCGCCGCGCCTCGTAGCTCGCCGCGGCCACCACGCCCCGCCCCGCCGGCGAGCCGCCCACCACGACGGGCAGGCCCCGCAGCGCCGGGTTGTCCCGCTGCTCCACGGACGCGTAAAACGCATCCATGTCAATATGAAGGATCTTGCGCACGGCGCCTGTCACTGCGGCATCCATGAACAACCGTTTACCATATGCTGGCGGGTGGCGAAAGGGCCGCGGGCGGGACAGCCCGCTCTGGTCGCAGGCAGACCGCACCGCGGCGGGCCAACCGGCCCTGCGCCTTGACATTGCGACCGGCAGCCCGGACAGTAAAAGATTGGATCAAACTCGAATGGTGCAGTGGGACACCTCCCCGGACGGCGGCGTGCAGACCTGGATCGTGGGCAACTGGAAGATGAATGGGTCGCTGGCCCAGATTTCCGCGTTCGTGCCGGCGCTGCTGGCCGGGCTGCCGGCGGGCTGGGAGGCCCGCGGAGTGCGCATCGCGCTGTGCCCACCCACGCCCTATCTGGCCACGATGACGCAACACCTGACCGGCAGCCACGTGGAGCTGGGCGCACAGAAGGTACACCCGTTGGAGTCGGGCGCCTTCACGGGCGAGGTCTCGCCGCCCATGCTAGCCGACTTCAGCGTGAGTCTGTGCCTGGTGGGTCACTCGGAGAACCGGCAGCTATCGGGCGAGTCCGAGGTGTTCATCGCGGAGAAGTTGCACGGGCTGTTCGCCTCCGGCATCCGGCCCATCCTCTGCGTGGGCGAGACACTGGAGCAGCGCAAGGCGGGTCAGCAGGAGCATGTGATCCAGATGCAGCTGACCGAGGCATTCAGCGCCTCCAGCGAAGTGCAGGCGGGCCGGCGCGCAGGAGATGTGGCGCACCTGCCCCACCCGACGGTCTCCGACACACAGGCGCAGCGGCTGATCGTCGCCTACGAGCCCGTGTGGGCCATCGGCACAGGCATGACCGCCTCGCCGGAGCAGGCCAACGAGATGCACGCGTTCATCCGACGCCTGCTTACCGAGCGCTTTGGGGCGGCCACGGCCGCGGAAATCCCAATCCTGTATGGCGGGAGCGTGAACCCCGGCAACGCCGGCTCCCTGCTGTCCCAGCGCGAAATTAACGGCGCCCTGGTGGGTGGGGCCAGCCTGAAGGCGGAAACCTTTCTGCCCATCATCCAGCAATCTCTGAGCTGAACGGACCCCTCATGTACGTAGCCCTCGTCATCGTCCACATCATCGTCTCCATCTCGCTGGTGCTGATCGTGCTGCTGCAGCAAGGTCGGGGCGCCGAGCTTGGCGCGGCCTTCGGCGGGCTGGGACAGACCACCTATGGTCGCGGCGAGTACACTTTCGTCGCCAAGGTGACGACGGCGCTGGCGGTCGTGTTCATGGTGACGTCGCTATCGCTGGCGTTCATCTCCACCGAACGCCCGCGCAGTTCCATCCTCTCGCCAGCGGACTCTCGCCCCGCCGCGGCCGAACAGCAACTGCCCGCCAGCGCACCGACCCCGGCGCCTGCCACCCAGCAGCCCACTGCCCCTGCCACGCCCACCTTGCCGCAGCAAGCCGCTCCGCCCGCGGGCGGCAGCAGCCCAGCCAGCAAATAGCCCCGTTGCACATCCGCGGCCCGGCGTCCGGCGCGTGTGCCGGCCCCGGGGCTGCGCAGCGGCTGGGCCTCCGTCGGCACCGCCGTGCGCAGGCCAAGCCGCTGCGCGGCGACGCCAGGGTCTGCCCGCGCTCCTGCGGTTTGCGCACAGGCGCTCCTACGCACCCGTGGTGAGGAAGAGTATCTCGAAGACCAGCGAAGTGACGACCACGGCAAAGCCAACGATGGACCAAATGGCGCCAAAGCGACCCCGGCGGCCGTGCAAGTCGTGCGACAGCAGGAACACCGCGTAGACCACCCACACGAGCGTGGGAATGATCTGCCGCGCTGAGAACATGCGGTGTGGCAGCGTGTTCACACCCGCCACCACCAGACCCAGCAGCAGTCCCACCGTCATGAAGAAGAAGCCCAGCGTGATGGCCTTGTGGTTGTAGTTCTCCAAAGCGCCCAAGGACGGCAGACGGTTCGCGGAAAGCATGGAGCGCTTCGCCTTGAGCCGGTACTCCTCGTACAGGTAGACGATACTCACCAAGCAGGCCAAGCCAAACAGCAGGATACCGGCCAGCACGCTCACGATGTGGGCCGTCAGGATGTCGCGCGTGACGGGCAGCGTCAAACCCAGCGATTCGCGCCCCATCAGCACCTGCTCGGAGGCGAAGTACGCCGTGATCAGCAGCGCAATGGCGAACGGCGGGATGACGAACGGCAACACCGCGCTGGGCCGTCGGTGCATCACCGTGTAATAGAGCAGGATCGCCAGCCAGGCAGCCGCGATCAGCAGCACCGATAGCCCAAACCCTTCCTGCACGACCAGCGAGGCGAGCAGAAACGTATTGGCGCCCCAGCCCACACCCAATACCGTGCGCGACCAGCGCAGCCTGCTCCAATGATCCGACCAGTAGCGCAGGAACTCCGCAAGCCAGCCGACGAGGTACAGCCCGACAGGGATCCAGAAGAGGGAGGTCGTCATGGTGCCGTTGGCGTGCGCGACGATTGCGAAAGTTGTTCAACAGGCATCATGCCACATTCGTGCGCGCTGGGCATGCCCTTGCCCATTGTCCGGACGGGCAGCCGCCGGCATCGACCCCAGCCATGTGGTGCGCGGGGGCCGCCCGGGCGCTCATCCCAGTGCAAGCCGATGCCTTTTGTGGAAGCGCGCCGAGGCATGGACGAGAGTGGATTCTCATCAATTCCCATGAAGTGGGCGTGCCGCATTGACAGCTCTGTTGGGCCTTGAAGCGCTGCCACCACGAAAAGCGGCGAGCACGCCAAGCGTGGCAGTCTACCAGCCTGGGGATCGCCGCGAAAGGCAGTCGACGACATCCGTGGCGATAAGCCACGCTTGT
>Ga0102952_1000386_pt1 | contig 16964 bp, 11 predicted proteins | sample SalPon2A_C_D1_MG_FD_78506 | JGI IMG/M metagenome (GOLD analysis project Ga0102952, IMG submission 78506) | Soil microbial communities from South San Francisco under conditions of wetland restoration - Salt Pond MetaG R2A_C_D1_MG | ecosystem: Environmental > Terrestrial > Soil > Wetlands | place... | reverse complement strand
GATGGTGGGTCGCACCCTGCTGCTCCAGGCCGTTGCCCAGGCGCCGAGCGCCGAGACCGGCCACCCGATCACCGCCACCGACGCGCACGAGCTGCGCACCACCGGCGTGCCGCTGATCACCGCGCAGTGACCCGCCGCTGAGTCCTGGTCAGGCGGAGCGCGACGCCTCGCCGGCGCCGACCACGCGGCGCCAGACGAGCGCAGCGACGAGCGAGCCCACGAACGCTCCCACCCACACGTCGGAGAGGAAGTGCCGGCCCTCGAGCAGCCGGTTCGCCGCACACAGCACCGCGAGCACGTACCACAGCGCGCGAGCGCGGGGGCAGATCCGCGAGAGCACCCACGCACCTGCGAAGGCCAAACAGACGTGGCCGGACGGCAGCCCCAGCCCGCCGTCGGAGAAGGGCTGGTCGGCCCAGGGGCGGAAGGTGTAGCCCGTCGCGCCGGAGTGCGGGCGCTCGCGGCGGATCAGGATCTTGAGCACGTTGCCCAAGAGCCCAGAGGCGACGACCGCCGCCACCAGCCCCCACGCCTCGCGCTTCAGGCGCGCCGCGTTCGCGCCGCTACCGGCGCAACCGACGCCGCAGGCGACGAGCAACCAGAACGGCAGGAAGCCGAACAGCCAGGTCAGCTTCAGCCATTCGCTGAGCGCCGAGTGGTGCTGCTTGCCGAAGTCGCGAAACAGCCGGTAGCCGGGGGCGTCGAGGAGCATCCCCGCGAGCAGGCCCGCCGCCACGCCGACACCCCACAGGATCGCACCGCGGCGGGTCATGCCGTCCGAATAGCAGGTGTCGGTCGGAGTGTCCAGCAACGCGCCCCATCGCTCGCTGCACCGCCCGCCGCACCGCCCACCGGATCGGCGCGAAACCGGCGGTGACGCCTCAGCGTTGCGCGCCCGCGCGGGTGGCCAGGGCGAGCACGATGCGGCGCTCCCGCGCGGAGACGCCGGGCAGCGCGCGGTCGAGCTGCGCGAGCAGCCGGGCGCGCCGCGCCGGTCCCACGCGCTCCAGCACGCGGCCGCGACGCAGGTTCGCGAAGGCCACGGCGGGCAGGCGCGCGCGCCGCAGCCCGAGGTTGGAGAGCAGCCGCGCGTCGCGGCGCAGGTGCTCCAGCTCGAGTGCCGCGCAGTCCTCGCCCTCGCCCACCGCGCCGCGGCGCACCAGCACGTCCCCGGGCCGCAGCTCGGGCAACCAGACCCCGGCGCGGAACAGGCCGCGCAACGCCAGCCCCAGCGCGCGCGCGGTGCGGCGCCGGTCGCGCTCGTCGAGCCCCTCCTCGGCCAGCCGATCGAGGGGCGTGCAGCCGTCGAGCTCGCGGGTGATCAGGAAGGAGGCGGTGACCCCCGCGGCCCCGCGCCGCTCGCCGAGGGCGACCAGCTCCGGCGCGCCGAGCCCGTGGGCGCGCAGGTGGCAGATCAGGTTCCAGTGGCGCGCGGCGAGGCTGGTGCTGCGCGGTACGGTCAGCCGCGCGGTGAGCGCGCGCAGCCCGCCGCCGTCGTAGCGGTGCAGGTGCAACCAGCCGGTGCCCGCGCCGCGGGGCGGCTCGAGTCGCTCCCCGCGAGCGTCGGGCGTGCCCGGCAGCGGCAGGCGCAGGTGACGCGCGCCGGCGCGCTCGCCGATCAGGGTCGCCCGGGGACCGAGCTGCTCGGGGTCGGCGGACATCCAGGCCTCGGCCGTCAGGTCTCCCAGGCTGCGGAGATCCCCCACCCCCGGCGCGAAACGCAGGGTCGTCGACATCACCCGGGGAGGATACGCGGCGTCGCGGTTTCCTCCAGTCCCCGGCCGCGCTTACCATCCGGCGATGACCACGGTCTTCCTGCTCGACGGAACCGCGCTGGCCTACCGCTCGCACTTCGCCCTGCAGCGCTCGGGGCTGACGACCCCCGAGGGGCTGCCCTGCAGCGCGACCTACGGGTTCACCATGACCCTGCGGCGCATCCTCGAGCAGGAGCGACCCGAACTGGTCGCGGTGGCCTTCGACCCCCCCGGCCCGACGTTTCGACACGAGCGCTACGCCGAGTACAAGGCCACGCGCGAGAAGATGCCCGAGGAGATGATCGCCCAGCAGCCGTGGCTGCGCGAGGTCGTCGAGGCGCACGGCGTGCCCATCTTCGAGGTCCCCGGCTTCGAGGCCGACGACGTGATCGGGACGCTGACCCGCGCGGCCGAACAGGCCGGCAACGAGGTGCGCATCGTCACCGGCGACAAGGACTTCATGCAGCTCGTCGGCGACCACGTGAAGCTCTACAACGTCTTCAAGCGCGACATCGACCTGGTGATCGAGGACGAGGCCGCGGTGGAGGCCAAGTTCGGCACCACGCCCGACCACGTGATCGACGTGCTGGCGATCATGGGCGACGCCTCGGACAACATCCCCGGCGTCAAGGGCATCGGCGAGAAGGGAGCGATCAAGCTGGTCGGCCAGTTCGGCTCGGTGGCCGGTGTGCTGGAGCACCTCGACGAGGTCAAGGGCAAGGCGCGCGAGTACATCGAGCGCGACCGCGAGCAGCTGCTGATGTCGCTGGAGCTGGTGACCATCGACACCGACGTGCCGCTGGACCGCGGGCTCGACGCGCTCGGCCCGGCGCGCCCCGATCCCGCGGCGCTGACCGAGCTGTTCTCCCGGCTGGGCTTCATCAGCCTGCTGAAGAAGGTGGTGCCGGAAGCCGAGCCCGCCGGCAGCCGGGACTACGTGACCGTCGGAGACGGCGCAGGGCTCGACGCGCTGATCGCCGAGCTCCGGAGGGCCGGCACCTTCGCAGTCGACACCGAGACCACCAGCCTGTTCCCGCTGGAGGCGGAGCTGGTGGGCCTGTCCTTCTCCGCCGCGCCGCTGCGCGCGTTCTACGTGCCGATGAACGCCGAGCCGCCGGTGCTCCCCGGAGGCCCCGACGAGGTGCTCGAACGCCTGCGGCCGCTGCTGGAGGACCGCGCCCTGCGGCGCGTCGGCCAGAACTACAAGTACGACGCGCTGGTGCTCGGCGCCCAGGGCATCGACGTGCCGCCGGCGTACTTCGACACGATGGTGGCTTCGTTCTGCGTCGCCGGAGCGACCCGCCGGCACGGTCTCGACGAGCTGGCGCTGCGCTACTTCGACCTGAAGAAGATTCCCACGACCGAGCTGATCGGGCGCGGCGCCAAGCAGATCACCATGGCCGAGGTCCCGGTGGCCAAGGTGGCCGAGTACGCCTGCGAGGACGCGGACGTGACCTGGCGGCTCTACGGCGCGCTGTCCGAGGAGCTCGACGAGAGCTCGGCCAAGGAGCTCTTCTTCGATCTGGAGATGCCGCTGGTCGAGGTGCTCACCGCCATGGAGCGCCGCGGCATCCGCCTGGACACCACGCTGCTGGAGGACTTCGGCCGGGAGCTCGAGACGGAGATCGAGACCCACGTCGCGCGCTTCGAGGAGCTGGCCGGCGGCGAGGTCAACCTGAACAGCCCCAAGGCGCTCGGCGAGCTGTTCTTCGAACGGCTGCGCATCCAGGACCAGGCCGGGGTCCGCCGTCCCCGGCGCACCAAGACCGGGTGGGCGACGGATTTCGAGACGCTGAGCTCGAAGTACGGCGAGATCGAGATCGTCTCCGAGCTGCTCGCCTACCGCGAGGTGCAGAAGCTCAAGAGCACCTACGTCGACGCCCTGCCGAAGTACCTCAACCCCGACACCGGCCGGGTGCACTGCTCGTTCAGCCAGGTCACCGCCGCCACCGGCCGGCTGGCCTCCAGCGACCCCAACCTGCAGAACATCCCCGTGCGCGGCGAGCGCGGACGCCGGCTGCGCGAGGCGTTCGTCGCCCGCGAACCGGACGAACGCGGGGAGTGGGAGCTGCTGGCCGCCGACTACAGCCAGGTCGAGCTGCGGATCATGGCGCACCTCGCCGACGACGAGCTGATGAAGCGCGCCTTCGCCGAGGGCCGCGACATCCACGCCTCCACCGCCGCGGTGATCTTCGACGTCGACGAGGCGCTCGTCACGCGCGAGATGCGCAGCCGCGCCAAGGCGGTCAACTTCGGCCTGCTCTACGGGATGGGCGCCGCGCGGCTGGCGCGGGAGACGGGGCTCTCGATGAACGAGGCCCGGCAGTTCATCGAACGCTACTTCGCCTCCTTCCCGCGGGTACGCGCCTGGCGCGAGCGGATCCTGGAGGAGGCGCGGGAGCGCGGCTACGTCGAGACGCTGCTCGGCCGGCGACGCAAGATGCCGGACATCACCTCCGATGCCCCGCGCCTGCGGGCGATGGCCGAGAACGCCGCCGTGAACACGCCGGTGCAGGGCTCGGCCGCGGACATCATCAAGCGCGCGATGATCGACCTGGAGGCGCGACTTGCGAAGAGCGAGCTCGCCGGACGCATGCTGCTGCAGGTGCACGACGAGCTGGTGCTCGAGGTGCCCACCGCCGAGCTCGACGACACGCGCGAGGTGGTGCGCGAGGCGATGGAGGGCGCGGTGCGGCTCTCGGTCCCGCTGCACGTCGACTTCGGGCACGGGCGCACCTGGCTCGAGGCGCACTGACCGGCGGCCCGGGCCGGCGGATCAGTTCCCGCCGGTGCGCGCGGTGAGCAGCACCAGCACCTCGTCCGGCCCCGGCGGTGGCACCGCCGGCCGCGGCACGTCGACGCGCACGGCGCGCTCGGGCAGCACCAGCTCGGCGTAGGCCTCCAGCGCGTAGGGCGGCAGCACCGGCGTCTTGCCGGAGCGGCCGACCACCTCCACGGTCGTGCCCGGCGCGGTCGTCGTCACCGCCTCGCGGAAGCGCTCGACGAGCTCGGCGTTGCGCTGCGCCGCGGCGCGCGGGCGCAGCCAGGGATCCGCGGGGCCGAAGCGCCCCGCCCACTGGAGCGCGATCAGCGCCAGGCAGACCGCCAGTCCGAGGTAGCCGCGGACCGGCGTGGTGCGCCGCGCTGCGAGGCCGCGCTGGAAGAGCGCGCCCAGCGCGACGGCCAGCGGCGGCAGGAAACCCAGGGCGTACCAGGACCGCTGTCCGCTGCCCGCGCCGGTGACGAGGACCAGCAGCGAGAACCACAGGATCAGCAGCGGCCCCAGGCGCTCGAACCCCGGCGCATCGCCGCGCGCCGGCGGCGCGGGTCGCCGGGCCAGCGCGACGTAGGCCGTCGTCAGGGCGAGCCCGGCGAGCGCCGTGCCGCCGTACGCGCGGCCGAGCAGCGGACCGGTCTCCAGGCTCAGCGCGGCGTAGCGTCCGAGCACGGCCGCGCCGTCGGTCACGCCGCCGAGCAGGTCGCCGCGCACGGCGCCGCCGAGGCCGCCGAGCACGGCGGTGCGCGCCGCCGCCCAGACGGCGAGCGCGGCGAGCACCGGCCAGCTCCCCCCGACCGTCGCGCGCAGCCGCGCGCCGGCCGGCGCGCGCAACAGCTCGATCGCCACCACCAGCGCCACCGCGAGCACCCCGGTCTCCTTGGACGCCAGGGCCGCCAGCACCAGCAGGCCCGCGAGCAACGAGCGTCCGCGTGAACGCCCGCCGAGGTGCACGGCCAGCGCGGCCAGGGTGAAGGCCACGGCCAGCGTGTCCGCGCGCCGCGGCGGCAGCGGCAGCAGGCTGAAGTGCAGCGGGTGCAGAAGGTAGGTGAACGCCGCGAGCCAGGCTCCGGCGAGCCCGCCGAGCAAGCGCCGCGCGAGGGCGAAGGTCCCCAGCGCGCCGGCGACGAGCAGCCCGAGATCGGTCGCGTGGTAGCCCGCGGGCGCGAGGCCGAAGGCGGCGTGATCGAAGGCGAACGACAGGTGCACCAGCGGCCGCCAGTAGTGCCCGCCCTCGAAGCGCCCCTCCATCAGCTCCTCGCCGAAGGTGCCCAGCAGCGAGCCCAGGCCGTGCACCCGGCCGGCGGCGATCAGCGGGTAGGTGTCCCAGCCGTAGAGCCCGAGGTCCAGCACCCCGCCCCACACGAGCAGCGCCGCGAGAACCAGGACGCCGGCGGCGAGGAGCAGCGCCTTCACTCCGGATCGGGCTCGCCCAGGGTGCGTCCGAGGTCGGCCAGCAGTCCGGAGAGCTCGCGCCGCAGGAAGGCCACCTCGCCCTCGAGCGACGCCACGCGGTCGGCGAGGGAGGCGGCGGGGGCCGGCCGCTCGCCGGCGGTCGCGCGCGCCGCGGTGGTGCCCGCATCGTCGTCCGCGGGCTCGGCGTCGGCCGCGCCGGGGGTCAGGCACTGGGCGTAGCGCTCGGCCCGGCTGCCCGGCGCGGGCGGCAGGCGGCGCGCGAAGCCCCGCTCCATCAGGACCGCGAGCGTCTCGCGCAGATCCTCGAGCGACGGGAACGCGGCCATGCGCTGGGCCCGGCTGCGCAGCTCGCCGGCGGTCTGCGCGCCGCGCATCAACAGCTCCGCCAGCACCGCGATGCCGCGGTCGTCCAGGCCCAGCGTCTCGCGCCCGTTGTGCAGGTACTTCTCGGTGCGCTGGCCCGCCCCCTGCGCGCGGCCGGCGAGGTGCTTGGCGAGCAGTCCTTGCAGCGCCACCTGCACCTCGGCCTCCAGGTAGTCGACGACCGGGTCGCGGTTCGACTTCTGGTTGGCACCGGTGGTCGCCGCGTTCAGCGAGAGCGGGTAGTGCTCGGGCGTCGTCAGCGACTTCTCGATCAGCACGCCGAAGACCCGCGCTTCATGTGCGTTGAGGTTGGGAACGTCGGAGGCCACGGAGTCATCCTACCCGGCGGGGTTCAGCGGTCGAAGCGCAGGGACCGCGGGACGGCGACGACGCGCACCTCGCCGGGTCGCGGCGGCAAGCTGGACGGCAGGCCGGGGAAGGAGACCCGCACCGGCCGCCCGGGGAGCGCCAGCTCGGCGTAGGCCTCGAGCGAGTAGGGGCCGAGCACGAAGATCTTGCGCTCGAAGCGGCCGTCGCGCGCGACCCACACCTCCGCCGGGCAGTTGTCGATGCGCACCGTCGTGTCGGGATCGGCGCCGGCGACCAGCCGCTCGAAGCGCGCGAGGAACGCCCGCTCCAGCTCGCTCGCGCCCTGGAAGTCCCGCGCCGGATCGAAGAACCCCGAGCCGGCCAGCGAGACGCCCAGCCCCGCGAGGACGGTGGCAGCCGCGGGCACGGCCGGCCAGCGCCGCGTCCGCGCCGCGGCGAGCCCGCGCCCGGCGACCAGGCCGAGGGCGAGCGCGAAGACGGCGACGAAGGGCAGCGCGTACCAGCCCTGGACGATCCCCGACATGCCGGTGATCGCGACCAGCGTCGCCGACCACAGGGCGAGGAAGGCGAAGCCGCCGGGTCGCCGGCTCCGCTCCCCCTCTTCACCGGGCGAGGCGACCCGCGAGAAACCGCCCACCAGCGCGACGAAGACCGCCAGCGCGGTCCAGACGACGGCGTTGCCCGGCACGCCGAAGACGGTCGGCGGCACGAGCACGCTGCGCGCGTACTCGGCCAGCAGCGGCCGTGCGTTCGCGAAGCCCGCCCAGAGCGAGGACTGCTCGCTGCCACCGAGGCCCCCGAGCACCGCCGTGCGCAGGCCGAGGGTGGCGGCCGTCGCGAGCACCGCGACCCAGGTGGCCCCGGCTGCGCGACGCGCGCGGAGCAGCGGCCCCTCAGGCTCGGGCGCGGCCGCGCACAGCGAGCACAACACCACCGCGACCAGCGCCGAGATCCCCGCCTCCTTCGAGGCCAGGGCCAGCGCGCAGCACAGCGCGACGCCCGCGCGGCGCAGGACGCTCGGCGAGCGCGGCGCGGCGGAATGGGCGTGGAGGGCCCAGACCGCGAAGCACACCGCCAGCGACTCCGCCCGCCGCGGCGGCGCGGTGAGGATCTCGAAGTGCACCGGGTGCAGCACCCAGGCCAGGCCGGCGGTCAGGCCGGCGACGCGCGCCGCGGCGCCGGAGAGCTCGAACAGGCGCGCGCACGTCCCCGCCAGCAGCACGCCGGTCAGCGCGACCAGCAGCAGGTCGGTGAGGTGGTAGCCGAAGGCGTCGAGCCCCCACACCGCGTGGTCGAGGGCGAAGGCGAGCTCCGCCACCGGCCGCCAGAAGTGTCCCAGCGGATAGCGGCCGTCCATCAGCTCCTCGCCGAACGCGGCGAGCACGCCCGCCGGTCCGTGGACGCGTCCGGCGACGATCATCGGGAAGCTGTCCCACCCCAGGAGCGCGAGCCCGAGCATCGCGCGCCAGGCGAAGAACGCGGTCGCGGCGACCACCGCGGCGACGGCGAGCCGCGTGGGCCACGACCGCGGCGTACCGCCCGGCTCGCCGGCGCTCCGCTCAGCGTCCATCGGCGTACCCCAGGTTGCGCAGGCCCTCGAGCACGCCCTCGTCCTCGCCGTCGAGGCCGCCGTGGAACTTCGCTTCCCGTCCGGCCGCGAGCTCCGCTGCGGAGACCGTTCGCGGCGCGCCGGGGACGGACAGCCACTCGACGCGCGCGCGACCGCTCGCCTCGGCGAGCACCGGGAGCCCGAGCAGGTGCAGCACGGTCGGCGCCACGTCGGCGACGTCCGCGCGACCGCGCTCGCCCGCCGGCGCGATCGAAGGACCCGCGCAGACCAGGATCCCCGCGCGGGCGTGGTCGCTGAACTCTCCGTTCAGCTCCACCAGCGGCACCGGATTGGGTCGCGGGCGCACGGCGACCGAGGGGTCGGTCTCGAACAGCAGGTCGGGCAGGATCGCGGACCGTTCGCCCGGATAGAGCCGCGGCCCGCGCCAGACGTCGACCACCAGGGGTGCGTCCGCGCCGGGCAGACGCAGGGCGCGCAGCTCGGTCTCGAGGCGCTCGAGCAGGGCGTCGGCCCGCTCGGGGGCGACGCAGCCCTGCGGCTCGCGGCCGACCAGGTTGAGGCGGATGCCGCCGAAGTTGCCCTCCGCCGAGCCGGCGAAGGCGACCGTGCGCGCGAGGTCGAGCTTGGCGATGCGCTGCGTGTGTTCGGCGGCGCGCGCCTCGGCCAGCGGTCCGGCCGCGCCGGCGATGCGGCCGCCGCGCGACGGCACGGCGAACCCCTGCTGCACCAGCCAGGCCTGGGTGAAGAAGTTGCGCGGGTAGGCGTGGAAGCCGTGGTCGGAGACCAGCAGCACGTTCACGTCCGGTCCCACCGCGTCGAGCAGGTCGCCGAGCACGCGGTCGAGCTCGACCATCCAGCCGGCCACCGCGCCCCCGGGGTCGCCGTCGTAGGCGCGGTGCGAGAGCACGTCCAGGCTCTTGAACACGACCATCGCGAAGTCCCAGTCCCCGGCGAGCTGCTCGAGCAGCACGTCGCGCTTGATCGCGAGCTGTTGCTCCATGCGCTGGGGAGTCAGCTCCAGGTTCTCGCGCCAGATCCCCAGGTCGGGCTGGAAGCCGCGGGCGCGCAGCTCGTCGGCGAGCTCGGGCGGCCAGGTGTAGTCCGCGTCGAACGGCGAGAGCATGCCCGTCACCATCACCCCCTCGATCTCCTCCGGCGGCCAGGTCAGCGGCACGCCGAACACCAGACTGCGCAGCCCCTGCCAGCCGAGCACGCGCCACAGCGGCGGCAGGCGGTTCGAGCGCGCGCTGGTGAGCCGCACGTCGTAGGAGTCGGGCAGCGGGTCGAAGAAGTCGTAGACCCCGTGCTGGCCGGGGGTGCCGCCGGTCACCGCGCTCACCCAGGCCGCCGAGGAGATCGGCACGATCGTCGAGTCGAGCACGGCGGTGCGCCCGCGACGCGCGAGCCGGGCCACGTTCGGCAGCCGGCCGGCGGCGAGCAGCGGATCGAGCAGCTCGTAGCTCGCTCCGTCCCAGCCGACCACGAGCACGCGCGGGGCCGTGCGGGCCGGCGGCTTCGCGCAGGCGCCGGCCAGCGCCGGCACCAGCGCCAGCACCAGGGCGGCCGTGAGGAGCGAGCGGGTCGGCGAAGCGCGCGGCTGCATGGATGGGGCGAACGGACCGGGACCGAGCCCGCGAGCGCCGCGACCAGAGAGCCTTACCCGGCGGGCGATCCCGATCAAGCGCCGGCCGCTCCTCGCCCGCGCGCGCGGGCTCAGTGCTCCAGGTTCACCGTGCGGGGATTGACGCGCACGCGCAGCTCGCCGGGAAGCCGCTCGAGCGAGGAGCGCAGCCGGGGGAAGAAGACGCGCACCGGGCGCTCCGGCAGGACCAGCTCGCACCAGGCTTCGAGCGAGTAGGGACCGAGCACGAAGATCTCCCGCACCGGCGCGCCGCCGCGGGTGACCGCGACGATCGAGGGACAGCCCTCGACGGCGATCTTCTCGACGCCGGCCGCGTCGCGCACGCGCCGCTCGAAGCGGTCGAGGAAGGTGGCCTGCAGCTCGCCGGCGCGCCGGAAGTCCGCCGCATCGCGCCCGGCGATCGAGCCCGCCGCGCAGACGGCCAGACCGGCGAGCGACGCCCCGACGCCCAGCCACCCGCGGGGCCGGCGCGCGGCGAGCGCGCTGACGCCGCGCTCGGTGAGCCGACCCAGCGCCAGGGCGTAGACGGCGACGAAGGGCAGCGCGTACCAGCCCTGCACCTTGCCCGACAGCCCGGTCACCGCGAACAGCAGCAGCGCCCACAGCCCGAGGAACACCGCGTCGCACCCGCCGCCGAGCGCGCCCGGGAAGCGTGCCTCGCGCGCGCGGCGGCACGCCAGCGCGACGATCGCGACGACGACGAGCAGGATCGCGAGCACGGCGGCGGCGGGCGCGCCGGGGAACACGGCCGGCGGCAACAGCACTCCGCGCGCCTGTTCGACGAGCAGGTGGCCCGGCGCGAGCAAGGCGCCCCACGGCGCCGCGTCCCCGTAGCCGCCGAGTCCGCCGAGCGCGATCGCGCGCAGCCCGAAGGCGACGGCCACCGCGAGGAGCGCCGTCCAGGTGCCGGCCAGCGCCGGGCGCACGCGCGACGCCCAGCCGCCGGCGCCGCCCTCGCCCGCGCAGGCCGAGCACAGCCCCAGCACCACCACCGCGGCCACGCCCGACTCCTTGGAGGCCAGGGCCAGCGCGCACAGCAGGGCAACGCCGATGCGCCGCGCGGGGCCGGGCGCGCGCGGCTCGCGCGCGTGGCAGAACAGCGCCCACAGGCCGAACAGCAGCGCCAGCGAGTCCGCGCGACGCGCCGGCGCGGTCAGCGTCTCGTAGTGCACGGGGTGCAGTACCCAGGTCAGCCCGGCGGCGACCCCGCCCAGCCGGCGCGCCGGCGGTGCGCCGTCGAACAGCCGCCCGGAGATGCCGACCAGCAGTGCGCCGCAGGCCGCGAGCAGCGCCAGGTCGGTGAGGTGATAGCCCCGGGGCTCGAGCCCCCACAGCGCGTGGTCGAGCCCGAAGGACAGGTGCACCAGCGGGCGCCAGAAACGACCGAGCGGGTAGCGGCCGTCCATCAGCTCGCGGGCGAACGTCGCCGGTACGTCGCTCCAGCTCGCGATCCGCGAGGCGGCGATCAGCGGGAAGCAGTCCCAGCCGAGCAGCGGCAGGTCGAGCAGCGGACGCCAGACGAGGAGCGCCGTGACCACCGCGAGGCCGGCGGTCCCCAGGCCCCCCAGGCGCGAGCCGTCAGCGGTCCTGCGCATTCCAGAGTCCCTCGAGATAGCCGAGCCCCTCGAGACTTCGGAGCACCTCCGGATCCTCGCCCGCCGCCGCCGGGAGGAAACGCACGGTGCGGCCCGTGGCCAGCTCCGCGCCGGAGGCCGAGCGCACGGCGCGGTCGACCGAGAGCAACTCGGTGCACGCCCGTCCCTGCATCTCGCGGTGGACGGGCAGGCCGAGCAGGTGCAGCACGGTCGGCGCGAGGTCGGCGATGTCGGCCCGACCGCGGCTCGCGGACGGCGCGATCGAGGGGCCGGCGCAGACCAGGATCCCGGCGCGCGCGTGGTCGGGGAAGGTGCCCTGGAGCTGGGCGAAGGCGCCGAGCCGGTGCGTCGCGCGCACGGCCACCGAGGGGTCGGTCTCGAACAGCAGGTCGGGCAGGATGCCCGCCGCGGGACCGGGGTAGAGCTGAGGTCCGCGGTAGACGTTCGTCACCAGCGGCGCGCCGGTTCCCGGGATGACCAGGGCCCGCAGCTCGGACTCCAGCTGCGCGAGCAACGCGTCGGCCCGCTCCGGCGCCACGATCCCCCGCGGCTCGCGCCCGGCGAGGTTGAGGCGGATGCCGCCGAAGTTGCCCTCCGCCGAGCCGGCGAAGGCGACGGTGCGCGCGAGGTCGAGCTCGGCGATGCGCTGGGTGTACTCGGCGGCGCGGAAGGTGACCAGCGGACCGCCGGGGACCGCGGCCTCCGCCTCGGGTCCGCGGGCGACCGCGTGACCCGCCTCGAGCAGCCAACCCTCGGTGAAGAAGTTGCGCGGGTAGGCGTGGAAACCGTGATCGGAGACCAGCAGCACGTTCACGTCGGGCCCCACCGCGTCGAGCAGGTCGCCGAGCACGCGATCGAGCTCGATCATCCAGTGAGCCACGGCCCCGTCGGGATCGCCGTCGTAGACGCGGTGCGAGAGCACGTCCAAGCTCTTGAACACGACCATCGCGAAGTCCCAGTCCCCGTCGAGCTGCTCGAGCACCGCGCGGCGCTTGATCGCCAACTGGCGCATCATCCGCGCCGAGGTCAGGTCCTTGTCCTCGCGCCAGATGCCGAGGTCGGGCTGGAAGCCGCGGCCGCGCAGCTCGTCGGCGAGCTCCGGCGGCCAGGTATAGGTGGCGTCGAAGGGCGAGAGCATGCCCGTCACCATCACCCCCTCGATCTCCTCCGGCGGCCAGGTCAACGGCACGCCGAAGACCACGCTGCGCAGGCCCTGCCAGCCGAGGATCCGCCACAGCGGCGGCAGGCGGTTGGACAGCGCGCTCGTCAGGCGCACGTCGTAGCTGTCGGCCACCGGTTCGAAGAAGTCGTAGACCCCGTCGGTGCCCGGCGTCCCGCCGGTGACCGCGCCGACCCAGGCGGCCGACGAGATGGGCACGATCGTCGAATCCAGCACCGCCGTGCGGCCGCGCTCGACGAGGCGCGCCACGTTCGGCAGCGCCCCCGCGCGCAGCAGCGGGTCGAGCAAGTCGAAGGTGGCGCCGTCCCAGCCGACGACCAGGACTCGCGGCTCGCGGCGCTCCGCGGGGGCCGCCGGGGAGCAGGCACCGGCCAGGGCCAGGGCGAGGCCCGCGACCCCGGTGCTCCATGCGCGCGCCCCCATAGATGCGGGGGTGTACGGTGCGGACGTTCGCCCGCGAGCACCCCGTGTGAGGGAGAGCGTCCTCCCCTGCCCCCGCCGGGTCAAGCCCGCGCGGCCCGAGTCGTGCGGCATCGGCGGAGCCAAGGCGCTCCCCCGGAAGGGGTTAGGGGTCCCGGCCGCCGCCCGGCCGCCCCCCGGCCGGACGGCGGTCCGAGGGCCGCGGAGGGCAGCGGGAGGGCCTTGCCGGCCGGCCCGGGGTTGTGCGCGCCGCCGCGTGCCATAGATTGACGTACACGGGAGGTAGCAAGTCGACCCCACCAGGGCGTCGATGATCGACCGCCGCCCGCGAGCACGCACCCCATGACAGACACGATCCAAGACACGGTCGCCGAGGCCGAGAGCTTCGCCGTCGACCTCGAGCTGTGCATCGCCTGCGACGCCTGCTGCCAGGACTTCCCCGAGATCTTCTACATGGGGGACGATGCCAAGGCGCACGAGAAGGACGGCCACGACGCCACCCTCTACAACGCCCGCACGGTCGTCGACGTCTGCCCCACCAGCGCGATCTCCTTCTCCGGCGAGCTGCCCGAAGCGGAGGACCTCGCCAAGCTCGACGAGGTCGAGGGCTGGGAGAAGGAGTGGGCCAAGTGGCGCGGCGTCGAGGAGGATCGCGTCGAGCGCGACCGCCGCTACGGCCGCGACTTCCAGGTCACCGAGGCCTCCGACCACATCCTGGTCACGGTGCAGTTCCCCCGCCGCGTGCCGGCGGTGCGCGACCGCTTCCGCTACGGGCTCGACGAGGAGATGCCGCTGTACGGCCATCACGTGGTGCAGGACGGCAACGTGCTGCGCGTCTACGGCTGGGTCACCGATCCCAAGATGCGCGCGCTGACCAACCAGTCGGCCTCCTTCCCGAGCCAGTTCCTGACCAGCATCGAGTTCCACAAGTCGACCTTCGGACACGTCGCGCGCTTCGACGCGCACGGCAAGCTCGAGGTGGTGGTGTTCACCGAGCCGGACGCCGCGGAGCACTGGGTCTGGCGCGCGCACTTCATCGGCGACAAGTGCACCGCGTGCACCATCTGCGAGCGCGTCTGCCCGACGAACGCGATCACCGGCGGCGAGCGCTTCTACATCGATCCCGATCTCTGCATCAACTGCTCGGTGTGCGGCACCTACTGCCCCTTCGACGCGATCAACGACGACGAAGAGGAGCTGTGCACCTACATCAAGCCCAAGAAGGTGCCCAAGGCGCTGGTCTACGAGGAGCTGTGCACCGGGTGCGAGTTCTGCGTCGACGTCTGCCCCTTCGAGGCGCTGGAGATGCAGCTGTGCGACGACGGCTTCAACCGCATCGCCGTGGTGATCGAGAAGAACTGCACCTCCTGCAAACTGTGCGAGCAGGTCTGCATCAAGGACGCCATCGAGGTCCCGCGCGTGCAGAACTTCAAGGACATCGGCATGTCCTTCATGAACTACCTGACCGACGGTCACTGATCGTCGGTGGCGCGGCGCGCGGTCAGTCCCGCGGGGGACCGTGACGCGGCTTGCGCCCCAGCAGGCTCGCCGGCACCACCGCATCGCGCCCGAAGCGCCGCCGCAGGCGGTCCAGCCCCGCGGTGGCCCGCGCCAGCCGGGCCTGGGAGACCGAATCGGCGAGGACCTGGCCCTTGCCGGCGGAGGCCTCGGCGCCGGGCTCGCCGCCGTAGAGCTGCCCCTGGATCGGCGTGCGCACGTCGTCGAGGTTCGAGACCTGCACGCCGAGCAGCCGCAGCGGACCCGGGGGGACGCGCTCGAGCAAGCCGCGTGCGGCGGCGTAGATGCGCGGACCGAGGTTCGTCGGGAACGACAGGGTCTGGGTGCGCGTGACCGTCTTGAAGTTCCAGAAGCGCGCCTTCACCGCCACCGTGCGTCCGCGCAGCCCGTGGTCGCGCAGGCGGAAGGCCACGTCCTCGGCGAGCTGGAGCAACTGGGTCCGCAGTTCCTCGCGGTCGTCGACGTCCTCGGGGAAGGTGCGCTCGTGGCTGACGGACTTCTCCTCGCGGCGCGGGGTCACGCGGCGGCTGTCGATGCCGTGGGCCAGGTCGTGGATCCAGGCGCCGCTGGCGCCGAAGCGGCGCAGCACGTCGCCGCGGTCCCGCTCCGCCAGGTCCCCCACCGTGCGCACGCCGAGCGCCTCCAGCCGCTTCGCGGTGCGCGGACCGACACCGAAGATCTTGGACACCGACAGCGGCGAGATGACGCCCTCCACCTCCTCGGGCCGGATCACCCGGAAGCCGTCGGGCTTGTCCATGTCCGAGGCCAGCTTGGCGATGAACTTGGAGCCGGCGACGCCGACCGAGGCGATCAACCCGGTCTCGCGCAGGATGTCGCGCTTGATCGCGCGGCCGATCTCGACGGCGTCGCCGAACAGGTGCTGGCAACCCGACACGTCGAGGAACGCCTCGTCCAGGGAGAGCGGCTCGACCAGCGGCGTGTAGCTCTGGAAGATGCCCATGATCCGCCGGCTCTCGGCGGTGTAGCGCTCGAACCGCGGCTCGATCAGCACCAGCTCCGGGCAGCGCCGCTCGGCCTCGCCGGTCGCCATCGCCGAGTGCACGCCGAAGGCCCGGGCCTCGTAGCTCGCCGCGGCGATCACCCCGCGCGCCTTCGACGGACCGCCGACGCACACCGGCTTGCCGGCCAGGCGGGGATCGTCGCGCACCTCCACCGACGCGTAGAAGGCGTCCATGTCGACGTGCAGGATGGAGAGCGGATCGGGCATCGGGGGGCCCCAGGTTCCCCGCCCGAGCGCGAACCGTCAAATCGCCGGCCGGCGTCGTCGATTTCGCCCGCGTCCCGGTGGCGGGCGAGCAGTCCGTGGCGCGACCCCGCGCGGCCTCGCCCGGTTCCGCAGGCGGTCCGGCAAGGAGCGTCGACGCCGCGTATTCGCTGAATACTCGAAGGAGGCGCAACGCCGCCGGGGCGTCTGCGGGGCCGGGCCAGGGTGTGTGGGGTTGCGCCACGGGCTGCTAGGCTCTGCGGCCCATGCGTTTCGCCAGCGTCCGCCTGCCCGCCGTCAGCCACCACCTGCCCGAGGAGGTCATCACCTCCGAGGAACTGGAGGGGCGGCTGGCCCCGTTGTACGCGCGGCTCGGGTTGCGCGTCGGCCGGCTGGAGCTGATGACCGGCATCCGCGAGCGCCGTTTCTTCCCGCCGGGCACGCGGCCCAGCGCGATCGCCGCCGCGGCCGGTCGCCGCGCGCTCGACGAGTCGGGCGTGCCGGCCGAGCGCATCGGCTGCCTGATCCACGCCTCGGTGTGTCGCGACTTCCTCGAGCCCGCCACCGCGTCCGTCGTGCACCACGCGCTCGGGCTCGCGCCGGAGTGCATGGCCTTCGACCTGTCCAACGCGTGTCTCGGCGTGGCCAACGCGATGGTCGTCGCCGCGGGCATGATCGAGCGCGGCGACGTCGCGGCGGCGCTGGTCTGCGCGGGCGAGAACGGTCGGCCGCTGGTCGACGCCACCGTGCGCGCGCTGCTCGAGGGCGGCGACGTCGACAAGGCGCGGCTCAAGGCCTCCTTCGCGTCGCTGACCATCGGCGCGGGCGGAGCGGCGGTGGTGCTGGCGCGCGAAGACCTCGCACCGGAGGCGCCGCGCCTGGCCGGCGGGCTGGCGCTCGCCGCCAGCGAACACCACGTGCTGTGTCACGGCGACCAGGCCGCCGAGCTCGACGGCCCGCTGATGCACACCGACTCCGAGGCCATGCTGCTCGCCGGCAACGAGCTCGCCGGCCGCACTTGGCTGCGCTTCCTCGAGGAGCTCGGGTGGACGCCCGAGCAGGTCGACCGCGTCGTCACCCACCAGGTGGGCGTCGCTCACCGCCGGCTGACCCTGGGCACGCTGGAGATCGATCCGGCGATCGACTTCCCCACGGTCGAGACGCTGGGCAACGTG
>Ga0102952_1000385_pt1 | contig 17035 bp, 5 predicted proteins | sample SalPon2A_C_D1_MG_FD_78506 | JGI IMG/M metagenome (GOLD analysis project Ga0102952, IMG submission 78506) | Soil microbial communities from South San Francisco under conditions of wetland restoration - Salt Pond MetaG R2A_C_D1_MG | ecosystem: Environmental > Terrestrial > Soil > Wetlands | place... | reverse complement strand
GCCCAACTGCTGGCCGAGACCCAGTACACGCAGCCCGCCCTGTTCGCGGTCGAGTACGCGCTGGCCAAGCTCTGGGAGTCCTGGGGCGTGCGCCCGGCGGCGATGGCCGGCCATTCGATCGGCGAGTACACCGCCGCGGCGCTGGCGGGCGTGTTCTCGCTGGAGGACGCCCTGCGCCTGGTCGCCGCCCGCGGCCGGCGGATCGGCGCCCTGCCCGAGGGCGGCAGCATGCTCGCCGTGCACCTGTCCGAGGAGGAGGTCCGCTCGCTGCTCGGCGACGAGCTCTCCCTGGCGGCGGTCAACGCGCCGGGGTTGGTGGTCGCCTCCGGCCCGACCGCGGCGATCGCGGCCCTCGAGCAGCGGGTCGCGGCGCGCAACGTGTCCGCGCGCCGGCTGCACACCTCGCACGCCTTCCACTCGCGGCTGATGGAGCCGATGCTCGACGCCTTCCGCGCCGAGGTCGAGAGCGTCGAGCGGCACGCGCCCGCGATCCCGATCGTCTCCTGCGCCACCGGCGCCGCGCTCACCGACGCCGAGGCGATGAGCGTCGACTACTGGGTCGACCACGTGCGTGCGCCGGTGCGCTTCGCCGACTGCGTGGCCGCGCTCGAGCGCGGCTGGGCGCCGGCCTTCCTCGAGGTCGGTCCGGGCCAGACGCTGACCTCGCTCACCAAGCTCTGCTGCGCCGCGGGCGAGGCCCCGGTCGCGGTGGCCTCGAGCCGCCATCCGCAGGAGGAGCGCGACGACCTGGAGGCCGTGCTCCACGCGCTGGGACGGCTGTGGACCGCCGGCGTCGAGGTCGACTGGGAGGGCTTCCAGAGCGCGGAGGACCGCCGCCGGGTGCCGCTGCCGACCTACCCCTTCGAACATCAGCGCTACTGGGTCGAGCCCGGAACCGGCGGACCGGCGGCGCGCCCGCGGGCCGCGGCGGGCAAGAACCCCGATCTCGGCGCCTGGTTCTGGGCCGACTCGTGGAGCCGCGCGCCCCTGGGCGACGACGCTAGCTTCCCGGCGACGGCGACGGCCGTCGTGTTCACCGACGACGACACCGCGGCCGGGGCCCTGGCCGACGAGCTCGCCGCGGCGGGCGCGCGCTGCGTGCGGGTGACGAGCGGCGCGGGCTTCGCCGCCCGCGGCGAGGACGCCTGGACCGTGCGGCCGGGCGCGGCCGACGACCACCGCGCGTTGCTGGCGGCGGTCGCACCGAGCGATCCCGGCGCGGGCCCGTTGCAGCTCTACCACCTCTGGGGCTGCGCGGAGCTCGAGCCCGAAGCGGCCGTCGAGCGCGGCTTCTTCGACCTGCTGGCCCTGGGCCAGGCGCTCGCCGAGCGCAGCGGCGAGGACGAGGTCCGCGTGCTCGCGGTGACCAGCGGCATGCGCGAGGTCACCGGCGGCGAGCTGACCGCGCCGGAGAAGGCCGTCGCGAGCGGGCCGTGCAAGGCAATCTGCGCGGAGGTCGCGGGCGCGCTGTGCGCGAGCGTCGACGTCGACGCTCGCCTGGACGCCGCGGGCTGGCGGCGGACGGCCGGGCGACTGGTCGCCGAGCTGCGCGCCCTGCCGACGGACGAGTCGCCGCCGGCCGTGGCCCTGCGCGGGCGTCACCGCTGGGTGGCCGGCTACGCGCCGCAACACCTGCCGGAGCCCGACGCACCGCGCTTGCGCGAAGCCGGCGTCTACCTGGTCACCGGGGGGCTCGGCGGCATCGGGCTCTCGCTCGCCGAGCTGCTGGCCGAGCGCGCCCACGCCAAGCTGATCCTGACCAGTCGCAGCGGACTCCCCGAGCGCAGCGCCTGGGACGCCTGGATCGCCGAGCACGGGGCGGGCGACGCCACCGCCAAGCGCATCGCGAAGGTGCGCGCGCTGGAGGCGCGCGGCGCGGAGGTCGAGGTGCTGGTCGCCGACGTCGCCGACGCGGCGGCGATGCGCGCGGGTCTGGAACGGGCGCTGGCGCGCTTCGGCGCGCTGCACGGCGTCGTCCACGCGGCGGGGCTGCCCGGCGCCGGATTGCTCACCCTGAAGACCCGCGAGAGCGCCGCGGCGGTGCTGGCTCCCAAGGTCCGCGGCAGCCGCGTGCTGTGGGACCTGGTCGGCGAGCGGGAGCTCGACTTCGCGGTCTTCTGCTCCTCGCTGGCCACCGCGGTGAACGCGGTCGGCCAGGTGGACTACTTCGCGGCCAACGCCTTCCTCGACGCCTTCGCCGCGCACCTGGCCGCCCGGCCGGGCGCCGCCGCCGGGGCGCGCATCCTGGCCCTGGGCTGGGACGCCTGGCGGGAGGTCGGCATGGCGGTGGACACCGAGGTGCCCGATGCGATGCGCGCCAGCCGCGACGCGGCGCTGGCCACCGGGATCGCGCCGGCCGAGGGCCGGGAGGCGTTCCTGCGGGCGCTGGGCTCCGACCAGCCGCACCTGCAGGTCTCGACCCGCGACATCCACGCGCGCATCGCCGAGCACGAGGCCGAGCTGCGCGCGCCGGTCGAGGCGGCCGCCGCGGACGCGCCCGCGCGCTCCGGCGTGCACGCGCGCCCGAGCCTGTCGGTGGACTTCATCGCCCCGGAGACCGAGCTGCAGACCGCGGTCGCGGCGCTGTGGGCGGACCTGTTGGGCATCGACCGGGTGGGGGTCAAGGACAACTTCTTCGAGCTCGGCGGAGACTCGCTGTTGATGATGCAGCTCAGCGTGCGCGTCAAGACGGGCTTCGGTGTCAGCCTGCCGATTCGCGCGCTGTTCGAGACCACCGACGTCGAGGCCCTCGCCGAGCGCATCGAGTCGGTGCGCGCCCTGGCGGCCAACGACGGCGGGGCGAACGCGGAGAGCGGCGAGACCGAGGAGTTCGCCCTGTGAAGACCTCGGAGTTCCTCGGCGGGTTGCGCAGCCGCGGGGTCCAGTTGTGGACCGAGGACGGCGAGTTGCGGGTCAAGGCGCCCAAGGGCGTGTTGACCGCGGAGCTGCGCGACGAGCTGCTGGCCCGCAAGGCCGAGATCCTCTCCGTGCTGGCCTCGACCGCCGCGCCGCGGACCGCGAGCTCCGCCGCGGGCTCCGGCCTGACGCTCGCCGACCCGATCCCGCCGGCGCCGCGCGACGCCGACCTGCCGCTGTCGTTCATGCAGCAGCGCCTGTGGTTCCTGACCCGCCTGGAGCCGACGCTCACCGCCTACAACATCCCGATGTCCTGGCGCCTGCGCGGGCCGCTGGACGCCGACGCGCTGGAGCGCGCGCTGCTGGAGATCGCGCGCCGCCACGAGGTCCTGCGCACCGTCTTCCCCGACCGCGACGGCCGGCCGCGGCAGCAGGTGCTGGACGTCGATGCGATCCGCCTGGAGCGGCTCGAGATGTCCGATCCCGAGCAGCTGCGGGCCGCGCTCGAAGAACGCGCGGGGGTGGCGCTCGACCTGGCCGCGGGGCCGCTGCTGCGTCCCTGCCTGGTGCGGCTCGCCGCGGACGACCACGTGCTGTTCTGCCTGGTGCACCACATCGTCTTCGACGGCTGGTCGATCGACGCCTTCCTCGGCGAGCTGCGCGCCCTGTACGCCGCCTTCGCGGCCGGGCAGCCGTCGCCGCTGGAGGAGCCGCCGGTGCAGTACGCGGACTTCGCGTCCTGGCAGCGCGCGGTGCTGGAGGGTCCCGATCTCGACCGTCAGCTCGCCTACTGGCGCGAGCAGCTCGGCGGCGAGTTGCCGGTGCTCGAGCTGCCCTTCGACCACCCGCGCCCGGCGGTCCAGACCTACGCCGGCGCGAAGGTGCACGTGCCCGTGTCGTCAGCGCTGATCGCCGAACTCTCGCGGGTGGCGCGGGCCTCGGGCGCGACGCTGTTCATGGCCCTGCTTGCCGCCTACGAGATCGTGCTGCACCGCTACTCGGGACTGGAGGACGTGATCGTCGCCTCGCCGATCGCCAACCGCGGCAAGCCGGAGCTGGCCGGGCTGCTGGGTTTCTTCGCCAACACGCTGGTGCTGCGGGCGGACCTCTCCGGCGATCCCTCGTTCCGCGAGCTCCTCGACCGCGTGCGCGCGGTGTGCCTCGGCGCCTTCGAGCACCAGGACGTGCCCTTCGAGCGGCTGGTCGACGAGCTGGCGCCCCAGCGGACGCTGAGCTACACGCCGCTGTTCCAGACGCTGTTCATGGTCGAGGAGGGCGTCGGCATCCGCGAGACCATGGGCGCGGTGGAGCTCGCGCCCCACCCGTTGCCCACGCGGGTCGCGCGCACCGAGCTGATGGTCTACACCTACCGCGCCGCCGACGAGTGGTCGCTGTGGGCCGAGTACAACACCGACCTGTTCGAGGCACCGACGGTGGAGCGCCTGCTCGCCGGTTTCGCGCGCGTGCTCGAGCAGGTCGTCGCCGATCCCGCGGCGACCATCGGCGGCCTGGAGCTGCTCTCCGCCGCCGAGCGCGAGGACCTGCTGGAGACGCGCAACGACACCGCCGCCGACTTCCCCGGGGCCGCGGTGCACGCACAGTTCGAGCAACAGGCCCGGCGGACGCCCGATGCCGTGGCGCTGGTCGGACCCGCGCTGGCCGACGACGAGCGCGACGAGGAGTGGAGCTACGCCGAGCTGGACGCCGCGGCCAACCGCCTGGCCCGCGAGCTGATCGCCCGCGGCGTGACGCCGGGAAGTCTGGTCGGGCTGGGGCTCGAGCGCTCCCCGGAGATGGTCGCCGCCCAGCTGGCGATCCTGAAGACCGGCGCCGCCTACGTGCCCCTGGACCCCGCCTTCCCGCCGTCGCGGATCAGCTACATGGCCGAGGACGCGGGGCTCGAGGTGGTGGTCACCACCACCGCCCACCGGGAGCTGTTCGCCGGTCGGACCGCCGTGTACCTGGACGCCGACGGGGACGCGATCGCCGCGCGCGAGCCGACCTCGCCGGGGATCGAGGTCGACGCCTCCGCGCGCATGTACGTGATCTACACCTCCGGCTCGACCGGGCGGCCGAAGGGCGTCGAGCTGGAGCACCGCAGCGTCTCCAATTTCCTCACCTCGATGGCCCGGGAGCCGGGATTCGCCGCCGGGGAGCGACTGCTCGCGGTGACCACGCTGTCGTTCGACATCGCCGTGCTGGAGCTCCTGCTCCCGCTGGTGTGCGGCGGCACGACGATCGTCGCGCCCTCGGAGGTGGTGTCCGACGGACCGCGGCTGGCGCGGTTGATCGAGACCGCGCACCCGCACGTGATGCAGGCCACGCCGGCGACCTGGCGGCTGCTGCTCGTCACCGGCTGGGAGGGCGCTCCCGGCCTGCGCCTCTTCTCCGGCGGCGAGGCGCTGCCCCGCGACCTGGCCGACGCGTTGCTCGCGCGCGGCGCCGAGGTCTGGAACCTGTACGGCCCCACGGAGACCACGATCTGGTCCGCGGTGGCGCGGGTGCGCGACGACGGCGCGCCGATCGCGGTCGGCCGGCCGATCGCCAACACGCGGCTCTACGTGCTCGATGCGCGCTTGCGGCCGGTGCCGCCGGGCGTGGCCGGCGAGCTGTTCATCGGCGGCGCCGGCGTGGCCCGCGGCTACCTGCAACGCGCGGAGCTGACGGCCGAACGCTTCCTACCCGATCCGTTCGCCCCGGCGACCGGCGGCGCACCCGCGCCGCGGATGTACCGCACCGGAGACCGGGCGCGGTGGCTGCCCGCGGGCGAGTTGCAGGTCCTCGGCCGCCTGGACAACCAGGTCAAGCTGCGCGGCTTCCGCATCGAGCTGGGCGAGATCGAGGCCGTGCTCGCCGAGGAGGCGACGGTGGCTGAGTGCGTGGCCGTGGTCCGCGAGGACGCGCCCGGCGACCAGCGCCTGGTGGCCTACGTGGTCGGGCACGGGGCCGTGCCCGACGTCGCCGCGCTGCGCGCGGCCGCACGCGGCCGCCTGCCGGGGTACATGGTGCCCCAGGCGATCGCGGTGCTCGACGCGCTGCCGCTGACCCCCAACGGCAAGGTGGACCGCCGGGCGCTGCCGGTCCCCTCCGCCCCAGGCGCCCCGGGAGTCGCGGGCGGCGCCGACGCCGACGCCTCGGTCCCCCAGAGCGACCTGGAGCGGCGGATCGCGGCCATCTGGTCCGCGGCGCTGGGCCGATCCGAGGTCCCGGTACGGTCCAACTTCTTCGATCTCGGCGGCCACTCGCTGCTGCTGGCCGAAGTTCACGTGAAGCTGCAACAAGCTCTCGACCAGGATGTGACGATCATCGAGCTGTTCCAGTACCCCACCATCGCCTCCCTCGCGGCCCACCTGGAGAACGGACGGGCCGCCGCATCCGGCGCCGGGCGCGGCCGGAAGGGGCGCGGTCCCTCGGCGGGGCGGCTGGCGCTACGGCAGAGAAGGCGAATTCGAGAATGACTGAGCACGAGGAACAGGAAGGCCTGGGCAGCATCGCCATCGTCGGCATGGCGGGGCGCTTCCCCGGCGCGGGGAGCGTGGAGGAGCTGTGGCGCCGGCTGCGCGACGGCGAGGAGCTGATCCGCTTCTTCTCCGAGGAGGAACTCCTGGAGTCGGGCGTGCCGCCCGCGGTGTTCAAGGACCCGAACTACGTTCCGGCGCACGGCTACCTCGAGGGCATCGACCAGTTCGACGCGGGGTTCTTCGACGTCAACCCGCGGGAAGCCGACATCACCGACCCGCAGATCCGCCTGTTCCTGGAGAACTCCTGGGCGGCGCTCGAGGACGCCGGCATCGACCCCGAGCGCCACGGCGGCGCGATCGCCGTCTTCGCCGGCTGCAGCAACAACGCCTACGTCTTCGAGAACCTGATCAAGAATCCGAAGATGATCGAGGCCGTCGGCTACACCGCCGCCGCGCTGGGCAACCACACCGACTTCCTGGCCACGCGGGCCTCGTACAAGCTCGACCTGCGCGGTCCCAGCGTGACCCTGCAGACGGCGTGCTCGACCTCGCTGGTGGCCACGCACCTCGCTTGCCAGTCGCTGCTGTCGGGCGAATCGGACGTGGCCCTCGCGGGCGGCGTCTGCGTGACCGTGCTCAAGAAGCAGGGCTACACCTACGTCGAGGGCGGAACGAACACCGACGACGGCCACGTGCGCGCCTTCGACGCCGGCGGGGACGGGATGCTCGGCGGGAACGCCGTGGCGATGGTCGTGCTCAAGCGGCTCGAGGACGCGATCGCCGACGGTGACACGATTCGCGCGGTGATCCGCGGTACGGCGATCAACAACGACGGCGTGGACAAGGTGACCTTCACCGCGCCCAGCGTGAACGGGCAGGCGCAGGTGATCCTCGACGCGCTCGAGGTCGCCGACGTGGATCCGCGCACGATCGGCTGCGTCGAGGCGCACGGCACGGCCACGCCGCTCGGCGACCCGATCGAGATCGCCGCCCTGACCCAGGCCTGGCGGGAGAAGACCGAGGACGTCGGCTTCTGCCGCATCGGCACGCTGAAGACGAACATCGGGCACACCGACATCGCCGCCGGCGTCTCCGGCCTGATCAAGGCCGCGCTGGAGCTGCGCCACGGGGAGATCGTGCCCTCGCTGCACTACGAGACGCCGAACCCGGAGATCGACTTCGAGGCCAGCCCGTTCGTGGTCAACACCGAGCTGTTCTCCTGGCCGGCGCCGGCCGACCATCCGCGCCGCGCGGCGGTCAGCTCCTTCGGCATGGGGGGGACCAACGCCCACGCGATCCTCGAGGAGGCCCCCGAGCTCGCGCCGACCTCCGGCGGACGCGCGCGGCGGTTGCTGCTGCTCTCCGGCCGCAGCCCCGCGGCGCTGGAAGCGAACACCGCCGAGCTGGCCGATCACCTGGAGGCCGGTCCCGAGCAGGACCTGGAGGACGTGGCCTTCACCCTGCAGGTCGGGCGCAAGGCCTTCGAGGAGCGGCGCGCCGTCGTCGTCGGTGAGCGCGCCGACGCGGTGGCGGCGCTGCGCAAGCTCGACGCGCTGCACTCGGTGACCGAGACGTGCACCCGCAAGGGACGCGGCCTGGCCTTCATGTTCACCGGCCAAGGCGCGCAGTACCCGGGGATGATGCGCGGGCTGTACGCGGGCGAGCCGGTGTTCCGCGAGGAGCTCGACCGCTGCTGCGAGCTGCTCGTCGATCCGGTGGGTCTGGACCTGCGCACGCTGATCCTGCCGCCGCCCGGCGAGGAGGACGCGGCCTCCGAACGCCTGGCCCTGACGCAGTACACGCAGCCCGCGCTGTTCTGCGTCGAGTACGCGCTGGCGCGGCTGTGGATGTCCTGGGGCGTCGAACCCGAGGCCATGGCCGGGCACTCCATCGGCGAGTACGTGGCCGCCTGCCTCGCCGGCGTCTTCTCGCTGGAGGACGGCGTGCGCCTGGTCGCCAGCCGCGGCCGACTGATCGGCAGCCTGCCCGAGGGCGGAGCGATGATGGCGGTGCACCTCGACGAGGAGGCGCTGCGTCCGCAGCTCCCCGAGGGGCTCTCGGTGGCGGCGATCAACGCCCCCGGCCTGGTCGTCGTCTCCGGCGCCGCGGTGGCGATCGACGCGCTGGAGAGCAAGCTCGAGGCAGAGAACGTCTCCACCCGGCGGCTGCACACCAGCCACGCGTTCCACTCGATCCTGATGGAGCCGATCCTCGAGGCCTTCGCCCGCGAGGTCGCCAAGGTCGAGCTGCACCCGCCGTCGATCCCGGTCGTGTCCTGCGCCACGGGCACCTGGCTCGGCGACGCGCAGGCCACCGATCCGAACTACTGGGTCGGACACGTGCGCGACGCGGTGCGCTTCGCCGACTGTGTCGGCACACTGACCGACGATCCCGACCGCGTGCTGCTGGAGGTCGGTCCGGGGCAGACGCTCTCCTCCCTCGCCCAGCTCACCACCGCCGGGCGCGACACGATCGTGCTCTCCTCGACGCGTCACCCGCGCGAGGATCGCGACGACCTGGAAGTGCTGCTGCTCGCGCTGGGCAAACTCTGGACCGTCGGCGTCGACGTCGACTGGGAGGCCTTCCACGGCGGCGAGACGCGGCGCCGCGTGCCGCTGCCGACGTACGCATTCCAGCGCCAGCGCTACTGGGTCGATCCGCTGGAGACGAGCGAGAGCGCCTGGAGCGGTCCGGCGCGCAAGCGCACCCACGTCGCGCGCTGGTTCTACGTGCCCGCCTGGGAACGCTCGGTGCCGCCCGCACGACTGCCGCGCGCGGTGCGCGAGGAGGGGCCCTCGTGCACGCTGGTGTTCGCCGACGACTCCGGCGTCGCCGCGGCCGTGACGGCGGCGCTGGCGGACTCGCCCGGCGAAGTGTTCACCGTCCGCGCGGGACCGGGCTACGCCGCGCCGGACGAGCACAGCTACGTGCTCGATCCCACCAGCGCCGAGGACTACCGCACGCTGATGGGGGACCTGCGCAACCGCGGCAAGGCGCCCGCCGAGATCCTGCACCTGTGGGGCATCGACGATGCGGGCGACGCGCGGGCCGAGGCGCAGCGCAGCTTCTACGGTCTGCTGTACCTCGCGCAGTCGCTGAGCATCCTCCCGCACGACGACGGGCTGCGCGTGCTGGTGGCGACCCGCGGCATGCAGGACGTGCTCGGCGGGGAGCTGACGGCGCCGGAGAAGGCGCTCTTGCTGGGGCCGGCCAAGGCGATCACCGCGGAGCTAAATGGAGTCGTCTGTCGTTGCGTGGACGTCGCCGCGGACGCCACGACCCCCGCGGCGAGCGAGCGCGCCGCGCGCTGGTTGATCGACGAGGTCGGCAGCTCCGCCGTCGATCTGGCGGTGGCCTACCGCGGCGCGCACCGCTGGACGCTCGGCTACCGCGAGGTGCCGCTGGAGGAACTCGAGGGCGGGCCCGCGAGCTTGCGCGAGGGCGGCTCCTACCTGGTCACCGGCGGTCTCGGCGGTGTCGGGCTGGCGCTGGCCCGCATGCTGGCCGAGCGCGCGCGGGCCAAGCTGACGCTCGTCGGTCGCAGCCCGCTGCCCGATCGCGGCGCCTGGGACGCGTGGATCGCCGAGCACGGCGAGGAGGACGCGAGCTCGCGGAAGATCGCGCGGGTGCGCGAGCTCGAGGAGCTGGGCGCCGAGGTGCTGTCCGTCGCCGCCGACGTCTGCGATGCGGCCTCGCTCGAGGCCGCGGTGGCGGCGGCGGTGGAACGCTTCGGCGCGGTGCACGGCGCCATCCACGCCGCCGGCCTGGCCGGCGCGGGCATCCTGGAACTGAAGACCGCCGAGGTTGCCGGCCGCGTGCTGGCGCCGAAGGTCGAGGGCACGCGGAACCTGGAGGCGGCGCTGGCCGGCCAGGAGCTCGACTTCCTGGTGCTGTGCTCGTCGATCTCGTCGGCCATCCTCGACGTCGGACAGGTCGACTACACGGCGGCCAACGCCTACCTCGACGCCTTCGCTCAGCACCGGCGCAACGCCGGCACCCCGGTCGTGGCGGTCAATTGGGACGCCTGGCAGGAAGTCGGCATGGCGGTGGAGACGGAGATCCCCGAGGCGATGCGCGCGGCGCGCGACGCCAACCTGGCGCTGGGCATCGCGCCCGCGGAGGGTCGCGACGCGCTGGGCCGGATCCTGGACTCCGAACTGACCCAGGTGGTCGTCTCGCCGCGAGACCTGCCGCGGCGCATCGCCGAGCACCTCGAGGGGCTGGTGACCGCGGACGTGACCGAGGAAGAGATCCTCGCCGAGGCGACGGTCGCCAAGCGCGCCACGCACGCCCGGCCCGCACTGTCGACGGACTACCTTGCGCCGGAGACCGAGACCGAGCGCCAGATCGCCGAGGTCTGGGCCGACCTGCTGGGCATCGACAAGGTCGGTACGCGGGACAACTTCTTCGAGCTGGGCGGGAACTCGCTGGTGATGATGCAGCTCAACGTCCGGCTGCGCAGCCTGTTCGGGATCTCGCTGCCGGTGCGCGCGCTGTTCGAGACCCCGGACGTCGGCTCGGTCTCCGAGCGCATCGAAACGCTGCGCGTCCTCTCCGCGGCGCCGGAGGAGGACGAGAGCCGCGAGGAGAGCGAGGAATTCACCCTGTGAAGACGTCCGAGTTCCTGAGCCACCTGCGTTCGCTGGACATCCGCGTGTCCCTCGAGGACGGCGCGCTCAAGGTCAAGGCGCCCAAGGGGGCGCTGACCGGCGAGCTGCGCGAGGAGCTCGGGCGGCGCAAGGAGGAGATCCTGCGCGCGCTCGACGGCGCGGGCTTCCTCGTCCCGAGCGGCGACGGGGCACAGGTCTCGGAGGAGTCCATCCTGCGCGCCGAGCGCGCCGGTCCGATCCCGCTCTCCGCGACCCAGCAGCGGCTGTGGTTCCTGGAGCAGATGGAACCGGGGATGGTCACCTACAACATGTGGGCGACCATCGAGATGCGCGGACCGCTGGACCTCGACGCCCTGGACCGCGGCCTGACCGAGATCGTCCGCCGTCACGAGGTGCTGCGCACGACCTTCACCGACGAGGCCGGGATCCCCGCGCAGGTCGTCGGCCCGCCGGTGCCGGTGACCATGGAGCGGCTGGGCAACTTCGACGGGCGCACCGACGAGATCTCCGACGAGGCGATCCGCGCGCTGCTCTGGAAACGCCAGGAGGTGCCCTTCGACCTGGCCCGCGGGCCGATGGTGCGGCCGGCGATCGTGCGCGTGACGCCGACGCGGCACGTGTTCTTCATGACGATCCACCACATCGTCTGCGACGGGCTCTCGATGGGCATCTTCTTCCGCGAGCTGTCGGCGCTGTACGCCGCCTATGTCGCGGGCGAGGAGTCGCCGCTGCCCGAGCTGCCGGTGCAGTACGCCGACTACTCCATCTGGCAGAAACGCTACTTCGAGGGGCCGGCCTTCCAACGCCAGCGCGAGTACTGGCTGAAGACGCTCGGCGGCGAGCTGCCGCTGCTGGAGCTCCCGCTCGACAAGACGCGTCCGGCGATCCAGACCTACGACGGCGGCGTCGAACGGCGGTGGTTCTCGCGGCGCCTCTCCGACGCCTTGCAGGTGCTCGTCAACCGCGAGGGCGCGACCCTGTTCATGGTCCTGCTGGCCGCCTACAAGGCCTTCCTCGCGCGGTACACGGGCCAGCGCGACATCCTCGTCGGCACGGCCATGGGCAACCGCAACCGCGGCGAGGTCGAGGACATGATCGGCTTCTTCGTGAACACGCTGGTGTTCCGCACCGACCTCTCCGGCGACCCGAGCTTCCGGGAGCTGATCGCCAAGGTGCGCGAATCGTTCGTCGGCGCGATGGAGCACCAGGACATGCCCTTCGAGCGGCTGGTCGACGAGCTGCAGCTCGAGCGCAACCTGAGCTATTCGCCGATCTTCCAGACGCTGTTCGTCCTCGACCAGGACGCCGGCTACTCGCGGATGATGGGGGACATCGAGCTCGAGCCGTTCATCCTGGACTACCACCAGACGCGCACCGACCTGGTGATCAACGCCTACCGCGGACGTGACGGCGTGTGCTTCGCGATGGAGTACAACACCGACCTGTTCGAGGCCGCGACGGTGCGCCGCATGCTCGGGCACTTCGAGGTGCTGCTCGAGGCGGCGGTGGACGACCCCGACCTGCGCCTCTCGCAGCTGCCGATCCAGGGTGCGGCCGAGCGCAAGAAGGTGCTCGCCGACTGGAACGACACCGCGTGCGAGTTCTCCCAGGACCCGATCCACGTGCAGTTCGAGGCGCAGGTGGACGCGACCCCCGACGCCGTGGCGCTGATCTACCCCGGCGCCGAGGAGGAGGTGCTGAGCTATCGCGAGCTCGATCGCCGAGCCAACCGGCTGGCGCACCTGCTCGCCGAGCGCGGCGTGCGACCCGAGACGCTGGTCGGGCTGTGCCTCGACCGGTCGGTGGACATGCTGGTCGCCGCACTGGCGATCCAGAAGGCCGGCTGCGCCTACGTACCGCTCGATCCGGGGTTCCCGGTCGACCGTCTGGCCTACATGGTCGAGGACGCGAAGGTGGCGGTGATCGTGACCCACACGGACCAGATCGGCGTGCTCCCCGACGCCGGGGTCGAACTGGTGCGACTGGACACGCTCGGCGATGAGCTGGCCGTGGCCTCGCCGGAGCGCCGCGACTCGGGCGTCGACTGCCACGCGCGCATGTACGTGATCTACACGTCCGGTTCGACGGGTCGGCCCAAGGGGGTCGAGCTCGAGCACCGCTCGGTCTCCAACTTCCTGGCCTCGATGCGCCGGGAGCCGGGCTTCCGCGCCGGCGAGCGGCTGCTGGCGGTGACCACGCTGTCGTTCGACATCTCCAAGCTGGAGCTGTTCATGCCGCTGCTGTCCGGCGGCACCGTGATCGTCGCGCCCAAGGCGGCGACGGCCGACGGCGAGCAGCTCGCCGGGTTGCTGGAGCGCTACCGCCCCGAGGTGATGCAGGCCACGCCCGCGACCTGGCGGATGCTGCTGCTCAACGGCTGGGAGGGCGCTCCGGGTCTGCGCATCTTCTCCGGCGGCGAGGCGCTGCCACGCGACCTCGCCGACGACCTGCTGCAATGCGGCCAGGAGCTGTGGAACCTCTACGGTCCCACGGAGGCGACGATCTGGTCGACGGTCTGCCGCGTCGAGCCCGCCGCCGGCCCGGTGACCATCGGCAAGCCGATCGCCAACACGCAGATCTACGTGCTCGACGAGCACGGGCAGCCGGCGCCGGTCGGCGTGCCCGGCGAGCTCTACATCGCCGGCGACGGCCTGGCCCGCGGCTACCTGGAGCGGCCGGAGCTGACCGCCGAGCGGTTCCGCCCCGACCCCTTCGCCGACACGCCCGGCGCGCGCATGTACTGGACGGGCGACCTCGCCCGCTGGCTGCCGAGCGGCGAGATCGAGTGCCTCGGCCGCATCGACAACCAGGTCAAGCTGCGCGGATTCCGCATCGAGCTGGGCGAAATCGAGGCCGTGCTCACCGAGGACCCGGCGGTGCACGAGTGCGCGGTGATCGTGCGCGAGGACACCCCCGGCGACCAGCGGCTGTTCGCCTACTACGTCGCCGAGGCAGACGCCGAGGTCGACGTCAAGGTGCTGCGCGAAGGCGCGCACGACAAGCTGCCCGCCTACATGGTGCCGGGCAGCTACGTGCAGCTCGACGCCCTGCCGCTGACGCCAAACGCGAAGGTCGACCGCTTGGCGCTGAAGCGGATGAAGGCCGAGGTCGAGGTCGCGGCCGTGGAGTACGTCGCCCCGCGCAACGAGCTGGAGGGCCAGATCGCCGAGGTCTGGGGCGAGATGCTCAAGCTCGAGCGCGTCAACGTGCACACGAACTTCTTCGACCTGGGCGGGCACTCGCTGTTGCTGGCCCAGCTGCGGGTCAAGCTGCAGCAGGTCGTCGATCCCGACGTCTCGATCATCGAGCTGTTCCAGTTCCCGACCGTCAGCGGCCTGGCGACGCACATCGCCGAGCGCCGTTCCAAGCAGGGTGCCGGCGGGCAGGCCGGCCAGCGCGGCAAGCGCGGCAGCAACCTCGCCGCGGGGCGCAAGAAGCTGATGCGCCGGCGCCGCGTCCGCGAGTGACTCCCGGCGACCGCGTCCGCAGCAACCGCGGTCCGGGGCGGACCGCGCCGAGCGGGAAACACGATCGGTCGGCGGTATCCTCCGCGGCCATGACTCGACCGGGACGCGCCGCCGCCTTGCTGCTCGCCGCCGCGACCGCGTTCGCCGCCGGCGCCCGGTCCGCGCAGGAGCCCGCATCGTCGTCTCCCGCACCGGCACCGGTGACGGCGTGCACCGCCGTCACCCCGGTCCCCCGGCCCACGGGCTGGTGGAAGCGGCGCCAAGCGGCGATCAACCGCGCCGTGCGCGAGCGGCACCCGACGCTGCTCTTCGTCGGCGACTCGATCACCGAGTCATGGGAGCGCGCCGGCGCGCCGGTCTGGGAGCGCTTCTACGGCGCGCGCAACGCGGCCAACTTGGGGGTGGCCGGGGACCGCACCGAGCACGTCCTCTGGCGTCTGCAGCACGGCAACCTCGAGGGTCTCGAACCGCATCTCGCCGTGGTGCTGATCGGTACCAACAACGCCGGCGTGAACCCGCCGGCCGAGACGGCCCAGGGCGTGGAAGCCGTCGTGCGGCTGCTGCGCGATCGGCTGCCGAACGCGCGCGTGCTCCTGCTGGCGATCCTCCCCCGCGGCGCCGGGCCGGCCGACCGGGAGCGGCTCGCCAACGACGAGGTGAACCGGCGCATCGCGCGGCTCGGCGAAGACCCGGCCGTGGACTTCCTGGACCTCGGCGAGCGTTTCCTCGCGCCCGGCGGCGGAGCCTCGCCGGAGCTGATGCCGGACTTGCTGCACCCCAACGAGGCGGGCTACCGCATCTGGGCCGTGGCGATCGAGCCCTACGTCGCGGCGGCCCTCGAGGAGTCGCCCCGCTAGCTTGCGCGTTCGTCGCCCGGGCTCGGGCGGAGACCGAGGTCGTGGGCCCGGGCGGCGACGGCGACCGCGCGGGGCGGGCGGCCGCGCTCGACCAGCAGCGCGGTCTCCGCGAGGTTGACCGTCGGGCAGACGTGCCGCGGAACGAGCAGCAGCGTCGTGCCGCGCGCGGGAGTCTCTCCGGCGCGCACGTGCAGGGGCAGGTGCTCCTCGCTGGGCGTCGCGCAGACGAGCTCGGGACGTCCGAGCACGACCGCGCAGGGATCGCCCGCTTCGGCGGCCAGGGCCTTGGAGCCCGCGTCGCAGGTCACCAGCCCCGGAGCCGGGCGGCTGACGACGCGCGCGAAGACCAGCGCCGCCGGGACCAGCCCGGTGGTCGGATCTTCCTCCTCGCAGCGCTGATCGTGGTAGACGACGGTGCCCGGGGAGATGCGGTGCACCGTGCCGCGAAGGTCGGCGAAGGGCTCGTAGGCCAGCGCGTCGGGGAAGGTCGGCGTCCCGCTGGTGATGAGCTCCGCCGCCGCGGCGTTCGCGCGCCTCAAGGCATCGACCAGCTCCACCGCCCGTGCGTAGACCGCGTGCGCCGCGCGTCGGCGCGCGAGCGGGTCGCGGTCGTGGATGTGACCGTCGTAGCAGTGGACGCCGCGGAAGCGCGGACCGGCGGCGCGGGCGATCTCGATCACCGCGCCGACGTCCGCGCAGGCGAGCCCGGTGCGGTCCATCCCGGGATTGACGTCGACGAAGAGCGAGAGCTCCGCGGGCACCTCGCGCACGCCGTCGCGGTCCTCGACCAGCACCGCCAGGCGCGCGCGGGGATGGCGTCGGGCGAGCTGCTGCACCACCCCGAGGGCCGGCGCCACCAGCGGCTGGGCCAGCAGCACGTCGGGGTCGTCGACGCCCGCGGCGGCGAGCGTTTCCAGCAGTACCCGTGTCTCGCGAGTGGTGGCGCACTTGAAGTGCCGCAGCCCGGCGCGCGCGTACTCGGCGAGCACCTCGGGGATCTTGGCCGTCTTGACGTGCGGCCGCCAGCGGCCCGGGTCGCCGCCGAGGTGGGCGAGCATCGTCGCCAAGTTGTCGCGCACGCGGTCGAGGTAGACGACCAGCGACGGGCTGAGCAGCTCCGCGGCGACTTCCTCGGGCAGCGCGTAGGCGGCGAGGTCCAGGTGCGCGAAGCAACCCGCGGCCGACGGCTCGCGGGAGCTTCCCTGGCCGACGGACTTCCCGGCGTTCACTGCTGCAGCGGGCGAGCCGGACGCACGCCCAAGACGTCGGCCACGAGACCGGGCCCGGAGTTGTTGCGGTACGCCGAGCGCGCCTTGTCGGGCGAGTTCTTGCAGCTACCCCCGCGGTTGACGCGCAGATCGCTGTCGGTGCTGAACCGCAGGCCGTCGCCGGCGAGGCCCTCGGAGGCGTAGGTCGATTCGTACGAATCGGCGCACCACTCCCAGACGTTGCCGTGCTCGTCGTGCAGGCCGAAGGCGTTGGGCTCGAAGGTGCCGACCGGCGAGGTGCCCGCCCAGCCGTCGTCCAGCGCCTGCCCCAGGGCCACGTCCGGCCATTGGGCCTGCAGCGCGGCGGCCGCCCGGTCGGCGAGGTTGGCGTAGCCCTCGAGGACCAGCGGATCGCTCCCGGTGAACCAGGGCGTGTCCGTCCCCGCTCGGGCGGCGTACTCCCACTGGGCCTCCGTCGGCAGGGTATAGCGCGCGCGCTCGGGATGCAGGGCGGTCAGCCAGCGGGCAAAGCCCACTGCCTGGTCCCAGGTGACGCCCACGACCGGCTGCTGCCGG
>Ga0102952_1000384_pt1 | contig 17047 bp, 15 predicted proteins | sample SalPon2A_C_D1_MG_FD_78506 | JGI IMG/M metagenome (GOLD analysis project Ga0102952, IMG submission 78506) | Soil microbial communities from South San Francisco under conditions of wetland restoration - Salt Pond MetaG R2A_C_D1_MG | ecosystem: Environmental > Terrestrial > Soil > Wetlands | place... | reverse complement strand
TATCATTTTGTGAAGCTCCTGCCTCAAGGGGAGGTTGTCCTTCAAGGTCCCCTCCTACTGCCATCTCGGTGTTGAACGAGTTGCAGAACACCCATCCGTTACTTTCTTTCTTGCCCGCATCACAGAGGTCCTGAGCATAAGGTGGAAGTACAATCTGGAATGATTCGTCTTCGTTTATTTTTCCGCTGTCTCTGTCGAACTTGTGAAATACTATCAGTCCCCTGTAGTCTTTTTGTAGTTTTCAATCGGAGAGTATTTGTCAAAAGGAATCGGCGCTGCATACTGCGATCCTTCAATTACGTATTCGCTATTCGGGGTTACAAATGTTGCTCCATGGTCAGTTATAAGGTTCGCTGTTTTAACTATCTGTTTCGTCTCAAAATCACGCAGATCAATTACTGCTACTCTGGCATTCGCCTTGTCATTTATAAAGAGAAACTTCCCATCGTAATCACCGTTGGTTTCACTCAGCGCCGGGTGATGGGTATCTCCCCATGACAGTGTTTTGTTTTCGCCTACGGGCATCTCGCCCTCTTTCAACAACGTCGCTGATTCTACTGAGCCATAACCGTAACCCTGCCAGGGTTCAGGTGTAAAAACACTTATAACTCTCAGCAGCCTCATTGAGGGTATACCTATAACCATTACCTGTCCGGAATGACCGCCTGAGGCCATCATGAGGTAATCGTCATATTTGCCTGTTGGCACATATGTCTTGAGTGCTGCCTCTACATCATCGGGAGATAGGTTCCTGTCCTGTGCAATCTGCTGGATGTCTCCCGAGACACCTTCTAACTTTTCGGCCTGCTCTTCACCCTTTTCGCCTTTTTCGGGTTTTTGGCATGACAGTGAAAAACCGAGCAAAACAAAAAGAACAATAAATAGATTAAAATATTTGAGTTTTTTCATAACTCTGTTACCTCCCTTGCTTAATTTAATCTTTTTTGTTTTCTGATTTTAAATATGCTATTAATGCAGTTACCTGTTGGTCTGTAAGTCCAAGATTTGGCATTGGTACCATAAACTCTTTAAGTAATTCTTTTGCCACAGGATCTGATTGTAACATTTGGTCAGGATTTATTATCCATTTATGGAGCCACTGGTCACTTCTTAAATCTGTTACACCAAGCAGATCCGGGCCTACCAGCTTCCCTTTGCCTATTGTATGACATGACGTACAATTGCTGTTAAAAAGCTCCTTGCCTTTTGCAACAAGTTCTTCATCCGGCTTTTCGGATGCTTCTTTTTCTTCTTGTCCTTTGCTCGCTACCTCCTCTTTCATGGCAGACGGCTCTTCCATCTTCTTCTTTTCGGCTTCCTCAGAGGGTGCTTCCTCTTCACCGGTCGTATTATTCGACTGTTCCATGTTCTGCTGTTCAGAAGGGGTTTCCTGCTGCATTGCCTTATTTTCGCTTTCCTCTTTCTGTGAGGAGTTGCCACAGGATATCACTGTCAGCGTAAAAAAGAGCAGGACCAGTGTAAATATCTTTGTATTTGTCATAAAACTGCCTCCGTCTAATGTGAGTATTTGCTCATTAATTTATCATAATTTCGTCTTTTTAGAATTTAACTGTTTATTACTATCAATTTTCATACCATTTATATTACAAGAGAGACTTTATATCTTTTGTTAGCTCAGCTTCGTCGAAGTTGCTACCCTTGTAATGCTTTCTTATCTGACCTTTCTGATCAACCAAGCTTATCCTGTCCCTGTGATTGAATGTATATTTATCATTACTTTTCATTTCATCTACTATCGGGTTTATCCCGGCAACTTCGATCGTTTTGTAAACAAGGTCCCTTCTGCCAGTTACGAAGTACCAGTTGTCCATGTCAAGTCCCATCATATGAACCTGGTGCTTTAATACATCCGGGGTATCCCTCGTGGGATCAAACGTGATAGACACGAGTTCGACCTTTTTACGGAGATTATTGTTAAGGTTCTTTTTGAACTGGTTAAGTTTTTTTGTTGTCAGATGACATATGTCCGGACAGTTTGTATATATATAGCTTACAACTATTACTTTTCCTTTCAGATCGCTAAAGTGAAAATCCTTGCTGTCATAGTTGACTAGTTTGACATCGGGGAATTGTCCTTTTACGGGAAGTTCCGGTTTGGACGAGCAGGATATATTCAATAAAACTATTAAAGAAAAAACGGGAACGAAGGGGATAATAAATAGTGCTTTAATATCTTTTTTCATCAAATTATGACTTCCTCACAAATAGATTCTTAAATAGTATTTTAAATCATTAATTCCAACATCTTATATTAATCTATCAGGACCTGTTGTAAACAGGTCCTGATAGTCGTATTCATATTTAACTAAAAATTAAATCCTACTCTTGCTCCGTATGTTCCATAGGCGCCGTTGTCCCTGTCTACCCAGTTGAAGCGTCCTTCCAGTCCGACAAATATCTTATCTGTGATATTGAAATCAACTCCGGCACCGGCATGCAGACCAATCTCTGCATTTCCCTGCCCCGTCGGAAATCCATTGTCCTGAAGTGATGCAGGCTGGGGGGCTATACCTCCCGGTAAGTCTCCAGGGTCGGTATCGTTAAGGAAGATATCTATACCGGGACCTGCCATAATGAACGGCTGTACTACTTTATGCATTGTAAGTTTATACTTAAGCCCGAGCATTATAGATACTGTTGTAAGGTCAACATTCGTCTGTGTTGGTAGAAGCCCCGGACTAAGTGCATTTACCGTCGGTTCAACGGAAACATCATCGTCCGTTTTTCCGACACCTATATTTATAAGACCCAGCACTTTCCCGTAATCATTAAAATAAACCGGTATACCAAGCTCACCTGAAAGGAAAAAGCCTGTTCCCGTTTTAAAAGGTCCGGTCTGAGCTCCAACAGTAACAGCGAACTCTCCACCCATCGGTTGATGCTCCTGCGCATTTGAAGCCTGAAAAGACGACAGGCAAAAAAATGACAATACAAATAATGAAAATAAATATCTTTTCATTTAAACCCTCCTTAAAGTGATTGAGCGCTCACCGTAAATAGTAGCAATCTGTGTGCCAGCCCTATCACCCCTGGAGGAATGTATTTTTACTTATATCACGTGTATGGTGTATCAGGTTCTTACAATGATATTGTGTTGCGGATTTTCCGGAGCTCCCGGTCAGGAAACAAAGTTTTTGTATTCGTAATATAGAAGAGGGACCATTGTCCTCGAGAGTATAGTGGCTGCAACTTCACCAGCCATTAAAGATATGGCCATACCCTGGAAAATGGGATCGAACAGAATCACAGATGAACCAACTACGACTGCCGATGCGGTGAGAAGCATTGGCCTGAATCTGATTACACCCGCTTCTACTATTGCTTCCTTGAGCGGCATACCCTCGGATAATTTCAGTTCAATAAAATCTACAAGTATTATGGAATTTCTGACTACTATTCCGGCACCGGCTATAAAACCTATCATGGATGTAGCTGTGAAAAAGGCTCCCATGATCGAGTGTCCCGGTATTATCCCTATCAGTGATAGTGGTATTGGTGCCATGATCACAAGTGGAACAATGAAAGACCTGAACCAGCCGACAACCATCACGTATATGAGAACAAGGGCTCCAGCGAAAGCTATTCCGAGGTCTCTGAATACTTCGTAGGTTATATGCCATTCACCATCCCATTTCAGGGAATAGTCATTTTCGTATTTTGGCTGGCTCCTGAAAAGCTCCTTAATATCATATCCTTTCTTGCTCGCTAAATCTTTTATCCTGTCTTTCATATTCAGTATTGCATAAACAGGGCTTTCGGCCGTGCCTGCAACGTCTGCAGTAACATAAACGACCCTTTTCAGGTTCTTTGTGTATATTGTTTTATCTATTATTGACTGCCTGTTTTTTACCAGCTCTGACAGTGGAACGGGCTTGCCGGACATATTCTTCAGGTTCACTTCACCGAGATTTATTATCCCTGACCTCTCTTTCAGCGGAGCACGAAGAAGTATATTTACGGGTTCTTTTTCATTTTCCATATGTGCCAGCCCTGCGGATTTTCCCCGAAGTATCGTCTGCATAGTGTCAGAAATATCTTCTGTACTGATTCCGTTTATTGCTGCCTTTTGCTTGTTTACATCAAAGGTGATCTTTTTCTGGTCGGATTCCACATACCAGTCAGTATCAACTACCCCATCTGTGGTTTCGAAAACCTCTTTTACGTCTTTTGCTATCTCTACCTGTTTTTCAGGGTCCGGGCCGTAAATTTCTGCCACAAGTGTGCTCAGAACCGGCGGACCCGGTGGGACCTCTACTATCTTTATATTCGCATTATAGCTCTTCCCGATCTTCTGGATGCCTGGCCTGATCCTCTTGGCTATATCATGACTTTGGGCTTTCCTTTTATTCTTCGGAGTGAAATTGACCTGGATATCTGCAACATTTCCGCCGCTCCTGAGGAAATAATGTCTAACAAGACCGTTAAAATTGAAGGGGGCGGCTGTTCCGTTATATATCTCGAAATCGGTAACTTCGGGGACTGATCTAAGATAATTCCCGATGTTATGTGTCAGTGCAGCTGTTTCTTCCAGGGTTGTACCTTCTGGCATATCTACAATTACCTGGAGTTCACTCTTGTTATCAAACGGGAGCATTTTTACCGTTACCAGTTTGAATACGAAGAACAGACATGACCCTCCAAGAAGCAAAAAAACTATTCCGTATGTTAAAATTCTCTTCCTACCACTGCCCAGAAGATTCCTCAGGTTATTTTCATATATGTGATTAAGATAGACAAGTACCCTGCTATCACTGCTGCTGTTTCCTTTGTCACCGTTTTTTTTGATTCCCTTGAGTACGATATAGCTGAGCCAGGGACTTATGATGAATGCAATTAAAAGTGAGATCAGCATTGCTGCTGAAGCCCCTATTGGAATTGGTTCCATGTATGGTCCCATAAGTCCGGAAACCATGGCCATTGGTATCAGTGCTGCAATAACTGTAAATGTTGCGAGAATTGTGGGATTTCCTACTTCGTCAACTGCTCTTACGGCTGATGCTGTACTTACCTCACCCATACTGAAATGTCTGTAGATGTTTTCTACAACAACAATTGCATCATCTACCAGTATTCCGATAGAGAATATAAGTGCAAATAGTGTTACCCTGTTCAGTGTATAGCCAAGCATGTAAGTTGTGAAAATAGTAAGAGAGAGAGTTACCGGGATAGCTACAAGAACGACTATTGATTCTCTCCAGCCCAGGGCCAGGGCAATAAGAAGCGTTACAGATAATGCTGCTATGAGCATATGCTTCAGCAATTCATCCGATTTTTCCTTTGCTGTTTCTCCGTAGTTCCTTGTTAAAGTAATTTCCATACCCGAAGGAATAATTATCCTTTTAAGTAGGTTTACCTTCTCGATCAACCTGTCTGCGATATGAGTGGCATTGGTACCCTCTTTTTTTGCTATAGTGATTGTAACAGCTTCTTCCAGTCCGCTTTTTTCGTTTTCAGAGGACGGCCCGAATCCCATAAATACATAATTTTCGGGTTCTTCGGGCCGGTCTGTAATTTCCGAAACATTTTTAAGATATACCGGTTTCTTTCCTGACAGCTTCACTACGATATTCCCTACGTCTTCGGCATTTTTCAGGAACGCACCTGTTTCGATTTTAAGCTCTGAATTTTCGCGTGGAAATTCACCGGATGACTGTATTAAATTAGACATGCCGATCCTGTTCCTTATATCCACTGGAGTGATGCCGTAAGCTTTTAGTCTTGCGGGGTCAAGTGTCACCCGGATCTCCCTTTTCTGTCCGCCTATGATGGAGTATTCCGATACGTCTTTATCCTTTTTCAATTCTCCCGCGACTTCATAGGCAACCCTTCTGAGTTCATATCCGCTGTACTTATCACTGTGGAGTGAAAATGTCAAAATGGGCACATCGTTAATTGATCTGGGTTTGACAATGGGCTCGGAAACACCGGGTGGTATACGGTCATAGTTTGACATAAGCTTGTTGTAAAGCTTTACTATGCTGTCCTCCAGGTTTTCACCTACGTAAAATCTGACGATTGCTATGCTCATTCCCGGATGTGACATTGTATAAACGTATTCCACGCCTTTGATCTCGTAGAGCAACCTGGCCATCGGTTTAGTGACAAGGTTCTCGACCTCGGTTGAAGACGCACCGGGATACGAAACATAAACATCTATCATTGGTACAACTATCTGGGGCTCTTCTTCTCTCGGAGTTGCTATAAGGGCATATATGCCCAGGATTACGGATGTGATTACTATTAAGAGGGTTAGTTTTGATCTTATGAATGATCCTGCGATACTTCCGGCAATTCCAGAACTTTTACTGTTGTTCTTCAACAATACCTCCGTCTGTTGCCAATAGGGCGTTATGCACTATAATTCTTTCCCCTGATCTTAGTCCGGAAAGTATTTCAAGACCGTTTTCGTAACTTCTGCCTGTTTTGATCAGTCTATAACTTACTACACCATCTTTACCTACGGTGTAGACTCCTTCAAGCTGACCTTTCCTGACTATCGCATCGGGTGGGACGAGTATTGTTTTTTCCGTTTTATACGGGATTGATACTGTTGCAAACAGGCCGCTTCTTAGCTGATTGTTCACAAGTCTGATTCTTACCGGAAAGGTTCTGGTAGCAGGGTCTACCGATCCCACTATCTCGGATATCACTCCTTTGATCTTCTTATCCACGGACCCGATGTTGATTTCAACAGTATCTCCTTTATTAATTTTATCTATCAACATTTCATCGACATCTATTTCAAGCTTGTACGCCGAATTGTTCTCAATTAAAAGTAGAGGAACTCCTGGAGTTACAAGGGTTCCTTTATCGACCATTTTTTTGCTTAAGATGCCGTCAACCGGCGACTTGATTCTTGTAAACGAGAGTGTAGTTCTGGCATCACTAAGATTTGCACGCGCTTTTCCTACAGTGGCTTCCGCCCTGTTGTATTCGATATTGGCAATATTTCTTTTCGTATCTATTTCATCCATTTCCTGCCTGGAAATTGCATTTTCTGTGAAAAGGTTGTTATACCTGGACCAGGTTAATTCACTCAGTCTTTTTTTCTCTGCTGCTATTTCAAGGAGGTTCACCGATTCATCATATTCCCGCTCGGCAGCATTTAATTTATCTGCAATTGCCTCGTCATCCAGGGTTAACAGGAGTTGATCTTTTTTTACGCTCTCGCCTTCTTCAACAAGTACGGATGTTACAGATGCCATTATCCTGCTGGCTAAGTTACTTGTCTGACTGGATTCAACTGTTCCGGAAGTCCTGTAATATCTGTTTACGGAGACTGGTTCAACAATCTTTGTCGATACATCTTTAATTACTGGTCTTTGTGTTTCACTGCCGTTTTTTTTATTGTTGCCGCACCCGGTGAAAGAAATTATAAGTGTAAGTAAAAGTATAGTTTTTCTCATTTTATTTTATCCACGACATCCTCTTGCAGGTTTAGCTCTTCAAAAAGGGTTCCGCTTTCAAGATTAAGTCTCGCAACGGCCGTTTTATATTCATTTTCCCTCGCAACTACTTCTGCACGTGCATTATCAAGATTTAGCTGTGCATCCAGCAGGTCGACAAGAGGGGACAGTGAATTTTCATATCTCAGGTTCACGAGCCTTGCCCCTTCTGATGCTGTTTTTAAAGCCTTCCTTGCAAGTTCCAGGTTTTTTGCAGCTTCTTCAACCTCGAGATACCTGCTATGAACATTGAAATTTATAGAATCTTTAAGGTAGTTCATTTCGTGTTCGAGCCGGGAAGCATTGTGTCTGGCCTCGGCTCTCTCGTATTCTCTTTTCCATCCGTCGAAAATGTTCCACCTCAGGTAGGCTGATATAAACCAGCTTGTCCCTTCATCTCCAAATGGGGTATTCTCATCGTTTAACTGATATGAACCCATAAGACCTACATCTGGAATGTAGGCCGAATCTGCCATTCTGATCGCATCATGTGCAGATCCAAGACTGTTCTTCATGGACTTCAGGTCATTTCGGGAAGTTGATCTTTCCACGTAATATTCAATATCTCTTAATTTCAAATTCAGACTTTCCTCTGTTGTATCAACGGGTTGATCCTCACCAATCAGCAGACCAAGTGCCCTTTTAGCGATCTTTAGATCTTTTTCAGAAGTAACCAGTTTTTGCTCGGCTCCGGTAAGTGCGGTGGATGTACGTAGTTTGTCGGACATAAGACCCAGACCCTGTTTAAATCTCTCTTCGGCGATCCTTAGATGTTCTCTGGCATCGCTGACAGATTTCTTATTAACATCAATAAACTCTTTGGCAGTTTGTACCAGAAGGTATGTATCTATAACCTCGTAGACAATTTCTTCCTTATTCCTCTGGAAACCATACTCAGATGCCAGATAATCCCTGTTTGCTATTTTTAATCCGAAAAATCTCTTTAGCTGGATAACAGGTTGTTCAAATGTGACATTGGTCTGAAAATCGCTTACAGCATCAGGGTTATTGAGATTATCGATATTAAAATCCGTCTGAGCGAAACGCTCCTGATTTAGCTTTATTGAGAATACATTTGTGGGGTTATTGGTTCTTGAGAATCTTTCCTCGAGAGAAAGTTTCGGGAGTAGAAAGCTTTTTTCTATCCCGACTTTGCTTTTTTCCGCGTTTAGTCCGCTTTTTCCGGCCAGCAGATTATGGTTGTTCTCAAGTGCTGTTCTTATAGTATCATCAAGTGAAAGTTGCAATTCCTCACTACGTGATTCAGTAATTGGTGTAACCAGAACCACAATCAATAACAGATATCTTACAATCATTACAATTACCGCTTTTTCCTGCATTTGTACCGTACAATTATAGGCGGAATCCCCCGCTTACGCAGAGTCCTAAAGTTTCATAAGGGCATTTTCGATCCTTGTTCTTACCTCTTTTGCCATTTTGTTGAGTTCAGGCTTGTTTACCAGCTTCAGTGCCGCTTCAGGGTTCATCGCCGTGATTATAACCTTGCCTTTTTGGTCTTCGTAAATAACTACATTACATGGCAACAGTGTTCCTATTTCGGGTTCTATATCCAGAGCCTGATGAGCAAATGACGGGTTACACGCACCAAGGATTTTATATGGATTCCTGTCAAGTCCGAGTTTTTCTTTTAATACATTTTTTGCATCGATCTCGGTAAGTACTCCAAATCCCTGCTCTTTGAGAACCTCTCTTACTTTCTCTACTGCTTCATCGAAGTTGAGTTCTGTTACTCCGCCAAATGAGAAAGCTGTTTTATCTGTGACCTTCATTTAAGCCTCCTGTAATTTAGGATACAGGTATTTATTATTACTCATTTCTCAGTGCCGAGCGGTCTAGACTCAGGGACTTTATTTTTCACGGGTTTGATCGTTTTAAGATATTTAAATATTGAGATAAGGTTTTCATCACTCAGTTCGTTTATTTCTTGCCAGGGCATAGGGGGCATTAGTCCTCTTTTAAAGTTGGAATGGATCCCGAGCCTGATCACGGTTAGGAAATCCTGCTGTGTCCACTTGCCAATTCCCGTTTCCTTGTCCGGTGTAATATTAGCTGAATAGCTAATACCCCATGGACCTCCCCATGCTGTGAATCCTGATGTGTAAAGCCCGAACCATTTATTCTCACCAATCATACCTTCAGGTATGTCGGGAAGTTTATTGCCCGAGAGGTGCCCGGAGAATAATCTTTCAGGATTTGGAACAAGGTCGTCGTTTTCTATGATCTTTGGAGAATGACAGAAGACACACCCGTATTCAACAGTAAGGTTCTGCCCCTTTTCAATTTCGAGCGCTCTTTTTTTACTTTTATCAATTTTATCTGATGCATGGGAACAAACAGTTGCAAAAAGTAAAATAGTTAAAAAAATTAAAACTGATCCTTTACTTATTTTTAAGTTCAAGTATTCCCCCTTAATTCGATTAAGGCCTCATTATTAGAACTGGTACGGCACTTTCCGCAACTACCCTTTGAGCCACACTACCCATGAAATCCTCTTCTCTTTTCTTCTTCCCGCTATGAGCGAGCATGACTATAAGGTCTACATCATGTTCATTGGTGAATTCCATAATTCCCGTTGCAGGGTCGATAGATTCCAGAACCATCGGTTTAACATTCTTTAATTTGATATCGAGTGAAGCAATCTTACTGTAGGTATCTCCCCGGACCTTGTTGATTACTTCTGCCGGAAGATTTAGGTTCCCTGTAGTCAGTACGTTCAGATGATAAACCTTGCTGCTGAAGTCCGCTGAGAGATCAAGTGCGAACATGAAATCCTTCGAATGCATATCATGTAGTCCGGTCGGAACAAGGATATTGTCAAGTTTCATATCTTCGGACTCCCTGTCCGCAGCAAGGACGGGAATTTTTGACATTCTTATAAGTTTTAGGGTAGTTCTGGATATCGAATAATTATTCTCTGCTGTTTTCCCCTTTCCAACAGCAATGATATCTGCATCCTCTTCAAGCGAAGCCTGCATTATCTCTTCGTGAGGTATTCCGTCTCTTAATTCGAGCCTGAAGCTCTGTCCGTTTTCCCTGAATACCCCTGCGAGTGTTTCTATTTGTTTAATGTTGTCTTCACAACATTTATTTATCCAGTCGGAGAACATTCCCTTCTCTTCCGCAGGGAGATATTCAATTCCCTGAAAATAAGTTGTTGGTCTGATATAAATAGCAACTATATCGGAGTTGTATTTTTTTGCGAGCAATGCTAAATCGTTAACAGCTTCGGATGATATCTGATTTCCATATGACGCCCAGATAATTTTTTCTATTTTCACGTTTCACTCCTAATATTAATTATTCTCTTATTATTAACAAAGGACAAGGAGAACTGAACATGACCTTGTGACTTGTTGTTCCTATGGTTATATCACCCTCGGATGTTTTGAACCCGTGAGTTCCCATTACTATTAGATCGACTTCCTTTTCCCTGGCATATGTGTTAATAACTTTCCATCTTTTCCCAATTATGATGTTTGCAAAAACTTTAATTTTTTCCTTTTCAAAAAATTTCTTTTCTTCAAGGAGCTTATTTCGGATGTCACTTTCCAGTCCTTCGTAGAACCTGGATATCTCCTCGTCGTAATCCTCGTAATCTATCGGCTCTATTGCATGTAATATGTACGCAGAGGACCCAAGAGTTTTACAGAGATATATTACGTAATCCCTTGCTTTAGAAGAGTATTTTGAAAAATCTGTAGGGAACATAATTCTATCAATTTTCATAAGCTGTACTCCAATTGTTTTTTCGAGTTATATATTTGCAATTTAAGTGCCTTTTCTGTTCCTGACGGTATGTTCCCAGGATTTAACCTTCTGAAAACGCAATTTAATTGAATTTGTGCATATCAAATTGATAAAAACCAGAAAAAATGTAGATATAAATCCGGTGTCAAGTTACGGAATTAATGTTTGTGTGTAAGAAATTAATACAGCAAACAGGAATATATTTACTGTTCCGATTTGGTAATTCCTGTCTGATCCCCTTGGAGCCAAGTTGGCATGAAAATTGTAATATCATCAGATATTTAAGAAGGATTAAATGCGATGATATCAAGAATAAAGCACTTTCTTAATGAAAACGGTGTGGATTATGTGTCATACTATCACAATCCGATTTACAATCCTCAGGAATTGTCACTGTTCCTGGGAGCCCCGCTTAAAAATATTGTGAAATCAATGGTCATTTGTGCTGATGATGAATATGTTATGATCGTTTATCCTGGCTGTTGTGAAGTTAACATTGACCGTATCGCTAAAATTCTTTCAAAAGAAAATTTGTACTTTCCCACTGAATCAAAACTGGAGCACCTGTTCCCGGATTGTGAAACAGGTGCGACCCCTCCCTTCGGTAATCTTTATGGTATTCAGGTATATACCGAATCAGGTCTTAACGATATTGATGAAATAATATTTAACGGGGGGACTTTCAGAGATACTGTCAAGATAAGATTTGATGATTACAAGAATATGGTAAACCCGAGAATAATCGGATTTTGTGTTTATAATTAGTATAACTCTGTGGGATTTTATTAAAATTTTAGATCCTGATTTCTGATGAAACTCTCAAAAAACGCAATAAAAGTTCTCGAAGCACGTTATCTTCAAAGGGATAAAGATGGAAAGCTCTCGGAATCTCCTGAAGAACTGTTCCTTAGGGTTGCGAAAAGTATTGCTGAAGCTGAAAAGATATTCAATAACAATGCTGTCGTAAATGAGAAAACTGAACATTTCTATGATATGATGACATCTTTTGATTTCCTTCCAAATTCCCCCACTTTGATGAATGCGGGAACACCTCTTGGACAGCTCAGTGCATGTTTTGCAATACCTGTCGGAGACTCTCTCGACGAGATATTCGAGGCTGTTAAAAACATGGCTCTTATTCAGAAAACAGGTGGGGGAACGGGATTTTCGTTTTCACGTCTCAGACCAAAAGACTCACTTGTACATAGTTCCGGAGGGCGTTCGTCCGGACCTGTTTCATTTATGAAAATATTTGATGAAGCTACAGAACATATTAAACAGGGAGGTAAGAGGCGTGGTGCGAACATGGGTGTGCTCAGGGTTGACCACCCGGATATCATGGAATTTATTTCTGTGAAAAAGACGGAAGGGAAACTTCGAAATTTCAACCTCTCTGTTGGAATAACAGACAGGTTTATGGATGCACTGGAAAGGGGGGAGGAATATGACCTCAATGACCCTGTAAGTGGTAAAGTAACAGGAAAACTGAATGCACGTAATGTATTTGATTCTATAACCTGCTCCGCCTGGGAATGCGGCGACCCCGGGGTTTTGTTCCTCGATACTATAAACAAATCGCAGACCGTTCTGGATTCAGGGTCAATTGAAACTACAAATCCCTGCGGGGAACTGCCATTACTTGAATATGAAAGCTGTAATCTTGGTTCCATAAACCTTTCCAATATGCTTTTGGAAAAAGATGGCGATCAGTTGGTTGACTGGAAAAAACTGGAAACTACTGTTGGTAATGCTGTCCGGTTTCTAGATAATGTGATAGAGGTCAACAGGTTCCCACTGAAGGAAATAGAAACGGTTACAAAGAGAAACAGGAAAATAGGGCTGGGAGTAATGGGATTTGCGGATATGCTGATAAAACTTAAAATCCCGTATGTGAGTGAAGAAGCGATAATTATAGCCGAGGATATAATGTCATTTATATACGAGAATGCAGTCAGTGCGTCGAGTTTACTTGCAGAGGAGAGAGGGGTATTCCCGTCATGGCGGAAAAGCGTATATATCGGTCGCGGACTAAGGATAAGGAATGCGACATTGACATCCATTGCCCCCACCGGAACTATAAGCATAATAGCAGGCACATCTTCCGGCATCGAGCCGCTGTTTGCGCTTCTTTATGAAAGGAAAAATGTTCTCGCAAACGAGAATCTTTTTGAAATAAATCCTATTTTCCTGGAATACTGCAGAATTAATAATCTCGATACGAAATACGTGGTAGAACAGTTGAAAAAAGAAGGGACTCTCAGGAATATAAAGGAATTCAAGGGTCAATCTGGTGATATATTCGGTACTGCGCTCGAAATACCTTATCCCCAGCACATCAGGATCCAGGCTGCATTTCAGAAACATGTGGATAATTCTGTTTCCAAGACGATCAACATGCCTTACAGTTCTACAGTTGAAGATGTGAAAGACGCCTATTTAATGGCCTTCAGGCTGGCTTGCAAAGGAATTACGATTTACCGTTACGGATCAAGGCAACAACAGGTTCTTGATATCGAGGGAGGACAGGACTGGTACGAAAAAGAATATTTTTTAAAATGCGATCCGCACGAATGCAAACTATGAATTAATTTAGATATTTGTCCCGAGCTTTTATGCAGATCCCCAAAGGTCTTTAAGATCAGCTGGTAACTGGGATGTTACATCAGATGTTTCTCCGATCGATATCTGCTCTTTTATTGCCCTGAACACAGCCTTTGTAACCTTTTCAGCCTGTTCAGTGGAATTCAGTTCTCCGCTGTCCATAACCATTTTAAGGAACTGGTCCTTGTGTATTTTCAGGACCTTACCGGTGTGTTTGTAATCCCATATCTCTTTTAGCCCGGATGGGAGCTGAGACCACAGGTCCCTGCTTTCATCCTCGGTCAGCCTGTGGCTGAGAAGGTCGAATACCACTACGCACAGATCTTTACATTTCTTTTTGTCGCTTATTCCGGAATGCTTCTGTACCCTAGTAATAAATTGCTCTTTTCTCATGATATCCTCTTGATTTTGTTTATTATGATTAATTTATTAGCAAGATACAGGCCAGTTCTATGAATAATAATTCTAATTGGTTGTTACTTTTGAATTATTCAAAATTGTGGGGTAATAAATTTACTTCTCTATATCAAGCTGCTTTAATTTTCTGTAAAGGGTATCCCTGGAAATACCAAGTAGTTCAGCCGCTTTTGATTTATTCCCGTTTGATTCCTTCAAAGCCTGGTCTATTGCGAATTTTTCGAGTTTTTCAAGAGATAGTAATGTATAGTTGTTATCGCTTTCCTTATCATGCCAGATCAGGTGGGATTTGATATCCCTGAGCGTAATTGTCTTTTTTTCCTCCGGCGATACAGCTACTATTCCTTCTATTAGGTTTTCGAGTTCCCTTATATTCCCCGGGAAATTATAATTGTAAAGTGATTCTATCGCATCTACTGACATGGATTGTATTTCTCTGGAATATTTTTTGTTGAATTTCTCAATAAAATGTTCTGTAAGCAGTGGTATATCTTCCTTTCTGTCCCTTAGAGGTGGTATCCCGATAACTATTACAGCCAGTCTGAAGAAAAGGTCTTCCCTGAGCAGATCTTTCTTAAGCTCATCAATTGACCTGTTGGTTGCAGCAATTATCCTTCCGGAAAAATTTACTTCGGAAGTCCCGCCTAACGGACGTACCTTGTGTTCTTCCAGAACTCTCAGTAGTCTGACCTGGAGATCTTTGGGCATTTCACCTATTTCATCGAGAAAAATCGTTCCGTCCTTTGCCGAGACGAAAAGACCTGTCTGGTCTTTGAATGCACCGGTAAAGGAGCCTTTCTTGTGACCGAAGAGCTCTGATTCAAGGAGTTCTTTTGGAATAGATCCGCAGTTTATGGGGACAAAAGGGCTGTCCTTCCTGTCACTTTTCAGGTGTATTGCTTTTGATAATAGATCCTTACCAGTACCTGTTTCCCCGATTATTAATATGTTTGCATCGCTATCTGCAGCATAATGCGATTTTTCGAATACCTTTTTCATAACCGAGGATGTGCTGATAATCTCTTCAAAGCCGTATTTGTCGGATACTAGCTGTTCCAGCTCGTGAACACGTTCTTTAAGCTCTATGGAGATCTTAAAGGACTCCAGTTTCTTTAAGAGAAGTTCCTTGTCGAAAGGTTTTATTATAAAATCTCTAGCGCCCCTTTTTATAGACTCAACAGCCGTCTGTATCGTACCGTGGCCTGTGATCATGATTACATCAATTTCAGGATTGATCTCATGAAGCTTATCTATAAGCGTAAACCCGTCCATCATCGGCATTACAAGATCTACAAGTGCAATCTTTATATTATTGTCAGATTTGGCTATCTCGATCGCTTCATTCCCGGACAGGGCGGTAGACACACTGTACTTGTCCCTTTCAAGAAGCTCTTTTACAGCGCTCACCATATCACTGTCATCGTCTACTACTAGTATTCTTTGCATAAGTTCACCATTCCGATGGGAGTATTATATTAACAGTTGTGCCATATCCAACTGTACTTTCAATGAATATTTGACCATTATGGTCAGTGATAATGTTTTTTGCAACTGAAAGTCCGAGCCCTGTACCTTTTCCGGCCGGTTTGGTTGTAAAAAAAGGTTCGAAAACATTGGCAAGAACGTCCTCAGAGATCCCGGTTCCCATATCTGCGATTCTTATAAAAAGTTTATCTTCATGTGTCCCGTGTTTTCTGATATCAATTGTTATCTTGCCACCATCAGGCATTGCATCTGTTGCGTTCATGAGCAGATCCGAGAATACAAGTTTTAACATGTCGATATCCGCAAAAACCGTAAAATCATACTGCCGGTTATATTCAATTTCAATAGCGGTCTTGCTCAGTATCGGCTGGAGAATATCCAGAGCGTCAGAGATAACAGAAGACAAATTTATCTGTTTCTTCTCATCGAATGACCTGGAAGCGAATTTAAGTAACTTCAGCATTATTTTCTGACCGTAAAGTATCTGTTTCTCAATTGATTCAAGCTTAGCTATGTGAGAAGTATCCGTTAGCATTTCGGAAAGATCTTCCTTAAGCATTTGCGTCCTGAGTAGCATGGAAGCGAGAGGGGTGCCCATGTGATGTGCTATCCCTTCTGACATCTTCGCGATTATCTTGTTTTTTTCGTATTCCATTATTCGATTTCTGAGATTCACCCTGTCTGATATATCCCTGATTGAGTGAACGAATAATCCCTCCTTTTCACTAACAAAATATAATCCCATACTTGCAGGCAGGTTTTTCTTCCCGGGGATTTGTACTTCGGATTCCCAGTCGAGTATCTTCCTTCCTGCTTTGACCGAGTTTAGTAGTTCTGTAAACAGATCACGTTTTCCACGTGGGATAATGTCCCATATTTTTTTTATTTTACTGTTCCCGTGCAGAAGTCTTCCGGCCTCTTTGTTCATTCTTACGATTTCACCTTTTTCCCTGTATATAAAAATTGCATCAGGTGAATTGTCTATTATAGCCTGGAGTTTCGCTTCACTTTCTTTTATGGTATTTTCAATTTCCTTTCTGTAGGATATATCAATCACAGTGATCAAGGTTGATCTTGTATTCATTTTATTAAGTGGAGTGAGGGCTATTTCTACCGGGAATTCTCTTCCGTTTATATCAAGGGCAAAAAGGTCGCGTCCCTCTCCCATGGGTCTTGCAACAGGGTTACTGAAAAATTGTTTGAGATAATTGCGATGTCTCTTACGGAAACGATTGGGGATGAGAATTTCTATATCTACACCCGTCAGGTCGTTCCTGTTATATCCAAAAAGATTTTCGGACTGGGAATTC
>Ga0102952_1000382_pt1 | contig 17102 bp, 15 predicted proteins | sample SalPon2A_C_D1_MG_FD_78506 | JGI IMG/M metagenome (GOLD analysis project Ga0102952, IMG submission 78506) | Soil microbial communities from South San Francisco under conditions of wetland restoration - Salt Pond MetaG R2A_C_D1_MG | ecosystem: Environmental > Terrestrial > Soil > Wetlands | place... | reverse complement strand
GTGGATCATCATCGTGCTGATCGCCGTCGAGATCCTGCTCTACTTCCTGCCCCTCCGATGACGCCATGACCGAGCGACACGCCGGCAAGCGCCTGCTGCCCTTCGAGATCCAGCGGCAGCCCGACGACACGACCTGCGGGGCCACCTGCCTGCAGGCCGTGTACCGCTACTACGGCGACGAGATCTCGATCGCCGAGCTGGTCGCCCAGGTCCCCACCCTGCACGACGGCGGGACCCTGGGCGTGGCCCTGGCGGCGCACGCGCTGGCGCGGGGCTACCGGGCGACGATCGTCACCTGGAACATCGACCTCTTCGATCCGACCTGGTTCGAGCTCTCGCAGGAAGCCATCCAGGACAAGCTGCGGGCGCGCGCGGCCGTGCGCGGAGACGCCAAGCTGTCCTTCGCCGCGGACGCCTACGTCGACTTCCTCGGCCGCGGAGGCCAGATCGAGCTGCGCGACCTCGCGCCGAGCGTGCTGCGCCGCTACCTGGGCCTCGGCGTGCCGATCCTGACCGGGCTCTCGGCGACCTTCCTCTACCGCGAGTCCCGCGAGCGCGCGGCGGACGACCGGGCCGACGACGTCGCCGGCGATCCGGTGGGTCACTTCACGGTGCTGACCGGCTACACCTCGAACTCGCGCGAGGTCTACGTCACCGATCCGCTGCACCCCAATCCGCTCTCGATCCAGCACACGTATCCGGTGAAGATGGAGCGCTTGATCGGCGCCATCTACCTCGGTGTCCTCACCTACGACGCCAACCTCGTCGTCATCGCGCCGGACTCCTGACCGGCCTTCTCGCCCATGCGCACGATCGTCATCGTCAGTCAACCCGGGGACTGGCCCCTGCACATTCCCGGCGTCGAGGTCGTGCTCGCCCGGGACTACCTCACCGATCCGGCCTGGGTGTCCGAGCGGGGCGTGCGCGCCTTCAACCTCTCGCGGTCCTATCGCTACCAGACCGCCGGCTACTACGTGTCGTTGCTCGCCGCGGCGCGCAACCACCGCCCGTTCCCCGATCTGATGACCGTGCTCGACATGAAGAACCGCGCGCTGGTGCGGACGGTCGACGAGGAGCTGGACGGCCTGATCCAGAAGGGCCTGGCGGGGATCCGCTCGCGGGAGTTCGAGCTCAGCGTCTACTTCGGCAAGAACGTGGCCAAGCGCCACGCGCGCCTGGCGCAGAGCCTGTTCGCCCGCTTCCCCTCGCCGCTGTTTCGCGCGCGCTTCCACCGCGGGCAACGCTGGAAGCTGACCGCCGTGGTGCCGATCGCCTTTCGCGACGTGCCCGAGGGGCACCACCAGGCGCTCCACGACAGCGCCAGCGAGTACTTCGCCCGCCGGCGCTACCGCTCGCGCGCGCGCCGCAGCACACGCTACGACCTGGCCATCCTGGTCGACCCGCAGGCGACGCTGGCGCCGTCGGACCCCAAGGCCCTGGACCGCTTCCGCATCGCCGCCGAGCGCCTGGGCTTCGGCGTGGAGACCATCGGCAAGGACGACTACGGCCGGCTGAGCGAGTTCGACGCCCTGTTCATCCGCGAGACGACCGCGGTCAACCACCACACCTTCCGCTTCGCGCACCGCGCCGAGGCCGAGGGACTGGTGGTGATCGACGATCCGCAGTCGATCCTGCGCTGCACCAACAAGGTCTTCCAGACCGAGGCCTTCGAGGTGCGCGACATCCCCATGCCCCGCACCTGGATCACCGACAAGGTCGATCCGCAGGCGGTCGCCGAGCGCATCGGCTTCCCCTGCGTGCTGAAGGTCCCGGACTCCGCCTTCTCGCAGGGCGTGGTGCGCTGCGCCGATCCCGACGAGCTGCAGTCGGTCGGGGGGCGCATGCTCGAGGACACCGAGCTGCTGCTGGTGCAGGAGTTCATGCCCTCGGACTACGACTGGCGCATCGGCGTCTTCGGCGGCGAGTGCCTCTACGCGTGCCGCTACCTGATGGCCCGCGGACACTGGCAGATCGTCAAGCGAACCGCGAGCGGGCGCTACCACTACGGGCGGACCGAGCCCGTCCCGTTGCCGGAGGTGCCGCCCCGCGTGCTCAAGATCGCGCTGCGCGCCGCCGCGGCGATGGGCGACGGCCTGTACGGCGTCGACCTGAAGCAGGTCGGACGACGCGTGGTGGTGACCGAGGTCAACGACAACCCGAACATCGACGCCGGCTGCGAGGACCTGATCCTCAAGGGCGAGCTGTACCGCAAGATCATGGCCGGCATGCTGTCGCGCGTCGAAGAGCGCAAGCGGGCGGGACGATGAGCTCGCGACCGCTCGCCCTCTTCGAGGGCTACGGTATCGAGATCGAGTCGATGATCGTCGACGCGCGCACGCTCGACACGCTCCCGGTGGCCGACGAGGTGCTGCGCGACGCGTCGGGCGGCGAAGCGTGGGTCGAGGATCACGAGGACGGCGTCATCGCCTGGTCCAACGAGCTGGTGCTGCACCTGCTGGAGCTCAAGACCAACGGACCGGCGCCCTCGTTCGCCGGCCTGGCCGCGAGCTTCACCGCCAGCGCCGCGCATCTGAACGAGCTGCTCTCCCGGCGCGGCGCGCGGCTGATGCCCACCGGGATGCACCCCTGGATGGACCCCGCGCGCGAGGCGCGCCTGTGGCCGCACGACAGCGGTCCGGTCTACCGCGCCTACGACCGCCTGTTCGACTGCCGGCGCCACGGTTGGGCCAACCTGCAGAGCGTGCACCTGAACCTGCCGTTCGCCGACGAGCGCGAGTTCGCGCGGCTGCACGCGGCCGTGCGCGTCGTCCTGCCGCTGATCCCCGCGCTAGCGGCGAGCTCGCCGTTCGTCGAGGGTCGGGCCACCGGCGAGCTCGACAGCCGCATCGGCGTCTACCGCAGCAACGCCGCGCGCACGCCGGCGATGAGCGGCGCGGTGATCCCCGACTCGATCGACCGCATCGACGAGTACCGCCGTCTGATCTTCGAGCCGATCGACCGCGAGCTGCGGGGCCTGGGCGCCGACGAGGCGCTCCTCGGGCAGGAGTGGACGAACGCGCGGGGAGCGATCGCGCGCTTCGACCGCATGGCCGTCGAGATCCGGCTGATCGACGCGCAGGAGTGCGCGCGCTGCGACCTCGCCGTCGCCGCGGCGGTCAGCGGCCTCGTCCGCGCGCTGGTGGAGGAGCGCTGGTCCGCGCACGCGCTGCAGCGCGCGGCCCCCACCGCGGAGCTCGCCGAGCTGCTGTGGTCCGCGGCGGCGACGGGCCGGCACGCGCCGGTCGGGAACTCCGCCTGGCTCGCGTTGTTCGGCCCGCACGGCGACGGGGCGCGCACGCTGGGCGACCTGCTCGCGCGCGCCGTCGAGGACTCGTTCTCCGGGCCGCCGGAGCTGGAAGCGCCGATCGAGACCGTGCTGCGCGACGGTTGCCTGTCCGAGCGCATTCTCGCCGTCGCCGGCCCCGCTCCCGACCGCGACGGCCTGCGCGCGGTCTACGGCGCGCTGTGCGAGCACCTGGTCGACGGGCGGGTCTTCCGGCCGTGAGCCTCGGCGTGGTGGTCTCCTGCGAGCACGGCGGCAATCGCGTGCCCGCGCGCTACCGCGAGTTGTTCACCGGCGCCGACCGCGAGCTCGCCTCCCACGCCGGGTGGGACCCCGGTTCCGCGCGGCTGGCCCGCGACCTGGCGCGCGCGTGCGGGACGGACCTGGTGGTGGCGACGGTCTCCCGCCTGGTGGTCGACCTCAACCGCGGGCCGGGCCACCGGCGACTGTTCTCGCGCCGGACACGGGACCTCCCCGAGGAGGAGCGCGAGCGGATCCTCGCCCGCTACTGGGAGCCCCACCGCGCCGCGGTCGTGCGCGGAATTCGCGCCCACGGGCGGCGCACCGTGCTGCACCTCTCCGTGCACTCGTTCACGCCGCGCTGGAAGGGCGCGGTCCGTGCGGTGGACGTGGGCCTGCTCTACGATCCCGCGCGGCCCGGCGAGCGCGTGCTGGTCGACCGCTGGCTGGGAGCCCTCGGGCAGTTGCGGCCCGACCTGCGCCTGCGTCGCAACTACCCGTACCTGGGAGTCTCGCCGGGGATGACGACGGACCTGCGTCGCCGCTTCGCCGCCGGACGCTACCTGGGCATCGAGGTCGAGGTCAACCAGGCGCTGGTCGCGGGAGCACCTGCGCGCTGGCGCGCGCTGCGGAGCGCTCTCGTCGCCTCCCTGCAGGCCGCGCTCGCGGAGTACGGACGCGCTCCGCGGTCGCGCCGCACGGGCGGCGGTCGGCTCGACGCTTCCCGTCATCGCGGGTAGCATGACCGGCCCTCCGCGTTCGGAGAGAGAAGCGAGCACCCCGCGAGTAGGCCCCGTGTCCGAGTTCCCCTCGACCCGTATCGCCGCCGCGGCCGCACCGCGGATCCCCGCTTCGCCGCCCGAGCGCACTCGAGCCGCCGGCCGCTCCCCTGCCCCGGAGCGCGCGTGACGGGGATCGGACGCTGCGCGCTGGTCGTCGGGCTCTTGCTGCCGTCGCTCGCCGGGGCGACGCCGCAGCAGGCCGCGGAACGCACCGCGCGCCCGAACTTCGTCCTGGTGCTGGTCGACGACCAGGGCTGGACCGGGACCTCGGTGCGCATGGACCCGGCGATCCCCGAGTCGTCCAGCGACTACTACCGCACGCCCAACCTGGAGCGCCTCGCCGCCGCCGGCATGCGCTTCTCCAGCGCCTACGCCCCCGCGCCGAACTGCTCGCCGAGCCGCTGCAGCATCCTGACCGGCATGGGTCCGGCGCATACCGGGATGACGGACCTGTGGAACCGCAAGGGCGAGCGCGTGAACGCGCCGTGGATCGGCGGCCTGAACGTCAACGCCATCGATCCCGAAGCGGTGACGCTGCCGGAGTGCCTGAAGCAAATCGACCCCGCGTACCGCACGGCGCACTTCGGCAAGTGGCACCTCGGCTCGGGTGGGCCGGCGAAGCACGGCTTCGATGTCGGCGACGGCCTGACCTCGAACGTCACCGGGAACGCGCGGATCGCCGACGATCCCAAGCGCATCTTCAGCGTCACCGAACGGTCCGTGGCGTTCCTCCAGGAGCGAGCCGCCGACGGCGAGCCCTTCTTCCTGCAGGTCTCCCACTACGCGCCGCACAAGGGCACCGAGGCGCTGGCGGAGACGATCGCCCGGTGCGCGGCGCGGCCTCGCGGGCAGCGGCACGACGCGCCGGACTACGCGGCGATGATCGAGGACCTCGACACCGGACTGGGCATCCTGCTCCAGGCCCTCGACGACCTGGACCTGGCGGCGAACACCTACGTGATCTACTACTCCGACAACGGCGCCGGCCACGTCGCCGGCGTAACCAACAACCTGCCGCTGAGCTCGGGCAAGACCTCGCTGCGCGAGGGCGGGCTGCGCGTGCCGCTGGTCGTGCGCGGTCCGGGGATCGAGGCCGGGACCACCTCGCGGACGCGGGTCGTGGGCTACGACCTGTACCCGACGATCTGCGACCTGGCCGGCGGCGGCGGCGCGGTGCCCGCCGATCTGGACGGCGGCAGCATGAAGGACCTGCTGCTCGGCGGCGGCACCGGCGCGGTCCGCCGCTCGCGCGACTTCCTGGTGTTCCACTTCCCCCACTACCAGATCGCCAAGGGCCTGGTGCCCGAGTCGGCGATCTACCGCGGTCCGTGGAAGCTGACCAAGCACTGGCCGGACGGCACGCGTGAGCTGTACGCCATCGACGACGACCTCTCGGAGAGCAACGACCTCGCCGAGGGCTCGCCCGGCGTGGCCGCCGAGCTGGACGCCCTGCTCGAGGCCTACCTCGAAGGCGTCCACGCGCCGATGCCCCGCCCCAACCCCGACTGGGACGCGGCGCAGCAGGCGACGTTCGACGCGGCCTTCGGCGCGGACGAGGACGCGGACGACGAGTAGTCGCTACTCGCGGTAGTGCAGTGCGACGAGGGCGCACGGGCCGCCGTGGATCACGTTGGCCCCCGCCGCCTCCGCCCGCTCGACCGCGGCCGCGCTCTCCGCGCCGGGCTGCATCCACAGCTCGCGGATGCCGCGGGCGAGGGCCTGGTCGACGACCTGCTCGGTGATCGCGGGGGGCGTGACGATCGAGAGCGCGCCCACGTCCTCCGGCAGCGAGGCCAGGTCCGGGTAGCTGCGCCGGCCCTCGATCTCCTCGGCGCGCGGGTTCACCGGGTGGACCTCGAGGCCGTTCTGGAGGTAGGCGCGCAGCACCTTGTTGCCGTACTTGTCGCGATTGGTGGAAGCCCCGGCCACGGCGAAGGGGCCCGCCGCCAGGAAACGCTCGATCCTCGGGTCCGTGCTCATGCCCCCGATTGAACCGCAATCGGGCCGCGAGTTCAGCCCCCCGCCGTTTCCGCTATCCTCCGCACCGTGAAACGCAGCGAGAAGGCCGCCCGCATCCAGCAGATCCTCGATCGGCTGTACCCCGACCCGCCGGTGCCGCTGCACCACGCCGACCCCTACACGCTGCTGATCGCGGTGCTGCTCTCGGCGCAGTGCACTGACGCGCGCGTCAACAAGACCACGCCGATCCTCTTCGCGCGCGCCCACACGCCGGCCGAGATGGTGCGCCTGACCCCGGCCGAGATCCGCGAGATCATCAAGCCCTGCGGGCTCTCCCCGGCCAAGTCGAAGGCCATCCACCAGCTCTCGAAGCTGCTGCTCGAGCGCCACGGCGGCGAGGTGCCGCGGACCTTCGAGGAGCTGGAGGCCCTGCCCGGCGTGGGGCACAAGACCGCGAGCGTGGTGATGTCGCACGCCTTCGGCAAGCCGGCCTTCCCGGTCGACACGCACATTCACCGCCTGGCCGCGCGCTGGGGGCTCTCCAACGGCACGTCGGTCGAGCGCACCGAGCGCGACCTGAAGGCGCTGTTCGACGAGGCCGACTGGGAGCGCCTGCACCTGCAGATCATCTACTTCGGCCGCGAGTACTGCCCGGCCCGCGGGCACGACCTGGAGCGCTGCCCGATCTGCTCCTGGGCGGCCTCCAAGGCGCGCATCGCGGCCGAGCAGCGCAAGGCGGGCGGGGGAGCCCGGCGCCAGGCCGCCAAGAAGAAGCACGGTTGAGGAATGACGCACGTGATGGTCTAGGATGAGCCCGTGAGTCAGCTCGAATCCAAGCAGTACGGTCGGCTCTCCGACGCCTGCCTCGACGAGGTCGCGGACTGGCTCGAGGGCTTCGATCCCGACGAGGTCGACTTCGCGACGACCGACGGCGTGGTCACGCTCGAGTTCCCCGACGGCGTGCGCTACGTGCTCAACCGCCAGGCCGGGGCGTCGCAGATGTGGTTCGCCGCCGGGGCGCGGGCCTGGCACTACGACTGGGATGCCGAGCACGAACGCTGGGTCGACGACCGCGACGGCCACGCCCTGCTCGACCGCCTCGGCGAGGTCGTCTCCGAGAAGATCGGACGCACCGTCCATCCGTGATCCGGCGCCACTCGTGACCCCGCAACCCAGGTGATCCAACTACACCGGCTCGAGGGGTTCTACTGGGTCGCCAAGAGCGGCGGCTACGCCGCGGCCGCGCGGGCCTTCCCCTATCCAATCACCCAGCCGGCGGTGCACAGCCAGGTGAAGAAGCTCGAGGCCGACCTGGGCCTGGCGCTCTTCGAGCGCGTGGCCAAGGACAGGATGCAGCTCACCGCCGGCGGCCGCCGGCTGTTCGACTTCGTCGAGCCCTTCTTCGAGGGCCTGCCCGGCGTGCTGCGCTCGATCGCCAGCGGCGACTTCGTCGGCGAGCTGAACATCCGCTCGGCGCCGATGTTCCTGCGCCAGCTGATCCCCGACTGGATCAAGCGCCTGCACGACGAGCGCCCGGGCATCCGCGTGCACCTGGGCGAGATGCCGCACACCGACCTCGCGCTGTTGCGCTCCGGCGAGGCCGACCTGCTGGTCGACTACCTGGCCGAGGTGCCCGACGACTTGGCCTCGATGCGCGTCGCCACGCTGCGCGCGTTCCTCGTGCTGCCCGACACGCACCGCCTCGCCGGCCGGGAGCACGTCGCCCTCAGCGATCTCCAGGACGACACCTTCGTCGGCTACACCCAGGGCCTGGCCGCCAACGACCTGCAGCGCAAGGCCCTGGCGATCCACGGCATCGCGCCGCGGGACACCGTGTCGGCGGACACCGCCGAGTCGATCCTGGTGTTCGTCGCCAAGGGCCTCGGCTTCTCCCTCGTCCCGGCCCTGGCCCCCGACGGGCCGCGCGCCGAGGGCGTCGTCGCGCTGCCCCTCGAGGACCCTGAGGTCGAGTTCCCGGTATGGGCGGTGTGGCGCAAGGACACGCCGGAGAACCCGCTCCTCGACGCGGCGCTCGAGGCGGCGCCGCGGGCCTGACGGAGCCGGCGATGCGGCGATCGCGCCGCGGGCGGGTGCGGGAAAGGGGCTAGCGCGAGGGAGGGTTCTCCGCCTCGCGCTCGGCCTTCTTGCGGGCCTTGCGCTCGGCCTTCTCGCGCTCGTCGTCCTCCTTCTTCCGCTTCTCGCGCTCGAGCAGGTCGAAGAGCCCCTTCTCCAGGGCGCCCTTGGCCGCGTCCTTGACCACCGTGTCGAGGAAGCCCTTGCCCAGGCGCACGCGCGGTTTGGCGAAGGTGCCGCCGATCTCGATCGGCACGGACAGGTTCGGGTCGAGGTGGTCGCGCAGCTTGTCCAGCTCGCGCTCGACGCCGCCGCCGAGCTTGGCCAGCGGGATCTCGGTCGCCAGGTCGAAGGCGCCCGAGGTCAGGTCGTAGCTGCCGCGGAAAACGTACTCGACGCCCTCGATGGACAGCGGCAGCCGGTCGTAGCGGGCGACGCCGGAGCGGATGGCGATCTCCAGCGGGGCGATCGTCGTGCTGCGGCGGTCCGTGCCCCGGCCGGCGAAGCCGGCCAGCGCGTCCTGGAAGCCGGGCAGCATCTGGTAGGCCACCTCGCCGAGGTCGAGATGCACGTCGCAGTCGAGCTTCGCGAGGTCGCCGTCGAGCGGGAAGCGGAAGCCGTCGACGCGCAGGCCGACGGGCTTGGCATCCGGTCCCTTGGAGAGCGCGACCATCAGCGGCACTAGCTTGCCGACGACGCGCTGCGAGAACAGCGGGTTGAGCGGCACCGACGCGGCGAGCTGCTGGCCCTCGCGCGCGACCAGCGAGCCGTCCTCCAGGCTGCCGGTCAGCGCCAGCGAGGCCTGCGACGAGTGCAGGTCCACCTCGACCGGCTCGCCCTCCTCCGGCCAGCGGCCGCGCGCCTTCAACGACAGCTCCGGCCCCAGCACGTCGACGACCAGGCCGTCCTGCTCGGCGAGCAGGTCGACCAGCAGGCTCGGCAGCTTCCGGGCCTCCGCGCGCAGGGTCACCGGCGGCAGCTCGGGGGGATCGGCGAGCAGGCCGGTCAGGTCCCCCACCTCGACGTGCACGGCGAGCGTTCCGTCGGAGTCCTGCACGCCGCCGGCGAGGTCGGCCACCGCCGCGCCGGAGAACAGGTCCACGTCGAGGGCCAGGTCCTCCAGCGTGACCGGCATCGGCGTGCCGTCGGAGAGCGCGTGCTCCAGCTCCCAGGCGTCGAGGTGCGCGCGCACCCGCGCCTTCGAGCGCAGCAACAGACCGGCGACGTCCAGCTCGCCGGCCAGCCATTCGCCGAGCGGCACCTCGAGTGCGTCGACGTCCGCGCGCAGCTCGCCGAGCGGCTGGGCGATCGCGAAGTCCGGCGCGAACTCGGCGGTCAGCCGCCGGGGATCGTGGTGGGCGATCGAGAGCGCGTCGCCCTCGTCCTCGGGTCGGATGGAGAGCACGCCGTCGACGAAACGGGCGTGGGCGTCCAGGTCCACGCTCTCGGTGTGCAATTGCAGCGAGCCCGCGACGGGGCCGTCCGCGCCCTCGGGCACCGTGCCGGTCAGGTCGAGCCGCGGACCGAGCAGGCGCCCCAGCCGCCCGTCCTGTTCGCCGAGGTCGTCGAGCATGGCGGTCGGCACGCCGGTCAGCGCGACCGCGGCGGTGCGCAGCGCCCATTCTCCGGTGTCGTCCTCCGCAGTCAGCTCCGCGGACGCGCGCAGCGTCCGGTCCGCCGCCGAGCGCAGCTCGACATGCACCGGGCGTCCGGGCTCCGCGGTCGCGGCGAGGCGCAGATCGGCGAGCGGCAGCTCGGCCGTGCGCGTGGCGAGGCGCCAGCTCCCCAGCTGCGCGTCGCGGACCTCGAGCGCGATCCCGGCGGCGGGATCGAACGCGGACGGCACCGCTGCGCCGCCCAGCGCGGCGAGCCACGGCGCGGCGTCCGCGCAGCGCAGCGCGAGCTCCGCCGCGAAGGGCTCCTCGCCGGTGCGCGCGAACGCGGCCCCGCCGGGCAGGTCGGGCGGCAGCAGGGGCTGGAGCCAGCGGTCGAGCTGCTGCGGTCGCACGCTCGCGGAGACGGTGGCCCCGGCCTCCAGCGCGCCGCCGGCGAGCTGCGCCCACAGCTCGGTCCGCGCGCCGAGCGAGCGGAACTCCAGCCCCAGGCTCCCCGCCTCGGTCGTGCCCTGTCCCTGGCCGTGCAGCTCGAAGCTCGGCCCGAGCAGCTCTTCCAGCTCGCCGTCCATGCCCGCCAGGCCGTCGACCAGGCCGGTGGGAAAGCCGGTGATCTCGCAGTCGAGTTCCAGCCGCGGCGCGGCGGCCGCAAGGTCGTCCACGCTCGCGTGCAGCTTCAGGGCGCTCGGCCGATCGGAGCGCACCCGGCCGTCGAGGTCGAGCACCAGCGGCCGGCCGGGCACCAGCGTGCCGACCAGCTTCACGTCCTCCAGGGCGACGGGCGCGCCCAGGCTGCGGGTGTGCGCGTCGCTCCAGGTGATCCGCGGGGCCGCGAGCTCGACGTCCAGCTCCAGGCCCGCCAGCCCCTCGTCCCCGCCGTCGTCGCCCTTGCCCGCGGGCTTCCCGCCGGCGCCTTGCGCACCCCCGTCGCCGTCGTCGGCCGATCGCGGGGCGAGCGCGCGTTGCAGGTTGGTGGTGCCGCCGTCGTCCGCCACGAGGTCGGCGGTGAGCGTCGCCCGCACGCGACCGAGCCGCCGCCCGCCGCCGCGCACCAGGTCCAGCAGCGAGGGCAGTTCCGCCGAGCAGGTCGCCACGGTCGCACCCACAGGATCGAGCAGCCGCGCTTCGCGCAGCGTCTGCCGGCCGGTCCAGGACAGGACCAGGTCCTCGACCTCGAGGGTGCCGGCGTACTGCTCGGCGAACTTGCGCTCGGCGAAGCGCGCGGCCGACCCCGCCAGCAGCGCCGGCGCGAAGACGAGGAACAGCACCAGCAACACCAGCGGCGTGCCGAGCACCAGCAACAGTCGGCGGGTCATGCCCCGCACCGGTCCGGTCGATTCGCCCATGGTCTCAGTTCCAGCGCGGGTCGGGCGGCTGGTCGGCCAGCCCCTGCCCGGCCTCGCCCAGCGAGCGCACGACGGCGCGCCACAAACCCTCGCAGTCCGCCTCGAACACGATTCCGGCGCTGCCCCGCGCCGGCAGCCACGAACCGGTGGCGAGCTCGTACTCCAGCTGCCCCGCGCCCCATCCCGAGTAGCCCATCGTGAAGCGCAGGTTGCGGCCGGCCTGCTGGGGCTGCTCGGCGGCGTAGCGCGCGATCGCGTCGAGGTCGCCGCCCAGCAGCACGCCGTAGGCGATCTCCACGCCGCCCTGCACGTGCTCGGGAACCCGGTGCAGCACCTGCAGCGTGTCCAGGCCCACCGGCCCGCCGAGGTAGACGGGGAGCTCGGGCGCGCGGTCGCCGCCGAACTCCGGATGGTCGGCGAGGAGCTGGCGGGTGGTCAGCTCGCTCGGCCGGTTCAACACCAGGCCGTAGGCGCCGTCGTCGGTGTGGCGGCACATCAGCACCACGCCGTGCATGAAGTTCGGATCCTGCAGCTCCGCGCCGGCGGCCAGCAGCGTGCCCCCCGCGACCCACAGCCGCGGCTCGTCGGACCCGCTCGACCCGCCCGACCCACCGGTATCGGCCGGATCCTCCCCTCCGTGCGACGCCATGCGGCCCAGACTACTCCTTGTATCCCGAGCACTCCATCCGCGGCTGGGGCGGGTACTTCGCGAAGCGCGGGTCGGACTGCGACAGCCCGCACAGCAGGAACCGCGAGCCGCGCGACGAGCGCACCACCCGGGCGTGGGCGCAGCGGTCGCACAGGCCGGCCGCGCGGCGCGGTCGCGGCCGCTCGCCCGGCCGGGACGGATCGTCCGCTCGGCCGGCGCCGCTCACCCCGGCCGCTCCAGGGTCAGCACGCACTCCACGTGGGGCGTGTGCGGGAACAGGTCCAGCGGTCGGACACGGACGAGTCGCAGCCCCTTGGCCGCCAGCGCGCCCACGTCGCCGGCGGCGGCGCGGGGATTGCACGAGACGTACACGACGCGGCGCGAGCGCGCGGCGCCCAGGGCCTCGAGCACGGTCGGGTGCAGCCCGGCCCGCGGCGGGTCGACCACGCAGACGTCGGCCGCGGGCACGCTCGGGCGGACCAGCTCGGCGGCGACGTCGCCGGCCACGAAGCGCGCGTTCTCGATGCCGTTGGCGGCGGCGTTGCGGCGGGCGTCGCGCACCGCGGCCTCGACCAGCTCGAAGCCCCAGACCTCGCGCACCCGCGACGCGCAGGCCAGGGCGATCGCGCCGGCGCCGCAGTACAGGTCGTGCAACACGTCCGCCGCCTCCAGCCGCGCTTCCTCGATCACCATGCCCAGCAGTGCCTCGGCCTGGGCGGTGTTCGTCTGGAAGAACGAGCCGGCGGAGATCGCGAAGCGCACGCCGCGCAGGGTCTCGACGATCGTCCCCGGGCCGTGGAGCACGACTTCGCGCTGGCCGACGGCGGTCTGCGCGGTGCGCTCGTTGACGGTGTGCACCAGGGTGGTGATCTCCGGGTGCGCGGCGACCAGGGCGGCGGCGTAGGGCGGCACGAGCTCGGGCGTCTCCTCGGAGGTGACCAGGTTGACCAGCACCTCGCCCCCGCTCGTGCGGCGCAGGACGAGGTGGCGCAGCAGGCCGTGGTGCTCCTGGATGTTCCAGGGCGTCAGGCCCTGCGCCAGCGCCAGGCGGCGCGCCGAGGCGAGGATCGCGTTCGCCGCGTCGGACTGGATCGCGCACTCGGCGACGTCGAGCACGCGCCGGAACTGGCCGCTCGGGTGCAGCCCGAGGGCGAAGCCCTGCCGCGCGCCGGCGGGCTCGTGGGCCTCGACCCAGCGCCGCGCGCTGAACGTGAAGTCCATCTTGTTGCGGTAGCGCCAAGGATCGGCGGCGCCGCGGCAGGGCTCGACCTCGAGCCCGGCGCGGGCGAGCGCCTCGACGACCATCGCGCGCTTGTGCTCGAGCTGTGTCGGGTAGGCGAGGTTCTGGTAGGAGCAGCCCCCGCAGATCCCGAAGTGCGCGCAGCGCGGCTCGAGTTCTCCGGGCGCGCGCTCGAGCACCTCGACCACCCCGCAGTCGAGCTTGGCGCCGCGGCGCTTGAGCACCCGCGCCCGCACCCGCTGGCCGGGCACGCCGGCGCGCAGCACCGCCCCGAACTCCCCCGAGTCGTCGGCGTACCGCGCCCGCGGCCGCCCGCGAGCGTCGAGGCGCTCGATGGCGACCTCGATCAGGTCCCCCCGCCGCGGCTTGCGCAGCCCCGGCACGCGGCCGAGCGCGAACGGTTCGGTTCCGGACTCCATGGTCCGGATCCTAACGGCGGCGCCTGCCGCCGGTGAGCTCCGCGCCCCGGTTCTCGTGCCGGAAGCCACCGCCCCTGTGCGCGGCCCTCGCCGGCGCGTATTCTCCGCGCGTGCACGTCGTCCATACCGAGTCGGTCAAGGCTCTCGGCGGCCAGAGCCTGCGTCTGATCGCCGAAGCGCGGCGACTGCGCGAGGCCTTCGGGTACCGGGTGACCGTCGTCGGGGTCGAGGGTTCCGAGTTCCACCGCCGCGCTCCCGCCGACATCGACTTCGTCCCCTTCCGCTTCCCCGCTCACGGACCGCAGCACGGTCCGGTCCAGTACCTCCGCGCCCGGCGCCTGCTGCGGCGCCTCGCCCCCGACGTGGTGCACACGCACTCCTCGCGGGACGCGTGGGTGTTCGGCGTCGCGGCGCGGATGCTGGGACTGCCGATCGTGCGCGGGCGGCACGTGAGCAAGCCGGTGCGCGGCGGGCCGCTCGGGCGGCTGGTGTACACGCGCCTGGCCGACACGTTCACCGCTTCGGGCCCGACCGTGGCGCGCACGTTGATCGACGGCGGCGTGGCGCGCAGCGAGGACGTCTGGGTGACGCCGGCGGGCCTGGACTTCGAGCGCTTCGACGCCGCGGCGCGGGATCCGGATTTCCTGCGCCGCGAGCTGGAGCTGCCCGCGGGGGCGCGCATCGTCGGCAGCGCCTGCAACCTGCGGCACATGAAAGGCATCGACGTGCTGCTCGCCGCCTTCGACCTGCTGCGCGCCGACGAGGTCGACGCGCACCTGGTGCTCGCCGGTCAGTCCGGTGCGGGGCGCTTCGACGAGCACCGGGCCCGCCACCCCGGGCGCGTGCACCCGCTCGGGTTCCGCGACGACATCGAGCGCGTGCTCGGCGGCTTCGACGTGCTGGCCATGGCCTCCCGCAGCCACGAGGGCATCCCCGGCGCGATCCTGCAGGCCATGGCCCTCGGCGTGCCCGTCGTCGGCATGGACGCCGGGGGGATCGCCGACGTGGTGATCGACGGACGGACCGGGATGCTGGTGCCGCCCGAGGACGCCCGCGGCCTGGCCGACCGCCTGGCGTCGGTGCTGGCCCTCGCGCCCGCCGACCGCGAGGCGATGACCGCGCGGGCGCTGGCGCTGGTGCGCGGGGACTACGGACTGGACACGGTGGTCGGGCGCTACGTCGAGGCCTACGAGCGCGCGCTGGCCAAGCGGGCCGGCCGCGGCGCCTGAGCCGGTGCTCGGGCCCGAGCGGCGGCGCGACCCCGAGCCCCTCGACTCCGCGTCCCCAACGGTGCTCCGGGACCCGCCGGGAGCTATCCTCTTGGCCCTCGCACGCCGCTCCCCCCGGGCATCCTCGAGGTCCGCGCCGGGACGCGGCCCGCGGATTCCGCCCGGGCTCGGCGCGACCCGGGACACACCCTTCCTATGGAGGCCATGGCGCACCCCGCTCCCCCCGCCGGACCGCAGCCCGTCGAGACGGGCGTCGCGCTCAGCGTGGTGATCCCCGTCAAGGACGAGGTGGAGAACCTACTCGCGCTCCACGAGCGCGTCACCCGGGCGCTCTCCGCGCAGGCGAGCTGGGAGCTGATCCTGGTCGACGACGGGAGCACGGACGGCTCCTCGGAGGCGATCGGCGAGCTGGCGCGCCGCGACGCGCGGGTGCGCGGCGTGTACTTCGAATACAACTGCGGGCAGACGACCGCGACCCGGCACGGGATCCTGGAGGCGCGCGGCACGCTGCTGGTCACGCTGGACGCCGACCTGCAGAACGACCCCGCGGACATCCCCGCCCTGCTGGCCGCGCTGGGCGAGCACGACGCCGTCGTCGGCTACCGGCTCAAGCGCAACGACAACTTCGTGCGCCGCGCGTCCTCGCGCTTCGCCAACGCGGTGCGCAACTGGATCAGCGGCGACGACATCCGCGACACGGGATGCTCGCTGAAGCTCTTCCGCACCGAGGCGATCCGCTCGATCCCGCTGTTCGAGGGCATGCACCGCTTCCTGCCCACGCTGCTGCGCTACCACGGCTTCAGCGTCGTCGAGCACCCGGTCTCCCACCATCCGCGCACCGCGGGCACCAGCAAGTACGGTGTGAAGAACCGCGCCTGGCGCGCGTTCAAGGACCTGCTGGCGGTGCGCTGGATGCGCTCGCGCATCGTGCGCGCCCCCGTCGTGAAGGTCGACCCGCCGGAGCCCACCGACCCATGACCGCCTGGCAGGTCCTCGGCTGGATCGGCAACGCCTGCTTCTTCTCGCGGTTCTTCATCCAGTGGGTCGCCTCCGAGCGCGCCCGCCGGAGCGTCGCGCCGGCGGTGTTCTGGTGGATCTCGCTGGCCGGCTCGGTGGTGCTCGCCGCGTACACGGTGCACGACGGCCGCCCGATCCTGCTGGTCGGGTTCTCGATCAACGGCCTGATCTACACGCGCAACCTGTGGGTGCACTACCGCCGCGGCCCTGCGACGGCGCCGCCTGCGCTGCAGCGCCTGCTTCCGCTCGGCGTCCTCGCGGTGTCCGCGCTCGTCTACTCCGCCACCCGCGCGGAACCGCAGGGGCGCGGCGGCTGGCTCGTGCTCGGCGTCGTCGGCCAGTCGATCTGGAGCAGCCGCTTCGTCGTGCAGTGGCTGGCCACCGAGCAGACCGGCAAGAGCCGTTTCCCGGCCGCCTTCTGGTGGCTCAGCCTGGCGGGCAACGCCTGCATGCTGGCCTACACCGCCCACCTCGGCAATCCGATCCTGATCGCCGGCTTCCTGCCCGGACCGGTGGTGCAGATCCGCAACCTGGTGCTGGAGTACCGCCGGCGGAGCGAGTCGGGCTCGACCGCGTCGGGCCAGGCTTTCGGCGGCGCCGCCCGCCATCCGGGGCTGTGGCTCGCGCTCGCGCTGTGCGCGGTGAGCGCGGTGCCGGGCAACGGTGCAGCACGGCCACTGGAGGAGCACGAGGTCTTCGTCGCCCGCAGCGCCGAGGAGATGATGCGCGCTGGCGAGCTGGTGGTCGGCCGCTTCAACGGCGAACCGCGGCTGGCCAAGCCGCCGCTCGAGACCTGGCTGGTGATGGCCGCGCACGGTCTCCTCGGCGGCGACGCGAACGGACGGGTGACCGAGCTCGAGGCCCGGCTGCCCGCGGTCCTCGCGGCCCTGGCGCTGACCGCGGTGGTGTACCTGATCGCCATGCTGGTCTTCGACGACCGGCGGGCGGCGGCGGTGTCCGCGGTGCTGTGGGCCACCAGCGTGGGCTGCGCGAGCTACGCCCACAACGCGCGGCCGGAGATGACCTACGCGCTGTTCTGCGGGCTCGCGCTCGCCGGGTTCCTCCTCGCGCAACGGAGTGGCGAACGCCGGGGCGCACGACTCGCGGCGGGCCTGCTCGCCTGGGGCGGCGTCGCCGGCGCGGTGCTGACCAAGGGCCCCTTCCTGCCGACGTTCCTCTGCCTGGGCGTCGCCTGGGTCTGCCTGCGCCGCCGCGAGCTGTCGCTGCGCCGCGACTTCCAGCCGCTGCTCGG
>Ga0102952_1000381_pt1 | contig 17141 bp, 12 predicted proteins | sample SalPon2A_C_D1_MG_FD_78506 | JGI IMG/M metagenome (GOLD analysis project Ga0102952, IMG submission 78506) | Soil microbial communities from South San Francisco under conditions of wetland restoration - Salt Pond MetaG R2A_C_D1_MG | ecosystem: Environmental > Terrestrial > Soil > Wetlands | place... | reverse complement strand
GTGATCCCGTCGAAGAAGCGCTCCAGGCGCCCGATCTCCTCGTCGATCTGGGCCCTGAGGGCCGGTGTGGACTCGAGGTTCCGGAAGCTGATCTCGGGAACGGTTTCCATGATCACATCCTCGGTACGGGAAGACCTCAGCGGCCGCCGTCGTCCGTCGTCCCGACCGGCATCAGGACCACGGGCTCCAGGCGCTCCGGGAGCCCGAGGGCCCGCTCGACCGCTTCACCGTCGAAGGCTCCGACCAGCACGGTTCCGAGCCCGAGCGCGGCGGCCTGCCGGTAGATTTTCTCGGCGGCAGCGCCCGTCTCGATCCACACGTACCGCGGCGCCGGCTGGCCGTCCTGGCTCGCGGTCAGCCTCACGTCGGCCGCCAGGGTACGACCACCGGTGCGTCGGCCCTCTGTGCCGCGGAGGCCCAGGGCCGCCCATAGGAGCGTGACGATCTGCTCCATGTCGAGCGGCCGAGCGCTGAAAGCCCGCGCCGATCGACGTTGCAGAAGGGCCTCCGACAACGGTGCGCTCAAGGTGTCGACAGGTGCCGGGAGTCGGACGACAAAGCTCTCGCGCCCCCGGGTCGCCGCCGACGTGAGCACCGCCGGAACGGTGATCAGGAGCTCATCGCCAGGACTCCGCGGCGCCAGCGTGGCGTGTGCACCGATGCACTTCGTCCGTGTGGTTTCAAGGTCGGGGTCGAGGCTGCGGCCCACTGTCGGGGGAATCCCCGCCCCGGGTGTAGGGGATCGCCGGGCCGGTAGGTCGCCTCTCCCGGCCAGCCGCGCGGAGTTCCTGCAAGGCGGCCTTCCGGTACCGGAGCGCGGAGCCGAACGGGCCGAGCCGCTCACTCGCGCTCTCGCACGCGCACGCCTTCCTCCACGCGATCGGAGGGATATAGGATCACGCGATCCCCCGGATGCAGTCCGCCGCGTACCTCCGCCCGGTCCTCTCCGCGTTCGCCGACGTCGACCTGGCGGCCCCGAGCGCGGCCACCCTCCACCACGAACACCCTCCATGCCTCGCCACGCCGGAAGAGGGCTCCCGCCGGAATCCGGACCACGTCCTCCGCCTGCCACACCACGAAGCGGATTTCCACCCGGTAGCCCACGCCCAGGCCCGGCGGCACGACCGGAATCTCGCCGGTGACGCGCACCCGCTGCTCCTGGACGCCGAGGGCCGACACCTTCGTGAACGCCTCCGGCTCGACGCCGGTGACCTGGCCGCGCAGCACATCGTCGCCGCCCCAGTCCTCCACGAGAACCGGAATGCCGGGCCGAATCCGCACGGCGTCGGTCGACAGGACCTCGGACACGATCTCGATCGATTCCGTGTCGCCCACGTCGACCAGACCCTCGCCGGCAGCCACCGCCCGCTCGCTCGCCTCCGGGACCCGGAGCACCCGGCCGGACACCGGCGAGCGGACCTCGACGACCGAGGAAGCCCCGACCGGGGTGGCATCCATCACCCCGGCTTTCGCCGCCGCCACTTCGGACTCCGCTGCCCCCACCGCTGCCTCGGCTACCTGGATCTCCCGGTGGCGCGTGGCCGCCAGCACCTGGGCCTGCTCCAACGCCTCGGGGCTGATCGCCCCGGCGGCCGCCAGCTCGCGGCGCCGCGGCAGCTCCCGGTCGGCTTGCTCCGACAGGGAGCGGGCATGCTCGAGCGCCGCCATGGCCTGGCGTAGGGCCGCCTCCGCCGAGGTGACGCGGGCCCGCGCGGCCACGCCGGTCCTCGGATCCAGTGGCGGAGAGGCGATGCGGGCCACGACCTGCCCGGCCTCGACTCTGTCTCCCTCCGAGAGCTCGAGCCGCAGCAGTCGGCCGGTCACCGGCGCCGCGATTCGGTACCGGTCCAGGAGCCGGGTCGTACCCTCCTCGCTCACCGTAGCGCGGAGCGAGCCTCGGTCCACGATTCCGGTCTCGATCGCCACCGGCGAGGGCCGCAGGGCCCACACCGCGGCCGCGGCCAGCACGAGCTCCGCCGTGGCGTAGACGAGGCGACGCCTCCACCGGGCCCATGGACGCGCTTCGAGCGCAGCCGTACCCGCGGTCGCCTGCTCCGCCTCCCGGCTCACGTCGGGCGGCGGCGGGCCATCCCGCCCCGCCCCGTTTCCCCGCCGCCGCCGGGTCTCCACGTCCACCTGCTGGGTCTCCATGCCGCCCTCTCTCTATTCACTCACGGGTCTTGAGGACCCCGATCAGGTCCAGGTGCTTGAGGCGCCTCCAGACCGCCGCTCCGGTAAGGGCCGCTATGCCGAGGATGATGAGCCCCGTCCACACGATGCTGGCGGCCGCGAACACAATGGGAATGCGGTAGCTTTCGCCGTTCAGGGACAGGATCCACGCCAGGCAATAGACCAGGCCCAGGCCGAAGCCGGCCGGAATCGCCAGCGCCGTGATCACGCCCTGCTCACCGAGCAGGATCACGGCGATCTCGTGCCTCGTGAAGCCGAGCACGCGGAGGCTGGCCAGCTCCCGTCCCCGCTCGGAGAGGGCGATCCTGGCTCCGTTGTAGATGACACCCACTGCGATGATGGCCGCGAAGATCGACACGATCAGGAGCGTCGTGTCGAGACTCTCGGCCATGCTCTCCTCGAAGTGGCGGAGCATGGCCGCCGGAGAGCTCACGCCGGCCACCCGCGGGATTCGTTTGAGCCGCGACTGCAACGGTTCCAGGATCGGGGCGTCCACGGCCAGGTGCGCTCCCGACACCGTCGGCCCCTCGCCGAGCAGTCTCGACAGGGCCCGCCGATCCATGTAGGCGTTGATCCCGAACAGGTCGTCCACCGTTCCGGCCACCGGCAGTCGGACGACGGGACGGCGGCCCTCCAGCACCTCGACCCGGACCGAGTCTCCCGGACGCACGCCCAGCATGCGGGCTAGGATGGCACTCACCAGCACTCCGGTCTCCGGAGTCGCGATCGCACGGCCGTCCCGGTCGACCACCCGGCTCAGCTTCGGCGTAGGCTCGAGGCCGAGGAGGGCGAGCTGCCGCATGCGGTGTCCGGACCGCAGTCGGACCGGGACCGCGCGGAAGGGCTCCACCCGCCGCACGCCCGCCAGGTGCCGGAGATCGTGCCTCACCGCGTCCGATCGCGGGGCGTTGAGCAGCACCGTGAGGCTCTGGCGCTGGGCGACCGCGAACTGAAGGTCGAAGGTGTAGCGGAACGCGTCGTAGAAGAAGAGCGTCCCGAAGATGAGGGCGGCCGCGAGCCCGACTCCCAGTACGGACACGCCGGTGCGGAAGGGCCGCCGCGTCAGGTTGCGCAGTACGATGCGACCGGAGGTCGACAGCGTACGCGCGGGGAGGACCCGCTCGATCCAGCCGCGGGCGAAGCGGGCCGGAGGCTCGGGCCGCATCGCCTCGGCCGGAGGCAGCCGGACCACCCGCCGCACGGCCCCCAACGCCCCCACGGCTGCCGCGAGCCCGCTGATGGCCACCGCTCCGAGCACCAGACCCCAGCTGGCCCGGTACTTCAGGTCGGGCAGTCGGAAATACTCTCCGTACAACCGCACGAGTCCGCCGCCCAGCCACACGCCCGCCCCGATGCCGATCAGCGAGCCGAGCAGCACGGCCGCGAGCGCGAAGCGCAGGTAGTGCCATCCCAGATCCCGGTTCCGGTACCCGAACGCCTTGAGAACCCCGATCTGCTCGCGCTCGGCGACCACCATGCGTCCCAGCACCACGCTGAGCAGAAAGGCCGCGACCCCCAGGATCATGGCCGGCACCACAGTTCCCGTGGCGCGGTTCTGCTCCACCTCATCCTCTATCACCCGGTTCGAGGGCTGGTCCTCCCGGCCGTAGGCCCCGATTCCACCGTACGGGGCCAGGATCCGGTCCAGGTCGGAGATCACCGCATCCTCGCTGGATCCGGGGGCGAGCCTGAGGGACACCTCGTTGAACGCGCCCTCGGCGTCGTAGGCGGCCGCCAGCGCCCGGCGCCGCATCCAGAACACGCCGAACAGCGTGTTGTCCGTGGCGTACGCCCCGCCGGGGCCCAGCGGGTAGACGTATTCGGGCGACATCGCCATGCCCACGATCCGTATCCGCTCCCACCGCCCGTTGATCACCGCCCCCACCGAGTCGCCCAGCACCAAACGGTTGGCCAGGGCGAACTGCTCGTTGACGACCGCCTCCTCGCGACGACCGGTCTCCGGGAGCCGGCCCTCTAGCAGGTGGAGGCGATCGATGCGAGGCTCGCCCCGGTCGGGGAGTGACACGAGTCGCCCCACGGCGGGCTCGACGACGCCCGGTACGTCCAGGGTCACGTCGAGCACGATCCGGGTCTCCACGGCGGCCACGCCCTCGATCCGCTCGATGCGCCGCGCGAGGAATTCCGGCGCTCGTTTCAGCGGTCCCCACACGTCCGCGAAACGCGCCTGGCGGTAGAAGCGCTCCGTCGACGCCTCGAGGGAATCGAACGCGCTGCGGAACAGCACGATCGTCGCCACCCCGGCGGCCACCACGAGCGCAATGGAGAGGACCTGCGCCCACAGCCTCAGGAGGTCCCGGGCCAGCTTCCGGTCCAGGGAGCGCACGGCGTCACCAGGTGAGCTCGCGCGGGCGAGCCTTCACCCCGTTCCGATCCTCCGAGACGATGCGACCGCTCGACATGTGGAGCACCCGGTCCGCCATGCGGGCTATGGGAACGTTGTGGGTGATGAGCGCGGTGGTGGTGCCCAGCTCGAGGTTCACCCGCTCGATCGCCTCCAGCACCAGCACGCCAGTCTGGTAGTCCAGGGCCCCGGTGGGCTCGTCGCACAGCAGCACGTCCGGGCGCTTGGCGATGGCCCGCGCGATGGCCACCCGCTGCTGCTCGCCCCCCGACATCTGGGCCGGAAAGTGGTGCACTCTCTCCCCGAGCCCGACCATGCACAGCGCCTCGTCGGGGGCCATGGGGCGCTCCGCTATCTCGGTCACCAGGGCCACGTTCTCCCGCGCTGTGAGGCTCGGGATCAGGTTGTAGAACTGGAACACGAAGCCCACGTGTTCGCGACGGAATCGGGTCAGAGAGGCGTCGTCGGCTTCCGTGAGATCGTGCTCCTCGAACCAGACAGAGCCCGACGTCGGTACATCCAGACCACCCAGGATGTTGAGGAGGGTGGACTTTCCGCTTCCCGAGGCTCCCAGGATGACCACGAGCTCGCCTTCGAACAGGTCCAGGTTCACGGACCGGAGGGCGTGCACGTCCACGTCCCCCATGTGATAGACTTTGGAGACGGAGCGGGCCCTGAACACGGCGTTCTCGGGATGCGAGCGTGAGCGCTCGCGGTCCTGGAGCGTGGCCGGGCTGGCCATGGTGTGGCCTCCCTCGGTGTGGGTCCTCCGCCGACCTCCACTTTAGCCCGGCAGAAGGTCCTCGTCAGTCAGGAGAAGCACTGCGAGGGTGTGGGGAGTCTCACGGGCACGGTGGCCCGCCACAGGTCGGGGCCGGGCGGGCGGAGAGGCCGGCCCTTCTCTACAGCGCCAGCTCCAGGATCCTGCGCCCCACGCTCCGGGCATCGAAGTGAGCCTCGACCAGCGCCCGCGCCGCCTCGCAATGCTCTTCGTAGGACTCCTCGACCGCCCTCAGACAGGCACGGGCTCCCTCCACCGTCTTGAATCGCAGCAGGCCTGCTTTCCGGCCGTCGAGGAGAGGGTTGGGACCGGTGTCCTCCACGACCGCGGGCCGTCCGCTGGCCAGATAGTGTAGCGTCCGGTTGAAGACGAGTCCCGCCTGCAGCTCCCTGTACAGCGGCTTCACGGGGCTCCATTCTCCACGCGACGCCTGGACGTAGGAGCGGTAGGTGGCGGGCGTCCACTCGGCCGTGCGGGCCTCGGGCGACGGCAACGCCCTGACGCGCCAGCCGCGTGCCTCGAGCCGACGGCGGTCCCGAAGGTCCGCCCCGCCCGCACCGAGCGTGAGCGCCAGCTCGATCGGTATGCCCAGGTCCCGCGGCACATCGACGTACCTCAGGAACGCAGCCCGCTTCTGGTTGTCGTAGAGCTTCCCGTCCAGTTCCACCCACTCGTCGCCCCACCAGTTGGACACCGTGGTAAACGGCCCACCCGACATCGGTGGCAGGCAGTGCCAGGCGTCCAGCGAAACAGGCTCGGGTACGAAGTGCCACTCCAACCCGCAGGTGGGAATGCGCGAGTCCGCCCGGCCCACCGCGGGTGAGCTGGTCAAGTAGACGTCGTGTACGGGGAACTCGATGCTTCCCTGCAGGACCCAGAGTTGGAACACGCCCGGATCCGTGTCGAAGTACGCGGTCCGTGTGAACGCCGACACGAGCTCCGGGTCCGACATGTAGCCGGCGTTGAGGTACAGATCCGTCTCCCCGGCGACCTCGTCGACCAGGAGATACTCTCCGTTCCGAGCTTCACGCAGGTCGGCACCCCGAACCGGATACATCGCGACCGGGCCCGTGAGACCGACCTCAGCAAGCCGCAGAGACACCACATCCGCGTATTCCTCCGGCGACATCGGCGTGTCGCCGGGGTTCCACGTGCACAGGAACACGGTGTCGTGGCCCAGTGAACGGAAGCCGAGCGCGAGGTCGACGTACAGCCACGCCTGGCCGCCGCAGTTGCTGCTGTAACCCACACTGCCCGAGATACAGACGCGACGTCCGCTCATCTCGCACAGCGCCAGAGCGGCCGAGTCACGATCCAGGTCACCGCGACTGCTCCAGGAAGTCCCGCAGCCGTGATCCGACCGAATCCACCTCCACGGTCGCCAGCACGAGCTCTCGCGCCTCGCGGCCCATCGCACGGCGCGCGTGCGCGTCGCCAAGCAGGCGCTCGAGCGCCGCGGCGAGCGCCGGCGCATCCCCCGGGGGCACCAGGATTCCCGCACCTGGCTCGTCCGCGAGCAGGTCCATCACGCCGTGTGTGGCGGAGGCCACGACTGGAAGCCCGCAGGCCATCGCCTCCACCAGCGCCACCGGAAAGCCCTCCTGGCGTGACGGGAGAACGTAAACGTCGGCCGCCGAAAGGTGACGGCGGATTTCAGCGCGGTCGGTGAGGAAGCGGTCGACCCACAGAACGCCGCCCGGCCCATCGGCAGCGAGTCGGGTACGCAGCCGGTCCGCGTCCTCCCCGGTGCCGATCAGGACGAGTCGGTCTCCGCGACCGGGACGGGTAGCCTGCAGCCGCTCCCAGGCGTCGACGAGCACGTCAAGCCCCTTTCGCTCGAGCAGGACCCTCCCGTGCCACACGACGATTCGGACGGCCTCGGGCAATCCCAGCGCCGAGCGGGCCCGGCTCCGATCCTCCGCGTGCCACGTCCCCAGGTCGAGCGGATTGAAGAGACCGGCGATCTTGCCGGCGGGCACCCCGTACTCGGCGCGGACGCGGTCACGCTCCCGGCTCGCCGCAACGATGAGGCCCGCAGCTCCCCTGACCGCCGCCGACCGCACGGCGCGCTGCCAAGAGGTCGGCGGCGTGTCGCCGCCCTGGAAGGTCGCGAACACCGGTAGCCCCATCAGGCGACCGAGCGCCACGCACTCGTCGAACCGAGCGTTTTCGTATTCCTGGCACACGATGGCGTCACACGCGTCGCGACGGAGCTCCCGCGCCAGGCGGAACAGCGGGGTGGAAAGATAGGGAGCCGCCTCCTTCAGGACGGAGAGCACCGCCCGGCGCGCACCACGAACTTCGCCCACGGCGTCCTCGAAGCTTGCGGCATAGGGGTTCGGGATGCGGCTGCGGACGCGACGGTAGGCGGACGGTGCGGGCAGCACACACACCGAGGTGCCGGTGGGCCGGTGGGTCTGGCGGGTGACCGAAGAAATCCGGGCCGACACACAATACAGCACCGGGCGGACGCCGGCCGATCGCAGGGCCTGAGCATACCCGAACACCCAGCTTCCCATGAAGCTCGTGGCATACTCGTCGATGGAGACGCCCAAGTGGTCGACGAAGTCCTCGATCAGGTGGCACCAGTTCAGGAGCGCCACGGTTCGTACCACCCGTCCAGCCGCCGGACGCCGCGGCGTAGTGCTATCCGGGCGAGGCTCGGGGAGGCTCACGCTCCGCTCTCCGGCGCCGGCCCGACCCTGGCGAAGGCCCGCTCCAGGAGCGCGCCGAGCACGGTCCCGGACTCGAAGTGGGCGGCGACGAGCTCCCGGGCCGCTCGACAGTGGGCCCGGTAACGACGGCGCACTTCGGCCACGGAAGCGAGCGCATCCTCGACACCCCGAAAGGCCAGGACTCCCGTGCCCGTGGGCAGCCAGCGGGAGAAGCCGGTGTCCTGCACGACGACCGGACGACCGGAAGCCAGGTAGCTCGTGCTGCGCTCGCTGAACCAGCCGCACCCCGTGACTACGTACCCGTGCTTGGCCACGCTGAACTCCGCGCTCGAATCGCGCAGGTAGCGCTGATAGCCCTCAGGGGTGAGCGTGACCTCGACCGGATCCACCAGGAGCCAGCCCCCTTCGAATAGTCGCGCTCTGACCTCTCGCGGAGGCCGCACGGCCACCTCCATGGGCGCCCCCGACCGACGTGGGAACGACGTGAAGGGCTCGAAGGAGCGATCCTTCTGGCCGTACTCGGGGGCGACGCGCCGGTCCTCTTCGATGGGGGCCCAGTTCATCACGGTGGTGAAGCGCCCCGCCGGGGGACCCTCGAACACCGGCCACAGATCGAGCACGACGGGCTGGCGGGTGGGAAGCCACGCCACGCCCGCCGTCGGCATCACGCAACCCGGGCGATGCACGTTCTCGCCGTAGGTGAACCGGGCGTCGTACCAAGTGAAGGGCGGTCCCCTGCCCTGCGCGCCCACCTGGGTGAACACCGGGTCGGTGTCGAGCAGCACGCGGCGGCGGCACGCCTCAAGCTCCGGGATCCAGTTGATGTTGCTGATGCTCAGATAAAGATCGCAGCTGCGGCACACTTCCAGGAGGCGCTCCCGCCCCATGCCGTGCCAGGTTCCATCCGCGGCCACGTAGCACCAGGACTCCTCGAGACCGAAGGGGCGAAGCAGGGAATCCAGGAACCCCAGTCCGTAGCTCGGGTTATCGGTCATCGAATCGCGGACTGGATTGAAGCAGGACCCCGGCCAGCCGTACTCCTCGAGAAAGAACACCTCGTGCCCCAGTCGCTGCAGGCCGACCAGGTACTGGAGATGAGCCCAGCTGCGCCCCCCGAGTGGATGCCGCACAAAGTACCCCGAGCACAGGATCCTCATGTCGCGATCCTGCCACCGACGGGGCATCCCGAGAGAGCCTCCCGCTGAAGGTCGGCGAAGGAGAGCAGACGAATTCCAAGTTCCGAGATCGCGGTCCGCACGGTCGGGGCGCACAGCACGTGCGTCTCCTTCAGTCTCTCCTCGCGGTAGGCGGTCGCCGGCAAGTCGACCTCGAGGTTCGCCGTCGACGCCGGGTGGCAGGCTATCTCTTGCACGCCGGGGCCGAGGGATCGGAGGAGGCCTACGAGACGCTCCTCCGAGATCCACTGGGGCATCGTCTCACCGAGCACCGTCTGACCGTAGAAATCACCGCGGTAGGCCACCCCCGGAGAGCAATTCCGTAGCGGAACGCCGAGCTCCCTGGCGATGCGGGTCGCCGCCGGACGAACCTTCTCGTCCAGATGTACGTGTTGATGGGAGTCCAGGTGGGTCGGCCAGCGTCCCAGGAGACGACGGAACGCTGCTACCTGCCTCCTCATCTCTCGTTCGACTTCGGCGGGCTCCTCCAGATCGACGACCCGATACAGTGCCTCCCAGGTTCCGTCCAGGACGGCCCATTCCCCCAGATCCAGATGCAGGCCCACCGCCAGACCCGGATGAAGGCGCGCGGCGACGACCGCTTCCTGCGCAGCGGATCCGCGGACCATGAGGCTCGCGCTCGTGACGATGCCCTCTCGATGTGCGCGGAGGATGCCACGGTTGATCCCGACGCTCTGACCGAAGTCGTCCGCATTGACGACGACGGTCACCTGACCCGTGCCCGTGCGGTCGGGGACGGTCATGGGACGCTCCGCGTCCCGGCGTCCGACCCCGGCGAGCAATCGGATCGCCGGTACAGGGAGACGAGCGTCTCGAGCTGAACGCCCTCCTTCACCCCCGTGAGCGTCTCTTCACGCTCCACCGAATAACCCACGTGGCGGAACAGGTCGTGGTAGGTCCGAATCACCCAGGGACGGAGCAAGTAGTCGCCCGAGGAGCACATGGTGTTTGCCATCAGGAAGCACCCGCCCGGGGAGGTGGCGTCGAAGATCCGGACCGCGAGCCACGCGACGTCGAAGAACGAGTGCAGCCAGCCCAGGTAGTAAATCGTCTCACCCAGGACGATGAGGTCCCAACTCGGGGTCCCATCCAGCTCGAACTCCATCGCGTCAGCGGTCCTGAACTCCACGTTCGCCACGTGCGCTCGCTCGCGGCGAGCGCGCCCGATCGCCGTGGAGGACACGTCGATGGCCACGACCCGCTCCGCATGCCCGGCCAGGAGCTCGGTGAAGGCCCCCGCGCCGCATCCGATCTCGAGCACCCGCGCGTAGGATCGTCGGCCCAGGAGCTCGACCAGTCGGCGGTACTTCTCCTGTTCGAACTCCGAGCTCTCCAGCTTCCAGAAGTCCCCCTGTCGCCAGATACGCTCGAAGAACTGGCGCGATCGCCGACCCGGCGTCTCGTGTGCTGGACGGGTCTCAGGCATCGAGGTCCTCGAGGAGAGCGCCGAGAACGCGCTCGGCGCCGAAGTACTCCACGGCGATCTCCCTGGCGGCCCGGCTATGCGTCGCATAGTCGGAGTTGATGGCGTCGATCGCGCCGAGAAGTCCCTCCATGTCGTCGAAGGCGAAAAGGCCTTCTCCGGTCGGGAGCACGGTACCGAACCCGGTGTTCTGCGTGACCACGGGCCGGCCCGCAGCCAGGTAGCAGGCGCTCCGCTCGCTGAACCACCCCGTGCACAGCCTGACGTTGAGATCCCGGGCCACGGTGTATTCGCCCCGTGAAGCTCGGATGTACTCCCGGTAGGGCCAGGGATCGGTCGTAAACGTGCGCGCATCCCGAAGACGCCAGCCGTGGGCCTCGAGCCGCTCGCGGTCGTCGGCCTCGATCCCCCGGGCTCGCACCTCCTCCCCCCGTCCGTGGTGGATCGTCTCCGGGTCGGCCAGGTTCATGGCCAGCTCCAGGGGCTGTCCGCTACGACGGGGAAGATCGACGAACTTCAAGAACTCGTGGTGCTTGCTCCACCGATACGTCTCCCCCGCGTACTCTATGTCGCGCCCGTCCTGCTTCCAGTTGCCAACTGTCGTGAACCGGTCTGAGTCCGGAGGACCTGCCTCCCAGAGGTCGAGCAGTACGGGCTGGCGGGTCGTGCCCCGAAATCGTGGAAGCGTGGGAAGCGGGCAAGCCGGGGTGCCGATGTTCTCGCCGAAGGTCACGGCGGCGTCGTGCTCCGCCATCAGCGTCCGGGTCTCCTGAAGCCCGGAGTCGTAGGTGACCTCGTGGAAGACGGGATCCGTTCCTACGTAGACCAGCCTACCTGACTCCAGCCCCTCCTCGGCCACGCGCGTCGCGCCGGCCACATTGAGCACGAGATCGGACGTGGCCAGGACGGTCTCGGCTCGCCTCCGGGACATGCCGAGCCAGGCCTTGTCCGAATAGCTCCTCCGATACGCCCATCGGTCCTCCAGACCGAACCGCTCGGCCAGGCGGCTCAGGTAGGGAACCGCGTAATCCGAGTCTCGGACCCGCAGGTCTCGCTCCGGATCGAAGGGCCAGGTCGAGGTGGTCTCGAAGTAGTAGGCGTCATGGCCGAGTCGGCGGAATCCCTCCACGAACTGCATGTGCATCCATGCCATTCCCGCATACGGATTCGAGGCGGCGGTCCCGAGGACCACGATGCGAAGAGGATCTCGAATCACGACGAGGCCCCACCCGAAATCCCGCCGGCCGGGCGGACGTCACGGCTCACGGTGCGCGGGCTCGCTCTCCACGTCCGGACGAAGGACCCGTGGCGCTCGAAGGCTCGGCTCTCGAGCCGTGGTACGTGCGGCAAGGCTACGCCTCCGCGGCGTCGACGCTCGGTGCCCCACGCACCCGGATGGTGGCGACCATTTGCGGGGCCTCGACCGTCTCGGGCCTCAGTCGTCCGTCTTCGAGGCGGAGACGTCGATCACAGTTCACGAGGGTGCTGAGCCGGTGGGCGATCATGAACGTGGTCCGCCCGACCATCAGGCGACCCATGGCTTCCATGATCAGGGTTTCGGTGCCAGTGTCTACGGCACTCGTCGGCTCGTCCAGGAGCAGGATCGGCGCGTCCTTGAGGAAGGCCCTGGCGAGCGCGACCCGCTGACGTTCTCCGCCCGAGAGAAGCAGCCCGCGCTCCCCCACCACGGTGTCGTAGCCGTGGTCAAGCCCCGTGACGAAGTCGTGGATGTTGGCGGACCTCGCGGCGGCCTCGATCTCCGGGAGGGCTGCCTCGGGGCGCCCGTATGCGATGTTCTCGGCGATACTCGTCGAGAACAGGATCGTGTCCTGAAGGACGATGGCGAACTGCTCCCGGAGATCGGAGAGCCTGTACTCCCGTATGTCGATTCCGTCCAGGAGAATGCGACCGGCCTGAGGGTCGTAGAACCGCGTCAGGAGACTCAGCAACGTGGACTTGCCCGCGCCGGTCTTCCCAGTGATGCCGACCCGCGTCCCGGGCCCGACGGCGAAGCTCACATCTTCGAGAACCGGCTCACGGCCCTCGTACGCGAACGAGACGGCGTCGAATTCCACGGCCCCCCGGGCGCGCTCGATGGGCCGCGCGGCCAGCCGTTCCTCCACCTCGGGAGTCTCGTCCAGCAACGTGAAGGCCCGCTCCGCACTGGCCAGCGACTTCTGGACGGTCGTCACTCCCCCCCCGATCGTCTTCAACGGGGCATAGAGCTGACCGATGTATGCCATGATGACCAGGAGTTCGCCCAGCGTGAGCGCTCCGGACAGGACGTGGCGAATGCCGATGAAGAGAACGGTCGCCGTACCACCGGCCATGGTGACTCCAACGAGGAAGGCAAGGCCGCTCTCCGCCACGTTGGCCCGGATCCGCGCGCGGACGCCTTCGCCGTAGCGATCCAGGAAGCGCTCCTCTTCGTGCCCCTCGCGCCCGAACGCCTTCACCACCCGCAGCGATGTCAGCGTCTCCTGGACCACGGAGAGGGCGGAGAGCTCGACCTCCTTGACCGCTCTCCACCGATCCCGCAGCCGCCTCCTGAACCAGCGGGCCAGTACGAACAGGACCGGGCTCACCAGGAGCGCCACCAGCGCGAGCCGCATGTCCATCCGGGCCGTGACGTAGATCATTCCCACCAGCGTAAACCCCGCTGTCACCAGCGGGATGAATCCGTCGCTCGCGATCCACTGGATGGCCGGAGCATCGTACTGAATCCGGTAGAGCGAGTCCGTCGTTCCCGCTCTGTCGTGGTAGCACAGGGAGAGCCGCTGGGCATGCCTGAACAGGCGAGTCTGGAAGCGAAGCAGCAGCTTCTCACCCGTGTACGTCTGGACGAAGGAGGCGACGAGGACCTGCAGCTGGCTCACCGCCGCGATTCCAACCATCAGGAGAGCCGCGAAGACGAGAAGGCGTCCCTTCGAGGCCATCAGGAATCCCGGCGTGAACGCCTGCAGGAAGGAGGGCAGCGGGTCCGACCCGATCACGCTGTCGACAGCGATCTTGAGGGGCACCGGGTTCAGCAGCGCGAGCGGGGTCGCCAGCAAGCTGAGCAAGAAGGCGCCCACCAGATGGCGCCAGAACGGCCGAGCCTGGCCAAGCAGTCGCCTCAGCAGCCCGAGATCCGATGAGCGCGAAAGCCCGCCCGGTGAGCCTCCAGATCGAGAACTCATGGGTCTTCTCTCGACGTCACTTCGGCCGGACCCGTCGCACGGCCTCCCGACTTCGCCCTGATCCCGGCCCGATACTCCAACCTGCCCAGCATACGAAGCACGGCCGCCTCAGCCGACCCGCACTCGCTCAGGGTCAGTAGACCGAGACCCATGGCCCCGCCGCCAAGCACCATACCGGCCACTACCGCCCCGTTCAGGAGCGCTAGAGCAGCCAGGACGAGCCCCGGCAGGGTGAGCAGGAAGAACCCATGTCGAAGGCGCGGCCAGATGCGAAAGCGCAGGTACTGCTTGCCCTCTCCGTGCTCCTCGTTGACCATCACGAGACGGGCTCCCCCAAACAGTCCGCCCCGGACATCGAGGTCCCAGGGGTCGAAGGCCCCTCCCGCGACCGTGGCCACCTTGGCCTTCCGGAGCCGCTTCCCGAGCCATCCGAGCCATCCGCCCCGAGACTTCCATCTCTCGGTCCAGATGGCCAGGCTGCGTCGTCGGGGAAAGATCCACCCCTTCAGACCCCGCCGCCTCCATGGTGTGAGGCCATGCTTGACGCGTCCCCACAGGCGTGCGGCCGGCTGAATCAGGTGAAGCAGCGCGGTGAGGCTCCGGAAGCGCAACCGCTCAACGGTGCCCACGTAGCCGGACGGCGGGCGAACGGTGAGCGAAGTGGCCACCGCCTGGATGACCGCCACACCGACCACGGCGACGAGGACCGGAAGCGCGAAGACGAGGGGGGACCACAGGGGCGCCAGCGCCACGAGCCCGAGCAGCACGGCGATGAGGAGGTACCACTCCGGCATGAGGGGAAGGGAGAGAAGCGTCCCGGGCCGGCGCTCATAAAGGGACTGGAAGGGCGCCGTGCCAAAGGTCCCCTGGTAAACGCGGCCGGCACCCCTCAGAAGGGCCCGCGTGAGACCGTCTCCGTAGACCCGGCCGTTCCAGGCCACGTGACCGAGGCTGTTGTACCTGTCTGGCCACTTGTTCTCCAGCAGGGCCTCGGCCTTTCCGTATCCGACCTGCTGTTTCCAATACGTCCGAATGGATCCCCGCCGGTGGTGCCAGACCATCGCCCCGGGGTGGAACCCGATCTTCCCGCCGACGTCGAGGATCCTCCAGCACAGATCCACGTCGTCTCCGGCCGAACGGAAGCGAGGGTCGAAGCCGCCCAACTCCTCGAGGACACGGCGCCGGAATGCCATGTTGCATCCGGGAATGTGCTCGGCTTCACGATCCGACAGGAGGACGTGGGTCGGCCCCCCCGGCGCTCGCGCCACGGACTGGGCCACGAGAGGATCATCCACGGGTGGGACATTCGGGCCACCCACGGCCGCCACGTCCTCCTCGACCAGGACTCGGGCCACATAACGCAACCACTGGGGGTCGGGGTACGCGTCATCGTCGATGTAGGCGATGATCTCTCCCGCGGCCTCCCGCCACCCCGTGTTGCGGGCGCTGCTCAGGCCCCGGTTCGCGGTCTCGATGCTCCGGACGTCATGGCGGGCGATCAACGCTCGCGTATCGTCGGTGGAGCCATCGTTCACGACCAGGACCTCGTAATCCGGATAGTCCAGCCGTCCGAGGCACCGGAGGGTCTCCTCCAGAGTCCGTGCGCCGTTGTGAGTGCACACCACGACCGAGATGCGAGGCCATCGCGGCAAGCCCGGCACCGGCACGTCCGCGTAAGCCTCCTCGACACTTGTCAAGGCCGGCTTGGGCGCGCGCTCGCGCGTCGTGAGACCGAAGTCCCAGTCCTCGACCTCGTGGCCGCCCCGGTGCCACTCATCCGTCCATGCGAACACGAACATCCCGGCGCAGCCCGCTCCGAAGGTCGAGCGGATCTGCCAATCGAGCACCCGCGCCTGGGTCTCGTGTCCATTTCGCAGGCTATCCAGCCCCAGCTCCGCCATCACCAGGGGACGGTCGCCGGCCGCGTTCTGGAGGCGTGCCAGGTAAGCTTCGAGGCGTTCCCGGGACTCCAGGTAGACGTTGAAGGAGAGGAAGTCGAGAAACGGAAGCTTCAAATACTCCGTCGTCGGGAAATTGACGTAGGTAACGAGGCCCGCCGGGTCCTCAGCCTTCGCATCATCGAACAGGCTCTCGAGGAAAGCCTCGACCCGCTGCCGCCCGTGCCAGCGCACGACGGGCGCGGGAATCTCGTTGCCCACGGCATAGCCGAGCACCGCCGGGTGGCCGGCCAGCCCGCGGACCCGTTCGCGGACGCCACGACGGATGGCCGCGCGGCGAGCCCGGTCTTCCAGGAAGGCCACGTGCTGCTCCCAGGGGAGGCCCACCAGCACGAGCAGACCGTGGTGCAGCGCCTCGTCCAGTAGCCACGTGGCCGGAGCCGTATAGGTTCGGATGGCGTTGATTCCAGCGGCCGCCATCGCCTCGAAATCTCGGACGACCCTGCCCGGTTCCGGGAAGCTGCTCCCGCACTCGCGTGCGGCGAAGGTCCCGTACGTCACGCCCTTCACGTAGAGCTTTTCGGCACCCAGATGCAGGAATTTCCCGCGTGCGGTCACCCGGTGCGGTCGCGGTTGGCCCCCGTTCGAGGATGGAGCGTCTGAGGTGGGAGGCCGGGTACGCGTGGCAGGCGGGAGGGTCGGCTCCGACGGACCGGCTCGCCTTCCCCGCCGGCGCACCTGCACGGATGGAGTAACGACAGAACCGACTGGAGGAGGAGGCTCGCGCATGGCTACGACCGTGCGGTCAGGGGGTCGACTCGCGGACCGCCTCAGAACTAGGCAGCCCTCCGGACACGCCATCATCGCGGGCCCGAGCCGCTTCTCCTCAACCCACCCCACGAAGGACTCGAGACGTCGGCAACGACCGGCGTCTCGTGGCCCGAGTTTGGGAAAGACAGCGGCTTCCCAATACTATTTTGGTTCCACTAAATGCAAGGTATGTGCCCGTATGCACCTGCCCCTCCTGCCTGCCGGAGCCCAGCCGACCGGCACGGCCGGACGTGCTTTTCCCTACCCCTCCGTCCGGGAGCCCCCCGACAGACCGGCCGGGCTCCGCACTCCAGATTCAGACGTGAGCGTGGACAGGTGGTCCCGGCTCCCTCCCGTGCGGGTCGACTTTTCTCCCCGGATCGGTACGCCATGAGCGACACTGGTTCCAATGCGTCTCGCACCCTGGGCTCGATCAGGTACTTGAGCTTGGCGGCCGTGATCCTGTCCCTGTCGGCACCTGCTGCCCGGGCGCAGGAAGTGTCGTATTCGGGCTCGCTGCAGCTCGCGACGGGTAAGTACCTGTTCTCGGAACGGACGAATTCTGCCTACCTGTTCACCGGCCTCACCGTGCGGAGCGGTCGGCTGCAGCTGTCGGCGAGCCTGCCC
>Ga0102952_1000378_pt1 | contig 17198 bp, 17 predicted proteins | sample SalPon2A_C_D1_MG_FD_78506 | JGI IMG/M metagenome (GOLD analysis project Ga0102952, IMG submission 78506) | Soil microbial communities from South San Francisco under conditions of wetland restoration - Salt Pond MetaG R2A_C_D1_MG | ecosystem: Environmental > Terrestrial > Soil > Wetlands | place... | reverse complement strand
CTCCGGCGGGACGCAGCGCACCGCGTTGGTGATTCGGCAGTCGGCGAGGCGCAGCCCGTCGTCGGCGCGGCGCCGGTAATCGCCCTCGGCGAAGCCCAGGTCCAGCAGCGTCCGATAGAGCAGGTCGCCGGCGTAGTCGCCGGTGAAGGGCCGGCCGGTCTGATTGGCACCCTTCAGGCCGGGCGCCAGGCCGACGATCAGGAGCCGCGCGTCGAGCCGGCCGAACGCCGGCACCGGCGCGTTATGAAATTCGGGAAAGCGTTCGCGGTTGTCCGCCCGAAAGGCGACGAGCCGCGGGCACTTCGGGCAGTCGCGCCCGGGCTGCGGTGGCGCTTCCACCACGGACGCCGCGTTCGAAGCGTCGCCGGCGGACATCACAAGGATCGCGCGTCAGGCCGGCTCGGACTCGTAATAGTCCTCGTCTTCATCTTCATCGTCGGCGTACTCGAGGTTCTCCTCGCGGGCCCGGGCGCGCGGATGATCGCGCGGCAGCTCGCGCTCGATGTCGTCGCGCATCTCCTCGATATCGACGAAGATGTCCGCCTGCCGGCGCAGCTCGTCGGCGATCATGGGCGGCTGGGTGCTTATGGTGGAAACCACGGTGACGCGTACGCCGCGGCGTTGCACCGCCTCGACCAGCCGGCGGAAATCGCCGTCGCCCGAGAACAGGATCACGTGATCCACGTGCTGCGCCATCTCGAGCACGTCGATGGCGAGCTCGATATCCATGTTGCCCTTGACCTTGCGGCGTCCGGTCGCGTCGGTGAACTCCTTGGTGGGCTTGGTCACCATGGTGTACCCGTTATAGTCGAGCCAGTCGACCAGCGGGCGGATCGGCGAGTACTCCTGATCCTCGACCAGGGCGGTGTAATAGAATGCGCGTATCAGGGTGCAGCGGCCGCTGAACAGCTCGAGCAGGCGCTTGTAGTCGATATCGAAGCCGAGCGAGCGGGCCGTCGCGTAGAGATTGGCGCCGTCGATGAAAATCGCGACGCGCTCCTGCGGGTAAAAATGCATTTGGTCCTCTAATGCCGGGTTAATAGGAATTTCGATGACTGTGCGTGCGCGCAACGCTTTCGCCGGTCGTTCAGGCAATGCGCGCCTCGAACGTGTAACCTATTATCTAGGACATGCGCTGGCATGGACAAGCCTTTGCGCTCCTTGCTAACAACAGTAATAGGTCGATCGAGATGAACGGACGTTAATGGCGTGATCCTGATCGCTATCGGAGCCAATCTTCCCAACCGGCGTTTCGGGACGCCGCGAGAAACCTGCGAGGGGGCGCTCGCGGCGCTTGCGGATTCCGGCGTGAAGATCCGGCGTCGCTCCCGCTGGTACCGCAGCGCGCCCGTGCCGCCCTCGGGCCAGCCCTGGTTCGTGAACGGCGTCGCGATCCTGGAGACGACGCTGGACCCGGCGGGCCTGCTGGCGCTGCTCCATCGGATCGAGGCCGATTTCGGTCGCGTCCGGCGGGTGCGCAACGAGGCGCGGGTGATCGACCTCGACCTGCTCGCCTACGACGACCGGGTGAGCGGGCCGGGCGAGACGCCGGTTTTGCCGCACCCGCGCCTGGCGGAGCGCGCCTTCGTGGTCCAGCCGCTGGCCGAGATCGCGCCGGACTGGCGCCATCCCCGCGACGGCCGGACGGCCCGGGAGATGCTGGCGGCGCTGCCCCCGGCGGGTCTGGCGGAGCCGATCGAATAGGGCCCACGCCCCGCAAGCCGCGGAAAACCGGGGCGAATCGCCTTGCGTTCACCCGGGGCGCTCCATATATTTCGGCCCAAGACTGGCAAAAATGCCAAATCCACAAGTATTGATGGAGTATTAGCCCAGATGGCCCGGGTTACCGTAGAAGATTGCGTCCTCCGCGTCCCGAACCGCTTCGACCTGGTGATGTACGCGTCTCAGCGCGCGCGCGACGTTGCGGCCGGCGCGCCGATCACGGTGGACCGTGACGACGACAAGAATCCTGTGGTGGCGCTGCGCGAGATCGCCGAGCGGACGGTCGAGCTCGAGACGCTGCACGAGTCGCTGATTTCGGGGCTGCAGAAGCACGTCGAGATCGAGGAGCCGGAAGAGGAATTGACGGACTTCGAGATGCCGGTCGGCGAGGGCGGCTTGGGGGCCGCGGACGAGAGTGCGGTCGATCGGCTCGACGAGGCGCAGGAATTGGCCCGCGACGACCTCGGCGAGGTCGTCGAAGAGCCCGAGGCGGAGACCGCGAACGACGCTGGCGCCGGCGCCGAAGAGGAAGAGGAGGAGGGCTGACGACGCCCGACTTCCCTGCCGCGCGGGCAAGGGGCGGCTCTGCGCCGCGCAGTTCGGGCCGTTTCGAAAGCGGTGAGGCGATGAGGGTGGCGATTCCGCGCGGCCGCCGAGGCGCCGCGCCATGATGCGGCAGTTCGAATTGGTGGAGCGGGTCAGGGCCTACGACCCGAACGCCGACGAAGACGCCCTCAACCGGGCCTACGTCTTTGCCATGAAGGCGCACGGGTCCCAGACCCGCGAATCCGGCGACCCCTATTTCTCCCACCCGCTCGAGGTCGCCGGCATCCTGACCGACCTCAAGCTCGACCATTACTCCATCGTCACCGCGCTGCTGCACGATCTCGTCGAGGACACCGACGTCAGCCTCAAGGAGATCGAGGGCGCCTTCGGCCCCGAGGTGTGCCGGCTGGTCGACGGCGTGACCAAGCTGTCGCGCCTGGAGCTCCAGTCGGAGCAGTCGCGCGCGGCCGAGAACTTCCGCAAGCTGGTGCTCGCGATGTCGGAAGACATTCGCGTCCTGCTGGTGAAGCTGGCGGACCGTCTGCACAACATGCAGACCCTGCGGTTCGTCTCCTCGCCGGAAAAGCGGCGGCGCATCGCGCGCGAGACGATGGAGATCTACGCGCCGCTGGCCGAGCGCATCGGCATGCAGCGGTTCAAGGACGAGCTGCAGGACCTGGCCTTTGCCGAATTGAACTCCGACGGCCGAGATTCCATCCTCGCCCGGCTGGAGTTCCTCAAGGGGCGCGGCGAGGACCTGACGCCCGGCATCATAGACGAGCTCAAGCGCTGCCTGGCGGAGGAGGGCATCGAGGCCTGGGTGTCGGGCCGCATGAAGACGCCGTATTCCATCTGGAACAAGATGCAGCACAAGGATATCGGCTTCGAGCAGCTCGCCGACATCATGGCCTTCCGGGTCGTCGTCGAAAGCGTCACCGAGTGCTATCAGGCGCTGGGCGTCCTGCACAGCCGCTATCCGGTGGTTCCGGGGCGCTTCAAGGATTACATCTCGACGCCGAAGCCGAACGGCTATCGCTCCCTGCACAGCGGCCTGATCGGTCCGCAGCGGCAGCGCATCGAGGTGCAGATCCGCACGCGCGAGATGCACGACGTCTCGGAGTTCGGCGTCGCCGCGCACTGGAAGTACAAGCAGGGCGCGCGCCAGGTGGACGGCCGCCAGTACCGCTGGCTGCGCGAGCTTCTGGACATCCTGGACCACGCGTCCAATCCGGAGGAATTCCTCGAGCACACCAAGCTCGAGATGTTCCAGGACCAGGTCTTCTGCTTCACGCCCAAGGGCGACCTCATCGCCCTGCCGCGCGGCGCGACGCCGGTCGATTTCGCCTATGCCGTGCATTCCGAGGTCGGCGACTCCTGCGTCGGCGCAAAGGTCAACGGGCGCATCCTGCCGCTGCGCAGCCAGCTCAAGAACGGCGATCAGGTCGAGATCCTGACCTCGAAGGCGCAGACGCCCTCGCCGGACTGGGAGAAGTTCGTCGTCACCGGCAAGGCCAAGGCGCGCATCCGGCGGTTCATCCATTCGCAGGAGCGCGAGCAGTACGCCGAGCTCGGCCGCCAGATGCTGCAGAAGGTGTTCCGCGAGGAAAGCTACGACTATACCGACAAGGCGATCGAGGGCGTCTTGAAGAAGTACCGTTGCGACACGGTGGACGATCTCTGCGCCGGCGTCGGCAAGGGCAACCACTCCGCGCGCGACGTGCTCGGCGCGGTCTTCCCGGGCAGCCGCGAGACCAACCGCGCGCGCCGCGTGTGGCCGTTCTCCCGAACGCGGCAGCGGCGCGAGCAGCACAAGGGCGGTGCGCTGCCGATCAAGGGGCTGATCCCCGGCATGGCGGTGCACTACGCGCACTGCTGCCATCCGCTGCCCGGCGAGCGCATCGTCGGCATCGTCACCACCGGAAAGGGCGTGACGATCCATACCATCGATTGCGAAACCCTGGAGACCTTTCAGGACACGCCCGAACGCTGGATCGACGTCGCCTGGAACCTGGCCGAAGACGAAGCGTCGCACGTCGGCCGCCTGCACGTCGTCGTGGCCAACGAGCCGGGCAGCCTCGGCGACCTGTCGACGATCATCGGGAAGAACCACGGCAACATCAGCAATCTCAAGATCACCAGTCGGTCGATCGACTTCTTCGAGATGCTGGTCGACGTCGAGGTTCACGACGTCAAGCACCTGACGGACATCATCGCGGCGCTGCGCGCGACACCGGTGATCACGTCGGTCGATCGGGCGCGCAGCTGATGGTCCCTGCGTCGCGCGTGTCGCCCCCGAGGGGCCGCCCGTCGGGCCCGGTCCGGCCGGTGGCCGGCTGAGGCCGAGGCGCGAATGTTCCGCCGCCGCATCCCGCTGCCCTACCACCGCCGCGTGCTGGCATTCTTCTGGCCCCGACGCGGCTGGCGCCGTGCGTCGCTCTACGTGGCGCATCGGGTCCGCCGCCTGCCCGGCTCGCCGGACCATATCGCCGCCGGGTTCGCCTGCGGCGCGGCGGTCTCCTTCACGCCCTTCGTCGGCGCGCATTTCCTCTGCGCGGCCTTGCTCGCGCTCGTGCTGCGCGGCAACATCGTCGCCTCGGCGATCGGCACCGTGGTCGGCAACCCCTGGACCTTTCCCTTCATCTGGGCGTGGATCTACATGCTCGGAAACTGGCTGCTCGGCGGCGAAGCGGCGACCGACCTTCCCGCGGTGCTCAGTTTCCATTACATTTTCGACCGCCCGCTGGACGTGCTCTGGCCGATGACCGTGGGGGGCGTTCCGACGGCGGTCGTCGTCTGGTTTGCTTTCTTCTGGCCGATTCGCGGCATGGTGGCGGAGTATCAGCGCGCCCGCCGCTGGCGCATCCGGCGTCGCGCGAACAAGCGGCGCGCGTCGCGCCAGGCGGCGCAGGCGGCCGGCAGGGAAGCGGAAGCGAAGGAGCCGTGATCGTGTCCCATCTGCCCCTCGGCGCCTCCCCGGGCGCCCCCCCGGGCGCCGCCCGGTCGCGGGCCGTCCCCGTCGCCGCGCGCGCCGCGCGGCAGGGCGCGTCATGATCATCGGCCTGGGCAACGACCTGATCGATATCCGCCGCATCGAGCGCACGCTGGAGCGCTTCGGCGAGCGCTTCTTGCGGCGCGTGTTCACCGAGACGGAGCGGCGCAAGTCCGACCGCCGCGCCCAGCGGGCCGCCAGCTACGCCAAGCGCTTTGCCGCCAAGGAGGCCTGCGCCAAGGCGCTCGGCACGGGCGTGCCCCGGCGCGGCGTGCACTGGCGCGATCTCGGGGTGGTCAATCTGCCGAGCGGCAAGCCGACCCTGGCGCTGACCGGCGGTGCCCTGCGGCGTTTGCACGAGATCACGCCGGACGGCATGGTGGCGCAGATCGACCTGACGCTCACGGACGACTTTCCCTTGGCCGAGGCAGTCGTCATTATCTCCGCCCGTCCCGCGGCCGGGTCGCTGTGAGGCCCGGCCTCCGTCCCGCGTTCCGGCGCGGCCTGCGGCCGCCGCGGCGATAAGTTCAAACCTGGAGTCCAATAAACGAAATAAATGGATGTTTTAATGACAAAAAAGAAGCCTGGGGTAATCGGCGAGACCTTCCGTACGGTGTTCTATGCGGTGCTGTTGGCGCTGCTCATCCGGTACTTCGCCTACGAACCCTTCAATATTCCCTCGGGATCGATGATTCCGACCCTGCTGGTCGGCGACTATCTCTTCGTCTCCAAGTTTTCCTACGGCTACAGCCGCTATTCGCTGCCCTTCGGCCTGCCGCTGTTCAAGGGCCGTATCCTCGCGGGACAGCCGAAGCGCGGCGACGTGATCGTGTTCAAGCTGCCGGCCGACAACACGACCGACTACATCAAGCGCCTGATCGGCCTGCCCGGGGACCGCATCCAGGTCCGCGGCGGCCTGCTCTACATCAACGACAAGCCGGTCAAGCGCGAGAAGGTCGACGAGCTGAGCGTGCCGGGCTACGCCGGCTTCCCGGTGCAGGTGACGGAGTACATCGAGACGCTGCCCAACGGGGTCAAGCACCAGATCTGGGAGTACAGCGACAACGACGTCCTCGACAACACGCAGGTCTACACCGTGCCCGAGGGCCACTACTTCTTCATGGGCGACAACCGCGACAGCAGCGAGGACAGCCGCGTCCTGTCCAAGGTGGGCTACGTGCCCTTCGTCAACCTGATCGGCCGCGCCGAGTTCATCTTCTTCTCGACCGACGGCAGCGCTCCCTTGTGGGAGGTCTGGCGCTGGCCGACCGAGATCCGCTTCAGCCGCATCGGCGATGCCGTCAGGTAACGCGCGCGGCACGGCGGCGGCCGGCGCCGAGGCGCCGGACCTGGGGCCCCTGGCGGCCCGCCTGGGGCATCGCTTCGCCCGTCCCCCCCTGCTCGAACGGGCCGTGACCCACCCCAGCGCGGCGCCGCGCCGCGGGGCCGGCTCGCACGGCTACGAGCGCCTCGAGTTTCTCGGCGACCGCGTGCTCGGCCTGGTGGTGACCGATCTGCTGCTGGCGCGCTTTCCGGACGAGAGCGAGGGCGCCCTCGGGCGGCGCCTGGCCGACCTGGTGCGCCGAGAGACCGTCGCCGAGGTCGCCGGGCAGCTCGACCTGGGGCGCTTCCTCCGCCTGGCCAAGGGCGAGCAGGCCGCCGGCGAGCGCGACAATCCGGCGATTCTCGCCGACGCCTGCGAGGCCGTGTTCGGCGCCCTCTATCTCGACGGCGGCCTCGAGGCCGCCCGCGCCGTGATCGAGCCGCACTGGGCGCCGCTGATCGAAGCCGCGTCGCAGCCGCCGCAGGACCCCAAGACGGCCTTGCAGGAATGGGCCCAGGGCCGCGGCCTGGCGCTGCCGGACTACCGCGAGGTGGCGCGGGCCGGCCCGGCGCACGGGCCGACCTTCACCGTGGAGGTCAGCGTCGCCGGCCAAGCGCCGGCGCGCGGCGAGGGGCGCTCCAAGCGGCTCGCCGAGCAGGCGGCGGCCCGCCGGCTGCTCGAGCGCCTGCGCGAGGGCACGTGACCGCAGGCCCGGCGCAGGACCCGGCGCAGGGCCCGGCGCCGGCGGGGCGGCGCTGCGGCTTCGTCGCCCTGGTCGGGGCGCCCAACGCGGGCAAGTCGACCCTGCTGAACCGGCTGGTCGGGGCCAAGGTCTCGATCGTCACGCACAAGGTCCAGACCACGCGCAGCCGGGTGCGCGGCATCGCCGTGGTCGGCGACAACCAGATCGTCTTCGTCGACACCCCCGGCATCTTCACCCCGAAGCGGCGCCTCGAGCGCGCCATGGTGGCGGCCGCCTGGGCGGCGGTCGAGGACGCCGACGAGGTGGTGCTGATTTACGATGCCGGGCGGTCCGCCCGCGACGCCGACACGCAGCTCATCGTCGACGGCCTACGCCGGCGCGGGCGGCGCGCGATCCTGGCGCTCAACAAGATCGACCTGATCGCGCGGCCCAAGCTGCTCGCGCTTGCCGCCGATTTCGAGGCCGAGGGCATCTTCTCGCGCATCTTCATGATCTCGGCGACCGGCGGCGACGGCGTCGACGACCTGCTGCAGGCGCTGGCCGGGGCCATGCCGCCGGGGCCCTGGCACTATCCCGAGGACCAGCTGTCCGACATGCCGCAGCGCAGCCTGGCGGCCGAGGTGACGCGCGAGAAGCTGTTCCTGCAGCTCCATCAGGAACTGCCCTACGCCTTGACCGTCGATACCGACACCTGGGAGGACTTCACCGACGGCAGCGTCAAGATCGAGCAGACCGTGACCGTCGGCCGCGACTCGCACAAGGGAATCTGCCTCGGCAAGGGCGGCCGCACGATCAAGGCGGTGCGCAACGCGGCCCAGGCGGAGCTGCAGGCGATGCTCGACCGCCGCGTGCACCTCTTCCTCTACGTCAAGGTGCGCGAGAACTGGGCCGAGGACCCGGCGCGCTACCGCGCCTGGGGCCTGGACTTCGAGCCCTAAGGGGTTTCGACGGGGCCCGGCGCATCTGATATGACAGGCCCATGCACTGGCGCGACGAGGGCATCGTCCTTTCGGTCCGGCCGCACGGGGAGAGCTCGGCGGTCGTCCACCTGCTGACGCGCGAGCACGGCCGGCACGGCGGGCTGGCGCGCGGCGCTTTGGGCAGCCGCCATCGCGGCCTGTTTCAGCCGGGCAACCTGGTGGCGGCGACCTGGAGCGGCCGCCTGGCCGAGCACCTGGGCAACTACGTCTGCGAGCTGGTCGAGGCGCACGCCGCGCGCGTGCTCGACGACCCGGCCCGGCTGGCGGCGCTGAGCGCCGCGGCGGCGGTCTCCGAGCGGGCCCTGCCGGAGCGCGAGCCGCACCTGGCCTGCTACGAGGGCTTTCGCGCCCTGCTCGAGGCCCTGCCGGGGGCGCACTGGGCCGAGGTCTACGTGCGCTGGGAGCTGGCCCTTCTGGCCGAGCTCGGCTTCGGGCTCGACCTGACGGCCTGCGCCGCCGGCGGCGGCAACGACCAGCTGGCCTACGTCAGCCCGCGCAGCGGGCGCGCCGTCTCGCTCGCCGCCGGGGCGCCCTACCGCGACCGCCTGCTGGCGCTGCCGGGCTTCCTGGCCGGGCGCGGCGGCGGCGGGCCCGAGGAGGTCGGCGCCGGCCTGGCGCTGACCGGCTTCTTCCTCGAGCGCCACGTCTTCGCGCCGCACCACCAGCCGCTGCCGGCGGCGCGCCAGCGCTTGGCGGAGCGCTTTCCCGCGGCCCTCTCCGCCGCCGGTTGACCGCGCCGACACGGGCTTCCCGGGCCGGCCCGCGGCGATCCTTTAAGGAAGTTTCAATGATTGATGGCCCAACTTGGCCGAATCCACTAACTCTGTGGTTAATCCGAGGCAACCATGGGACAAGCCAGCATGCCTGAGCCGGCCGGCGAAATCCGCGACGTGCGTCTCGTCGAGGCGCTCGGCGAGCGCTACCTGAGCTATGCGCTCTCGACGATCATGTCGCGTTCGCTGCCCGACGTGCGCGACGGGCTGAAGCCGGTGCACCGGCGGCTGCTCTACGCCATGCGGCAGCTGCGCCTGGACCCGGGCTCGGGCTTCAAGAAGTCGGCCCGCGTGGTCGGCGACGTGATCGGCAAGTTCCACCCGCACGGCGACCAGGCGATCTACGACGCCCTGGTGCGCCTGGCGCAGGACTTCGCGCTGCGCTACCCGCTGATCGACGGGCAGGGCAATTTCGGCAACATCGACGGCGATAACGCCGCGGCCATGCGCTACACCGAGGCGCGGCTGACCGGCGTGGCGGCGGCGCTGCTCGAGGGCATCGACGAGGACGCGGTCGACTTCCGCCCGACCTACGACGGCGAGGACCACGAGCCGGTCGTGCTGCCGGCCAACTTCCCCAACCTGCTGGCCAACGGCGCCCAGGGCATCGCGGTCGGCATGGCGACCTCGATCCCGCCGCACAACGTGGCCGAGATCTGCGACGCCCTGCTGCACCTGGTCAAGACTCCCAAGGCGACGGTCGCCAAACTGGTCGAGCTCATGCCCGGGCCGGACTTCCCGACCGGCGGCGTGCTGGTCGAGGACCCGGCGACGGTGGTCGAGGCCTACAAGACGGGGCGCGGCTCGCTGCGCCTGCGCGCGCGCTGGGAGGTCGAGCGCCAGAAGGGCGGCACCTACCAGGTGATCGTCACCGAGATGCCGTTCCAGGTGCCGAAGTCGCGCCTGATCGAAAAGATCGCCGAGCTCCTGGCGGCGCGCAAGCTGGCGATGCTGGCCGACGTCCGCGACGAGTCGACCGATCAGGTGCGGCTCGTGCTGGAGCCGAAGAGCCGCAACGTCGATCCCGAGGTGCTGATGGAATCGCTGTTCCGCCAGACCGACCTCGAGGTCCGCATCGGGCTCAACATGAACGTGCTCGACGCCGACCACACGCCGCGCGTGATGAGCCTGCGCGACGTGCTGCGCGCCTTCCTGGATCACCGGCATGAGGTGCTGCTGCGCCGGACGCGGTTCCGCCTCGACAAGATCGCGCACCGGCTCGAGGTGCTCGACGGCTATCTCGTGGCCTACCTCAACATCGACGCGGTGATCCGCATCATCCGCGAGGAGGACGAGCCCAAGCCGGCGCTCAGGAAGCGCTTCAAGCTGAGCGACGTGCAGGCCGAGGCCGTCCTCAACATGCGGCTGCGCGCCTTGCGCAAGCTGGAGGAAGAGGGCATCCGCAAGGAGCACGCCGCGCTGACCGCGGAGAAGGCGGAGCTCAAGAAGCTGCTCAAGGACGGCGACAAGGCGCTGGAGAAGGGCGGGCGCGTCTGGACGGCGATCGCCGAGCAGATCAAAGAGACGCGCAAGACCTATGGCCATGCCACGCCGCTCGGCCGGCGGCGGACCGAGATCGCCACGGCGCCGGCCGACGTCGTGGTGCCGCTGGAGGCCGTGGTCGAGCGCGAGCCGGTAACCGTCCTCTGTTCGGTCAAGGGCTGGATCCGCGCGCTCAAGGGCCACGTCGAGGACACCTCCGACACCAAGTACAAAGAAGGCGACCGCGCGCACTTCGCGCTGCACGCCTACACCACCGACAAGCTGATGATCTTCGCGACCAACGGGCGCTTCTACACGATCGGCGTCGACAAGCTGCCCGGCGGGCGCGGCTTCGGCGATCCGGTGCGCCTGCTGATCGACCTGCCGAACGATCAGGACATCGTCGACGCCTTCGTCTATCGCGCCGGGCGCAAGCGCGTCGTCGCGTCGCACGACGGGCGCGGCTTCGTGGTCGGCGAGGACGACGTCCTGGCGCAGACCAAGAACGGCAAGCAGGTGCTCAACGTCTCCGGCGACGTCGAGGCGGCGTCCTGCGCCGTCGCCGAGGGCGACACGGTCGCGGTCGTCGGCGAAAACCGGAAGCTACTGGTCTTCCCGCTCGACGAGCTGCCGGAGATGACGCGCGGGCGCGGCGTCACGCTGCAGCGCTACAAGGACGGCGGCCTCTCCGACGTGACCACCTTCGAGAAGAAGAAGGGGCTGAGTTGGACCATGGGCGGCGGGCGCACCCGCACCGAGACCGACCTGCGCGACTGGATCGGCAAGCGCGGGCAGGCCGGCCGGCTTCCCCCCAAGGGCTTTCCCAAGAACAACAAGTTCGCGTGACCGCGGCGGCGGACGCCGCAAGGTCTGAAACGATCTCAGGCCGCGGCGCGGCGCCTGGCGATCTCCTCGAGCACGGCCTCGGCGGCGCGCTGGCTGGGCACGGGCGATAGTCCGCCGAGCCCTTCGATGACCTCGGCGAGGCCGCGGCACTGCGCGGCGTGGGCCGCCTCGTCGTCCAGCAGCGCGGTCGTCTCCGCGGCGATCCGCTCCGGCGTGCAGTCCTCCTGCAGGAGCTCGGGAACCAGCGGGCGCTGCAGCAGCAGGTTGACCAGCGAGACGTAATCGACGGTGATCAGGCGGCGCGCCAGAAAGGCGCTCGTCGGGCTCACGCGGTAGGTCACCACCATCGGCAGGCCGGCCAGGGCGAGCTCCAGCGTCACGGTCCCGGATTTGGTGATTGCCGCGCGGCTCGCCGCGAAGGCGTCGTACTTGTTGCTCTCCTCGGTGACCAGCACCGTGGGGACCGGCCAGTCCGCCAAGCCGGCGCGCACCGCTTCGGCCATCGGCGGGGCGGCGCAGACCGCGGCGGTCAGGCCGGGATGGGTGTCGGCCAGGCGGGCGACCGCGGCGCCGAAGATCGGCAGCAGCCGGCGCACCTCGGTGGCGCGGCTGCCGGGCAGCACGCTGACCAGCGGCGTTGCCGGCGAAAGATCGTGCCGCGCCCGGAAGGCGGCCGCGTCGCCGCGCTCGGCGCCCGATTCCAGGACCGGGTGGCCGACGAAGCTGCAGGGAACACCGAAGCGCGCGAAGAACTGCGGCTCGAACGGCAGCAGCGCCAGGAGGCGGTCGACCGCGCCCGCGAGGCGGCGGCCGCGCCCGGGGCGCCAGGCCCAGAGCTGCGGCGCCACGTAGTGCAGGGTCGGCGGGCCCGTGCCGTGGACGCGCCGCGCCACGCGCAGGGAGAACTCCGGCGAATCGACGGTGACCACCGCGTCGGGCCGCAGCCGGCGTACCGCGTCCACCGTCTGGCGCAGGCGGCGGTAGAGGCGCGGCAGGTGCGGCAGGATCTCGGCCAGGCCCATCAGCGAGAGCTCGCGCATCGGGAACAGGCTGTCGAGCCCTTCGCGCTGCATGCCCGCCCCGCCGACGCCGGCGAAGCGGATCCGCCCGGCGGTGCGGGCCTTGAGCGCGGCCATCAGGCGGGCGCCCAGGATGTCGCCCGAGGGCTCGCCGGCGACCACGAACACCAAAGGCGCCGGCGGCGCGCCGGCCGTCTCGGCCGCGGGCCCGGGCTCGGCGGAGACGGTCATCGGCGGCGCCGGGTCGCCAGCAGGGAGCGCAGCGCGAACATGCGCCTGCGCCTAGCACATCCCTTGCGGCAGGTCACGCGCCTCGCCCCGCTGGAGCGGGCCGCCGGGCCCGCGGTTTGAGACGGATCAAGGCGGCCTCGACCGGGCCGGCACAGGATGCGCCGCGGACCCCGAGGAAAGGAGGCCGGCCATGCCGACCCCGCAAGAGCTGCTCGCCAAGGCGAAGAAGCCCGCCGCGGACGCGCTGCGCCTGCATCCCCTGTACCGCGGCAAGGTGCAGATGATGCTCAAGTGCCCGGTCCGCGATCGCGCCGATTTCGCGATCTGGTACACGCCGGGCGTGGCCGCGCCGTGCCGCGCCATCGTCGAGGACCCGGACCTCGTCTACGCCCACACCAACCGCGGCAACACGGTGGCGATCGTCTCCGACGGATCGCGCGTGCTGGGGCTCGGCAACATCGGGCCCGAGGCCGGCCTGCCGGTCATGGAGGGCAAGGCGCTGCTGTTCAAGTATCTCGGCGGCGTCGACGCGGTGCCGCTCTGCCTGCGCACCGAGCGGCCGGAGGACATCGTCCAGGCGGTGCGCCTGATCGAGCCCTCGTTCGGCGCCATCAACCTCGAGGACATCGCACAGCCGCAATGCTTTCGCGTGCTCGACAGCCTGCGCACGACGCTCTCGATTCCGGTCTGGCACGACGACCAGCAAGGCACCGCGACGGTCCTGCTGGCCGCGCTGACGAACGCCCTGGAGGTCGTCGGCAAGACGCTCGACGGCGCGCGCCTGGCGATGGTCGGCATGGGCGCGGCGAACGTCGCGGTCTATCGGCTGCTGGTCGCGTGCTGCATCGACGCCGGCGCCGTCGTGGCCTGCGACACCGGCGGCATCCTGCACCGCGGGCGCGGCGACATCGAGGCGCAGCAGGACCTCTATCCGGACAAGTGGCGGGTGTGCCGCGAGAGCAACGCGGAGCACCGCACCGGCGGCATCGCCGAGGCGCTGCGCGGGGCGGACGCCTGCATCGCGTTCTCGGGTCCCGGACCGGGGGTCATCCTGCCGGCCTGGCTGCGCGCCATGGCGCGCGATCCCATCGTCTTCGCCTGCGCCAATCCGACGCCGGAGATCTGGCCCTGGGAAGCCGCCGCGGCCGGCGCCCGGATCGTGGCCACCGGGCGCAGCGACTTCCCCAACCAGGTCAACAACTCGCTCAGCTTTCCCGGGCTGTTCCGCGGCACGCTCGACGTGCGGGCGCGCGCCATCAGCGACGGCATGGCCCTGGGCGCGGCGCGCGAGCTGGCCGCCTGCGCGGCCGAGCGCGGCCTGAGCGAGACCCTCATCCTGCCCGGCATGGAGGAGCCCGAGGTCGCCGCGCGCGTCGCGGCGGCGACCGGGCTGGCGGCGCAGGAGGAGGGCCTGGCGGCGCTCTCGGCGAGCCGCGCGGCGCTCTACGAGGGGGCGCTCGCGCGCATCGCGACGGCGCGCCGGGCGACCGAGGTGCTGATGGGCGCGGGCGTGATCGCGGTGCCGGAGGACTGAACCGCCGGGCGGTGTGGTACAACCCGTCCTTTGCGCCGAGGCGCCGCGAGCGGACAGGGGCCATGCCGGACTCGATTGCGGAAACTGCCGAGCGCGCCGCGGTCGCCGACCTGCGCGCGTTCCTCGGCGGCGCCTGGCACCTCGAGCGCGATCTGGAGGACCGGCGGGCGGCGACGCGGGGCCGGCTGGCGGGCCGGGCCGTGTTCGCGCCCGAGGGGGCGGTGCCGGCGGCGGCGCTGCGCTACCGCGAAACGGGCGAGCTCGCCTTCGCCGGCCATCGCGGGGCCTTCTACCGGGTCTATCTCTACCGCTTTCCCCGACCCGGCCGGGCCGAGGTGGCGTTCGACGACGGCCGCCCGTTCCACGACCTCGATCTCGCGCGCGGCGCCTGGGCGGCGGTTCACCGCTGCGGCGCGGATCTCTACGAGGGGCGCTTTGCCGCGACCGGCGCCGACGCCTGGCGGGCCGTCTGGCGCGTCACCGGCCCGCGCAAGGACCTCGTCCTGACGAGCCGATATCGGCGCCTCGGCACAGGGTCTTGAGCCGGGCCTTGGGCCGGGTCTTGAGCCGGGCCCTGGGCGCGACCTTGGGTGCGACCTTGAAAAATCCTTGCGTCGGGTCGGTCCGGACGCTTTGAGTAGGGTCCGATCCGGCGGCGGCGTCGCGCCGCGCCGCGCCGACGGACCGACTTGGGGCTTCGAGGGAGGAAGGGATGCTCTCGCTTTCGACGACGCGGCCAACCCTGGCCAGCAGCGTTTGGCCCATCGCGGCCGGCGGTCCGGCCGCCCGAAGGCTGCTGCGGGCCGCCGGCCTCGCCGTGCTCGGCACCGCCTTCATCGCGTTCTGCGCGCAGGCCCGCGTGCCGCTGTGGCCGGTGCCGATCACCGGCCAGACCTTCGCCGTGCTGGTCGTCGGCATGGTGTACGGCGCGCGCCTCGGGGCCGGCACCCTGCTGCTCTACATTCTGGTCGGCTGCCTCGGCCTGCCGGTCTTTACCGACCTGTCGTCCGGCTGGGGCGTGATGCTCGGCACGACCGGCGGCTACATCGTCGGCTTCGTGCTGGCGGCGGCCCTCGTCGGCCGGCTCGCCGAGCGCGGCTGGGACCGCTCGGCCTGGCGCACGGCGCTCGCCATGCTGCTCGGCAACGTGGTCATCTACGTCCCCGGCCTGCTCTGGCTCGGCGGCGTCGTCGGCTGGGACAAGCCGGTGCTGGCCTGGGGCCTGACGCCCTTCCTGGTGGGCGACGCGCTCAAGCTGGCGCTGGCCGCCGCGGTCCTGCCGTTCGCCTGGAAGCTGGTGGGCCGCCGCGCCCGGTGATCCCGCGCCCGCTGATCCGGCGCCGGGTGATCCCGCGCCTGCCGGCGGGCGTTCAGGCGGAGAGGTCGAGCCGGCGCCAGCCGCCGGGCCCGAAGCCCTCGAGCGGGCGGAAGCGGGTCTTGTAGGCCATCTTGGGCGAGCGCGCGATCCAGTAGCCGAGATAGGAGTACGGCAGGCCCTCGGCGCGCGCCTCCGCGATCAGCCAGAGGATCATGTAGCTGCCGAGGCTGCGTGCCGCCGCCTCGGGCGCGAAGAAGCTGTAGACCGCCGAGGGGCCGTCGTCGAGCCAGTCGGCCAGGCAGGCCGCGAGCAGCGCGCCGTCGCCGTCGCGGAACTCGGTGATGCGGCTGTCGATCCGGGTCTGCTCGACCATGCCGCGATAGTCGGCGAAGGTCATGCCCGCCATCTCGCCGTCGCCGTGGCGCGAGCCGATGTAGCGCGCGAAGAGCGCGTACTGCTCGGCGGTCGCGCGTGCCGGCAGGTGCTCGGCCCGCAGGTCGGCGTTGCGCCGCTCGACCCGGCGCAGCGACGCGCCGGGCGCGAAGTCCCGCACCGGCACGCGGACCGGCACGCAGGCGGCGCAGCCGGTGCAGGCCGGGCGGTAGGCGAAATTGTGGCTGCGGCGAAAGCCGGCGCGCGACAGCAGCGCGTAGCGCGCGTCCGCCCCGGTCGCCGGGATCTCGGTCACGATCTTGCGCTCGCGGTGCGCCGGCAGGTAGGGGCAGGGGCTCTCGCCCAGCACGTAGTAAACCTGGCTCGGCTGGCCCGGCTCGATCGCCGGAACCCGGAACGCGGTCGGTGCGGGCCCTTGTCTCATCGCGCTGTCGTCGGCCTAGCCATCCCCAGGCCGCGAGTATCGCAGGAGCGGGGCAGGGCTGACCAGTCCCGATTCGCCGGCGGCCCCGGACGTGGTTAACGGAATCGGAGCGGGAGTCAGGCCGCGACGCTGCGCCGGCGGTTCCGCCGCACCATGACCGTGCCGGCCAGGTAGTCGTGCAGCGTGCGGCGCCGGTCGTTGAACAGGGCGACCAGCAGGATGAGCCACGCGGTCAGGGCGACGCTGGTATAGAACAGCACCGTCGTCAGGAAGGCCTGAAAGTAGTCGACCGGCCGTCCCGTCCAGCCGCGCAGCTCGAGGTCCAGCGCCGTCATGCCGGGCGTCGCCCCGCGGCGGCCGAGGAAATAGCTGTGGTAGCCGAGCGGCAGGACCGCCAGGACGATCACGCCGAGCGGCGTCAGCAGCCCGAAGCTGAGCAGCCCGACCAGGACGAAGAGGCTCCAGGCGCAGAACGAGAGCAGGGCGATCAGCAGGACGTCCAGGGCGTAGGCCGCCACGCGGCGCCACACCACGCCGTCGTAGAGCTCGGGATCGTCCGGCGGGTCGGGCGGAACCCGGTCCCAGGCATAGTCGCCGAGACGCAGGCTCGGGAGCTTGTCGCCGAAGGCGCTCATGCGGCTCCGGTCCTCCTCTGGCTGCTGCTACCTGCTGGAGATGGGGCCTGCGGCGCCGCGCGGCAAGGCCGCCGGGCCGCCCTGGGCCGCCCCGGGTCGCTCAGGGCTTGGCGGCGCGCTGTGTCTGATCGGCCGGGGCACTGGCCTGATCGGCCGGGGCACTGGCCTGATCGGCGGGGGCACTGGCCTGATCGGCGGGGGCACTGGCCTGATCGGCCGGGGCAGCGGCCGGATCGTGCACCGACTCGCGCAGCAGGATGATGGAGATCCGGCGGTTCT
>Ga0102952_1000377_pt1 | contig 17279 bp, 23 predicted proteins | sample SalPon2A_C_D1_MG_FD_78506 | JGI IMG/M metagenome (GOLD analysis project Ga0102952, IMG submission 78506) | Soil microbial communities from South San Francisco under conditions of wetland restoration - Salt Pond MetaG R2A_C_D1_MG | ecosystem: Environmental > Terrestrial > Soil > Wetlands | place... | reverse complement strand
TGATACAGGGAAGATAACAAAGCCCGAAAATTCAAAACGAATGCTGGATGCAATCTATACTGATCAGTATGGGACAAAGATAGGAATTGCCATTGTAATGGGCAAGGATCACGCTAAAAATTCCACGTATATTCAAAATGTTCTAAAAGCATCTGCCTTTGTAGACAAGCTGCTTATACTCACAAATACCAATGTTCCAAAAACTCCACAAGCTACTATCATTAACATTGATAAAATGAAAATGATTGATTTGCTTTACTTTAGCAACAGATACTCTGATAACAAGATACTAGAACCAGAAAATGAAAAAATCCATGCATTAGCCAAAACTATCTCGATAATCTAATTCTATAATCTCTATGGATTTACCAAAGATGAAATCTTACTGATTGAAAAAAACCACCTTGAAAAATCAAGGTAATGTTACAACATCTTCTCATTAATTAGCACGCTATGGAATCATAATTTATTTTGAAATTGATACTAATCAACTTACAACTAAATTCTCAAAAAGATTCTATCGTATTTAGTATGTCCTCAACAAAAGAACAACTATTTACATCTGGTTCCGTAGTGATGTAAAGAAAATAATTGTAATTCAAAGAAAAAGTAAATCTCTAAACTTTTTCATATTCAGCTATTGGTGTATTTTCCTGAACCCATGCCTTCCGAAAACTGATTTCGCAGAAATCACGAATCAAGAACGTGTTTGAGTGGTTTTTTGTTCTTCTTTTGACAGATAGTTCTCGATCCCCTTTCTTTGTCCCCCATAAATGATTGTGAATGATTTGTCAATTATTGTAACAAATCTTACCCTGTGATCCAAATTCATTATGGAATTATAAAGTCTGTAATTTTTTATCATCTGTCATCATGTGAAATGGTACAAGTGAATATTTTAAAAACATTAATTGAAATTTATATCAATTATCTTGATTGACTACAATTTCCAATCATTGGTACCAAAACAATAGGTAATTCTTAATCCCTTCTAATAACTGTGATTAGATTTATCCCTCAAAACGAAAGACAAGTAATTAATTATTTGTTATCTTAGATGCTATTTACTATCTAGAATTATTTTTAATTAGAATATTTTTACTACTTAGATTTCTTTAATTTCTGTAATTGTACCTAATACTGAATCCATTCGAATAATTGCTTTTTTCTCTTCCCATCCAAGTGCAACATACCAGTCACCTGTATCATTATGATATTTTGTCTCTAATGTTTTGATGTTTTCTGGCAACACATCATATTTTTTTATAATTCCTGATATTGCAAGAGCAATTGCATCTTTTTCTTTTTCCAGTCTTCTTTTCATTAATCCTATTCCTGGACTCATATTGTGACTATATCATGTCATTTAATATAGTTAATTCGTAAAATTACCCATAATGTTGAATTTTTCTAATTCATACAATTACAATATTTCAAATAACCTATTGATTATGAAATAACAAAATGAAACTTATTCAAAAATTATCAAATTCTAGACTGGCAAAATCAAGCACACTTGTTTCACTAGCATCCATTCTAGCAGTTATTGGTCCTGTAATTGTAGTTTCTGCAGGATTTTGGGATGCTATATCACATCTTCAAAAAGAACCTGAATTCTTTTGGAGCCCTTCTCATATTGTGGTATACACAGGTGTTTCTATGACTAGCTGTGCTGCAATTATGGGATGTATGTTAATATTTAAAAAATCAGTTCACCGTTCTCTTAAAACTGGAATTAAACTTGTCATTATTGGTTCAATTCTTCAGATTACTGCAGGTTTTGGAGATTCATTATCTCATGATGTATTTGGAATTGATGGATTGATCTCTTGGTCTCACCAACCATTAGAATTCGGACTGGTTCTTGCATCATTAGGAGGAGTGTTAATATTAAAAAACAGAGAACACACAAAACTCAAAGCGTTGCTTCCTTTTTCAATCATAGCATTATTATTTTTTACAACTTGGTTACTCTTTAATCTGGTTTTGATTTTTGGACATACTATCCAATGTATTCAAATCTATGAAATATTCTCTTCAGGTTGCTCTATATTGTAATTTTTAATTTTTATGTATGATACTACCATCATTCCAAGAGCTCCTACCAATATTGTAATTCCAGCTGGCATCATTTTCTTAGAATTTGTATTTCCAAATTCTATTTGCAAATCAATTTGATTCTTTGAAATATTTGTAATTTTTACGGTGTATGTGCCGTTTTCACTAAAATCAAAATATCCAACTGACATTTTTGTACGAACTTTTTGTTCCTCAATTACATTATCGCCAGTATCTAATATCTGAACAAATATCTCCTCACCTGCAAATTCAGGCATGTATAACTTGTAATATCCTATATCTACACCTGAAAATTCCGATTTTACTTCAATTGAATTTAATTGTTTTAGTAAAATAGAGTCATGTATTTTTTCAGTTTCATTAAAAATTAATGATATCCAAATCATTCCAGCAATTATCAATACTAATGAAATCTTGAATGGTGATATCTTCATTTCATGATGATGAGGAATTATTTACTTTATAAGATAATCTAAAGGGCTCGGAGGGCTTCGATCCCTCGACCTAGCGGTTCGAAGCCGCTCGCACTATCCAGACTGTGCAACGAGTCCAAACAAGTAAGAATTTAACAGGCCTAAATATCTGTCTAGATGCTTTGAAAGTATCAAAAAAAGTAATCGGTGTTGAATATGCAATTCGAGATATTGTTCTAGCTGCAAGAAAAATAGAACAAAAAGGAATGAAAGTTGATTATCTCAACATTGGCGATCCTGTTCAATTCGGCTTTCAACCTCCTGATAATGTAAAACAAGCTCTTATTGATGCAATTAACAACGGTGAAAATTATTATTCCTCCTCAGAAGGTATTCTAGAATTAAGACAAGAGGTTGCTAAAAAAGAAAATGCAAAGGGCCTTTCAATTGGTGCTGATGAGATTCTAATCACTAACGGCGTTTCTGAAGGGCTTGATATGGTGATCTCCTCAATTGTAGAAGAAGGAGATGAAGTACTATTGCCGGGACCGTATTATCCACCATATGCTTCTTATGTTAGATTACATGGTGGCATTCCTGTAGAATTTGCAGTTGACTTAGATAATTCAACACCTAACATTGAAGATATCAAATCCAAAATTACCTCAAAGACTGTTGCTATCTGCCTAATCAGTCCAAACAATCCAACAGGTGTAGTGTTTAATGAAAAATCCCTTAAAGAACTAGTAACCATTGCAAATCAAAATAATCTATACATCATATGTGATGAAATCTATGATCAGATAATTTTTGATGAAAATTTTGTGGGAATCGGCAAAGTTGCCGGAGATTCACCTGTAATTATTCTAAATGGATTCTCCAAAGTACATCTAATGTCTGGCTGGAGAATTGGATATATTGCATTTAATCAATCACCTCAGCTTGAAACACTACGCGAGCATCTTCCAAAATTGGCGAGAGTTAGAATTGCAACCAGTCTTCCAGTACAACATGCAGCTTTGGAGTCTCTTCGTGGCCCTCAGGGTTACATTAGTGATTTTGTCTCTGAAATTAAAAAACATCGAGACTTAGTTGTAAAGAGACTCAATGAAATGCCTGGTCTATCTTGTCCTAATCCAAAGGGGGCATTTTATGCATTTCCAAGAATTGAAGACAATAGGTTTGGCACTGATAAGGAATTTGTTACCAAATTGCTTGAAACAAAAGGAGTGCTAACTGTTCACGGTTCTGGCTTTGGTGAGAAATATGGTAGTGGACATTTTCGACTAGTATATCTTCCTGATCTAAAAGTTTTAGATTCAGCAATGAACAAAATTGAAGAATTTATGAGTCAGTAATTCCATACTGAAAATTTCTCGGGAATTATCTCTATAATACAGTCAGTGTCGTCTAGTAATTCTTTTGCAGATTTGTTATCTAATGTCTTAAAATATTGTAATAGAATTTTTTTTGCAATTGTTTTTACTTTATTGTTTTCTAAAATCAGATTTGCATTTCCTTTAATCATTACACCGTAAATTTTTGGAGCATTAATCCCTATATCCACACAGCAAGAAACTCTTTTGTTTTTCTTGATGTTTTTTGCCTTTTGTGTTCTAGTATTTGTTCCTATATGGATTTTTTTTTCACTATATCTATACCAAACAGGAACGATGTGAGGTGTTTTGTTTTTGCCAATTGTTGCTAACCGCAATATTTTTTCAGATTTTAGAAATTCATCTCTGTTCATGCTTTCTAAATCCTAGTGCTATCATAAAAAACCCAAAGATCACCATTATCATTGAAACTTTTTCATTAGTAACTTCACCATTTACCAAAAATTCTTCAACGAAATCTATGCCCCATATCAATAATTGTTGAACCATTACTATTCCACCCATAACACAAAAAAGAACGCCTATTGCTGTAAACCAATTTCTGCCCCGTCTATAATACTCGTGACTCATGTTAAATGAAAAATAGACTTAAATAATTTTAATTCCCGGATTCTTCAGCTTGTTTCTTATCATTGCATTGAGAAGTAATGGTGTTGACATTTCTGCAAGATATGATAATTCTATTGGTCCCAAGTAAATTGATCTTAATCCTTTGATTTCGCCAATCAATCCATTTACTACCTGAACTGATTCATCATCATCTCCGCAAACAAAGATATCATAATCTAGTTCTAGTGTGGGATTTACTAATTTTTTTTCAGAAATTACATGAAATGCTGAAACCAACTTTGATTTATTTTTCATATGGTCAGATACAAGCTTGTATGAAAATGGTTTATTTTCTTTAATTGAAACACATTCAAATCCTACATCTGTTTTTATCATTGGAACAATTGGTGATACTACAACACAGCTATCTTTTACCTCTGATAATACTCCAGAACATACAGAATCAATGTTCTCATATGGAATTGATAAAATCAAAACATCGCTTTCTTTTGCAACTGAAACATTATCATTTCCAGAAATTGATCCTTTAATTTCACCAAATGCTTCTTTTGCCATGTTGGAATATTCTGTTGCAGATTCAGATGCTCTTGCAGCATCTCTAGAACCAACAATAACGTCATGATTTTGTGACCATCTTAGAGCAAAACCTTTCCCCATTCCGCCAGTTCCACCAATAATTCCAATCTTCATAATACCCATCTGACAATCTTATTATTATCTCTATTTGAATTTCAACCAATTTGGGTCAGATTATTTTCCTTAGACACGGTCAGGCCAAAAATAATGTCGAAAGAATCTTAGCTGGAAGAACTAAAGGCATCCCATTAACTGAAATTGGAATTAAACAAGCAGAGCATACCGCTGAATTACTTGAGCACATGAATATCTCTGCAATTTATTCTAGTCCCATCCAAAGAGCAAAACATACTGCAGAGATTGTTGGAGAGCACAATTCACTTGATGTTACAATTGATGAACGACTAATTGAGCTTGATATGGGAAAATTTACCGGTGTTCCATATGATGAAATTTTTACCAGTCATGGAAATGTCTTTATGAAATTCTATAATGATGAATTGGAAATTGCTCATAATGGAGTAGAAACTTTTACTGAAGTAAAAAAACGAGTCTTAGGAGTAGTTGATCATGTCATTGAAAAGCACCCTGATGAAAATGTGGTACTTGTTACTCATATGGATCCAATCAAAGCAATGTTGTCTACCATAGTTGATCTCTCTCCAACCAATCTGTTTGAATTAATCATCGCAAATGCCTCTCTTAACATTTTTAGAGAAAAAGCGAAAAAATTCTCAATTTCAGGACTAAATGTAATGCACCCATCACGATTCGATCAGAGTTGGTAGCTAGTAATCTTGAAAACCCTTAAATAGAAATTATAGATGACGTCATTCAATCGCTAATGAAGAAGATGATCGTGTTATTCTTGGTATTGGCAGTTATGGTAATAGTTCCAGTTATGGAATCAGCATTTGCCGCAGGGGATGAACCTGGTAAATACCTCGATCGTAGAGTGATTATTTGGAACTTATTTTTTAAAATGATGACAGTAGCATTTGTAGTTGGTGCGGTAGTATCAGGTACTATTATTTGGCAATGTTGGAGATTTAGAGAATCGAATCCAAAAGCAAAACCAACTCCATATGAGGGGACGGACTGGTCAAATTGAGCGGACATTCTAGTTGGCCTGAATGGATTTATGTTGGTGTTGTAATTGCATTAATGGTTTGGGTAGGAGCAGAAGCTTGGAACGCAGAAAGACTTGTTGATCATATTCCTGAAGATGCTGAAGTTATCAAAGTAACTGGACAACAATGGTTTTGGTCTTTTGAGCATGAAGATGGTACTAAAGAAATAGGTGAATTACATGTTGAAACTGGCAAGGCATACAAGTTTGAAATAACATCCAAAGATGTCAACCATTCCTTTAACATTCACGATTATGTTGTTTTGATGGATGCGGTTCCTGGTAGAGTTAATACTGTGTGGTTTGCTCCAACTGAAGTTGGAGAACATGATATTCAATGCAGAGAATATTGTGGATTAATTCACTATAACATGAGAGGCAAATTATATGTGGAGGAACCATCATCTTGATAACGCTTTTATCACAACTGTCTGGAGGAATTAACTAATGGTTCTGGAATTACAAAAACCACGTCCAATTTGGCAGATAATGTTTTCAACACATCATACAGATGTTGGTTTGCTTTACCTAATTACATCACTTGCATTCTTGTTCTTAGGAGGATCGTTGGCTCTTGCAATTAGAGCAGAGCTATTCTTACCAGGCTCTCAAATTATTTCTGATTCCATGACCTTCAACAGAATATTTACTGTTCATGGTACAACATTGATCTTTTTGTTTATCATTCCATTTGCATCCGCAGTTGGTAATTACTTTGTTCCAATTATGGTCAGATACAAAGACATGGCATATCCAAAACTCAACGCAATCGCATTTTGGATGATTCCTCCTGCTGGTGCACTAATCTGGTTAGGCTTCGCAGACTTTACATGGTATGCAACACCCCCTTACTCTATCATTAGTGCTCCAGGCCCAGCAGCAGACATGTGGATTTTTGGACTAAAGATTTTGGGCATCTCATCAGTACTTGGTGCGATAAACTTTATTGTTACAATTCTCAAATGTAAACATCCAGACATGTCCATTGGACAAGTTCCATTATTGGCATGGTCATTTCTGTCATCTTCTTTGATTATACTTGTTGCAATTCCAACATTTGCTGCAGCACTGTTAATGTTACTTACTGACAGACTTGGAGTGAGTGGATTCTTCAATCCTGCTATGGGAGGAGATCCTATTGCATATGCTCACTTGTTCTGGTTTACGTTCCATCCAGAGGTATACGTACTAGTTATTCCTGCAATTGGAATGATGTATGAAATTATTCCAAGATTTTCAAGAAAGCCAATTCACAGCTATCAATCTGGAGTTTTTGCATTTGTATTGTTATCTATAGTTGGATTTTCATCATGGGCGCACCATATGTATGCAACCGGCATGTCATTTACTGAAAAAACGGTCTTTATGGTAGGAACTCTTGCAGCAGTTCCAGCATCTGCATTACACGTGTTTAACTTTATAGCAACAATGTGGAATGGCAGAATCAAATTTGCAACACCAATGATGTGGGCAGTTGGAGGAATTGCATTATTCTTCTCTGCAGGCGCAGGCGGTGTAGCAAATGCTGCTATGCCATTGGATTTCCAAACACATGACTCGTATTGGGTAGTTGGTCACTTCCATCTCTTTGTGATGGGCACTATTGCATTTGGTTCAATCGGTTATCTTTACTACATGTTCCCATATGTTACAGGAAGAATGTATAATGAAAAAATGGGTAGAGTTCACTTTGTCATGTCATTCATAGGAACTGTAATGGTATTCTTTACACAACACGTACTTGGCTTGTATGGAATGCCAAGAAGAATTTTCGATTATCCTCCAATTCCGGAATGGATTGCTATGAACCAGATTGCAACTGTTGGTGCCATGATAATTGGTACCAGTATGGTTATCTTCTTGATAAACATGATTTACAGTTCTGGAAAAGGAAAACTTGCAAATACCGAGGATCCATTTGGTGTAGGTGGCAAGTATTACTATCCATTCGAGGCAAAGAATCCATCACATTAGGAGATAAATGAAATGAGTCACGAAAATAACCAAACAATTTACAGGACAACTCCGGCTAGAACTGGAAAAATGATGATAATTATGTTAGGAATTTGTGTTGTAGGTGGCGCAATATTCTTTTCAATGTGGGACTTTTGGATTTCAACACCTGCACCTGTTGTAGGTATGATGAGTGAAACTACTGAACATGATGTTAAAGCTGCTTTTTCAGGAGTTCATATTCCAGTTAAACTCTCATTTATTGAATCATCAGACTTTAGGACTTTGGCATTTAACGCATTACCTGGTGAAGAAGGACATAATCCAACTATTAAAATGAATGTTGGTGATGAAATTAATTTCTCTGTAGTTAATGATGGAAAGTCATTTCATGCTTTTGGTGTAACTAAGGCAAGTGAAGGAAACTCTGGAATTATTCCTGGTTCTGACATTGCAGCAGCATCAAATCCTCTAAAACCAGGTGAGGGTGGAGAATCTAAATTTATTGCTGGTGAGGAAGGAACTTACTATTACATCTGTACCGTTCCAGGACATAGAGAACAAGGAATGGTAGGTGAAATCATTGTAGGTCCAGCAAAAAGCGGATCATCTTCAGCAGTTACAGCAGCTCCAACAGGCGTATCTCATGACTTTACTTTCAATTTTGTAGAATCATCAGACTTTAGGACTTTGGCATTTAACGCATTACCTGGTGAAGAAGGACATAATCCAGAAATCCGAGTAAAATCTGGTGATGAGGTAACTATTACTGCTAAAAATACTGGTAAATCATTTCATGCATTTGGTATTGTTGCTAATCCTGAAGACTTTAACAATGTAGTACCAGGCACTGCAATCGCAGCTGCATCTAATCCTCTCAAGCCAGGAGAGAGTGGCAGCGTTACATTTACAGCAGGTGCACCAGGAACTTACTATTACATCTGTACCGTTCCAGGACATGCATTACAAGGCATGCAAGGCAGTTTCATAATAGAATAGTTTTGGCAATTCAATATCTTGCATTAGCAGCTATGATTGTATTATATTCTCTAATGTTTGTTGGAGGCTATGTTTCAGCAGCTGGGCTTGGATTAACTTGTCCTGAATGGCCTTTGTGTCCAAATGGAGTAATGCCTTCTGAAGAATATTTTATTGAATGGACTCATAGATTGGTTGCTGCTACTACTGCAAGCTTAGTTGCTGCAACAATGATTGCAAGCTGGTTAAACAAAAATGCTGATAAAAAGATTAAATTCACAAGTACATTTGCATCTGCATTAGTAATTACACAAATTACCTTAGGTGCAATTGTAATTGATATGAAATTGCATGCTGTCTTAGTTGCAATACATCTTGGAGTTGGAATTCTATTATTCTCAATGGTATTGCTGACTACCTTGTTTGCATTCAGACTTTCCAAAATCCCAATAAAATCTACAGCTTAGATTTTTTAAACCTTTTTGGTATGTAGATGTAAATCATCATTCCTAAAAAAACTAGGATGCCTACAGTAATTACACTAAAGAAAATAATTCCCAATGGGCTCTGAGTTCCCATGTTAAATGTATAAGTGATAATGCCATCTTTTCCTCCCATGTTATACAAGTCAATTTTTACAACATGGTTTCCTTGTTGTTTCCAGACATAATCAAATCCCCAATGTCACCCTCAACTGATATTGGAGGTATTGTATCTATTTGTTGGTCATTAAAGAAAATTCGAATTCCCATTGTAACTCTATCAACTTCAACAAAGTTTTCATCAGTCACCCTTACCAAAAACTGGGATGGTTCATTTATCTGTGGAAATTCAGGCTCAGTAGATACCTTGACTATATACCCTGCCTCAGATTTCTCTGAAGAATTAAACCTGGAATCGGCATTAGCGTCAACAAATCCTGAGATCGATGATAGTAGTAAAATAACGAGAAAAAAACCTGATCGCTTCTTAGTCATCTGCATAATTGTGACATCATCATAAATATAATGTAGGCCCATTTTCTTTGGAAAATCTTCAAAACCTTTAAATCCTAACTGACAAGAACTTCTATCGTTGACACTCGTAACAAAATCAATCGACATCAAAACACCTGTAGAGAATGTTTTCACTTACTTTGCAAGACCAGAACATGTTTCTGATCAAATCAAAAATGACACAGTAGGTATGACAGTCGTTCCTATGGACATCAAAGAAGGAATGGGTGTGGGTACAACCTTTAGAATTATTGGTGACTTTAGTGGTAAACGTTTAGAGTGGGATTGTGAGACAACTGAATTTGTTAGAAATGAAAAAATCACTGCAAAACAGATTGAAGGTCCGTTTAAGAGATGGCAAATTACTAACGAATTCAAAGCATTAGGCAATAATCTGACTAGGGTAACCATGTGCGTAGATTATGAAATGCCATTTGGTCCTTTGGGAGCAATTTTGGATAAAGCAAAATTTGCAAAATCTGCTGAGAAAGGAATGGAAACTGCTCTTTACAACGTTAGAGGTTTACTTGAAGGGAATGGATCAATTCCAGTGTACATTACACTAGATGCATACCAAAAACTTCTTGCCGAAAAGAAAAAGATGAATGATGTCCCAGTTTCAACTGCACTTACAGCAATCATTGAAAAGTACAATGAAATTGAAGCTAAAGCACAAAACTAAATTTCTATTTATTTTAAAATCTTAAGATTAATAACAACTCTGGGCATAATTATTTTGGTGGGTCTATGGCGCAGCCAGGTAGCGCACCGGACTCTTAATCCGGTTGTCAAGGGTCCGAATCCCTTTAGACCCGCTTCCCCTTAACTTCTTTTCTGAGACTCAAATTGTAGCAAAGCGGTACTTCATTGCAAACATCTATCAGGAGTGTGCAGTATAATCGTGAAAGATTTCAAACTCAAGATAGATGATATTAAAACAACAGATGAGAATGCATTGGATCTCTTCTATTCTGGAATGAAATCTCAAGAAACAAGAAGAACAATGGGCGGGAATCTCCAGCGATTCTTGGTAGATGTTTGTCAGGATATTCTTGAAGGCGACATTAACCAAAGGGCAATGCAATTTGTCAACGTTGCAAGAAAAGATCAGCAAAGAGCAGTGCAAATCATTTTGGCATATGCAAGATTATTAAAATCGCGAACAACACTTGCAAGAAATGACAAGAACTATCTCAATCCGTCTTCGGTTCCAAATAAGATAAAACCAATCAAGAAACTTCTTGACATGAGCGGTGTGGGCCTTGGCTGGAAGAGAATCTATTCCACATATCCTGAAGAAGACAACACCCACAAAGGCAGAGGATACACAAGAGATGAAATCAAGATGCTGTTAGAGCATGCAGATGTAGAGTTTTTTTTCAAAATTGTAGTTTTCATTTTCTAACCTCTAAAATTCCAACAATTGATAAAATCACAATTCCCCCATATAGGGCCAATGACCAGACAAGCCAATATGGATCATTGATTGCCTCCTCTATTGGCATGTATCCAATCTGGATGCTTGTTCCTCTCCCTTCAGATGGAACAACATTGTAAAGATGCTCAAACGGAAAAGGTCGATTCTTCAATGCTATTCCTAATGATATTGACAAGTAAGAAAACAAGTTCAATAATCCAAATGCCAGAAATCCTATTCCTGAAATCAAAAACCTAGTTTTCATTCTTTATCGTCTGAAATAGGATATGTTGCAATTATTTTCACAAGTTTGGCATCACTTGCAAGTGGAATTTTTAGAGTTTGCTTATTCGCGTTGATTTTTTTATCATATGCGACTTCAATTCCGTTTACAAGTACGATATAGCTTTCATCCCAGTCTTGAAATGAGTCTACAATCAGATCAGATGGGACTGTTATTGTAATCTGACCATCACGAAACATGCTGACTGTGATATTCAGATACCCATTAGGATCTTTTTCAATTGATTCTAACATTGCGCCAGAAATAGAATATTTTACATCAAATGTTTTCTCGTCTAGTTGAAGTTCGTATGTTCCAGTTTTCCCAACATCTACAGATATGGGAACAAGTTTTGTCCACCCACGCTCATATAGTTTGACATGGGTGTCATGTGAAACACATGCAGGAGAGGAATCTGTTTTGAATATCAGAGAAAATTCTGCCCTACAAAACAACTCATCTTGGGACATTCCAATGTTTATTTGCTTTAGTGGTGGATACCAACCTGCAAATGCCTGGTTTACTTTCACTCCGTAACGGTTTGGAACTTCTCCCATGTAATAGTAATAATCATGAACATTTTTGTTAGTATTATTTACGGAAAGTAATAACCAGTCTGCAAGTGTCTTTGATTCTATGGCAGAAAGGAGTTCTTGTTTTTTTGACTCCATCCAGTCTTTTCCTTTATACTCATAGTATGGTGCCCATCTTTCTTTCCACCAATTAGGATTAATACATGCGGGCTCACTTCCAGCACATCCCCTTCCCCAACACGGAGCATCTGACCAGTCTTCATTAACCATACACAGTGCAAAACCTTGTGGAATAGTCAGAGGAGCGACAATCATTCCGGTAAATGCCAAACCTAGTAAAATCACAAAATATTTCATAGCTTGTTTGGATGCAAGATTCTGTGTTCATAAGTTCTTCTGATATTTTGTAGTGAAAACTCTTGGGTTTTAGAAACCCCAAAAGTAACTAGTCCTCGTAAAAAATCCAGGACAGTCCTTGTACTTCTTCCCAACTTGATTTGTTTTGATTATCTTGATTGCTCATGGTATAGCATTTACAAAATATAGATAAACGCAAAACGGATGATTTGTTCATCTCATTCATCAGGAGAATAGTATCCATTGATAAAATAATTTGAAAGGATGGGCTAAATTTGGCTCACCCTCTGGACGGTTATGGTCGGTTAAACGGTTAGAGTACTACCCGCATGAATCCTAACTTAGTTACTGCAGAATTTACATAAAAGGGAATAGTATGATTCATCAGAATGATCTAAATACTATTTCTGGTTTATCGTATACAATTGGAGCTCTCATCAAGCAACTAATCGTTGCTGGTCTTAAGATCCAATTAAAAATAAAACAGATTGAAATGACAACAAATTTTTGAAAAAACACATTGATCAAACTTACAGAATTAGTATTGTTTCACTTGCTACAGTGTGAGCTGCCATATCCTCATTGGTCCAAGTGACCACGCTCCCAACTATGCTGATATCTGCCGGAACATATCTTCCATTTGCTTCCTCACATCCTAGAAAGAACACGTTCTTAGAATATTGTTGAAATAGAATTTTTGGCAAAGGCTAAAGAGGCACTAACATTTCAAAAAACAGAATCATTGCAGAAATAACAAAAACAATCAAGGATTATTCAACTGTTGCATGAATTGCTGATGACTCATCATACTTTGCATCATCTGCGGATTCATCATCATTTGGTTCATCATCTGCTGTCTTAGCTCAGGATCACTCATCATGAAATTCATCATTGGCCACGAATTCTGAGGACTTTGCTTCATGGCAGTTGTCATCTGGTCAATCATGTTCTGCATGTGCTGTGGATTTGCAGTAGTCATTGTATCATGCCACAACTTTGTAATCTCAGGATCATTCATCATACTGTTCATGATTTGCTGTGTTTGCTGGGGATTTTGCATCATCATATTCACATCCCACATTCCCCATCCTCTGTCAGCTAGTCGTAACCAAGTGTCAGGATTGACGCAGACGGGAGTTCCACTCATCCCTCTCATCATTAGAACCTACCCTTCTTTACATACTACCTGAGCAGGATCATTAAACTGCTGCATTTGCTGTAGTGGAGACATGTGTGGGTTATTGGTCTGAGCAAAGACATTCTCTGGTATAGATGACATTAAAACTGCAATAGATATTAGTAAAACTCCTGCTAGACACATATTTTTCATATTAAATTTTGATAGCCCAATTTGATTTAAACTTGGATTATGGTTATCGGCCATGATTCTTAAATTATGTAATGTGTTTTATATTCTATTATATTATCAATTGATGATATGTTAAATCAAAAAACTGACAAGTTAGAGCTAAAAGCAAAACTATTTCGAGGGTTTGGGGATGTAACAAGATTGTCTATTCTTGAATCCTTGTTGGAAAAAGAAAAAACGGTCACAGAAATATCCCAATCATTAGGCCAGAGCCAGTCAAATGTATCAAATCATCTTTCATGTCTTTTTGAATGTGGCCTTGTAAAGAGTAGAAGGGAAGGCAAGAATAAATTTTACAGCTTAGGCGATAAAAGAGTGGCAAAACTTCTCAACCAGACAGACAGTATTTTGTCAGATATTGCAGATGGAATCTCTTCTTGTATAAACTACAAGGGGAAGGACTGTTGATCTGAATGCCAAAAGATCCCATTTGCGGAATGACAGTAGACGAAAAACCAAATTCCATAAACCAAAGTGTGGAGGGCACAAGATATTATTTTTGCAGTACAGGATGTTTGAATAAATTCACTGAACCGCAACGAGAGCAAAGCAGGCTGAAAAGAAAGCTGCTGGTTGGAACTATCCTAACTATTCCAATAATAGTCTTGACTTATGTCTCTATGCTGTCGATACAGCTAAATCACTATGTCTTGTTTGTATTGGCAACACCTGTCCAGTTCTGGATTGGATGGAGATTCTACATGGGAGTCATTGATGCTGCAAAAAGCAAAACTACTAACATGGATGTATTGATTGCAGTTGGTACTAGCACGGCATGGACATACAGCAGCATTGTGACTTTTGTTCCATATTTTTTCCCGTTTGAGCATGTCTACTTTGAGACCTCTGCAATAATCATAATGCTGATATTGACAGGGAGCCTGTTGGAACACAAAACCAAGACAAGGGCTTTGGGTGCTGTAAGAAAACTTCTTGACTTGCAACCTCAAATTGCGCACATCATACAAACAGATGGAACCGAGTACAAAATTTCAATTGAAAAGATAAGGCTTGGTGATGTAATGGTGATCAGACCTGGCGAAAAAATTCCTGCTGATGGTAAGATACTGGAAGGTCACTCACTTGTGGACCAGTCTACAATTACCGGTGAGAGCATTCCTGCTTCAAAGGATGTTGGAGATATGGTAATTGGCTCCACCATAAACAAAAACGGAATTCTCAAGGTAAGGGCAACTAATGTCGGGAAAGACACCGTACTCTCACAGATCATACACCTTGTGGAAGAGGCCAAGGCAGGAAAAGTCCCGCTTCAGAGGCTTGTTGACAAGGTCTCATCATACTTTGTCCCAGTTATTGTGATAACTGCAATAGTCTCTGCGTTGTCATGGTATTTTGTAGGAGGTATTGGTTTGACATTTTCAATTCTTGCCTTTGTATCTGTGATAATAATTGCATGCCCATGTGCTATAGGGATTGCAGCTCCTATGGCTCTAATGATTGGTGCCAGTAAATCAGCAGAAAACGGCATCTTGGTTAAGGGAGGACAGATCTTGGAGGTTACAAGACGCATCACAACTATTGTATTTGATAAAACAGGAACGCTAACTATTGGAAAACCCTCGGTAACTGATGTGGTGTCATTTGCTCAATCAAGTCCGGATGAGGTTTTACGATTGGCTGCAATATCTGAGAAGGGCTCTGAGCATCCACTTGCTGAAGCCATAGTAAACCATGCCAAAGAAAAAGAAGTGGCAATAGATGATACTGATAACTTTGAGTCATTTTCTGGTTATGGTGTAATGACAAGATACAAAGATTATACAATGATGTTAGGAAACCGTAAGCTGTTGATTGACAACAATATTCAGATTGCCAATCCCATATTAGAAAAAATGTCAGAGTTGGAATCCCATGGAAAGACAGCAGTGTTGTTGGCAGTAGATGGTAAAGTAACGGGATTGATAGCTATGATGGATACAATCAAGGAAAGTGCTAGAGAGGCCATCTCCAAACTACACAAATCTGGAATAAATACAGTCATGCTTACCGGTGATAACCAGAAGACAGCAGAAAGGGTTGCAAACATGCTTGGAATCAGACAAGTCTATGCTGAGGTTTTGCCTGATCAAAAGGAGCAGACAATACGGAGGTTAAAGGAAAGTGGAATAGTTGCAATGGTTGGGGATGGCATTAATGATGCACCAGCACTTGCAGCTGCAGATGTGGGTTTTGCAATTGGGAGTGGTACTGATATTGCAAAGGAGACTGGAGACATAATCATTATTGGAGATGACTTGAGGCAAATCTTTACGGCATTGGATCTTGCCAAAAAGACTGCGGCAAAAATCAAGCAGAATTTGGCATGGGCATTTGGTTACAATGCAGCCCTTGTTCCAATAGCTGCAGGCGTACTTGTTCCATTTTTTGGTCCAGAGATGTACAATTTTCTACCATTTCTGGCAGCCGGCGCCATGGCATTTAGTGATGTTACAGTAGTTGGAAACTCACTGCTTTTGGGAAGATACAAACCCTAAGAAGCAATTGATTCAATGTGATAAGTCATGTCGGTATTACCTTCTAGGAGTATATGGATTAATTCAATCATTATTTTTTCCAGTTAGTATTACCAAAGTTTAGATACATTTGTCGTAAAAATACTAAAAAAATCTCAGTAATCATTAGATACGATCAACCCTTTTGGTAATTTTTCGGTAGTTTCGGAAAAGTTTCGACAAATTCCCGAATTGATACCGAAAAGATAATCTCCGAAACCGAAAAGATACCGAATTGATAATTTTTGTATCCGAATTGATAAAAAATATCAGAAAAGTACCCGAATTGCCTTTCCAGCACTACTATCTATTTTCGATGTTGTTATTTCTTCCATTCTTGTAATTATATTTAGTATTAAAATTGGAGTTAATCTTTTCAATCAATAATTTTGCAACATCTTCTCCCAATCGGGTATGATAGTTTTCTGTAATTATAAAATCCGACTTTTGTATCTTCTTTTCTTCCAGTAATTAAATTACAGATACACCGATGAGCCATCCAAACAATTCTTGAATGTCATAGACTAATGATATGTTCTGTTTTGATTAATTTCATGTAGGAATACAATGAAATAGTCCATTTCATTTATTCCCTTTCTAAAAGACCTCACAGAATTAACATTTTTCATAAATTTGTACGTAAAACCAGACTTTGTCACTCAATTAACGTCACAATAGATTTTATCATTTTTGTAGGTGATTTTTGAATTGTAGCAT
>Ga0102952_1000376_pt1 | contig 17288 bp, 27 predicted proteins | sample SalPon2A_C_D1_MG_FD_78506 | JGI IMG/M metagenome (GOLD analysis project Ga0102952, IMG submission 78506) | Soil microbial communities from South San Francisco under conditions of wetland restoration - Salt Pond MetaG R2A_C_D1_MG | ecosystem: Environmental > Terrestrial > Soil > Wetlands | place... | reverse complement strand
GTCTGTACCTGGTCCTGAACCATCGACAGCACGTCGTGCAGCTGGTTGGTATTCATCAATTCCAGCGCCAGGCGGTGAAAACGCTGATTCAGCTCCTCGTTCTCGCGCGCGATTCCGACCAGCTCGTCGATCTTGGTCTTCAGGACCTTGTTATTCTCGCGCAGCAGCTTCAGCTGCCGCTCGACCAGCGAGGTCGCCCCGCCGGTGCGGTGCGGAATCGCCAGCGACGAAAAGATTTCCGGGTACCCCAGCAGGACTTCGGGATTTTCCTGCAGGAAACGGATGACCTTCGCCTCGTCTATGGGATCGGATTGCTGTTGTTCGGCCGATACTTCATTCATATTCGATCTCGCCCTGATAAACCATTGCCGTCTCGCCCGTCATCATAACGGGCTTTGTCTCGCCTTGCCATTCCAGATTGAGTTCTCCGCCCGCAAGCCGTGCGGTGGCGCTGTTGTCGAGCAGGTCGAGCTGCACGCCGCAGACCATCGCCGCGCAGGCGCCGCTACCGCAGGCCCGGGTTTCGCCGACACCGCGCTCGTAGACGCGTAGTCTGAAATGCCCCCGGTCGAGCACCTGCATGAAACCGATATTGGCGCGTTCCGGGAACATCATGTGGCGCTCGAAATAAGCCCCCTGGGTTTCGACCTCGGCCCGCTCGACCTCGGCTACCTGGATCACCATGTGCGGGTTGCCGACCGAAACCGCGCTGAAACTGATCTCGCCCCCGTCGAAGTCGGTTGTGTACAGGGATTCGCGGGCATCGGCGCGCAGCGGTATTTCGGCCGGCTCGAAGCGCGGCACGCCCATATCGACCCGATAGCGCGTGGCGTCGACGGCTTCGATCCGCAGCAGGCCCGTATTGGTCTCGACCGGGATCGAATCGAGGTCGGTCATTCCCTGTTCGCGCACGAAGCGCGCGAAGCAGCGCGCGCCATTGCCGCACTGCGCCACCTCGCCGCCGTCGGCATTGAAAATGCGATACCTGAACGCGGCGGCGTCGGTTTGCGGCGCTTCGACCACCAGCAACTGGTCGAAGCCGATGCCGTTGAATCGATCCGACCAGCGGCGCACCAGCTCCGGGTACGGCTCGAATTGCTGGCTGATCGCGTCGACCACCGCGAAATCGTTGCCCAGCCCGTGCATCTTGGCGAATTTCAGCTTCACGGCAGCATCGTCTCGCCGCGCAGCAGGTCGTCGTAATCCTCGCGCGCACGCACGCAGTAATGCTTGTCGCCGTCGACCATGACCTCGGCGGCGCGCCGGCGGCTGTTGTAATTCGACGCCATACCGAAACCGTAGGCGCCCGACGAGCGAATCGCGAGCAGGTCGCCCTGCTGCAGTCGCAACGCGCGTTCCTTGCCGAGGAAATCGCTCGACTCGCAGATTGCGCCGACCACGTCGTAGGTTTTTTCCGGCGCGTCGCTCGCCTCGACGACGGGGATGATTTCCTGCCAGGCGCCGTACAGCGACGGCCGGATCAGGTCGTTCATGGCCGCGTCGACGACCGCGAAATTCTTGTCGGCGCCGTGCTTCAGGTAATCCACGCGGGTCACCAGGATGCCGGCGTTGCCGGCGATCGCGCGGCCGGGCTCGATCACCACGGTGCCGTCGAAGCCGGCCAGGCGGTCGCGCAGCGCGCCCGCCCAGTCGGCGGGCAGGGGCGGCGCCTCGTTGCGATAACGGATGCCGAGACCGCCGCCGAGATCGAGATGCCGTATCGAGATGCCGGCCTCCCGCAGGCGCTCGATCAGGCCCAGCAGGCGGTCGAGCGCATCGATGTACGGCGACATCTCGGTCAGTTGCGAACCGATATGGCAATCCATGCCGATGATCTCGATGTGTTCGAGTTGCGCGGCCTTGCGGTAAACCGCCTCGGCCTCGCCGAAGGCGATGCCGAACTTGTTTTCCTTGAGCCCGGTGGAGATATAGGGGTGGGTTTTGGCGTCGACGTCCGGGTTGACGCGAAACGACACCCGCGCCGTCTGCCCCATGCGGGCGGCGATTTCCTGCAGGAGATCGAGTTCGGGCCCGGATTCGACGTTGAAGCACAGGATATCGGCGTCGAGCGCGGCCTCGATTTCCTCGACCTGCTTGCCGACACCGGAAAACACGATGCGCTCGGGATCGCCGCCGGCGGCCAGCACGCGCCGCAATTCGCCGCCCGATACGATATCGAAGCCGGATCCGAGGCGCGCCAGCAGGTTCAGCACCGCGAGATTGGAATTGGCCTTGACCGCGTAGCAGACCAGGTGATCGTGGTCGGCCAGCGCGCGGTCGAATGCGTGCCAGTGGCGTTCCAGCGTGGCGCGCGAATAAACGTACAGCGGCGTGCCGTACTCTTGCGCCAGGTCGGCAATCGGGACCGACTCGCAAAACAGCGCGCCCTGCTGGTACTCGAAGTAATCCACGCTAGTAGTCCCGGGTCTTTTGCCGCTTGGCGTCCTGGTCCTGTTGATCGGCCGGCACCAGCGGCCCCTTGTTGCCGCAGCCGGCAATCGACAGCAACAGGCAGCAGCAAAGCAGGCCGGCGATCAGGCGTAGCCGTTTCATGACGAGGAAATTACCCGCCGGGCGGTAAGCGCCCAGATCCCGGCGCCGCAAAGCAGGCCGCCGCCGGTATAGCCGTAAATTTTTTGCGCGTTCGGGGTATGCAAAAAGCGGCGAATCGAGGACGCGAACAGGGCGTAGGCGGTAGCGCCGATCGCCGCCAGCGAGACGAAGGTCGCGCCGAGGATCCATAGCTGCGGCGTGACCGGGTGCCCGGCGGCGATGAACTGCGGCAGCAGGGCGATGAAGAACACGATGCTCTTGGGGTTCAGCGCGGTGACGATAAAAGCGGTGCCGAACAGCTTGCGCGGTGTCGATACCGGCGCGGCGCCCGGCGCGGGCGCAAGCGCACTGCGGGTATTGCGAAAAGATTTCACACCGAGGTAAATCAGATACAGGCCGCCGAGCCACTTGATGATCGTAAACCAGAACGCGGACGCGGCCAGCAACGTGCCCAGCCCGATCAACGATAGCGTGATCGCGACCGTATCGCCGAGCGTGACGCCCACCACCAGCGGCAGCGCGGCCGGCCGGCCATGGCTGATCGAATAGCTCAGGACCAGCAGCACGGTCGGCCCCGGAATCGCGAGGACGACCACGCTGGTGGCGGCATAGGCGAGCCAGAGTTCGAGCGGCATCCGGGACTACCTGAGATTCATCAAAGATCTCGTGAGCTTGTCATATTCGCCCAGTCGAGACAATGGCTTACGGCACAATTCGTCGCGCGCCGCGTGGATGAAATCGAGCAGGCCGCGATCGAGATCCGGCGGTAATTCGTCCTCGTCCAGGACCCGGCAGCGGCCGTCCGGCGAAATCAGGATATCGACGGCCAGGTCGCGCCATTCGATGGTTTGCTTGCCGATACGCGTGTGGTCGCTGATATTGAAGTAGAGCGCGACGGTACCACCGCGCGCGTCGATCCAGTGATAGGCGTTGTAAGGCCGGTCTTCCCAGAAATAACCGAGACTCAGGGTATTCTTGCGCAGCAGTATGTCCTCGAGCCACCGGTCGCGGGGCATGCGGTAAACAATCACTGTCTCGTTTTCGGTCTGTCGCAGCAACTCGCATTCGAAGCGTTTTTGCTCGCCCGCGAGCGTGGTCTTGACTTCGGTAATCCGCGAGGACGGCATGCTACTACTCGAAACGAATCGGTTTGGCGCCTTCCCACAGAGTCGCGACACCGATCTCACGCAGGCTGTCGAGATTGTTGACGATGGTCGCGATATGGTTGCCGGCGAGCGTGCCGGCCTTCGACGCGAAGTGCACACTGCCGTAAGCGATCAGGATTTCGGTTTCGCTCGCGGCCTTCGGGTAGAGCAGGATCTGTCCGGGTGCCGGATAAGCCGTGGCATCTTCGTAACCGAGCTCGAAGTCCATGTCACCGAGCGGTATCCATAAACCCTCACCGCTCCAGCGGACGTGCACGACCCGGCTTTCGAACGGCATCACGGCCTGAAACGCGGCACAGCTGGCTGGCGATTTCGAGATTTCGAAAAGCGCGTCGAAAGACTGCCCGGCGATGGTAATTTTCATCGCGGCTTATTCTACTAGCACACGGGTGCTGCCGGAAACGCGTATCGAACTGCCGGGCCGCGGCGGAATTTCGGCATACAGCCGGGACGGGGCACCCATGTCCTCGCCCTGCAGGATTTCGATCGCGCCGCCGTGCGGCCATTCCAGGTCGCGCAGATAGCCGGCGAAAGCCGCGCTTGCGGCGCCGGTAGCCGGGTCCTCGTAGACGCCGCCGGACGCGAAAGGATTACGCGTGTGGAAGCGGCGCGGCGTTTCGGACCAGGCCAGCAGGATGGTGATCAGACCCTCGCGGTTCATCAACTCGCGACCGGCGTCGAGATCGTAACGCATCGCCGCAAGCGCGGCTCGCGAACGCAGGCAAAGCGCCAGGTGATCGGCGCCGCCGTGGATGCGCGCGGGCGGGATTTCCGCGGCGAGATCCGCTTTGCGGTAAGCGAATAATTCCAGTAGCTCGCCGAGCAGGTCGGGCGGCATTGGCTCGCTGCGGGTCGGCGGCGATTGCAATGCGGCGAGGCTTTGCCCGCCCTCGCGCCAGCCCTCGACCGTGATCTCGGCCTGGTTCAGTTTCAGTCTGAAAACGCCCTCACCGAAGCGGTCGGCGAGTGCCGCGCCGAGCGCGATGGTGGCATGACCGCAAAACGGCACCTCGGATTCGGGTGAAAAATAGCGCACCCGCCAGGCGTCGCCGTCGGGCATCGCGAATGCGGTTTCGGAATACCCGAGCCCGGCCGCGATACGCCTCATTTCGGCGCTGTCGGGGTGGGACTCGGTGATCAGGACTCCTGCCGGGTTGCCACCACGATCGCCATCGGAAAACGCGGCGATGCGCAGCAGGCCGGGAGTCACGAAAGCAGGACCAGCAGCAGCGTAAAGGCCGCCGGCGCGGACTGGACGTAGGCGACTATGTTTTGCTTCAGGCTATAAGCGCCGTAGGCGCCGGCAATGATGATGCAGCACAGAAAAAAAGTGCGGATATCGTTGGCAAACACCGACGGACCCAGGCTCCAGAACAGGCCGGCCGCGAGGAAACCGTTGTAGAGTCCCTGGTTGGCGGCGAGTACTTTGGTGGCCGTTGCCTGCGCTTCGCTATGTTCGAATATCTGCCGGCCGACGGGCTTGTCCCAGAGGAACATTTCGAGTACCAGGAAACCGACATGCTCGAGCGCGACGAGTAGTACGAAAAGATCCGCGAGCAGACCGATCATTTTTGCCTCCGAGGTTTGCCGACTACCGACCTGCCCGGGCAGTTGCCCGTTACGGAATCGATGTCGAGTGGCGTCGATCGAGTATACTGTTTCAACATACTGCTAGTTTTAGCTTATCGCCGCCAAATTTCAATGCCGTCGCCGATCCCGGTCATCGATCTCGCCCCCTGGTTTACCGGGAATTCCCGCCACCGGCTTGCGCTGTGCAAGCGAATCGGGCAGGTCGGTCACGAGGTCGGCTTCTTTTACATCGTCAATCACGGTGTCCCGGAAACCGCGACCTGCGCCTATCTTGCCGCGTTGAAGGCTTTCTTCGCATTGCCGCCGGAAACGAAGCAGGCGATCGACAAACACAATTCACCGCAGTTTCGCGGCTGGGAGGGTACCGGCTCCGAGCTGACCAATAACCGGATCGACTACCGCGAACAGCTCGACATCGGCGTCGACCGCGAAGCCGTCGCGAATCCCGACCCCTACTATATGGCCCTGATCGGCCCCAATCAGTGGCCCTCGGCGGCAAGCCTGCCGGGCTTTCGGCAAGCCGTCGACGATTATTTCGCGCGCCTGTCGGCGCTCTCCCGGGAAATACTGCGCATCCTGTCGCTGGGGCTCGGCCTCGAAGAACGGCACATCGAACGCGTGTTCGGCGCCGATCCGGCCCCCTATCTGAAACTGATTCGTTACCCGCGCACCGGCGAGGGCGAACAAGGCGTCGGCGTACACAAGGATTCGGGGTTCCTGACGCTGTTGCTGCAGGACGAAACGCCGGGCCTCGAGGCGCAGGCCAACGACGACAGCTGGCACCGAGTCGATCCGCTGGCCGGCAGCCTGGTAGTCAATACCGGCGAACTGTTGCAGCTGGTGACTCACAATTACCTGATCGCGACTCCGCACCGGGTCATCAATCGCGGCGGCGAAGAGCGCTATTCATCGGCGTTCTTCTATAGCCCCGATCTGCGCACCCGGCTCGATCCCTTGCCGATCGACGCCGAGTTGATCGCCCGGGCGAAGCGCAGCCCTCGCCACAGCGGCGAGGGCCTGATGGCTTCGCGCGCGGAACTGCAGGCAGGACTCGGCGGCATGGAAAGTCGAGCGCGGCCGGTGGTGTTCGGCGAGCGATACTGGCAACGTTGGGTGCGTTCCTATCCGGAAATCGCGCGCAAATTCTATCCCGCGCTGGTGGATTGATGCCCCGTGACGTTGCCGGCGAGGCCCGGTTTACAGCAGCTTTCCGTAAGGCAATAACAGCAGGTTGAGCAGCGCCAGGCCGATCAGGGTCCAGAAGGTCAACTGCAAGGCGTGCACCCGCAGGCGGAGGTTCTGTGCGATCATCGCCGCGGGCGCACCCAGAACCAGCTCGCCACGACCAGTGCGCCGAAAGCCGAGTAAAGCAGCACGAATACCCAGTCGGGCGCGCGAAAGTAGAGCAGGCGCTCGATCCAGTGAGCGACGAAAGCGCCGGGGTAGGTCGCATCGCCGGCCCGCGCCCGCAGGTTCATCTCCCAGCGGGTCAGCGGGCAGACGACGCCGAGCCAGGATTGCAGCACGACCACGGCGATCGCGCACAGGTGGGTCACCCGGAAGCCGAAATGGCGTATCCACCGCCAGCCCAGTGGCTTGCCGGCCAGCACCAGGGCAAGCCCGGCCACCACGAAAACCACGAACAGCGCGTGCAGCGACAGCACGGCATCGGCTGCGAGTCGGAAAAAAACGGCCTGTTCCACGAGCGATGACGCGCTAGAGCGCGTCGAAGGCGGGGTGGTAATGCATTTTCCCGGCGAGCCCCTCGAGTGCACCCGGCTCAAGCTCGAGCACCATGAAGGCTTCGTCGGGGACTTCGAAACGGGATTCGATACCGTAGCGCGAGGCGGCGACGAAGCCGAAACGGGGATAGTAATCCGGGTGTCCGAGCACGAATACCGCCTTGCAGCCGAGCCCGCGGCAGGCGTCCAGCCCGGCGCGCAGCATTGCGCCACCGATATCCCGGCGCTGCCGGTCCGGCAGCACCGCCATCGGCGCCAGTCCCATCGCAGGGAAACCGGAATCCGCGGCGAGGCATACCGGGGAGAACAGGATGTGCCCGACCAGGCCGCTGTCGTCCTCGGCGACCAGCGATATCACGGGCTCGGCCTCGGCGCGCAGGCGCTCGACCAGCCCGGCCTCGGCGGGTGTTGGAAAAGCCGTCTTGTTGACCTGCCAGACGGCACTATCGTCGTCTGCGGTATGCGCACGAATGCCTATCACGTGCTAGCCCTTACGAGCGTAACCCTGTTTTCGCATGCAGGATTCTATCTCGGCCTGCACCTGCCGTTCGATGGCGGCGAAATCTTCCTTGAGCTGCATCGTGGCCTGGTTGGAATTCGTCTGCCGTAACCCCTTGTCGCGCTCCTCGCGCGCGCGTTCGAGCGCCGCGAGCTTGCGCTCGACGCGGCAGACCTGGCGCGCCCGCTCGAGGCGGGTCGCGTCGACGCTCCTGTCATCCAGCCTGACCCAGCCCGACTGGCAGCCGGTGACAAAAGCGGTCAACAGGAATACTTGCAGAAATGTTCTCATCGAAGACATTGTAATCGGGCGGATGAAATATGCGATCGCTGCCGAGGGCCGTTCAGGCCTCGACGATGACTTCGAAGCCGCCGAATATCAGTCGACTGCCGTCGAACGGCAGCGGGCAGTTTTTCGGGCTCATGCGTTCGTCACCGCGCATTTTTTCCATTGCCCGGTCGCGTACCACGCGCGACGGCCAGACCGCCCAGCCGATGCAGACGGTTTCATCCGGGCCGCAATCGACGGCCTTCGGGAACGAGGTCCGCTCGCCGGGCGGCACGTCGTCGCCCCAGCACTCGGTGTAGCTCAAAGCGCCGTATTCGCGAAACAACGGTGCGACGGCAGCGGCATGTTCGAGGTATTTTTGCCGGTTCGCCGTCGGAACCGGCGCCACGAAACTGTCTATGTAGGTCATTGTAATTTCCTCTAACTATCAGGGAATTTCGGCACCCGTACCGCGCTTGCCGCGGCAGGCGGCGAATTTATTTCCGTTCGAGCGTCGCCGACATCAGCAGGTACCTGTCGCGAGCCTCGAAACCTGCCGCGCGATACAGGCGGCGGGCGTGTTCGTTGTCGCGCGCGACCTCGAGGTGGAGTGCGTTGATATCGAGCTCGCGCGCCTTGGACTTGATTTCCTTTAGCACCTGGCCGCCGATGCCCCGGCCGCGGAATTGCGGCAGCAGGTAAAACTCGTCGACGAAGGCATCGAAACCGTTGAACTCGATACTGAACCCGCGGCACAGGGCAAGGTACCCGCAGAGCGTATCTTCGCAGTGAATCAGCCAGATTCCGCCGAGGCTAGTATCGCCGAGCAACCGGCCGACCGCGGATTTTCGCTCGGACTCGGTGCTGTCGATCTCCTCGAATTCGTGATAGGCGCGCACCAGCGGCAATACCAGCCCAAGGTCGCGAGGTTTCGCGAGGATCAGCAGGCCAGTCATTGCAGTGTCACGAAGTGACCCAGGTGTGCGCGCACCTGGTCGACGATTTGCTCGAGCCTCCGGTCGTACAGTCCCGAATAGCCGTGCGTCAGTGGAATCACGGTCGCGTCGTCGAGTTCCACCACCAGGCGGTAGATGTGTTGCGCGCCGGAGGAATCGCTGGCTTCCAGGGATTCGCGACCGACCCGCGCGATGCGCTCGAGCGGGACTTCGCCCGAACTGCGGCGCAGCAGGTTTCGCCACTGCCAGCGAAAGCGGCAATCCTCGAGGGAAAAGCTGAAGCTGCCGAATTCGACCAGGTAATAGGCGCCGACGAGCGGTAGCAGCAGGCCGATGGCGAGGCCGATTTTTTCACTGCTTTCGAGACTGCCGTCGAGCAGGCCGCCGCCGAGCTCGTAGACCAGTATGGGCGGGACGGTCAGCAACAACAGCCCCAACAGATAACTGCGGTAGCGGACCTCGAGAGTATTCCCGTTTCGCTCGGTTGCCAGCATTACTCGGTTCCGGATTGATTGCACCTAGCATAAATCGCCCGCGCGGCGATCGCCAGCCTCGCTTTGCGCGGCGGACCTGGATGGGGTCAAAATCCGCTTTCGTTCGCCTGTGCGGAATGAAAGCTGGTCGTCCTCGCGCTCGGCCGCGATTGCATGCGCGCCATCCAGCCGGTCAGCCGCGGGAAAGAGGCCAGCATGGCCGCGCCCTCGGCGGTCTCGATGAAATAGCGCAACATCGGATAGGCATGGAGATCGGCGAGCGTAATCGCATCGCCGATCAGGAATTCGGCCGAACCGAGCCATTCGTCGAGTTGCCACAAAAGGATATCGATCTCCGGCAGCGCGGATGAGATCAATGCTTCGTCGGCCTGCCCGCCGCCTGCCGGGATCACCTCGCGCTGTACGTAAACATCCCAGACCATCTGCCGGTAACCGTAATGATCGAGCGCGCTGATGATCTGCGTCATGCGTGCGCGCGGTGCGGGGTTTGCGGGTTGCAGCTCGGGGCCGACGAAGCCTTCATCGATGTAGCGGCAGATCGCGCTGGTCTCGTAGAAGCAAAAATCGCCGTACAGCAGGCACGGGATGCGACCGAAAGGGTGCAACGCGAGGTAATCCTCCGGCGGCCCCTCGTCGGCGAAGATATCCACTTCCTCGAGCTCGTAGTCGACCTTTTTTTCCGCCAGCGCAAGCCGCGCGATGCGCGTGTATACGCTGATTCGTAGCCCCAGTAACCTGACAGGATGCATGGCGTGTTCCCCTGGCCTCGGAAGATTGACCGGCGGCTCCTTCGGTCGTCGATCTCGCCGCGATGACGGCGGCCGCGCGGACGATTATCGCCGATTCCGCCGACCCTTCACAGACCCCGGCCGGTAGATTCTTTCAGCTGCCCCGGCGTTGCTGTTGCCAGAGACCCTCGAGTTCGGCCTCGTCGTCGGGTTCCTGATCGAAACAGCGGAAACGATCGCGCTCGACGCCGACCCAGGGTTGCGCGCTTTTCAGCCAGATTTGCGCCACCGGTTGCAGCCAGCCGGTGTCGTCCAGCGAGCCGGCCTTGATGCTGATCGGTTCGTCCTCGGACGCCGACGCATGATAAAGACGCGTACCGCAGTCGACGCAAAAGGCGCAGCGTTTCAGAGCCCCGTCGTCACCGTGGGTATCCCAGGTCCGCAGACGATCGAGGCCGGCGGTGAATTCGACCTGCGCCCGGTCGACGATCAGCGACATGCCGAATGCGCTCGAAGACTGTTTCTGGCAATCGCGGCAATGGCAGGCATAGAGCATCCGTCCGGCGCCGGTCAGCCGATAGCGAACCGCGCCGCACTGGCAGCCGCCGGTAAGTTCATGTTCGGTATTCATTGCCAGTCCCCCGGTTGGTCGGTTACCGGTTCGTCGAGCAGCATGTTCTGCCCTAGAGCGTAATCACCTGGTCGGGCATGTTGCCGGCCAGGCCCTCGTAAAGGTTGGGAAAACAGCCGATGGTTGCGCCCTCGACCAGTTTACCGTCGATCTCGCGCTCCCAACAGCACTGGTCGCAGCCCATCAACATGATGTTCTGTTCCTTCGCCACTTTCGCCAGCCGTTCGCCGACAGGGTCGCCCTTGACCAGCACATAGTTGTTGTCTTCGAAGAAAAACATGCCGACCACCTCGGGCCCGTGCGAATGTTCCTCGAGTTGCGGCAGGATCATCTTGCCGAGCTTGTAGGAGACCGTGTGGCCCTGGCTGGAAAAAATATAGGCGACTTTCATATAAACTGTCCTCAGTTGGTCTGGTTGGTGGTTGATTCGGATTGTTCTGTTCGGTTCCGGGCCTGCCCTCGGTTCAGCCGAAGTCGTGCGGCGGGTCCTCGATCAACCGCTTGCTCAATACGACCACGGGGTCCTCGCCGTAACCGATAGCCTGGTAGAATTCGATCACCGCCTGGTTGGTGTCGCGAACCATCAGGTCGATTTTCGGACAGCCCAGTTTAACCAGTTCGGCTTCGGAAATTTCCACCAGTTTCGCGGCAATACCGCGGCGTCTCAGCTCGGGGGCGACGGCCAGGTAATAAATCCAGCCGCGATGGCCGTCGTAACCGGCCATGCAGGTCGCCGCCGGCCGGCCGTCTATTTCGCAGACGAAAAATAATCCCGGCGAGTCTGCGCACTTGCGCCGGATATCTTCCCGCGGATGGTTCCAGGGCCTGATCAAATCGCACCGGCGCCAGACCTCGATGACGCCGGCCTCGTCGTCGGGACGATAAATCCGGTAGACCGGTTTCGCTGCCACCGCTTCAGGGCCCGAAATAGGTTTTCAGCACCTCGTAGGTGCGTGCATCGACGGTAAACACCAGTTTGCCTTCGGTCGGACTCATGTCCGGGGCTTGCAGCCGCACCGCGATGGTCTTCGCGTCGACGCGGATGCAGACGAATTCCCCGCTGTCCTCGTCGATGCGATCGAGTGCCTGCTGGGTGACCGGGTTACTGGCCTGGCTGTCGAGCGCCGAAATGACCGCGTCGAGCGCCATCGTGCAGCGGAAGGAGACTACTTCCTCGTCGGGTTGTTGGGCGTTCGCGCCGCCACAGGCGAATCCCAGTAACAGGGCCGTGGCCAGTCTGCGTATGATGGTCGTTAACATTGTTTTTACGCCACGACAAATTGCGACGCGGCTATTATGACACTTTCGTGACCGCCTGCGGGGTTCGTCAGACTCCGGCCGCGGATCATTCCCATTCCATTTCCGTGAATACCCGGTGCGCGTTGCGGCCGGCGAGCAGTTCGTGGTTTATGAGGTAAGTCCAGGCCGACTGGTCGATACTGCCGATGTCGCTCAGATCGCCGCCGTCGTCGATGAACGCTCCCACCGCGTCGCGCAGGAAAGCCAGGTATTCCCGGGTGTCCTTGTGCGCGTGTTCCAGCGTCGTCACCTTGCCGTGACCGGGCACCAGGTAAGCCGGCCGGTATGCCGCCATCGCGTCGAAAGCCTGCAGCCAGCCGCGGCTGTTCGATTGCGCGCCGATCGCGGCCATGCGCTCGACGTAAACGATGTCGCCGCTGAACATGACCTGCTGGCGCGGCAGCCAGACGAAGCTGTCGCCCGGGGTATGCGCCGGCCCGGGGTGGCGAATTTCGAGTCGGGTATCGCCGAAGGTCAAATCGAGCCGATCGTCGAAGGTTTCGTCCGCGTAAGCCGCCTCGGTACCTGCCAGGCGTTCGCTGCCGAGCAGATTGTCGAGCTGGATAAACTGGTCGCGCAGGCGTTTGCGCTGATCCGCGACCGCGTTGCGGCTGGCGACGATGCGCGCGCCCTGGCGCCGGAAATAATCGTTCCCTAGCCAGCGGTGATCCTGCCCGCCGGTGTTGATCACCACGATTACCGGGTCCGCGGTTACCCTGTCGATCAGCGCGTCGATGCGGCGCGCGCCCTGCTCGGTGGCGCCGGAATCGATCAGCACCACGCCCTTTTCGGTGACCACGAAACCGAAGGTGGCGTTGTTGCCCAGGTTTGCGGCGCTGCGGTTGCCGAGGTCGCCGACGATCGCGTAGACGTTATCGATTACCGGCTGCAATTGCAGTTCGCCGTCGCCCCGCGCGGGGCTCCAGGCCAGACCCAGGCTGGCCAGCAGTAAAAAAAGTTTTTTCATATGCATGGATTCTCGTTGTCTGTGGCGATACCCCGATCGCCGGAAATTGTTGCGCACGGATCGCCGGCCAGGCCTGGCTGACGGGACCATCAGCATGCCGCCCCGGGGGCCGACGGTTTCATAGTCGATATCGATGCCGATCACCGCATTAGCGCCAAGGTCCGCGGCCTGCTGCGACATTTCCTCGAAGGCGATCTTGCGCGCCCTGCCGAGTTCCTGTTCGTAGGCGGCCGACCTGCCGCCGACGATATCGCGAATACCGGCGAAAAAATCCTTGAAGATATTCGCGCCGAGAATGGCTTCGCCGGTTACCACGCCGTGATACTGCGATACTTCGCGTCCCTCGATACTGTTTGTGGTCGAATGAATCATGGGCTTTCTCCCTGCGGCTGTCGATTCGCCGGGTGACGGCCCGGCCGGCTTTGCCGCCCGGTTACTGGGTTTCGATCCCGGGCATGGCGGAAAGATCCTGTACCCAGGATTGCGCGGAACGGCACCAGTACTGGCTGCTCGGTACCAGCTGGTCGCGCTGCCGGATCGCGCCGACGCGCAGCCCGAAAAATTCCGACTGCCGGTCGTCGGGCGCCGAGTAGATCGGCGTGCCGCACTCGGGGCAAAATGCCTGCGCCCGCCGCGACCCGTTTTCGGCGGTCTTGACGTATACCTTGAGCTCGCCGGTCAGGGGCTCGAAGCTGCCCGGAAGTGCCGGCACGACCGTGCGGTAGGCCGATCCGGACAGCGTCTGGCAATCGCTGCAATGACAGATGATGACATTGTCGGGGTCTACCTCGGCACGGAAACTGAACTGGCCGCAGTGGCAGCCGCCCTCGATTTTCATACTCGTTCTCCTGTTGCGGATAGGCAGTCGGGACGGCGCGGCGGTTATTTCAGGCCGGAGGCGACCACCGCGGGCATCGGTACGCGATAACCTCCCCCGGCGGCGCGAAACCTTTCCATCCCCGCCGTGATGGCATCGACGATCGCCTGCCTGACCGGATCGGTCTGCGCCTCCACCAGGCCACGAGCCCGCACCGTGCCTTCGAAGATCACGCGAGACATGTCTTCTGCCCGCTCGAAGTCCCAGAATTGATCGACGATCGTCGATCGCGCCTCCGTGAACCCGGTCTCGGCAAGCGCCTCGTCCAGCTTGCCGGGGGTGCTGAACTGGAAAAAATCCGGTCCCTCGGGCAGCGGCAGGGTCATGTCGGCGTGCACCTTGATCGCGCCATACATGAGCCCGAAGCCGTTCCCCGGTTCCGCTGCGGTCCGGACGCTGACGCCGACGCGCGCGCCGGACCTGACGACGCGCCGCAATTCGCGCAGGCCGCGCTCGGGATGGGGCAAATGAATGATGCCGAAACCGCAAACTGCGGCGTCGAACTCGCCGTCCTCGAAAGGCAGGTTCTCGGCATCGCCCTGGCGAAACTCGACTTCTGGAACGCGGGCGGCGGCGAGTTTCACGGTCGCCGCGGAAAAATCGAGGCCGAGTGCCTGCGCGCCGCGAGCTGCGGCCGCCGCCGAAATCATCCCCGGCCCGCAGCAGACGTCGAGCAGCCGCATGTTCCCGGCAACCGCGGCCGCGTCGAGTAGCGCCTCGGAGGATTGTCGGGTGAGTCGGCAGAAGTGCGTTTCGTACCCGGCGTAAACGACTTCCCAGCCCTCGTGCTCGAATGCCGTAAAGGCATTGGTATCGATTTCCGCCTGCTGATTCATGTTATTTCCCCTGGAATACCCGGTCCTTTTTAATTTAACCCCGATTCTAGGCCAGCTGCCACCGGGTATAAAGAGCCCGGGTGCCGAATGACGGATGCCGTTGACGCGGGCCGATTCACAGCCTGAGCTTGAATCCCTCGTGACTGGCGGTGAAGCCGAGTGACTCGTAGAAACGCAGCGCCCCGGGGCGCTGCTTGTCCGAGGTCAATTGCACGATGCTGCATTCGCGTTCGCGCGCTCGTTCGATCGCCCAGCGTATGAACTCGCCGCCGAGCCCGCGGCCGCGGCAGTCGCGGTGAATCCGCACACCCTCGACCAGGCAGCGCCACGAACCGGTGTGCGTCAGATACGGAATGAAGGTCAATTGCAGCATCCCGACCGGCTTGCCGTTCTCCTCGACCACCGTCAGCGAGTTGTTCGGGTCCGCGTCGATCGCGCGGAAAGCCTCGAGGTAGCGCGCGTTCAGCGGTGACGAAGGGTCTTCTCTCCCGGCGCCTAGCGAGTCCTCGGCGAGCATCGAAACCAGCGCCGGCAGGTCCGCCTCGATAGCGTCGCGGTATACCCGTTGCGATTCTTTATGCATCGTGAGCGTGGTCAGCGGATAACGCTGATGGATGAAAATTCGGCGTAACCGTTGAAATTGCATACCCCGGTCACGTAGACGCGCAGTTGAATATTCGTGGTCAGGCCTTCGAGTAGCACGTCGAACATCTGGTCGGCGCCGGGCGACTCGTAGTTCTGGTAAAACCAGGTTTTTTCCCGGCATCCACTCGGGTTGTCAGCGACCGGCAGGCGAACTTCGTAGTAATGTTTCGAGGTCGGCACGAGCTCGGCGACGCGCACGAAGTCCGTCCAGCCCGCGCTCGCCCGGGCGGTGGATGCCGCAACGGCGGCGCCGAGCATCAGGCCGGTTGCCGCCGCTCGGCTGAATCTATGTCCGCCTGCCATCGTCTTCCTCCCTATCTGCCCTGGTCGGCTCGCGGCCGCCGAACGCGCGTGCATGCCGGTCGCGCCAGTCCGCCGCGGGGCCGAATCCGGGGAGTGCGCGGATCGTGTTTTCGGTAACTGCGATCAGCTCGGCTTCGTCGAGCCCGAGGTCGATCTCGAAACGGCAGGGCTGGTCGACGTGCCAGGGCGTGTCGGTGAACAGTTCCAGCCGGTTACCGTCCGGATCGCGGAAATATATCGACCAGCTGTTGCCGTGGGAAACCGTCTGCAGAGTCACCGGGCCGGACTCGAGCGAGCGATGCAGAATCTTCAGGTCGACAAGGGTTTCGACCCGAAAGGAAAAATGATCGACCGGGCTTTGCGGCGCCGGAGTGACGGCCGGGTTGAGGACCAGCTGGTGATGCTCGCGCGGATTGCGGCTCAGGAACACCATGCCGTTGTCGGCTTCGTCCCGGTCGGTGACCACGAAGCCCAGGTAGCGCGTGTAGAATTCTTCCATGCCCGCGAGATCGCGCACGTAGAGTTCGAAGTGGCTCAGGCAGAGGCGAATTATCGGCTGTTCCGCGACAGTCATGCTGATTCCCGTTTCGAGGCCGCGCTGCGCGGCGCGCAACCATGATCGGCAAATCCGCCGTTAATGGCAAGCGCTGGCTGCGCGTTACGCCCTGTTTCAGTCCGACACGGGAACCCGCGCCTGGCGCTCTTCGATCAGCGACCGGGCAGCGGTCAATGCCTCGATGCGCGTGGCGAAGATCCGCTGCTCGCCGAGGTGCGCGATCGTGCCGGTTTGCTCGAGGGTACGCAGTACCTGCGGCCTGACCCCGTAGAGCATGACGATGTCGTCGTCGGCGCCCAGGCTCAGGATTACCTCGTCGAGCGCGGCCGCGGCCGAGCTGTCGATAAATGGCACGTCGCTGAAATCGATCGCCAGGATATCCTTGTCGATCTCGGTCAGCATGATGCGCGAAACATCGCGCGCCGAGCCGAAACTCAACGGTCCCTCGACGTGAAACAGCACCAGCCTGCCGTTGCAGCTATCGAGGATGTTCTGCTCTGCCGGGGTGATGTCGTCGACCTCGTCGGCGCCGAAAACGAAGCGCGCGTTGCGGGTCTGGGTCTCGGCCGCGCGTGCCACGAACAGCACCGACGCGAGCACGAAGCCGACCGCCACCGCGGTCATCAGATCGACCAACACGGTCAGCAGCAGCGTGCTGATCATCACCACGACGTCGGCGCGCGGCAGGCTGAACACCCTTTTCAACACCCGCCAGTCGACGATGTCGATGCCGACCTTGAGCAGGATCCCGGCCAGCACCGCGAGCGGAATACGGCTGACCACGTCGCCGAAGCCGATCATCATAACCAGCAGCAGCAGCGCGTGGATCGCACCGCTCAACCGCGAATTGCCGCCGGAGCGAACGTTGACCAGGGTGCGCATCGTGGCGCCGGCGCTCGGTATTCCGCCGAACAGGCCGGCGACCAGGTTGCCGACACCCTGGCCGATCAGTTCGCGGTTCGAATTGTGCTGGCTGCGGGTGATGCTGTCGGCAACCAGCGAGGTCAGCAGCGAGTCGATCGCGCCGAGGAAGGCCAGGATCAGGGCAAATTCGAGCAGGAAGGGGACGTCCGAAATCGCGATATTCGGATGGATCAATCCCGGAAGACCCGACGGTACCTCGCCGATCAGCGGCACGTCGATGGCAAACGCCGCCACCGCCAGCGTACCGACCAGCAG
>Ga0102952_1000375_pt1 | contig 17416 bp, 16 predicted proteins | sample SalPon2A_C_D1_MG_FD_78506 | JGI IMG/M metagenome (GOLD analysis project Ga0102952, IMG submission 78506) | Soil microbial communities from South San Francisco under conditions of wetland restoration - Salt Pond MetaG R2A_C_D1_MG | ecosystem: Environmental > Terrestrial > Soil > Wetlands | place... | reverse complement strand
GTGAAAATACCCTGGCCCCATTCTTCCTTCGCCCGGTCCAGGCGGCCGGTGTAGAGGTCGCAAACGGCCACGATTGCCACCCCCGGAACTTTGAGGGCGTCGCGGGTATCGTAGGTGCCCTGGATGCCGGCCCCGATAAGGCCGAGGTTTACCTTGTCATTGGCGGAAAAGGTTTTTTCACTGTAAGACCTGCTGAGGAGAATCGGGTTGCGGGTGGGAGCAGCCAGGATATACGGCGCTGACGCCACAGCCGCTGTCCCCAGGGTAGCCTTCCTCAGGAAAGACCGTCTGGTTTTGTTGTCGCTCATGATGGAAAATACATTAGTTGGATTAAACGGCTTTCAAGGTACACTATTTTCCAACTCCTGGCAAGAAGGCTCAATCTGGAAACATGGGCCCTTCTCCGGGTTCCGGATAAGCAGCAATTTCGCGGATAGAGAGATTTTTAAGGCTTTGCACCATTTGCAGGCGGGCAGGTTGCAGCAGGGCGTGGAGGGCACACGGCCTTTCTTCACTGCAGTTTTTAGCATTGAGCATACAGGCAGTCATCCGGTCTGGGCCATCAATTACGTCTATGATCCTAATGAGGGGGAGATTCCTGTTCTCCTCATCCAAATAAAATCCGCCCCTGGGTCCACGGCTGGAGGAAATGACCTTATGGCGGGCGAGTTCCTGCAACAGTTTGGCCAGGTAGGCCCTTGGGACTTCCACCCGGGAATACAGGTCTTTCACCATCAGCTTATGGTCTTCATCGGAATGACGGGCCAGATAAAGGACGGCTTTTAAGGCATATTTGGATGAATGGGAAAGCATATGACCCCTTGATTTATTTCAAAACAATAATAAAAAGATATTTATGTCTTAAATATGACCGATATCATATTTTCAAAACAACCTCCCCGCTACTTTTGGACTATCAAATATGCACTACAATTATATACTTGAAGTTATGAAGCCTGTACTTAAAATTTGTACGATTTGCCTCTTCACATTGCTACTCGGCTGTGGGGGGAAAGAAGAAAAAAAAGAAGGGTTCAGCCTGGACCGAAGTAAATCCCAATCAGAGGAAACCAGTGAACCGGCCGCTGCCGCTGTAAAGGCATCGGAACGGGTGGTATTGGATGACAAAGGCGTAGGGCCCGTGAAAGCGGTAACCCTGGACCCTGAAGTTGACCAGGAACTGGCCGGGCAGGGGGAAGAGGTATACGAGAAGATGTGCCTGGCCTGCCACAGGATCGGGAAAAAATTCATTGGCCCTCCGCCCAACGGGGTTTTGGAACGCCGTAGCCCGGAATGGGTCATGAACATGATCCTCAATCCCGATGTCATGGTAAAGGAAGATCCCCTGGCCCATGACCTGCTCATGGAATTTAACGGCTCCCCCATGGCCAACCAGGGCCTTACCGAAGACCAGGCCAGGGCCGTACTGGAATATTTCAGAACCCTGGATTAATACTATCTCACCAATTTAAAAACAAGAACAATGAAAACATCAGCCAATTTTATGAGCATCATCCTGGGCTTGTCTGCGGTGCTAATAAGCTGCAAGGACCAGGGCAAAGGAAGAGAAGGCGCGCTCGCATCCGGTGCGGCCGAGAAGGTCTATGTGGCACCGGGAGATTATGACGAATTCTACGCTTTTGTTTCCGGGGGGTTCAGCGGGCAGTTGTCCGTTTACGGGCTCCCGTCCGGACGCTTATTCAAAGTGATCCCCGTTTTTTCGCAAGACCCGGAAAAGGCATGGGGGTACAATGAGGAAACCAAGCCTATGTTAAACACCTCCCATGGTTTTATCCCTTGGGATGATGCGCACCACCCGGACATTTCGCAGACCAATGGAGAACTAGACGGGCGGTATGTATTCATTAACGGGAATAATACTCCCAGGATCGCAAAAGTGGACCTCAGCGTCTTTGAGACTACCGAGATCCTGGAAATCCCCAACAGTGCGGGGAATCACAGTTCGGCTTTTGTTACTGAAAACACCGAATATGTTGTTGCCGGCACCCGTTTTTCTGTCCCCATCCCCCAACGGGATATGTCGATCAAAGATGCGAAGGGGAATTTCAAGGGCTCCCTTTCCTTTATCAGTGTGGATCCGGAGGATGGGACCATGGACCTAGCGTTCCAGATCCTGATGCCGGGCTTCGATTATGACCTGGCCCATCCCGGACGGGGTGCATCGCATGGGTGGATGTTCTTCACCACCTACAACACCGAAGAAGCCAATAGCCTGAAGGAGGTGAATGCCTCCCAAAACGACAAGGACTTTATAGCCGCCATAAACTGGAAAAAGGCGGAAGAATACATTAAGGAAGGCAAATTCAGCACAGTGCCCGCCACCTATGCCCACAACGTATATGACGACAAGACCCATACGGCTACTTCTACCATGATGAAGGAAGTGCGGGTATTGGACGCCTCAGCGTTGCCCGGCCTGGTTTATCTCCTGCCCACCCCGAAATCGCCTCACGGTTGCGATGTGGACCCCAGTGGGGAGTATATTGTAGGCAACGGGAAACTTTCAGCGGACCTGACGGTTCATTCCTTTACAAAGATGCTGGATGCCATCGAAAATAAAAAGTTCGACGGGGAGGCCTATGGAATCCCCATCCTCAGTTTTGAAGACGTCCTTGCCGGTACGGTAAAACAAGCCGGCCTCGGCCCATTGCATACCGAGTTCGACGGGAAGGGCAACGGGTATACCTCCTTCTTTATTTCTTCAGAGGTTGTCAAATGGAAAGTGGGGACCTGGGAGGTGGTAGACCGGCAACCCTGCTACTATTCCGTGGGACATGTCATGATCCCCGGGGGAAATTCGAGAAAACCCTTTGGAAAATATGTACTGGCCATGAACAAGATCACTAAAGACAGGTACCTGCCTACCGGCCCGGAAGTCACGCAATCTGCACAGTTGTATGATATCACTGGTGACAAGATGCAGTTGCTGCTCGATTTCCCTACAATCGGGGAGCCCCATTATGCCGCCGGGATCCCGGCTGAAAAGGTGCGGGAACATTCGAGGAAGATCTTTGACCTGTCCGAGAACGGGCATAAGTATGCCACCCCGACTGATGCCGATGTCCGGGTGGAGAGAGATGGCAACGAGGTTCATGTATATATGACCATGATCCGCAGCCATTTTAACCCGGATAATATCGAGGGGATCCGTGTGGGGGATAAAGTCTACTTCCATGTGACCAACCTGGAACAGGATTACGATGTGCCCCACGGTTTCAGTATGATCGGCGCCAATAACAGCGAACTGCTGATCATGCCGGGACAAACCGAGACCCTGGTGTGGGAACCCAAACAGGTTGGGGTATGGCCTTTCTACTGTACCGATTTCTGCTCGGCGCTCCACCAGGAAATGCAGGGATATGTACGCGTATCCCCGGCGAATTCCAATCTCGATATGAGTTGGTCCCTCGGGGAGTAGGCGAAATTGTTTAAACAGGCCGTGGTAAAAGCGGGTCGAGAATGATATCCACCCGCTTTTTCCCGTCCTTAATATAAATCACCCATGAAAAAGTCACGCATTTTAATGTTCCTGGGGGCTTTACTGCCGCTGATGCTCTTTGTTTGGCCCCTTTGGAAAATTACCCTGGAGGCGCCCCAATACCCCATCCCGCTCGGGATGAATATTTATATCAATGATTTTGCGGACGCCAATCCGCATGACATCAAAAATATAAACCTTATGAACCACTACGTGGGGATGAAATATATCCCGGAAGCCATTCCGGAATTCAAGATATTCCCGGCCGGGATTCTGATTACTACTGTGCTGGGTTTGCTGGTGGCCTTTAAAGGCCGGTATAAATGGTATCTGTACTGGGGGATATTGATGGTTTTGCTGAGCACGGCAGGGCTGTATGATTTCTATCTCTGGGAGCACGATTACGGACATAATCTCGACCCCAGGGCAATCATGAAATTTACCAATCCCGACGGGTCTGTCATGGGGTTTCAACCCCCTCTTTTCGGGATCAAGCACATCCTGAACTTCACGGCTTATTCCTATCCAAAAGGCGGCGCTTATTGCCTCGCAGCAGGCATTGCAGTTGCGTTTTTGGCATACTTCCTGGGAAGAAAGGAATTCAAAAAAGCGTAATTTTAAATCGGACAATATGAATAATACGGGACATATCGTTCTATTGGTCATGGTATTTTTATTGGCCTCAGGTTGTAGCCGCGGCCCAAAGCCAATTATCTATGGCACCGATGCGTGTCAATTTTGCAGGATGTCCATTATAGACCCGAAATACGCCACGGAGATCGTCACGCATAAGGGAAAGGTGTATAAGTTCGACTCCGTGGAATGCCTGTTGCATTTTGGTGCGGAGATGGGAGAGGAATACATTTCGCAATTCCTCGGCAATACCTTCGATGCGCCGGAAGAACTTAACGACCTGACTTCTGCTACCTTCCTGATAAGCGAATCCCTGCCAAGCCCAATGGGCGCAAACCTTACCGCCTTTCGCGGCTCTTTGGCGGCACAAAAGGCACGGGAGGAACACGGGGGCTCCCTGTACGATTGGGAGGTCATCCATCAATATGTATTGAATAACGACCGTGAACTTAACTGATAGCACCATCGAGTCCCAAAAGATCCGGAACCTTCATATTCGAAAGGTATCCGGGGACTATCCATTTGAATTGCTGAGTATCAGCCTTGAAAAAGGATCCGTCTTCCCTGAGCATCATTCGCCAAAAAGGGCGGTCCTTCTGGTGCTTGAAGGGTTCATGGTATTCTATATGGATCACGGGGCTCATCGTCTGAGCCGGTTTCAAATACTCCATATTCCCGCGAAAGTTGTGCATTGGATAGAGGCAGTAGAAAATTGTAAATTCCTTATTATACGATAACCTGAATGAAAGTAGCCGGTATCTTAGGGATCCTCTTGCTTATCGGGTTGCAGATGCGCGCCGGTACCATAGAAGTATGCCATACCTGCGAAACGCAAAGCATCCGGGAGGGGATTGCGAAGGCCGCAGATTATGATACCGTCCGCATCCGAAAAGGATACTACAGGGAACACCAGTTGGTAATCGACAAGCCATTGGTCATCATAGGGGAAAATTACCCGACCATAGACGGGGAGGACAAAGGGGAGATCATCACCATATTTTCAGACGGGGTAACCGTGGAGGGGTTGCATATCATTCATGTGGGGACCAGCTATACCAAGGATTTTGCGGCGGTCCGGGTGGTGAAAAGTGCCCGCTTTATTATCCGGGACCTGCTCCTGGAACAGCTTTTTTTCGGGATCTACCTCGAAAAATCCGAATATGGTATTGTTAAAGGGAACCGTATCCTGGGGGATGCAAAGGAAGAATTTAATTCCGGCAACGGGGTACAGTTGTGGTATTGCAAAAACATTGAAGTTTCTGACAATGTGATCCGGCACGTACGGGATGGGATCTATCTCGAATTCTCAGACCAGATTGTCATTAAACGGAACAGGAGCACGGACAATGTTCGGTATGGCCTGCATTTTATGTTCTCCAACCATGACGACTATGAATCCAATGTCTTTGAGAACAATGGAGCCGGGGTGGCCGTCATGTTTTCCAAGGATATCAGCATGAAGGGGAATACGTTCCAAAAAAATTGGGGATCGGCTGCCTTCGGGTTATTGCTGAAAGAGATCAACGATGCAGAGATCACGGGGAATGTATTCCAGGAAAACACCGTGGGGATCAACATTGAGGGATCCAACCGGATCCGGTATGAAAACAATACCTTTGTCAGGAACGGCTGGGCCCTGAAAGTAAGGGGGGCATGCTATGCGAATACCTTCATCCGCAATAATTTTTTGCACAATTCCTTTGATATATCCTACAACAGCAAATTAAACGACAACCGGTTTGAGCAGAATTACTGGAGCAGTTATTCGGGATATGATTTAGACCGGAACGGCATTGGGGATGTGCCCTACAGGCCGGTCAAGCTGTTTTCCTATATTGTGAACCGTACCCCGGAGACCATTGTACTCCTGAGAAGCCTCTTTATGGACATCATCGATTTTTCCGAAAAAGTCTCGCCGGTATTTACCCCAGATAATCTGTTTGATGCCCAACCCCTGATGAAAAAGGTGCCATGATCCGTATTGAAAACCTCTATAAAAAATTTGGGTCCAATGAGGTCCTGACCGGGCTCAACCTGGAAATCCAAACCGGGGGTGTTCTGGCCATCCTTGGTCCGAATGGCTCCGGGAAAACCACCCTTATCAAAAGTATTCTGGGGATGGTTATCCCGGACCGGGGGGAGTTGTACATAAACGGAAAACCCATTAGAGGGAAGTCTGAATACAGGCGGGATATCAACTACCTGCCACAGATAGCCAACTTTCCAGAAAACCTGAGGGTGCAGGAATTGTTCCATATGATCAAGGACCTCCGCCAAAAATCAGGCTCGGAGGAAGAACTTATATCCCTTTTCCGGCTGGAACCTTTCCTGGACAAGAAACTGGGCACGCTTTCAGGAGGTACCAAGCAAAAGGTAAACCTTGTACTGGCCTTCATGTTCAACAGCCCGCTATTGGTACTTGACGAACCGACTACCGGGTTGGACCCTGCTTCCCTAATTCGGCTCAAAAAGCTCATCGCGATCGAAAAAAAGAAAGGTACCACTGTATTGATCACGTCCCATATCATGCAGTTTGTGGAGGAAACGGCCGATGAGATCATCTACCTGCTGGAGGGAAGGATCTATTTTAAGGGAAGCGTCAGCGAACTGCAAAAAGCCACCGGGCAAACTGATTTTGAACATGCCATAGCGGCTATAACAACCGAACGGGAAAATGCTTAAAATCCTGAAATACAGTTTTTACGACCTAATGCGGAGCCGCTGGAGTTATGTCTACTTCGTATTCTACCTGGTGTTGGGCTTTGTGCTTCTCTTCCTCAATAATGATATCTCCAAGGCAATCATTACCCTGATGAACGTGATCATTGTACTCGTTCCCCTCATCGGGACCATTTTTGGGATCATGTATTTTTACAATTCCAGGGAGTTCACGGAATTGTTGTTGTCCCAACCCATACGCAGGTCTTCCATTTTCCTGGGGCAGTACCTGGGGGTGGCCGGCTCGCTTACCATGAGCCTGATACTTGGGTTGGGGATACCCTTCGTCCTGTACGGGCTTTTCCGGAGCGGAGCCATTTGGGATTTTTCACTGCTTTTGGTTACGGGCGCATTCCTGACCCTCATATTCACGGCCCTGTCTTTCAATATTGCCCTGTCACATGAGAACAGGATCAAGGGGTTTGGGTATGCCGTCCTGCTTTGGCTGTTTATGGCGGTGATTTATGACGGCTTGTTTCTCTTGTCACTAATCGTTTTCGAAGAATATCCCCTGGATATCTATTCCCTGGTGGCCACGATGCTCAATCCGATCGATCTCTCGCGGATTCTGATCCTCTTAAAACTCGATATTTCGGCGCTGCTCGGGTATACCGGCGCCGTTTTCAAGTCGTTTTTCGGAACCGGCAGTGGATTTTTCATCTCCATGGCGATGCTGTGGCTTTGGACGGGACTCCCGATCTGGCGCATGGTCCGGAAAGCCGGGAAGAAAGATTTCTAAAGGGGCCCGTTATAGGTTTTGAATGATCTTATGAAGATTTCGTTGAAAAGTCAGGCGAGGGCCGCCCTGGTCTATTTTTTACTTGCGGCCCTGCTGGGAACCATGTTGCGCATGTTTCAGTGGCAACCTTTTCCTGTAAATTTCAGGTACGTAGTGCATGCCCATTCGCACATCGCCCTCCTGGGATGGGTCTATGTTGCCCTGACTACCCTGATCTATAAGCAAACCCTTATCCATACCTTTTCGCAAAGGAGGTACCAACAGATTTTCTGGCTCACCCAGGGAACCCTGTTGGGCATGCTATGCACCTTCCCGTTTCAGGGCTATGCCTTGTTTTCCATTATTTTTTCGACCTTGTTCCTGCTGGTTTCCTACCGCTTTGCCTGGGCCTTTTTCAGATTCGCAGCCCGGGAGCTGCGATCATCCAACGCATATCGTTTTTTGAAGGCGGCCGTATTCTATATGGTATTCTCAAGCGTGGGGCCCTGGTCCCTTGGCCTGATCATGAGCACCGTGGGCGTGGCATCACCCTGGTATCGCAACGCCGTTTATTTCTACCTGCACTTTCAATATAACGGGTGGATGCCGATGGCCTTGCTGGGGCTCTTGATTTTGGCGGCCGAAAGGCAGGGGATAAGGTTGCCGGGGCAAAAGTTTAAGTGGATATTCCGATGCCTGAATGCCGGAATTGTTTTCTCCTTCTTATTGTCTGTCCTGTGGATGGAGCCCCCTGCCCTTATCTATCTTGTGGCCGGGGCCGGCGCTTTGCTACAGGCGACCGGCTACGCCCTGTTGGCGCAAGGGGTTTACAGGGAGTGGGGGAAGTTCAGGCAGGGGTTCACACTTTTACAAAGACGCATCCTCGGTTTGTCCGCGGTATTCCTTGGCATTAAACTCCTCCTGCAAATACTGACCTCCCTGCCGTATTTCGCGCGGCTGGCAGCAAGCGTTCTCGAATTTACCATAGGGTATTTACACTGGACCTTTCTCGGGGTCATCAGCCTTTGCCTATTTGTCTTACTGGATTTTTACAGGCTGATCTGGATCCCTCCCGTTGCGTTGCGGGTATATCTGGCAGGGTTTGTTGTCACCGAATCGCTGATCATCTATAAAGGGCTGGCGGCCTGGGTCCACTGGCCCTTGATGGGATCCTACCAGGCTTACCTGGCAATTGGCAGTGCACTCCTTCCCCTTGGAATTGCAGGCTGGATCATTAGGCGGTCCCGCGACATCTCCAAAGGGAATCCCTGATACTTTCATGTCAACGGCGAGTCAATCCGCATTGCGATGCTCAAAGATCTTCAGGTAGAACATGGTCGACATGTTCCGGGCCCGGTTTTTTGCAATGGCGGCGGTTTCTCCCGCAAAAAGTTCGTCGAGGGTTGCGTACCAGAGGTTCAGCCACAGGCCGAAATGCTCCGGCTTCACCCCGCCTTCCACACGCGTATCCACCTGCTGGTGAACGGCCAGCGGGTTCCCGACGTATTTGCGCTTCAGGAATAACTGGCTTTCCCAGAAATCCGTAAGCCGCTCGAGATGCGCCTCCCAATCAGTAATGATCGAATTAAAGATCGGGCCGAGCACCTTGTCTGCCCGTACCTTTTCATAAAAAGTGCTTACCAGCAGGCGGACGTCCTCGCGGTCTTCAATGTTGGTTTTGGGTGCCATGTGTCTTTTATTGGGTTAACCGCTTGCCGTTTTCACAGATTTGTGATGGTTCTTTTCCCCGAACCACCACCTTGGCTTGTGGGCACGCCTGACCAGGCCAAATTTCTGTATGGAGTGTTTGCGGATATGGGCAAGCAGTTCCGGCACAGAATCCGTCACAAAGAGCAATTTCATATCGTCCTGGCTGATGCTTTCTTCCTCAGCCATCAATTCGATATGGGCAAAAAGTTCCTTATGGTATTCCGAACCAAAGAGGACCACAGGGAAATCCTCTATCATATGGGTTTGTATCAGGGTGAGGGACTCGAAAAGCTCGTCCAGGGTACCTATGCCCCCGGGCATCACCACAAACGCATAGGAGTACTTGATCATGAGGTATTTGCGGACAAAAAAATAGGGGATATTGATCCAGGTATGGAGATAGGGGTTGGGGTGCTGCTCCCTGGGAAGGACGATGTTGCACCCAACAGAGATGCCCCCTGCCTCAAAGGCCCCTTTGTTGGCGGCTTCCATAATGCCCGGTCCCCCACCCGTCATCACCGTGAAGCCCATGTCGCTCAGGGCCGCGCCTATTTCTACGGCCTTTTTATAGTACGGATGGTCATCTTTAAACCGGGCCGACCCGAATACGGTGACACAGGGGCCCAGGAAGTGCATCTTGCGAAATCCGCGGATGAAGCTCCACTGTACCCTGAAGGTGAACAAGAACTCCTTTAACCGCGACCGGGGGCCATCCAGGAACCGGGTTTCTTCCCGCTCCAATTCAAATTTGCCATTTTGCTTTACCATAACCTGCTGCCAATTTAAGTTTGCCCCGGCGCCGAAGGGAAAATTAAGGCGTCTGGTGGAAACATCCGCATAAATCTATTAAAATCAGGGCTGGCAATCCAGGGTAGCCCCTAGTAAATTTGGCATGACGGCAGGGGAGAGGTAGGGAATCCCCAGCCCCAGCCCCCTGATTATGAACAGGATGCCCACCAGGATTACGATGGCCGGGATCAATCGTCGGATATGTTGCCTAAGCCCGGATTTGGCGAAATTGCCCAAATAGACCCCGGCCGTCATCAGGGGGAGGGTACCCAGGCCAAAGGCAGCCATAAACAGGGAACCCCTGGCAGGGTTGCCCAGGGCTATGGATCCCAGAGCAGCCATATAAACCAGGCCGCAGGGCAGCAGGCCGTTCAGGAATCCTATGCTGAGGAAGGCATCCGGGCTTTTCCTGGAAAGCTCTTTGGACAGCCTTGCCTTAATCCCGGAAATACCGCGTGAGATAGGTTTCATCAACCGCTGCCCGATGGATATTCTTTTGGGAAACAAGACTGATAATATCATAAGTAACCCTATACCTATGGAAAGCTTTTGCTGGAACCCGAAGAGGTAGAGCCCGCTGCCCAGCAGCCCAAACAGCATTCCCACAGCTGTATAGGCGAGGATCCTCCCGAGATGGTAGGCGCTTACCTGTGCCCCGCCTTTCAGGTGGTTCTTCCGGTCTACGGGCAGCATAAAGGCTATGGGCCCGCACATGCCCAGGCAATGCAGGCTTCCCATAAGGCCGAGGAGGAAGGCAGGAAATATCATTTCTCTTGGGATTCTGAAGGTTCTGCCGCCCGGGCTACGAAGGTAATGCGTTCCTTTTGCAGGAATTCCCTGCCGTTCGAATGCCATCGGATGCTGATGTCCCACCTCCCTTCGGGCAGGCGGCGGGAGGGGATTAGCATTTTATTGCCTTCCAGGGCTATGGGTATTTCAAAATCCAGGCTTTTATTGGACGGCCTGTAACCTGTAATCCGTCCGTCGGAGGCATTCTGGTCCCAGGTAGCGGGAAATTCCAGGAGCAGGCCTTCTGCGGAAGGTTTCAAAACGATTTTATCATCCAGGGCCATGGCATTGTGGATGGCGTCTATTTCATTCTGGAAATCGAGCTCCTCCTCGTAGTAATAATCCGTCTCCAGGTCGTGCCTGGCCTTCTCCGACGTGGTCGCCACCACGACAAAGTACAGGATGAAGGCTATAAAAGCCAGGAAGGCCAAAAAGATCCCGGTACCCCAATTAATTTTCATATCCTAATTTTTTTCAATTGCTTAAAACTTAACTTCGGCTTAGCGATAACTCCTGGGTGCCAGGAAGCGTACGCTGGTGGTCTCCACGAGTTTCTGCCCGCTATAGACCCCAATTTTCAATTTATCCTTGTCGCCATTCAGGTCTTTGTCATTGATTTCGATGAACAAGGTTCCTTCCGCCAGGCTTTCCGCAGGGGCTACAAAATTCTTATGGGTTACCAGGCGAATCTTCCCGGGATGCGAGAGCAATTCGAAATGCACGTCACCGACGTCAGACGTTGTTTTGTTCAGCAATTTGTAGGTAAAAACATTGCTGATGATATTCCCTTCTTTCCGCTCGTATAACTGACCGGGGAGGCGCAGGATATTCGCTTCCAGATCGTTCCTCAGGAAGAGCATCCCCACAAAGATCCCGGTAAGGATCACCAGTACTGCAGTGTACCCTTTCAGGCGCGGGGTAAATTTAAACCGGGCTTTCCTGCTGATGTTTTCCTCACTGGCGTAGCGGATAAGGCCTTTAGGGAGGTTCACCTGTTCCATTATATGGTCGCAGGCGTCTATACAGGCCGTGCAATTGACACACTCGAGCTGGGTTCCGTTGCGGATGTCGATCCCTGTCGGGCATACGTGAACGCACTGGAAACAGTCAATGCAATCGCCAAATCCAAGGGCGTCCCGGTCCTCATTCTTCCGGAACTTCTTCCGGCCTTTCTCCTTCTCACCCCGTTTATGGTCGTAGGCCACCACGATGGATTTGTTGTCGAGCAGCACCCCCTGCATACGGCCGTACGGGCAGGCGATGATGCACACCTGCTCCCGGAACCAGGCAAAGACAAAGTAGAATACCCCCGTAAAGATCAGGAGGGAGACCAGGGTACTCAGGTGGGTAAGCGGCCCGTCGGTTACGTAGGTCAGCAGGTGGTCACTCCCAATGATATAGGCGAGGAAAACATTGGCGATGAGGAAGGATATTATAAAAAACACCGTCCATTTGAGGAGCCGTTTTCGCACTTTTTCTCCATTCCACGGCTGCCTGTCGAGCCGAATCTGTGCGCCCCGGTCCCCATCGATCCAGTATTCTATCCTCCGGAAGACCATTTCCATAAAAATGGTCTGTGGGCACATCCATCCGCAGAAAATCCTGCCGTAGGCCACGGTAAACAAAGCCACGAAGATGACCCCGATGATCATGCAGATCACGACCAGGTGGAAATCCTGCGGCCAGAAGGGAAAGCCAAAAATATTAAACCGGCGTTCCAGCACATTGAACATCAGGAACTGGTGCCCGTTAATCCTGATGAAGGGCGAAAGGAACAGGAAGGCGAGCAGCACGTAGCTTACCCATTTCCGGTATTCGTAATACCGGCCTGAGGGTTTCTTGGGGAAGACCCAGGCCCTTTTGCCCTCCTCGTTGATCGTCCCAATTGTATCCCTGAAATTTTCATCCATCGCCATACCTTCTGCCTGTTTCGCCAGAAATATTTTTCTTATTCGGTCCCTGTTTCCACCTGTTCGGCTTCCACGGACGTGCTATCTGCCTCCATTGTGGTTTCTGCGGATACCGCCGGGGCATCCGGATCTTCCCAGAGTTCGCCCTGGGGCTCCTTGGGATCTGCCGGCGTGGTACCCTGGAGGCTCAGGACGTAGCTCGCAACCTGCGCCATTTCATTGGGTTTCAGATTGGTTTTCCAGGAGATCATACCTTTCCCGGGCCGCCCGCCTTCCGAAATGGTATGGAAAACATTCTTAATGCCCCCGCCCAGAATCCAGTAGTTGTCCGTAAGGTTTGGGCCTATCCCGCCGCCGCCATCATTCTTATGGCAAACGGCACAGTTGGTGGTAAATATTTTTTCCCCGGCTTGCAGGTCACTCGCGTCGGTAAGACGCTCCACGGTGTTTACATCGACCAGATCCTTGGCGGTCTTTTTGTATTCCTCGATAGACTGCTGTGCTTCCGCCAGTTCCTGTTCATATTCCTCTTTCTGGTCGTAGCCCCCGAAAATATGGAATCGGGCAAGGTATATTACCCCAAAGAGGATGGTGATGTAAAACAGGTACACCCACCAGGGCGGTAATTTGTTATCCAACTCACGGATCCCATCATAGTTGTGGTCCATGATAATTTCGTGTTCCTCTTCCACCGGCCTGGAACCCAGGAGCTTTTTGTAGATTTTCCGGGCCCATTGCCAGGGCTGATTGCTTTCCTTTTTAGCCAGGTACCGCTCTTTGGCTTCCTCGGAAAGGGTCTGGAACATGACCTTTTCAATAGCCGAAACAATGACTTCCATTGCGATCAGGAGCATCAATACCAGCAACAGGAAAAGCAGGCTCATGGGATATTTGATGATGGCCAGGGAATCCCCGGAATCTATGGCGTATTCCATTATTCCGAAGACGAGGAAGAAGACAAGGGGGATGCGTATCCACCAGGCTGAAGAATCTTTCATGGCATGGGATTTTGAGGTTGGTTATCGTCCAGGGGAAGTTTACTTACCTCCTGTATATGCTCTTTGGATGCGGTAAGCACCCACCAGAACAGCAGGGCAAAAAATATGAAGAAAATCAGGAGGGAGATCATAGGATAGGTAGCAATCCCCTCTATACTTTCCATATGTCCTTTGATGAATTTTAACATGGTCGTTATTTATTAGTGACGGTTTCTGCTTTAGGTTCAGCCTTGATGTCTGTGCCCAGGCGTTGCAGGTATGCTATCAGGGCGACGATTTCCCGGTCGCGCATTTCAACGAAGGGCTCCCCGGAGGCCTGCGCCTCTTTTTTGTCGGCCTCGTAGCTCTTGGCAAAATCAGGATCGGAATACAGGTTCTTTTCAATTTGTTCCGCCTGCGCGTCCAGGTCCTTCCCGGCGTTTGCGATTTCTTCTTCCGAATACGGCACTCCGAGCTTGGCCATGGCCTTCATTTTGGCGGTTATATCCGATTTATCCAGTTTGTTGCGCACCAGCCATTGATAAGCCGGCATGATAGATCCGGAAGAAGTGCTTTGAGGATCGTACATGTGGTTCAGGTGCCAGTTATCCGAGTATTTGCCACCCACCCGCAACAGGTCGGGCCCGGTGCGCTTGCTTCCCCAAAGGAAAGGGTGGTCGTACACAAACTCCCCCGCCTTGGCATATTCCCCATAGCGTTCCACTTCACTCCGGAACGGGCGTACCATCTGGGAATGGCAACCTACGCAGCCCTCCCGGATATAGAGGTCACGACCCTCCAGTTCGAGTGGGGTATAGGGTTTGACACTGGCAATGGTGGGGATGTTCGATTTAACCAGGATGGTGGGGATTATCTGGATGATCCCCCCGATCAGGATCGCCACTGTTGCGAAAATGGTCAACTGAATGGGTTTGCGCTCCAGCCAGTTATGGTAGGTCTCCCCGGCGACCCGCCGTTTGGCTACCCGGACAAGGGCAGGGGCTTCCGCCAATTCGTCCTGCACCTTGCTGCCCGACCTGATGGTGGCCACCACGTTGTAGAGCATCGCCACGACCCCGATGATATACAGGGTGCCACCTACCGCCCGCATCCAGTACATAGGCAGGATCTCGTGTACGGTTTCCAGGAAATTGCCATAAACCAGGGTGCCATCAGGATTAAAATCCTTCCACATCAGGGCCTGGGTAAAACCTGCGACGTACATGGGCAGGGCATAGAGGATGATACCGAGGGTCCCTATCCAGAAATGGAAGTTGGCCAGGCCCAGGGAATGAAGCTTTGTTTTATACATTTTGGGCACCAGCCAGTAGACCATCCCGAAGGTGAGGAACCCGTTCCATGCCAGTGCTCCCACGTGGACATGGGCAATGATCCAGTCACTGAAGTGGGCGATGGCATTCACATTTTTAAGGGAAAGCATGGGCCCTTCAAAAGTGGCCATCCCGTAACCTGTAATGGCTACCACCATGAATTTCAGGACGGGGCTGGTACGGACCTTATCCCAGGCACCCCGGAGGGTGAGCAGGCCGTTGATCATCCCGCCCCAGGAAGGGGCGATCAGCATAACCGAGAAGGCCACCCCCAGGTTCTGTGCCCAGTCCGGGAGGGCGGAATACAACAAGTGGTGTGGCCCCGCCCATATATAGATAAAGATCAGGGACCAGAAATGCACGATCGAAAGCCGGTACGAATAGATGGGCCGGTTGGCAGCTTTGGGTACAAAATAGTACATAAGCCCCAGGAAGGGGGTGGTAAGGAAGAAAGCCACCGCATTATGGCCATACCACCACTGTACCAAAGCGTCCTGTACCCCCGCATATACGGGATAACTTTTCAGCCAGGAAACTGGGAGTTCCAGGCTGTTGAAAATATGCAGGACGGCTACCGTTACAAAGGTGGCTACATAAAACCAAATGGCCACATAGAGGTGGCGTTGCCTCCTGCGGAGCATGGTACCGATCAGGTTCCAGCCAAAGGCCACCCAAACCAGGGCAATGGCCAGGTCTATGGGCCATTCCAGCTCCGCGTACTCCTTGGAGGTGGTATAGCCCAGGGGAAGGGTAATCGCCGCCGCCACGATGATAGCCTGCCATCCCCAGAAATTGAAATTGCTCAGAAAATCGCTGAACATCCTCGCTTTAAGCAATCGCTGGGTGGAATAGTAAACCCCGGCAAAAATGGCGTTGCCCACAAAGGCAAAGATCACCGCGTTGGTATGCAGCGGCCTTAACCTCCCGAAACTTAGCCATGAGATGCCATCGGTTAGATTGGGAAACAAAAATAAAAAGGCCAGCAGCAATCCTACCAGCATGCCGATAATCCCCCAAAAGAGGGTGGCGTACAGGAATTTCTGAACGATCTTGTTATCGTAGTGGAACTGTTGAATTTCCATAGGGATGATTATTTGGATGGATGGGTTTTATTCGGGTCGTCAGCAGCCGGATCCGCCGGATCCTTCACTATCTCGTCTTCAAATAACATGCGTACTGATGGGGTGTAGGAATCGTCGTATTGTCCGCTTCGCACTGAGATGATGAAGGCGACAAAAAAAAGCACGGCCACACTGATACTTATGGCCAACAACACATAAATTACGCTCATGGATTGTTGAATTTTGGTCAAAACTACATGCCGATGCCAGCCTGTGAAATGATTGTGATCATGTTGGTTGATTATGGCAGTTTCCGGGCCATATAATTTGTGGCTATGGTGGTAAATGCGACCACGCTGACCGAGCTGAGAGGCATCAGGATGGCCGCAACTACGGGCTGCAGCTGTCCGGTACATGCGAAATATAGCCCGATCACATTATATAAAAGGGAAAGGACAAAGCTGATCCTGATGATCCCCATAGCCTTTCGGGCGGCCCGGAGGTAGTCTGGCAGGTAGCGAAATTTGGAAGCGTCCAGGATGCCATCACATGCCGGTGAAAACACATTAACATTTTCAGAAAGTGCGATTCCCACTTCGCTTTGTGCCAGGGCACCGGCATCGTTTAATCCGTCGCCAACCATCATTACCTTATGTGCTTCGGCCTGCAACCGGCCAATAAAACGGAGTTTATCTTCCGGTTTCTGGCTAAAATGCAGGGCAGTTCCGGCAGGCAGCATGGCCTCAAGCCTGGATCGCTCCCCGTCATTGTCCCCGGATACCACGGCAAGGAGGTGGTTTTTGGCCAGAGAGCTGAAGACTTCGGGCAGCCCGTCCCGGTATTTGTTTGTAAACACAAAGCGCCCTTTGTAGGCATTATTGGCGCTGACATGCACTTCCGTAGGCCCCTCCGGGCCCGGTTGCCGGCCCCCGGTAAAGTCTGGCGCACCCAGTTTGATCTTGTTTTTTTGCATGCCCCCCTCTATGCCTTTTCCCGGTTCTTCCAGATAGGTATCCAGGGGCACAATGTCATATTCCTTCAGGAGGGAATACAGTTTCCTGCTCAGGGGATGATTGGAGGCCCGCAGGGTATTTTTCAGGAGGCTTTCCTCTGTTTCGCTCAGGCTCTCGCCTTCATAGTTCACCCTGCTGTCACCGGGAATGGTCATTGTGCCCGTCTTATCAAAGATAACCGAGTCTACATGTGCCATTTGTTCGATGGTATCCGTATTTTTCAGGTAGAACTTTTTCCGCCCGAAGATGCGCAACAAATTACCTAACG
>Ga0102952_1000374_pt1 | contig 17472 bp, 17 predicted proteins | sample SalPon2A_C_D1_MG_FD_78506 | JGI IMG/M metagenome (GOLD analysis project Ga0102952, IMG submission 78506) | Soil microbial communities from South San Francisco under conditions of wetland restoration - Salt Pond MetaG R2A_C_D1_MG | ecosystem: Environmental > Terrestrial > Soil > Wetlands | place... | reverse complement strand
TCATTGACGAGGACTATCATACCAGCCGAAATTTGAAGAATATGCTTTGAGGAGGCAGGCAGATAGGAAAAAGGAAGACACAGGAAAAGATGGAAGCATCTAAAATTGCAAGGTCTTCCAGCATTCCTCGTTTTTTTATTGTGATACAATCAACATTAATTGTAAAAAGAACACATATACTATATTGAAGAAAGTAATTTTTTTCATTTCACTATTTGTAATTCCAACAGCATATGCACAAGATTATCCAGAATATGGTATAAGCGTAGAAACAGTAGCTCAGAATCTAACCATCCCATGGAGTATTGATTGGATTTCTGAAAAAACAGTACTTTTTACTGAAAGAGACGGACATCTTAGAATTATTGAAGATGGTCAATTACTAAAAGAACCACTATTGTCAATCGATGTGGGAGGTGTAGAAGGAGGATTACTAGGTATTGCAATAGATCCAAATTATGCTGAAAACAAATACATCTATCTCTATTACACATATAATGAATTTTTATCAACTACAAACAAATTAGTTCGTTATCAACTAACAGATGGACAAATTATTGAAGATAAAATATTACTTGACGGAATTCCAGGTGGTCCATTTCATGACGGTGGAAGGATAAAGTTTGGACCAGATGGTAAACTCTACATTACAACAGGAGAAGCTGGAAATCCGGGATTATCTCAAGATCTAAATTCATTGGGAGGAAAGATTTTAAGAATTAATTCTGACGGGACAATACCAAAAGATAACCCATGGGAAAGATCACCAGTTTATTCAATAGGGCATAGAAATCCACAGGGGATTGATTGGGACAGTTCAGGAAATCTTATTGCAACTGAGCATGGTCCGTCTGGTTGGAGAGGAGTTGCTCACGATGAAGTTAATGTGATTACACCCGGCACAAATTATGGTTGGCCTGATATCATAGGTGATGAGACTGCAGAGGGACTACAAAATCCGATTTTCCATACTGGTGAGGACACATGGGCACCATCAGGGGCTGAATTTTATTATGGCAATAAAATTCCACAATGGACTGGCAAATACTTTATTGCAACACTAAAAGGAAATCACTTACACATGATAGATTTTGATTTACAGAATAACAAAATAATTTCTCATGAAAAATTATTTCAAAATGAATTTGGACGATTACGAGATGTAATAACTGGACCAGATGGATTTCTGTATATTCTTACTAGTAATCAAGATGGAAGGGGCTCTCCAGATGCAATTGATGACAGAATTCTTCGAATTGTTCCTTTAGATGATCAAATAGATAGTTTTGAGGATTGCATGTCTGCTGGAAATCCAATCATTGGATCATATCCAAGGCAATGTAGAACCGAAGAGGGTAAGCATTTGGTAGAACACCTATCAAATATACCAGAGTGGGTAAAAAAAAATGCAAGGTGGTGGTCTCTAACACAAATTCCAGATAAAGATTTTGCAGTAGGTCTTGAATACCTCATAAAACAAGAAATCATCATCATACCAAACGATACAGTGTCAGAGAGGGATTCTGAACCAAACTTACCGTCATGGTTACGGGAAAATGCTGGATGGTGGAGTCAGGGATTGTTATCTGATGACGAATTTGTAAAAAGTATACAATGGATGAAAAATAGTGGATTTATCAAAATTTAAAATTCTAAAAAAATTATTTTATCTTTAAGTAGGATCGTAATGTCTCATTTATCACATGTGAGAAACTAACTGTGTCGTTTGTTTCTTGAAGCATTTTAGATTACTTAACTCTAAGCTTCTTTACCAAATCTTCTTCAAGCATTATTGTGACTCGTCTTGACATCTTAATTTAAGTAAATACGAATTTTTATATTAAATTATCATACCACTTACGGTATGGTTATTCTTAATGAAGGGAAAATGTCTAGTTTGTTATCATACAAATACTATATTCGCCCAACTGCTCATCAGTTATACGGAAATAAAGCCTCAAAATCAAAACATCATCAAAATGTCCATAAAAGTATCAAAATACTAGCTTTAGAGGGGCCTATGACTACATGGGAGATGGCAAAGATCAAGTTCCCAACGGATAATGCAAAAATTCGGTCTAAAGAAAAAGAATATCGGCGATTGTTAATAGGACGAATAGATAAAGGTAGATTTTCAGATGGGGTAATGGATCTAAATCTGATATTAATTGATAGTAAATCTACAAAGAGAAACCCTGGAAACAGATACAGATTATCTCTTTTTGGGATTCTTTATTGTTTAGATCAAATGAATTTTAGTGAAAAAGAAATAGACAGAATAGCAAAAAATTATGAAATTATTCTTCCATTAGTTTTTGGCAAGTGGGAATTTTTAAAATCAATTATAGGCAAACATGTGTACAATATTTCATTACTTGGGAAAGGATTACTATTTGATAATTTAAACATAATAAGTATTAAAAAAGATGAATTTTATGAATTAATTTCATATTTTGGAATTAAAGTAAATACACTTACAGAATCTTTTAATGAGCAAAAAATTGGGGAGGCAATTTCTTTATGGTTTTATGTCACAATGTTATATTTTCCAAGTTTAATGGCAGATAGAAAAAGTAAAAGAAATGAAAAAATTCTTTACAAAGTCCTTAGAAAAGATCAGGAACTACAAAGATGGTTCTTAGATTTTCTTTCAGAGGCAAAAAATTTCTATATACAGCGCTCAAAAAAATTAGAGGGTATTTCAATTGTTTAAATTTAGTCATATTTGGAATTATTAGATATGAGTAAAAAAGGAATAATTTTAATAGCTGACGATGATTCTGCAGTATTAGATACAACTAGTACATTGTTAGAATTATTTGGATACAGCGTGATTCAATCTAGAAATGGTTTAGAAGCAATATCAAAATACAAAGAATATAGGCCAGGATTAGTTTTTCTAGATGTAAAAATGCCAAAGATGGATGGATATAGGGCGTTTTTTGAGATCAAAAAAGAATTCCCAAATGCAAAAATTATATTCATGACTGCACACGCTGATTATTCGGAATGGCAAAAGGCAAAAAGTAAAAACGCCTTGGAATTGATTGAAAAACCATATTCTGCTGAAGAATTAAAAGATCTAGTAGAGAGATTTTATACTGAAGAATAGGCTTCAGATTCTATTTTCTGGGAATAAATATGGTAAATATAGTAGGATGTGTACTAACAGTGATTTCTCCTCCATGTTGTTCCATGATTCTCTTACAGCTTGCTAATCCTAGGCCAGTCCCCCCTTGTTTTGTAGTGTAGAGAGGTGTAAAAATTTTGGATTGATTCATCACGGAATTCTTTCCTGAATCAGTTATAGAAAATATAAAGAAACCAAAATTTTTCTTTAAATTCATGGTAATTGTTCCTTTGTCACCAATTGCATCTATTGAATTTTTAATTAAATTAAAGACTACAGTTTGAAGTTTTATCTTATCTGCAGTAATTTTGTAATCATTTGATGGTAATTTGATTATTATTTCATTTGGGATTGTAATTTCATCAAGAGATTTTTGAATAATTTCAGAAAAAACAAATTCTTCTTTATGTAGTTCTGTGACTCTGGTATAATCTAAAATATCACTTGTCAAGTATTTCATTTTATTAATAGAATCATCAATCTTTTTAAATTGGTTTTTTTTAAATTTATCATCTACATCAGTCTTTTGTATTTTTAGGATATCAACAGATCCCTTTATCACTGTTAAAGAATTTCTTAAATCATGTACAATGATGGATCCGATTTTTCCTATGGTTGCAAATCGTTCTAACTTAATTTTTTCTTCTGCATCTTTATTTAGAATTAAAAATATCAAATAGATCATCAATATGTGAACTAGTGTATTAACGAATAGTAAAACAATTTGTAATTTAATTAGCATTGTATGTAATTTTTCAAGAAACATAGTAATTTTAAAAACAAGGTTATCTGAGCTTTCAATTAGATTAGTTGAAGATTCATCAATCAATATTTGGAAATTTGAGATATTTTCAGGATCTACATTAGACATGCCTGAGATAGTTTTCTCAAAAATTACATAGTCATGGTATACTTTATTCCAATATTGTTGCAATTCTATAGGTAATGGTTTTAAAGAAATATTTCCCATTATGCCACCATCTTTAATTAAAAACAAATTATTTTTGAGTTTTTCAAGTGATTGGGGTTTTTCATCAAAATTATTTTTAATAATTAAATTTTGTATTTGTAAACGAGTTTCACTAGTCAAAAATCGGTTTAATCCTGCACGGTTAATTGATTCTCCAATCTCAAGCCATTCGGATTCAAGATATACATTAAACAGAAAACTACTGATAATTAGAAAAATTTGTAAGGACACAATGAGTGTAATTTTTTGCTTTACATTCAACAAAAATTTGAGTAAACTGGGTCTTTTATTTTTACCAAAGATTAGTCTTGTAGTTGAATGCGTGAGATTGATGGAATGGGAACGAATAAAAATCTCTTTTCTTTTTTAAATGAAACATAAATCAGAGAGAGATAATTTTGACATAAACTTCGAGTAAAAGATCCATATGTTTAGTTTTGAACTTTTCAGATTTAGGAATATTGTAGATACGTAGAAATTATCAGTATTCCCTAAATACTAATTCGTAAAAATCATATTCAGTTGGAAATGTCACCAAATAACTAATCGTTATTGGTCTTAAGTTCAATATTTTTCAAAATCAGGAAAAATTGGATCAGGTTTTTTCCGAATAGTGTTTAATTATTACTAGCTGAAACTAAGGATCTACTTTTTATTTTAGATCTGTATATAATAATATAGAAAGCTGACACAATATCTAATTGTCTAAATGCTGGTGATTGTTTACCGATCCGAGCATACTTGCAGGGTTGTGTAAAGATTAAACCGCGATAGTCAGCTTTCAAAATTTTAAAATATTCTTTATTGCATGATTAATGCCTGTAATCGTACAAAAAGTGTACGATAGGATGTACGTTAATGATTTTTTATGTTCAAATAAAATATACTCTTGAATGCCATGCCTGAATTGTTATGTTGTTTTTGACAATTACTAAATAATTTTCTGAATGGGTTTTGACATCTGAATGTTAATTCAGGCTTGTAAACTACTGAATAGAGGTTTTATTCAGAAATTGTGCCTGAATATGGAGGATATTCAAAATAATTCAGGCATGCAAAAAGAAAGTTAATCTTTGAATCTTTGAATGATTCATTCAGAATCAAATAATGATGACATATTTTTGTATAGTATTTTTAATATCTCCCATCGGGTTTTGTCAAATTGATTAAACACTCCCTACTTTTCTTTATAAGTAATTGAGTTGTTTCAATTTTGTAATTTATTTTTGATTGCAAATATTTTATAAAAAATATTCAGATATAATACAAAACATCAGAAGCACTTTTCAATGACTTGGATTGATTTTCATATATTATGAAGTATTTTGTGGTTTTCTTGGTTTTGGCAAGTTTTGCAGTAATTATCTCCCAATCTTTTGGTGAATGTATCTCATTGCCTTGCGATGATGCCAATATCAAACTAGATGAGCCAAACTATCGATTCATTGATTTCTCATATGCAAACTCGTTTGAAGATTCAATCACATTCATTTTGGAGAGACCGCATATGGGAATTGTACCTCATTTAATGCTGAAATTATTGATGAGGAGGGTAATCTTGTATGGGGTGAAGGATCTTATGCATTGTGTGATCCAATCAAAAATCCTTCTTTAATTACATCACAAATCAAAATTGGTTACAATGAGGATAATCCCATAATCATTAGCGAGTCTGGAAAATATTTAATCAAAGTGCAAATTGATGACGGGAGCATTCAAAGGGAATTTGTAGTAAGAAAAAATTACGTAGGTGCAACACTTGACAACCCCACAGTTTATTCAATTTCATTTGACATGCCATCGCCACACAAACAAATGGAACTTGGAGTTAAACTAGGACATATCATTTGTGACAAAGACAAATATCCAATTTGGAATATTCATTACAAACCTTCATGCGTTTATCCAGACACAGAATCAGAACTTATCAAGAGAGGTTGGGCAAAGCTTCGATTGTTGTTACCAGCAGGTCCTGATCCAGTAAAAGAAATGGAATGGATGGGAAGAAACGTAATGTCTATGATGTTAGAGGGGACGTTCTCTTACAGTAGCACTCCAGTTGAAACTCTTGATGAGAAAAGAAAGGCAGTGGAGGAATATTCCAAACAGTACCATCAAGGAGAGCAATATCTAGAATATGCAATCACTCCTTACCAATATCATTACAATGTGGGGGATAAAGTTCAGTTTGAATTGTTAGAGTGGGGAAACTTTCCTGATTGTCCAAATTTTAAACTAAGAGTAATTGATCTGTATGATAATTCGGTATTTGAACATATTTCAAAAAATCTTTGTGTTGATTATGATGATACATTAGTTACTGTTAATTCGTATTCAATGGGGGATGACTTTGAGGAATTTGTCTGTAGTGAAGCAGGATACTATAGAATACAAGTATCAAACGGAGATGTTTTTCCTCCAACAATATTGCAGAATTTTGCTTGTTTAGAATCAGAATCAATACAGGAACCTGAAAGTTTTCCTCCTGAACCCGAACCTACCTATACCCTTACTGAAGTTCATTGCTTTCCAAACCAAGTAATTTACAATGATGAATGTGTTTACGTACTAAATCCAACCGACGAATTTCCAAAAGGAATGACCAAGTATTTCTCAATAGTTGATGATAAAATCATTAATTTTTGTGAAATAAAAAGCACAACACAAAACAAAGAAAATGCTAGTGGTGTGACTATAGACAGATGTTTTGAGATTTCCCATTATTCAATATCTGATGTCAATGTGATAAAATTTCAAAGTACAACTCCTCCAACTTGGATTAATATCAAACTTGAAGACTTGACAAGAAATGTAGAACTGGGCTCATCGCCAACATTTACTGTAGTAGAATCTGGATGGGGAAATAGTTGTACTTCTCCCACACTAGAAGTGTACCGTATGACGCAAGAAATGGAAAATAACTATACTTCTGATGATTTAGTCTATAAACACAGGATTGTATACTCTTGTCCATATTATGAGCACACATACCCACCTCGAGACGTTCTAAGGATTTGGGACGAATCTGACTTTCCAAATTTTCCAATTTGTGAGGAACAAGGGAGATATCTGATAGTTGGTGATTCTGGATATGAGAGACTTGCATTGGATTATTACTATTGTGGAATAGACGATGAGAACTGAATTCAACATAATCATAATCATGATAATGCTGACATCTGTCACATTGTTTCTAATTTATCAAAATTCTGAAGAAACTCCAAAATCAATATCATTTGAAAAATATTCTAACCAACTAGTACAGATAAATCAATTATCAAAAAAATATCACGCAGTAGAAGACACACAAAAATTTGAGAACTCGAAAAAACTAATGCAAGAAAAACTAAAAGAGATTTCATCAGAATATCTAGGAGTTAAGATTTCCAATATGACGTTACTTGAGGGATATTACCCATTTCAAAATGCCATATCTTGGGCAGAGCGATTTGATTTAGAGCCATCATCAGTTTGTGATTTTGAGAGGGCAATACCATTGCACATGCAAATAATTTCTCAGACTGAGAATTTCAAAATATTTACAAAAAAATACGGACCATACAAACTTGAATTATCAATACAAGACGAACGAAGTAACATCTCCAATATTCATTATGGCTTAATTGCAACAAATAACAAAAATCAAAGTGCATCAACATACTTTCATCTAAGCTCATGTACCAATGAAATAACAGACAAAGAATCACTCTTTTTGCATTGCTATGATGGGAACAATAACTATAGATTTATTGCACACAACACTGATGATATAATTTCAAGTTATTCAAATGAAGAGTTTTGCAAGATAGAATTAGATCCGTGGCGACAGTCTGTATTTGACTATTCACAAATATTAAATGAAAAACGTCGACAGTTAGAAAAAGAATCAATGGGAAGTGTTGTTGATCCAGAATCTCAGATGAGGTTTCTCTCAGAGATGGAAATACAAGGCGATTTAGACAGTATTGTATGGAGTATGGTTCAGGGCAAATTTGATGAGCAAAGTACCAAGGAAAAAATCAAACAGTATGAGAGCCAACATGGTAGTCTGCCTGATGAGTTGTTGGAGTTAATTGAGGGAAAAATGGCAACTGGATCATATGAACTAGAAAATCCATCGTGTATTGGAGGCAGAGGGATTATAAAAAATGAAAATTGTGAAAGAATTGGAAGATATGATCTCACTACAGGGCTTCCAATAGTTGAAAACAAAGAACAATGCGATATGCTAGATGGAAATTGGAATGAGCAAGAAAAGATATGTGATTCAAAATATAATGTGGGAATAGAAAATGAAAACTAGAGTTAAAACCTGTGTGGATTTACTAATAATAAGAAGAATTTATGAACATGTGATCTACAAACTAAACAATGAATTGTTGTAAAAATATCTGCAATGCGTTTGAGAAAGGAGACAATTCAAAAGTATATTCTGAAAATGGATGTTTTTGCAGAAATTGTTCATATTATTTCAGGAAATTGTACCTAAGATGTCCATGCTGTAATAGTTTGACTCGACGAAACACTAGAAACAACAAAGAACAAAGACAAATTTGCAGGATGTGAATTAGAAAATGAAAACTAGAACTCAAATTGTATTATTTTTAATTGTTGTAGCATTAGGATCTGTGGTCACTTTTGTAATGATTGATGTGTATCAAGGACAGATAGAGTGGCACGAAAAAGTTGGGGGATTAAGAGATGCACACTATGAAATTGAGATTATTGGACTCAAAGACATCTATTTTGTGGGGGAACAATATGATTTTTCATATATTATCTCAGGATATGGATATCAATGCGGAAGTAAAAAAATAAGTTTTCCTGATGAAAATGGAAATTATACAAAAATAATTTCCAGCTCGTCATGTATTGCAGATGTGCCAATGGAAGAATTTGTTTTTGATATTCAAAAAGAACATGGCACAACATTTGGCCATATTACATTAAACAATCCTGGAACATACACAATCACTGTTACTTTTGATAGACCAAATCAGTATTTTCCAACAACTGTTAGCAAAGAGTTTCGTGTAGTGGAGAAATAGAAAATGAATGACATAACCAAGAATATGATATTTGCCGTTATTGCAATTGTAGTTATTTTGCCAAGTATTTTCCTCATTCATAATTACATTTTCTATATATCGCATTTTGAAAAAATAGAATATGAGGAAATCACTAAGTACTGTGATGATGTTTGCAGTGCAGAACTAGAATCAAAAGGATATGATTGTGAACAAAACAATGTGGCAGGTCATGTTTGTGTCCATATAATTAGAATTGAAACAATAAAACAACAAAAAGAAGTCTGGGACAACCTTGTACCGCCATATTATGGATATATGGAAGCAGTTTATGAGGATGGAAAAAACAAAATCGGGTTTTTGCAAGAAATACGTGTACTAGATGATAATACTATTGAGGCTGTCTTTGCAACATCAGAAAAAACACCTCTCATAAAAGCAAACATTCCTCCTAATTTGGAATATCACACTACAAGAGTCCTGACTATAGGTGATACTTTCATTCCAAGGTGTAATAACGAGTATGTCTTTGTGTACAAACTTCATGACATTCGGATTGTAGATGATGTTGCACTTGCAGTGTTTATTTATAGAATCGGCACGAGTGATATAGCACAATGCACGTTTCCTGAATTCCTAGAGCAAAGCTTTGGAGCACAATTTGACATATAAAATGAAATCCTGCCTTTTCTAATTGGAATGATCTTTCGGTCGGTCTTGCATTGTTGGAAATAGCCACATAACATATGATTAACATTAAATACAAATTTTGTACATGACAAATATGGAAAGCAAGCACGACTATTTCAAAGCAGATTGCTCAAAGAATGAGCCTGAGATACTTGCAACACATTCAAACGGAGAGCAATTTTACAGATGCAAAAATTGCAATTACTTTGGAACCCTAGATTCATTTACAAAGCCTTTTCATACTTCTGAAATATTACAACAGCATTAATCATACTTGATGCAGACTCTTCTAGATGTTTTATAATGTCATCATAGTCTTGAAGCGTTTGTTTTTCTAGTGTGATATTTTTTCTCACCTTTATCTCGTCTATTGCATCCTGTATGTTCTGTAACGCCTCAAGTGTTGTATCCAATGGATTTACCATCACTGTCTAGTCTTTTGGCTTGTATTTTTCTATTTGTAAAAAATACACCCCTATACAATGATGACATCTCATATCATTATATGCTCAATTCAGAATAACGATTGTTAAAATTGGATACAAAACATCAGAAGCACTTTTCAATTAATCTGCTTGATTTCAAACATGAACAAATTTGCTACAATTATTGGATTTGCATTAATCGTATTATCGTATTATCGTTTTATTCCATAGGTCCTGTATTATGTAATGTATTGAATCCTGGATGTACTGACAGAGAACATTATTTGGCTGTTTTACCCTATTTTCTTGGCATATTGGTAGGCGGATTAGCATTTTTGATAGTGGGTTTAAAGTCATTGTCTCTCTGGAGTCTGACAAAACATCAGTAGCATTTTTCAATGACTTGGATTGAGTTTCATATATTATGAAGTATCTTGGAATTTTTCTGATTTTGATTGGATTTATTTTACCTTCTACGTTTGCAGAATCTGAACATTCTACAGTAGCTGACCTTCACTGGAAGGAGGCTTCTTTTCCAAGTCATGCAGGTACAAAGGCCACAATAACTGTAACTGATCATGACATGAACAAGCATCCTGAAATTGTTGATTACGTGTGGGTTGAAGTTTATTCTGACAGTGATGGGACAGGTTTTAGGATGACTCTTTTTGAAACTGGTTTTGATACTGGAGTTTTTAGAGGAGATGTAATATTTGCAAAAACTTCTCCATCTGGAGGTGGTTTTTTGCATGCAGTAGATGGTGACACCATAATTGCAAAGTATGCTGATACAAATTTTCCATCAGATTATGTATCTAAACTTGGAAATATTGTAGTTTCAGAAGACAAAATCGAAATGTCTGCAACTGCTCTAGTTGGAAGTACTGGACCTCCATTGGAGAAAGCTCCTGCATCAAACTTTATGATATTGGATATAAGAAAAAGCCCGATAAAAGATAATCGTGTTGCAGTTGATCAGCAAATAAGGTTTGTCTCTGATCTGGAAAACCAAATGAATCGTATTCAGCCATTTGCATATATAGTTCAGATACAAAATGAGCAGAATCAAGTAGAGTCTTTGTCTTGGCTGACTGGAAATCTTACATCCTTTCAGAAAATAAATCCCGGTGTGACATGGATTCCATTTAAAGAAGGAAAGTATACTGCCACTGTATTTTTGATGGGAACTGTTGTTTATCCTTACATTAATGAAACATCTTTTGAGGATTATTCTGAACATGATATTGCAATTGCTTTAGATGTTAGAGAAGATCTTAAAGAAGTGGTTTACGCATCTACAACATGCTCGACATTCTGGCGTACTGATCTGTTTCAAATGTGGGAAAACAAAACACATGACTACAAAAATGACTCCATATATCAAGAATGTCGTGAAATGCTAGATGCAAAAAATCGATGCTTAGATGGTAACCACATATGGAATAATAATGGCACATGTACACTCACATCCATTTATCCTGGTGGGTCTGGTATGGGATTCAAATATGGAAAATATGTTTCAGGAACTTTATTAGAAAATGAAAACTAGAATTCAAATCATATTCTTTCTTGTTGTCATTTTTGTAGGATCTATTTTGATACTCTATCTTGTTCCAATCCCAACTCACTATTCCCTTGAAATTCAAGGCATGAAAGATACATACTTTGTGGGAGAACAGTATTCTTTTTACTATACTTTATCTGGATTTGGAAATACATGTGGCTCTTGGTTAGTGATGTTTCCTGATTCCAATGGATATGTGAAACATAGAGGAGAAGTGATTGACTGTACCAGTTCAAAAAATCAAGAAATTTCTTATGATTCTAGAAGTGACTCTAGACTATTCACTTCAGTCGTTCCATATGTTGAAGGAACGTATAATGTCACCGTATCTGTTGAAAAAGTTAAGGAAACCGCTGTTCATCAGTTTACAGTATCCTCTAAAGATCCTGAAAATGATAAAAGACGTATTGGATGGACACCTGCATTTGAATATCACAGAGTGCAAATCAACGGAACAAGTGCTGTACAAATTTGCTCAATGTTGAAAATAATGTGTCCTGAAAATCCAGTATTTGATGCAATAAACAGACATGACAAAAATTACACATATTTTTACTATGACTTGCCAAACAAGGACTATCTTGTAGTAGTTGATGATGGACAGATTTGTTACATAACTGATGATGTTGATTTTGAAAATACAGGAGCATTTGAAAAATGTATAGGAATAAAAGAAAATGAATAATAAACTAAACGGTGATATCAATCAAATACTAAATGATTACAAGAGTGTAAACCAAATGCTCAAAGGAAATATTTCAATTCTTAAAACTTTGCAATTTGATCAAATCCCTGAATTATCACGAGCGTTCTGTCTTGGTGTGGTTTTTGCCGAAATATTGACTCATCTTAATGCTTATTCTTATCCTAAGCAACCTGATGAACAATCAATGCAAGAAGCAAACAAGATGTTTCTGGCATTTGTAAGAGGAGAATATGAAAAGTAGACTTTTGATCGTATCGCTGAAATAAATAAGCTCGAAAAGTACAACACTTTAATTCAAAATAATTTTAATTAATTTCTCATTAGGGGAATTGTTTGATTGGTTCAAGTCTCTAAGTGCAAAACTCATTCACAGCAATATGTGTAAAAAAAGGTTGATGAAATTTTAATTAATTAAAGCCAAATCTGAAATTTAGAGAAATTCTGGATAAAGTTATCGTACATTTTCAGATGTTTTAAAATTAGATGCTTGTAACTGTCTATCATGAAAGCTATCTATTTTGATGGAACAAAAATGATTTTTGAAAAAAATTATCTCGAACCAAAATCTGATGAAGTATTAGTTAGAGTTAGATTAGCAGGAATTTGTGGAACTGGCTTGGAAATTCTACAAGGCTATATGAAATATGATGGAATTTTAGGTCATGAGTTTGTAGGAACCGTTGAAAAATCTAATAATTCTGAATTAATTGGAAAAAGAGTTGTAGGAGAGATTAATGTTGGATGTGATAAATGTGCTTTTTGTGAAAAAGGCATGCAGAGACATTGTCCTAATAGAACTGTACTTGGTATCTTAAAACGAGATGGCGCATTTGTAGAATTTCTTTCACTGCCTGAAAAAAATCTCCATATTATTCCTGATTCAATTACTGATGAACAGGCTGTTTTTGTTGAGCCTCTGGCTGCTGCCTTTGAGATTAAAGAACAAGTATCTTTGGAACCCCATTGGAGTGTTGCCGTAATTGGTGATGGAAGACTTGCCCATCTAATTATTCAAGTTTTAAAATTATCATGTCACAATGTCACGTGTTTTGGTAGACATAAAAGTAAATTACAAAATTTGATAAATGCTGGAATAAAAATAAAACTTGGCATTGAACCTTCAGATGAGCAATCTTTTGATTTAGTTGTAGAGGCCACTGGAAGTAACTCTGGATTTTCAGACACTATGAAACTGATTAAACCACGTGGAACTGTAGTCTTAAAATCCACTATTGCGTCTAGAGAAAATCTTGATTTGACTCCAACTGTAGTTAATGAAATAACATTGATTGGTTCTTGTTGTGGATTATTCAAACCTGCAATAGATGCACTTACTACTGGAACTATCTCAGTTGACTCTGTAATTGATTCTATATTTCCTCTAGAGAAATTTTCTGAAGCAATAGAGTATGTAAAAAAACCAGACACGTTGAAGGTTTTTCTTAAACCTTGATTTTAGAGTCTTAATTGTGACTAATTCTTCCAAATTTCTACTCGTAAAGTAATTTAAGAAGATTTAATTGTCAGAAGCAAATGGAACCATTTGATTCCCTTCTAATGTGGATTTCTCAATTTTTAGGTGAACATCTCTATGAAGGAATATTTCTAGCAGCTTTACTTGAAACTATAGTTCCACCAATTCCTACTTTGGCAGTATTCCCAACAGCTGGATTTCTGGCATATCAACAAGAGATTCCTTTGGTTGGATTAATCCCAATGATTATTCTTGGAGCAATTGGTGCAACTATTGGAACTTCAGCAATCTATCTCATTGCTTTAAAACTTGGACGAGTAGTTTTACTTCGCTATTTACGATATGTCAAAGTATCCGAAAAAAAATTACAGATAGTTGAAACTTGGTTTGAAAAGTATGGGGATAAGGCAGTATTTTTGGGAAGAATGGTTCCAGTGATGAGGGAAATGATTTCAGTTCCAGCTGGTTTGCTAAAAATGAGAATTCTAAAATTTGTATTCTATACGTTTGTCGGTTCTTGCATTTGGTCATCTGGAACTATTCTGTCTGGATATTATTTTGGTGAGGCCATAGGATTTGGCACTAGTATGATACCCTTATTGCCTTAAATATTAAAAATTATATTTTCAATCTAACATCTTTTTCCTGTTTCTAAAAATTACTTAGTGTCTTTTGCTTTTTTTCTTCCCATACCAATTCTTTCATTCCAAGATGCATTCTCAAAGAATTTACAGTAACAGGACCAAACCCTTCAAAGTGATTCTTAGCCATTATCAGTGGAATGTCTTTAATTTCTTGTAGTTTTTTTACCCATTTTCTAATCCGATCCTCTTTGTTTTTTGAAACTTTACCAAACTCTGAATCTGGGATTGAGCGATCTCCAATCAATCTTACATAAAGGTAATCTGATGTAACTGTCATTGGATTATTAATCCCTGCAATCTCATTCCATACAATGCAATACTTGTTTTGTTTAAGAAATTTAGTTGCTTCATCTGTAAACCAAGATTCATGTCTTCCTTCAATTGGGTATGCAAAATCTTTTGGTAACAATTCAAAGAGTTCAATTAATCTTGGTTTAGCTTCCTCAAATGATAGAGATGGAGGCAACTGCAATACTAGGGCTGAAATCTTTTCATGAATTGGCGAAAGTGATGATAAAAATGAAAAAACTTCTGAATTTACTCTATCTAATCTCTTTTGATGTGTAATTATCGATGGAAATTTTGCTGTAAATCTAAAATGCTTTGGTGTATCGGTATTCCATTTTCTAACAGTCTCTTGAGCAGGAATTCTGTAAAATGTAGAATTTACTTCAGTAATATCAAAAATCTGTGAATAATATCTGAGCCATTCTGAACTTTTTAGATTTTTTGGATAAAATGTACCTAACCATCCTTGATAGCTCCAACCAGTACAACCTATTCTGATATTCATAGTATGAGAATTTCTTTACTCTTTTAAAATAGTGAAGTTCAAAGAGATGATCATTTTTAAATTATCATGTTAAATGTGAATTATATGACAAGAGTTTGACATTTTGGTATTCCAGATAATGATCTTGCAAGAGCACAAAAATTCTACGAAGTATTTAACTTGAAATTTGACAAATGGATGTATCAATGGGTTACTGAATGATGAAAACGGAAGATGATGAACCAGGAATTAACGGAGGATTATCTAAAACAATACCCAGATAAATTAGAATGACAAATACAGTTAATGTTCCATCAGTTGATGAATTTATGAAGAAAGTTATCAAGAAAGTATGACAGTTAATAGTTCCTAAAATGGCAAATTCCAAAAATCGTATGGTTTGCACAATGCATGAATATTGAAGAGAATACATTTGGAATAATTGATATGAACAAGAAGACAGAATGACACCATCTAAATTAATAATCAGAAAGACTGCAAAACATTCAATTGAGTTACAAGTTTTTAGATCATGCAACTGACGCAATAATTGAGGTCACTGCGAAGGATATCAAAGAAGCATTTACAGTGGCAGCTGATGCCGAGATTAATATCACACTTGATCAAGATAAAGTAGAAGAAAAAGATCAGAAAGAATTTTCTGCTCAGGGAAAGGATTTGTATTATCTTCTTTTTAGCTGGCTCGAGGAAATTCCATTTCTTCTAATTACTGAAGGGTTTGCAATAAAGAGAATCGAGTTCGATATTGAGAAAAAGGAAAGCTATAGAATTTATGCAAAGGCATATGGTGAACCACTAGATTTCAAAAAACACAATTTCAAAGTGGAGATTAAAGCTCCAACGTTTCATGACATGAAAATCAAGGAAAATAATCAAGTATATATGAGATTTTTGCTTGATTTGTGAGTTTAGTGAATAATTCTTTGCAAAATACAAGAAGAATTTATACGCGTTTTTTAAAAACATAGTCTGCAAACTTCCATCGTGCGTACAAAACTAGCAGGATTTACAGTGTTATTCTTATTTGTAATGATGAACATTCCAGCTAATGCAGAGGTGAGTGAAATTTCGATGGTCAAAAGCTTCTATACCACAGATGAAAAGATCTCATTTTCAGGAAAGGAAACTGATGGAAGTGTATTAGTAAATGTAGTTATAAAAAATCCTACTGGCAGTGCAAAATTACTTGGTGGTTTTTCTGATCCTGAAGGAAAATTTGAAACTATTCCACAATCTGTAGACAATATTTTTTCAGTAATCGGAGTCTATAACGCAACAGCATTTGTAAAGAAAATTGAAAATGGTACTTCATTTCTTCTTGAATTTGATGGGGAAAAAGTTTTTGTGGTTCAGGATTCCGTATTAGAACTAAATTCAATTTCAGATAAAACAATAGAAATTGGAAAAACAGTTACATTTACAGCTAGTTTGGTTGATAGTTCTTTCAAGGACGTGATTTTTAGTTTAAAAAATGCACCTACAGGAGCCACAATCAATTCAAGTACTGGGAAATTTGTTTGGACTCCATCAAAATCACAAGGAAATATTCAGGATGTACTTTATAATTTTGATATTATAGCAACCAAGGGAATTCAAGAGGATAAAGAAAACATCACAATTACTGTAAAGAAAGCATATGAAGAACCAGTTAAGGAACCAGTTAAGGAACCAGTTAAGGAACCAGTTAAGGAACCAGTTAAGGAACCAGAACCTGCAACATCTGAACCAAAAGAAATAGCATCATTTGTGGATGAAACAAAAGATCCACAGTACTATATTGATAGATACAACAATGAACCAAGTTACAAAAAGTGGTTTGATGACAACTTTCCGGAATATGATTCAATTTACCAGGCAGTTGGATTAGAGGAACCATTACTAATTCCAGCATCATTTGTGGATGAAACAAAAGATCCACAGAGTTATGTTAACAGGTACAACAATGAACCAAGTTACAAAAAGTGGTTTGATGACAACTTTCCGGAATATGATTCAATTTACCAGGCAGTTGGATTAGAGGAACCAAAAGAAATAGCACCATTCGTGGAT
>Ga0102952_1000373_pt1 | contig 17484 bp, 15 predicted proteins | sample SalPon2A_C_D1_MG_FD_78506 | JGI IMG/M metagenome (GOLD analysis project Ga0102952, IMG submission 78506) | Soil microbial communities from South San Francisco under conditions of wetland restoration - Salt Pond MetaG R2A_C_D1_MG | ecosystem: Environmental > Terrestrial > Soil > Wetlands | place... | reverse complement strand
CCCGAAGGGCGATTCCCCACTGGCGCTACCCAATGAACTGGCGATTACATCAGAGAATGGAAATCAGTATTTATACGTCGTGCTCAACGGCAACAACTCCCTGGAAAAAATCGAGGTTTCTACCGGGAAAACACTTTGGTCTGCCCCTACAGGGGTGGCCCCGTACGGCATTTTTATCCAGGGCAAAAAGGCTTTTGTCACCAATTGGGCCGGTACCATGCCGTCTGCCGGGAACCCTGCAGAAACGGCCGGGGTACCCTATGGGAAAGCCTATATAGACCCGGCCACAGGCGCCATAAACAACGGTAGTGTTTCGGTATATTCCGCTTCGGATGGGAAGTTGATCAATTCGATCCCGGTGGGGCTTCACCCGAATGACATCGTGGGCCACCCAGCCGGGGAAGTGTTGTGCGTAAGCAACGGCAACAGCGATACCGTTTCGGTGATCGACGTCGAAACGCTGGAGGTGGTGGAAACCATTTCCGTAAAAATACACGATGCGGGGACCGGTTTTATCGGGGATTCCCCCAATGCCATGGCTTTCAATGAAGACGGTTCGCGACTATATGTGGCCAATGGGATGGACAATGCATTGGCAGTGGTACAATTTTCTCCGGAAAACCAAAAGAGTATGGTAATGGGGTACATCCCAACCGAAGCATACCCCGGGGGGATCAGCCTGAAAGGCGATACGCTTTTCGTCGCCAACCTCGAGGGGGAGGGAGCCCGGGTGAACAGCCTGCAAATGGAACATCCAGAAGAGATTACCGAACAGATTTCCAAAGGGGCTTTTAACGCGCACCACCAAAAGGCAACCATATCCATAATCCCCGTTCCGGATGAAAAGAAACTGGCGGTATACACGGAACGGGTAAAGGAACAGATGCTGCATTTCAGGCTGGAACTGGCCAAACTGTCGCCACGTCCCAACCAGCCGCCGAGGCCCATGCCCGAGCGAATCGGGGAGCCTTCGGTTTTCAAACACGTCATTTACATCATCAAGGAAAACAGGACATACGACCAGGTCCTGGGGGACATTCCATCAGGGAACGGGGAAAAGGACCTATGTATTTTCGGGGAGCAGGTAACCCCCAACCAGCACCAGCTGGCCCGGGATTTTTTATTGCTCGACAATTATTATGCTTCCGGAAAGTGTTCCGCCGAAGGCCATCAGTGGACGGATGCCGCCATGGTGACCGATTATATTGAAAAGAATGTCCGTGCCTGGTTCCGGAGCTATCCCCATGTGCAGAACGATGCCCTGGTCTATGACCAAAAAGGATTTATTTGGAACAATGCCGCTGACCACGGGAAAACGGTGCGTATCTATGGCGAAGCCTGCGAACCCAACATCGACCCGAACCTCAGCTGGACGGATATATATAATGGTTATAAGGCAGGGAAACCGATGGACTTTCACAATACGACCACCATCTCCCGGGTTGAGCCCATGCTCTCCGACACCTTTCCGGGGTCGGACCAGTTGAAGATCACCGAGCAGATACGGGCCGATGCCTTTATCGAAGAGCTGAAGGCGTATGAAGAGATGCCCGGAGACCAGTTCCCCGAGTTGTGCGTAATGGCCCTCGCGCTGGACCACACTACCGGGACCAGGCCCGGGATGCCTACCCCGCGGGCCATGGTAGCCGACAACGACCTGGCCCTGGGCCGGATTATTGAGGCGGTAAGCAACAGCAGGTTTTGGAAAAACACCGTTATTTTTGTAACCGAAGATGATTCACAGGAAGGATGGGACCATGTTTCCGCCTACCGTACCACCGGGTTTGTGATCAGCCCCTACAGCCGGTTGCAAAAATCCATCTCCACCAATTATAACCAAACTTCAGTGGTGCGTTCCATAGAACAGATTTTGGGCATCCCCCCCATGAACCTTATGGATGCCACGGCCCTGCCCATGTTCAATTGTTTCGGGGAAAGCTATTCTCAGAAGGGATATAAAAGCAGCCCCAATCAGATCGCCCTGGACGAAATGAACCCGGAATTGGAGGAGCTAAGCGGGAAAGGGCTATCCTTTGCCAAAAAATCCCTGCGGCCGGAATATGATCATATAGACTCGGGCAGCGACGACCTCCTGAATCGTATCCTCTGGTTCAGCAGTAAAGGGAAGGAACCCTACCCGGCTAAACTGGCGGGCACGGATGATGTGGAGGACGATGATTAGAACGGGATCCATATAGTGCCCTGTCAATCGGATTTCGGGTGACTGCATCCAGCCAGCATATGCCTGACTTTTACCAGTGGATAAATGCTAATTTACAGGATTAAGTGGTGGAATTTTAGATACTTCACGGTTGCCTATTGGCTTTTTCACGAGGTTCCAACAAATCCCATTTATTGCCATACAGATCTGCAAATACGGCCACTATTCCATAGGGTTCCTCCTTCGGAGTTGAAATAAAGCTTACCCCTTTGTCTAACATCTTGCGATAGTCCTGCCAAAAGTTATCTGTAAAAAGAAAGAAACCTACCCTTCCTCCGGTCTGGTTTCCTATGCAGGCCCTCTGAATTTCGTTCGTCGCCCTGGCCAGTAACAATGAACATTCTTTTGCATCGGCGGGCGCAATAACCACCCATCTTTTCTCCTCATCGACCTCCGTGTCTTCCAGCAGATTGAAATTCAAATTTTTGGTGTAGAATTCAATGGCTTCGTCATAATCAGTCACGACCAAAGTAATATGAGCTATTCGCTGTCCCATTTGGAATATGTCTTTTGGATTTTCAGGTGATTTTTTTGACTAGACTGGAAAACCGGCTCAGTTGAAGATAACGTTTTTGGGGGATGATCCCGAATGTTCTTGATATCCAATAGGATGAAGTCAGCATTCTTCCGGGTAGGGAACTGGCCTGTAGGCATAATACTGCGATACTTCTTCCAGCGCCATTTTAAGTGCTTGGTTAACCGGTAGAATTAAATTTGCCATATGAAAATCTATGTGAGTTAATTGCATGTAATAATCCGTAAACACCGGTACGTACAAGTCTTTTATTATTGCCTTCGAAGCACTGCGATAATTATCCGCCTGGCCTTCTTTTATAATTTTGCAGGTGGCCAGCCGCATTTTCCCGTACTTGTCGCGGTTGGCTGCGAAGCCAAACAAGCGGCAAATTAAGCCACGGTACTGGTAGGTAGTACACCGGCCCGCATCCATAATTGAAATAGGGGTGAACAGGAAACAAGTCGATTTGTCGGTTTCGTTCAGTTCAGCAAGTATTTCTTCTGCCTTTCCGGATAAAAAAAGGTGATACGCCCAGGGTAAAAATTCCAGGGGGGAAGCCTCTATATTCGAATGGGTACAGCATTTGCCACAACCGGAAACGCATTGAATACCCGATTCCAGTTGAAATTGGGCGCTTTCCCTCTCCAGCCGGGCAAACAGGATTTCAACCAGTTGCACCTTTAACTCTAATGTCATTGAATTTTTTACCGAAGGTATGTCTAATTTGGGCACCTGAATCTATGTCCTCCCGGAAAAATTCTTAACGGATCCATCAATGGCTTCTGTAACCTGTCTACCGTCTGGCCATTACCCATCGTGAGGAGGTGTTATTCGCGAGCTACATACCCTGTTGTGGCGCATCAACCTGCCTGGTAAGGATCCCATCTGCCAATTTCTTAATTTCACCTGGAGAGGCCGGGTAATACCTTATTTTGTAAGATTCTTCAAGATTTTTTTAACTGACCCGGAACTTATAAACCACAATAAAAAACCGCTCATGACAGTAATCAGCCCTAGCAGTGAAAAGGCTCGTAAAACAAAGGTGTTAAAGTTATCCCTGGTATCATAATCCATTGTATGGGTCATCCAAAGAAAATCATACCAACGCCAATTACGGTGCCTTACTGTTTGAAACGAACCATTGGTGGCAGCCACATAGGCCTTCAGGTTTTCGGGATCCTTGTACGTTATTTCATAAACCGGCAAAGGCCTTCCCCTGTACTCGTGGTGATTGCCGGCCTCCTTGAGCAATCGAATATCCCTGACTTTCAGGTCGCTCTTCATATGACGCCCGGCCACCTGCAGGGCCTCTTCCGCGGTAACACCCTCTCTCTTTTGCCCTGTCTCCGCATCGTAAAGTTCCGCATTATTGACCCAATAATAGGGCTTTCCCCCAATCTCCATCAATTGTAATGAAAAGACCGGGGACTCTGTCTGTAGGCCGGAAGATCCGAGTAGATCAGGGAAGGCAATAGGCTCAAATGGAATGTGCTTGAATTGGTCTCCATGGATCTCATCGATATCCGTCCAACTGAAGTACAGCCCACTAATCGTCCATATCAAGAATTGGATCCCCAGGAAAATACCCAGATATCGATGTGTTTGCCTGATGGTAAGGCTCGTTTGTCGATTAACCATAAGTGATTTATGTTATTGTTACTAAACAGGTAATGACTTTCTTCCCTTGTCCTTCCCATTTCAGCTAAGGCAACCTGACTTTCGTCATATCGATTGCTTATCCAAAGCCATAAATTTATCGAATAACTGGAGGGCGACCGAGAGAGTCGGATCAAATTAACCTCCCCTCTACCAGTGCTTGATGTGTAAATGCCTGATCCGACCCTATCGGCTTACCGAATAACCAGCCACCTGCCTATTAAAGCACACCATTACCTCCAGTGCTTTGATCTCGATTGCATAATGGCAAACTTCGCATTGCGCAGCTGAGACCCGATAGAAAATATAAACAAGTAAATTTAAATGTGTAAAATTTTAATTTCAACCTCAATGAAAACTTCTAGATTATTTATTCCGATCCTCGCATTGGCAATCCTGAGCAGTTGCAATAAAACCCAGGATCCCAATACCCTTCTGGAAAATGCTGAAATAAGGAATGAACTTATGAATTCCATCGCGGGAAACCATGCCTACATGACGGAGTTTATGGGTGTAATGCAAGGTAACGATCATGGAATGCAAATGATGCGGGGCAACCCGCAAATGATGCATCATATGATGGCAGGTGACGGTATGCAAATGATGATGAAAGATAGTTTGATGAGGAGGAACATGATGCAAATGATGATGTCAAACGGGAAAATGATGGGTAACATGATTCAAATGATGCACAATCAGGGCATGATGAGCACCGAATGTATGAATGCAAGTATGAAGATGATGACTGAAAAGGGAATGGACATGAACGGAATGGGCATGATGGGAAATGAAGAAAAGATGCATCCCTGAGGAGGGCATGCCGGTTTGACAGATTTGCCCTGGTTCGTGAACCCACAAACATCGATGGGAAAAACTTGATGTAAACTGGGAATTCCCGATTGCGAGACTGCCGGATTCTGTATATCCCTCCTTTCTGCTACAGAAAAATCGGGCTGCACTTCGAAATCCACCGTGCAAACACGTTTCCGGGGCATAGTTTCCGAACCTTTGCGGTTTTCACTTCTGTCGCCGCGACCCAGCCCCTGATTGCACAGATTTGCAATACATGTGTCATTAAGGCCTGTCAAGACCTTCTTTCCGCCAACCACTTGCCCGCAATTGCCATCCTGGGATGACCCAATCATTTCTTTGTGACCTTACCGGCCTTTTTCCACGAATCATATTTCAATTTCATACAATGCCCGCAGGGGCGATACCCACACCGTAGCGCCTCGGCTTCACTGGCAAAGAAAACCCTGTTTTCAAGCTGCATTCGCTTCCCGGACTTACAACTGAGCAAGCCATATATTTTAAACTTGCGGTTACCCCCGTAGCATAGGGCCTGGCTGCGAATGGCCCGGTGCAGATCGGCCAGGGATATTTCAGAATGGCGAATCATCGGTCAGGAGACCGCATCGTGAAAGATGATCCCCAGGGTGTGCCGTTCTCCCTCCCTCACTTCACTTACCCCGTGTTTCATATGGGCCCGGTAAAACCCCCTTGTCCCTTTCCGGGGCATAAACCGGGTCGTGAAAATAAGAACATCCCCTCTTTTAGGCGACAAAACCATGGCTTTGGATTGGGCCCTGGGAAGCTGCTGCGTCATCACAAATTCGCCCCCTGTATAATCCAGCCCCGGTTCGTTCAGGAACAATACGATCTGGATCGGGAAATACACCGTCCCATACAGGTCCTGGTGCAGGGTATTAAACCCGCCCGGACCATATTTCAGGATCAGGGCGGTAGCCTGCTCCTGGCCATTTTCCCGGCATTGCCGCAGGAATTCCCCATGCACTTCCGGATATTCGGTGTCCAGTCCCAACCTGTGGCTCCAGGTATTGGCAATGGGTACCAGGTAGGGATACAGGTCGGTTCGTATGGTACGGATCAGCTCTGGCAGCGGATAGTCAAAATACTTATATTCACCCAGTCCGAACCGGTGCCGAGCCATGACCACCGTTTTGCGGTAGGCATCGGTATCATCATAGCGATCTTTCAGGGTGTCGCACTGTGCATGCGACAGCAATCCTGACAGCACCGCGTAGCCATTACAGTGCATGCTTGCTGCAATGTCCTGCCAGTTGGCCCCGGCGATCTTTTCACGGATATTTTTCAACATACCGTTTTTAATTTCCTGAATTTACCCGGGCGCCTTCCCAGCCGATAATAGCGGTTTTCCGGGGCGCACCCCAGCGGTACCCTCCAAAGACACCGGATGAACGAATAACCCGGTGGCAGGGGATCAGGAAGGATACCGGGTTGCTGCCAATGGCTGTCCCAACGGCCCTGGAAGCGTTTGGCATCCCGATCTGCCTGGCGATGGCCCCGTAGGTTGACAATTTCCCCATCGGGATTTTCAACAGGCATTCCCAGACTTTAAGCTGGAAATCCGACCCTTTCAGGTGGAGTTTGATCTCGTTGAGCCGGCTCCAGTCGTTTTGAAAAATGAAGAGCGCATTTTGTTGCAGCAAATCCAGCTTTCTCCGGAAGGTGGCGTTCGGGAATTCCCCCCTGAGCGTTTGCAGCCCCTTTTCCTCATCCTCTTCAAAGGCCATGTGGCAAATCCCTTTGGGAGTGGACGCAACCAGGAGGGAGCCGAACGGACTTTCGGCAAAGCTGTAGTGAATGATTAAATCCTGGCCCCCGTTTTTGTATTCCGCCGGGGTCATCCCTTCGATATTGATGAACAGGTCGTGCAGCCGGCTGGTGCTGGACAAGCCGGTCTCGTAGGCCGTATCGAACAGGCTGGCCTGCTCCTGCCTAAGGATTTCTTTGGCATTTTCCACACTGATGTACTGCAGGAATTTTTTGGGGCTCGTCCCCGCCCATTCGGTAAACATCCTCTGAAAGTGGGATGGGCTAACATGCACAGCAGCAGCCACTTCCTCCAAATTCGGCTGTTGTTTGAAATTTGTGTGGATAAAATCGATTGCCCTGGCAATCCGGTCGTAATTAATACTCGCTTGTGATTCCATGATGTTTAAATTTATACTGCAAATTTCCGATGCCTCCTGCAGTCAAACAATCCGAAATATGCGGAGATTCCTTTCCAGGGAGATGAAGATAAGGCGATTTCAGGGCAAAGCCAGCAGAAAGGTATTACGCGGATTAGCCGAAGTGGTATCTGAAAGCACTGGCCAATAAGTCATGAATGACATATCCGGGTTACATTGTTCCCGGAATTGGCCTGTTTAATCCTGCATGGACGAGAACTGATGCAGCGCCTCAAGCGCTTCAGACCCATAGACAACCGAGGGGCCCCCGCCCATCAGGATGGCCACACCAATGGTCTCCATGATTTCCGGGACAGCGGCACCTGATTTAAGGGCACTGTTCACATGGAAGGCGATACAACCGTCACATCGCACGGTAATGGCTATCCCCAAAGCGATCAACTCTTTATATTTTTTACTCAATGCCCCTTCAGCCGTACTGGAAACGTGCAAATCGTCGAAGGCCTTCATGGTTTCGGGGATGGCAGTCCCCAATTCTTCCATGAGTTTTAAGAGTTCCCGATAGGTATTCGTATGGTCTTTTATCATGTTTATTATGCTTTAGGTATATTTTTAATGCATTTTGTATGGTACAGGGGGTCACCATAAATCGAAAAGGTCAATGATATGCTGAACGCCTGTTGCCATCCGGCGGGCGGCACCCAGACTATCATTGACCTTATCCAGATCCGTACCCTGATCATATATGACAGGTTACTCCATAGGCCTTATTCGATATACTCGCCATTTTCGTCAAGCTTTACCCGGATCACCTCATTGCCGTTCTCCAGCTTGATTTTGTACACCTTGTCGGTACCCCGGCCATCTTTATATCGGACCAGGTAATTGTTCTGGGTCATGGTCCAGTTCGGGAAGCGTTCCAGGATCGCATTTTTTACGGCCAATGGCAGGTTGATGTTTTCAAACCGTTCGACGGTTCGCAAGAGTTTGCCTTCCGGGTCATAGGCAGCCAATACCCGCCCTTCGGGCAGATAAAAGTTAATGGTATACAGGCCGTAATCGTCCTGGTAAAAATCAGCGTCCTTTACGTTATAGGCGGCAACTTTGCGCGCCATGGTCTGTACCGGCATGGAAACCACTTCCATGGAATTGGCATCGCTCAGGTACTTGTAATTCACGGGAGACACGGTAACTTCCTCCAATTCTTCCGTTTTTACAATCTGAGCCATCATCGGGAAGGTCAGCCCCAGGGCAAATAGACCCAAAATTAATTTTTTCATGGCTTCTGATGTTAAGTTATGATTATGTGTTCCGCAACTTACTGCGGCCCATCTTACGAAAGTTAGTGAGGAATCCACGAGGCCGCAATGACTTTAATCAGCTAAAATAGTGACGCTTATGGCCACAACTCTTATTGTGCGGTACGGCTTGCTTCGACGGTGTCAAGTGATTAATGCCACACTGGCTACCTTGTAACAAAAGGCAAAAACGGTGCTCTCAGGGGTGTTAATATCATGAAGTGTATGTACCTATGGTTCTGAGGTCTATATTTTATATTCTATCCCTCCTATTCCGTGCGTAAACTTTTGATGGGATTCCTGTTTGCTGCAGCCATTGTACGCATACTGATGATAACCAAGGCCAATAACATCATAGCTACCCCGCTCAAAGCGAAAAGCCACCAACTCAATGTGGTTTTATAGGCGAAATCCTGCAACCAATTGTGAACCCCCAGCCAGGCAATTGGGGCTGCTATAGCAAATGCGATCCCAACCAGGATCAAAAATTCACGACAGAATAGCAAGTTTAGCTGTGTTACGGTGGCACCCAGTATCTTTCGGATGCCAATTTCAAGGATACGTCGTTCGGTAGTATGGATTACAAGCCCCAGCAGACCCAGGCAACTGATCAGAGTGGAAAGAGCCATCGACCACCCGAGAAGTTTCGAGGTTTTGGTTTCCTGATCATAAAAGTGTGCAATAATATCGTCTAAGAAATTAACTTCCATGTTTGAATCCGGATATAATCTTTTCCAGATTTCATTCATGCTTTCAATTGCAGTGGGCCAGGCCTTAGGCGACTGGCTTTCGAGGGTGAAATGTACCGTATTGAACTGTCGGTAGAATTCGGTATGGGTATCTCCAACCAGGGCCATAGGCGTAATGTCGGAGGTTAGAGAGCGCTGAAAGAAATCAGCCATCACCCCAACAATCTGACAATCTGCATCGCCTACCCGTATCGTATGCCCTACAGCATCAGCAGGGTTGTTAAATCCCAGTAACTTCGAATAGGTTTCATTAATAACATATTCGTCTATAGTATCATTCAGGCGGTCCCTTCCGGCCAGCAGGTCAATACCGTAAAGCTGCCGATAATGAGAATCGCCAAACAACAACTGGAGATCCGTATTAATTTCCTCACCATGCCTATAAAAAGTAGCGATATCTGAATTGATGTTTCCCGATGCCGGTGGGTCTCCACCCAGGCTAATATCCGTAATCTGCGGAATGGACTTTAATCCTTCTACAAACTTCAACCGCTTTTGATAATCCTCGTCATCCCATACCCTCACAAAGGCTGTGGCCTTGGTTTTAAAGCCCATGTCCTTTTTCAGCATATAGTTTACCTGCTTATACACCAGCAGGGTTGCGATAACAAAAATTTGGGCAATGACAAATTGAAAAACCGTAAGGTACTTACGTATGGTGGATTTGCTATCCTGTTGAAAAATTTGGTTTTTCAGCACTTTTATCGGCCGAAAATTGGTGAGTACCAGAGCTGGATAAAATCCGGCAACAAAAGTAACCGCCACCAGCAGAAGTAATATTGAAATAATCACGACCCCGTTAGACAATAATTCCGGACCAATGCCTTCTGGTATAAAGTCAGAAAATATCCGGAGCAATAGGGGTAAAAGGAAGAGGGAGATAAGTGCCGCCCCAAGGGTTAATAGTGCGGTTTCAACCATAAATTGACCGATCAGTTGTTTCCTGGAACTGCCCAAGGTTTTGCGAATGCCAATTTCCCCGGCACGTTTTCCAGCCTGGGCTGTGTTGAGGTTGATAAAATTTATGCACCCCAATAAGAGGAGAAAAAGGGCCACACAACCCAAGCCAAGCAATACCTTTTTATCAGCAATCCGTTGGTTGTTATCAAAAGTCCCCAATTCCCGATTGAAATGGAGGTCATTAAGCGGTTGAAGTTCGAATTGTCTCAAATAGCCTTTACTTACCATCTCCTCATCGGCGTGTTCCCACGCCAGCCGCTCAAGTTGTTGCTGGATATCGGGTAGTTGGTTGCGGTCGTGCACCAGGACAAACAACTGGGAGGCCGAATGGGTACTGGTCCAGCTGCCGGTCAGCACCCGGCTTTTCCGGCCGAGGGCCCGGGACGTGTTATACGAGAGGAACTCATTGAAGTTAAAATCGGTTCGTTCCGGGAGATCCTGGACCACCCCTACCACTTTTACAAGCACGGAGTCGTTATACACAAGGGTTTGCCCTACTGCCTGTCCGGCTGTAAGGCCAGGGAAGTATTTCGCTGTCCTGGAACGGGTTAATACCACCTCATTCGGATTCTCCAGAATGTTTTCGGGATTACCTGCCATCCAATCATAGGAGAAGAAATCAAAATATGAAGCATCCGTGTACAGGACGTCATCAGTATATCTATAGGTGGTCCTGCCCTGATCTGGAGAAATTTTTACAATAGTAGTTGTGTAAAAGGTGGTGGCTTTGTCTATCCCTGCCATTCCCTTCCGTATGTTCTGGCCGAGGGGTATAGACACCCCCCTGTTGAAATGTTTGCCCTCCGGCGAAGTGAAAGTGCTCATAACCCTGTAAATCCGATGACTGTTCTGGATAAAAGTATCAAATGTCAGATCGTAATAGATCATTATTCCAATTACAAAGGAGGCGCTTAACCCAACCGATAGTCCAATTATGTGTATTGCGGAAAACCCCTTATTTTTCCAAAGGTTCCGGATACCTATTCTTAAGTAGTTTAGTAACATGATTAATTTGTATTGCTGGCCTTATTCATGTTGCAGGCGACCCTGTGTAGAAATTACTTTTGTGATTCTAGGGTAGGATTCTTTATCTTCTTAACGAACATTATGCCAAGCTTATAATAAATTGATTTACAATAGTTTACAAATATATACTTGTAATTTTTCCCGAGTGTTGTTAAATATTTTGACAATTCCTGTCTAATAATTTTACGTTTCACAAAGGATCGCAATCGCCCTGCTTGCAAACCACGCTTCGGAATCGTTGCAGGGTGACCTTTCGAAAAGAGCCGAAACGATCCACGCCTATCTGACGGAACATCAATAAAACTCAATAGTAAGCTTATTTCAGAGAGCAGGGAAAGTGGCTAGTCCCATTTATAGTGGCCCCGAACTGCTTGAATAACAGGATCGTACCATAGTCCGTTTGAAATTGTCAAAATCCCTGGTAAAAAGGCTTTTTATGCAACAATGAAATGTTAATTATGTTAATATTTTTAGTAAAAGAGGCCGTTGATATACCCGAATGTTAAGATATTTAAGTATTCCTTAAAACAAACGACATGAAAAAATCAATGATTTACGCACTGGTCCTCGTATTCTCGGTGGGCCTGAGTGCTGCCCCGGTATGGGCCAATGCAGGCACCCCTGCCTCTAAGGGGAATCCCCCGGCCACCGAAACGACCAAAAAAGAAGAGATCCCGCCGGAGATCCAGGTGATGATCAACCGTTTGCATGAGATCAAGGATATGGACAAGTCTTCCCTGACCCGTGCTGATAAAAAGGAATTGCGCAAGGAAGTACGTTCCATCAGGGCGGCCATTCGCAGTTCCGGGAACGGGATCTACCTCTCTGTGGGCGCCCTCCTGGTCATCATCATTATTATCCTGCTCGTGTAGGAACCATGGGAAAGCCCCGGGGTTGCTGTTAAAGGGCATTGGGTGAATGCAGAAGTCGGGGGCGTGTGCCCCTGCCATGAGGGTGGATAACTCCTGGTTTTCAGAAAGAATGACGTAGCCCAATGAAACCCGCACGGGTGGGTTGAAATTTTGAAAGGCCCCTGGAACGGGGTCCCCCACCCCCACCCTGGTTCAAGTTAGTTCTGCTTACTGCATGTTCCGGGCAGCCAGACTTAAATTTTAGGGTATTGCCGGGGACTAAAGAGTATAGCCTGGGAAACAGGACCTCTACAAGGAGAGTAGCTGTACTTTTGGGGTTCCTAACCCCACCCGGGGTTAAGATATCACTACCCCCTGCAGATTCAAAGCAGTAGGGTATCTAATACTTCCCCAAGGCTATGGAGGGATGTTCGGGAGGCTACAGACGCCATGCCTGCGGCGTCCCTGGTATTGCATCGTTTCGCTGTAGCACCTTAACGGGGTGTAGCGGAAGTTTCCTCCCGGAAACCCATATACCGGGATGTGAAGACTTTCGGGCACGCATGGTTGGTGTCCCGCATTTATGGCAAAGTGCCCGCCATTCACCAAAGAAGCACAGGATTCAGAGATTTACTACCTATTTTTGCAATTGATGATATTACCTGCCATACGGAGAAAAGGATTCTGGTTTTGGGACTCAATCAGAGGTTCTGAGGTGCGCCGGCATTTGCAAGCCATACAAAGGATCAACAGGGATCAGGAATCGGACTTTGCCCTCGGCGAACGCAAAAAGTACCTGTCTGCTATCCTGGACCATTGCAAACAAACCGTTCCCTTTTACCAGGACTCCGGGAATTCCGGCCCTGCCCTGCCCGATTTCCCGGTGACGAACAAGAACCTGATCCGGGAGCATTTTGACCTTTTCAGGTCGGATGCCTATCCGGATGCCAGGACCTATAAGGCGACCACCAGCGGCTCCACCGGTACGCCCTTTACCATCCTGCACGATGCGGGCAAAAAAAAGCGGCATATCGCGGATACTCTTTATTTCGGCGATGCTGTAGGACACGCCCTGGGGTACAGGCTCTACTATCTAAAAATCTGGAACGAGGGAAACCAGAAGAGCCAATGGATCCGGAACTTACAGAATATCGTGCCCGTGGACGTTTTCCAAATGACAGACGAAAGGATTGCCGAGCTATTGGAAGCTCTCCGAAAGGATGCCTCCCCCAAAAGCCTGCTGGGCTATGCCTCTGCCCTCGACGTTATCGCCGCCTACATCGAAAAACATCCTTCGGCCGGGCCAATCCCTGCCATCCGTTCGGTCACGGCCATGTCTGAAGCCCTGGCGGAACCCACCAAAAAGGCCCTTGCAACCTATTTCCGCTGCCCGGTGATTTCGCGGTACGGGAACCTGGAGAATGGCATCCTGGCTCAGCAAACCCGCGCTTTGCCGGAACAGTTCCTGATGAACCTGGCCAGTTACGAAATAGAAATCCTGAAGCTGGGGCGGGACGTCCCGGTCGCGGAAGGGGAAATGGGCCGCATTGTGGTGACCGACCTGTTTAACCGGGCCATGCCCCTGATCCGCTACGATACGGGGGATATTGGCTGCACCGGAAAAATTGAGGCTGTAGGCGCCAATCAATATGTTTTCAAGCGTATAGAGGGGCGGAAAATGGATGCTGTTTACAATACAAAAGGCGAACTCATCTCGTCCTACCTCTTCGCCAACCAGATGTGGAAGTACAAAGAGCTGGACCAATTTCAGTTTATACAGCATGCACAAAAGGACTATGAATTCAGGCTCAGCAGCCCGAAGAAATTTGAACGGGAACGGGAACTGCTCGAAGAATTCAGGGGCTTTTTGGGACAGGATGCCAACATACGGGTCACTTACGTGGATGAGATCCCACTCCTGTCTTCCGGGAAGCGAAGGAAGGTGGTGAGCAAACTTCCGGTAAAGTAGGGGTAGCCTGGGGGAAGCTTTTTTCCAGGCACCTTCAACGAGTGGGCCCCCCACCCTACCACCCCAGGTTCAAGTTCGTGCCGCGCGCTGTAATTTTCAAGCAGGCTGATCTAATATCCAGGCCGTTCGGAGTATTATTCTCGCCCGGCTGTGGGCAGTATTTTTAATGATGCGGCAGCAAAGGGAGAAAGACCGGGAGGTCCGGTTGAAATTAGCGCCTTTTTAAAATACCATCCCCCGGCCGAAGTAAAAGACTACGGATTTATCGCAGGTGACGGTTATAACTCCCGCAACCAAATATTCCTGAAACTCACCGGCTCACTCGGGTCCGGGTGCGACTGCAACCGGATGGGCGCCGGCCCGTGAGGGGAATAATAGGGTTCGCCGATCCATACCGTCTGCCCTTTCAATTCCGCATGGTTTTGTACCAGGACCCCGTTGTGGATCAGGGTAACGTAGGCCGGGGTATCCAAAGCCCCGTCTTCCTTAAAGCGGGGCGCTTGCCAGATGATATCGTAGGTCTGCCATTCCCCCGGCTTTTTGCAGGCATTCGCCAGCGGGATCGCCTGTTTGTACACAGAACCGGCCTGCCCGTTCACATAGGTGCTATTGTTGTAATTATCCAGGATCTGCAACTCATAGCCTTCTTCAAAATACGTATCCTTCATCCCCAGGTAGGCCAGGAAGACCCCGCTATTGCCCCTGTTCTGCCCCTCCCCGGAAATGTTGGTGGGTATACGGTATTCAAGGTGCAACTGGTAATCCGTAAATAATTCTTTGGTAACGATCCCCCCGGCTTTTTTGTTCACTATAAGGACCCCGTCTTGAATGGACCACGTTTCGCCCGGCGGCTCGGAGGCGTCGTATTTCCAGGCATCGAGGTTTTTCCCGTCAAACAGGATCACGGCATCGGAAGGCGCCCCATTGACGGTTTCCGCAGGCGTTACCACCGGGGGTACGGGGGCGTAAACCTCAGTTTTTTGTGATTCGGCAAAAAGTTTCGGCCAGTCGGGCTCCTGTGAAAACCCGAACCATGAAATGCCCAGGGACATCACCACCAGTGTAGGTTTAGATTGCATATTTGTTCGTTAAATTAAACGGTCAGAAATATTAAATGTACTCATATTCCCTGTATTAAGAGGCCGAAGCGTAAGACGGGTCGTGTTTTTTACGGTATGGAGTCTTTGGAGGAATAAAATTCGGTCGTAATGGCTAAAATAGCCTCTATGCGCCTCCCCGGGAATCAACTACCGGGCCGAACCAGGAAGGCCCCTATATTGCCTTCTGGCTTTAAATCCCGAGTTCTGAACGTCGCGTTTTATACGATCTGCAACAAGCCCATTTCCGTTAATCCCCTCAATTGGTTTTAATGGGCTAAATCAATACCTTTAATATGTGGCTAAGGTTTGGGCTGGTTACAGAAGGTGCTGCAAGCAGGATAGCCATGCCTTTTCTTGAGCCATAAAGCAGGAGGCTTCCATAATATTATTGCTAAATCAGTTCCGGAATAAGTAACATCCGATAGATTAACTATGAAAATACTGTTTTCGGAATCCCAGAAGTTCACCCAATGGTGGCTATGGCTTATTTTAACCGGGGTCGCAGGGATACCCGTTTATGGAATATACAAGCAATTGTTCCTGGGGGAAGTGTTCGGCACCAGGCCCATATCGGATGAAGGATTGATTTTCCTTGCAGTATTTGTTGCAGGGCTCTGGGCACTGTTTCTGGTAATGCGGCTGCAAACGGAGATAGACCGGGGGGAAATCCGGTTGAAATTCGTGCCTTTTTTAAAAAAAATCATTCCCTGGGCCGAGGTTGTTTCGGCCGAAGTAAAAGACTACGGTTTTATCGGCGGCTGGGGCATCCGGATCTCGACCAAATATGGAAGGGCCTACAACGTGACGGGCAGCAAGGGCCTGGTCCTAACCCTGAAAAATGGGAAAAAGGTATTGGTGGGCACCCAGAAGGAGGCAGAATTGGGGGCGGTGGTGAAAACCTGTATTTAGTTGGTTTGGGGCAAGTAAATTATGTGAAACCCAAACAGGATCACGTTACAGATGGCAGGATTTATTATATGAGGGAAAATTGATATTCTTGCCATAACAATCGGCACCCCGTTCGATTCCTGATTGTTTATTTAAGAGATAAATTGAAGTTGGCGGGGATATACTGAACATAGCTTTCAGGCCAAAGAAATCCTCTTAATCCCGCCACAACCATCTCAGCGCATCGGGTAGCAGAGGGCCCGCTTCCTTTCCATTGTGGCCGCCGCTTCCTTTTATGAATATGTAATCGTAATTACGAAACTTCAGTGCGGCAGCCATTTGCTGGTTGGCGAGCCACCAATTTCCATGTTCATTATCAAGATCCGCCGAACCGTCTTGCAGGTATACCCTTATATCCCTTTTGCTGTGTTTTCTGATTAGGGAAGGATAGGAATGGCCTCCCCGGATATTCGTAAAGCTGCCGTAATGACTAATAACTTTTTGAAAATAATCAGGTCGTTCCCATGCGGCGGTGAAGGCACAAATTCCTCCTGATGAAAGTCCGGCGATTGCACGCATCTTAGGATTGTCCGTAAGATTGTATTTTTTTTCAACTTCCGGGATAATTTCTTCGATAAGGAACCTAACATAGGTATCGCTCAGATCATCATATTCCAGGCTCCTATTACTCGACCGGTAAAGATTTTCCGGGTATTCCGGTTGTTGATGCCCCGGATTTATAAAAATACCTATTGTTACCGGCATTTCTTTTTTTTGGATCAGATTATCAAATACTATGGGGACCCGGAAATCGCCGTCTTCGCTTAAGTAAGCATGACCATCCTGGAAAACCATAAGGGCTGCCGGCTGACCGGATTTGTACTGTGCCGGCACATAAACATAATAATCGCGATAAGTACCCTGAAATATCTTGCTCTGGAAAGTATATTTGGTTACCTCACCCCTGGGAACCCCTTCCTGTCTTTGCGAATCCTTTCCGTATTCCAATCCTTTATTCTGGGCGGTACAAATATTTATTCCAATGACTAATATGTAAGACAGCAGGACCTTCATAATAAATGGTTCATTTTAATTGATTCACGTTGTTTGCATAACCTCCGCAGGCGCGGATCCGCTCCGCAGTAGTTGCGCTGCTGCGGAAGATATTCCTTACCTAACCGCTCCGCAGTAGTTGCACTGCTGCGGAAAATATTCCTTACCTAACCGCTCCGCAGTAGTTGCACTCCTGCGGAAGATATTCCTTACCTAACCGCTCCGCAGTAGTTGCACTGCTG
>Ga0102952_1000371_pt1 | contig 17525 bp, 18 predicted proteins | sample SalPon2A_C_D1_MG_FD_78506 | JGI IMG/M metagenome (GOLD analysis project Ga0102952, IMG submission 78506) | Soil microbial communities from South San Francisco under conditions of wetland restoration - Salt Pond MetaG R2A_C_D1_MG | ecosystem: Environmental > Terrestrial > Soil > Wetlands | place... | reverse complement strand
CCCGAGGTCGGCGCCGGCAAGCAGGCACTGGAAAACATCCTCTCCTTCGCGACCCAGTTTTCGCAGCGCGAAATCGGCGTGATGCTGGTCAGCGACCTGCACCGCATTCTCGAGGGCGAATTGTTCAAGCTCCAGGGCTTCACCCACTGGGCTGAAGAAACCGCCGGATTACTGGTCGACTAGGCGACTTTCCGGGTAATATCGTGAAAGACCTGCGTGAGACCGCCATCAGCCGGCTGACCGCGGCCCGCACGCGGCTAATCATGGAGTTCCCGTTTCTCGGCGTGCTCGCCCTGCGCCTGCCGCTGCAACCCGCCGACCCGGGCTGGTGCCCGACAGTGGCGACCGATGCCCGGTTTCTCTATTTCAATATCGCCTGGATCATCTCCCTGAAGGAATACGAGGTGCGCTTCGCGATCGCGCACGAAGCCATGCACTGCGCTCTGGCCCACTTCGTGCGCCGCGGGGCGCGCGATCGCAAGCGCTGGAACCTGGCCTGTGACCTCGCGGTCAACGGCATACTCATGGAGTCGGGCATGGCGCAGCCGGTCGAGGCGATCTACGATCGCCGCTTCGCCAAACTCAGCGCCGAGGAAATTTACAATGCGCTGCCCGACCACTTCACCGGACGCACCCTCGACACCCACCTCGACACCGCCCCCGAGGAAGACGAGCCCGAACGGTCTGCTAACGACGACGCGGAGCCCGGTCAGGACGAGACACCGTCAGATCTCGCGCCGCGGCCTCCCCCGCTCAAGCATGCCGAAATGGAGGCGCTCGCCCGGCAGTGGAAACAGCGCATGGCGACGGCCGCGCAGCACGCCTTGCGCACCAGCCACCTGAGCGAACACATGAAGCGCCTGATCAACCGGCTGCTCAAGCCCCGACTGCCGTGGCGCGCAATCCTGTCGCCCTACTTCCTGTCTCTGGCGCGCGGCGATTACAGTTACGAACGACCGTCCCGCCGCGAGGGCGATGTCATTTTTCCGCGTCTCGCCAGCCGCGGATCCGTCGTGCACGTGGCCATCGACAGCAGCGGCTCGATCCGCAAGAAGGAACTCTCCGAGTTCATCAGCGAAATCAATAGCCTGAAGTCGATCGTCGGCGTCGACATTACGCTGCACGTCTGCGACATGAAGCTGTCGGCCGACGGGCCCTGGCATTTCCCGGCCTGGCAGGCGATGGAGATACCCGAACAAATGCCGGGCGGCGGCGGCACCGACCTGCGGCCCATTTTCGACTGGCTGCAGAAGCACAACACGCATCCCGACCTGATGATCTATTTCACCGACGCCGAGGGCCCATTTCCCCGCTATCCGCCGGACTTTCCGGTAATCTGGGTGATCAAGGGTGCGCGCAACGTCCCCTGGGGGCGGCGTATCGGCCTGAATTGAGTTTCCGCTCGCATTCCGCCCGGGAAGCTACCGAATCAGGGGACACATTACCTGTTTACCCGGATTCCAGCGAAAATTGCTACCCGATCGGCTAAACGAGCCTGTCCCTCGAGTAGACCCCGGGCAGCAGATCAACGCAGCGGAGCCAGCGACTCCGCCATGGTCGCCGACAGGCTGGTTTTCTGGCCGCCGTCGGCATCGAAATTGGCGTCCTCCAGCCACGCCTCGAAGGCGGCTTTGGCGGCCGGCCATTCGCGATCGAGAATCGAGTACCAGGCGGTATCGCGGTTGCGCTGCTTGTAGATCGTCGCCTGGCGGAAAATCCCTTCGAATGCGAATCCGAGCCGCTGCGCCGCCGAGCGTGAAGGCCCGTTCAGCGAATCGCATTTCCACTCGTAGCGGCGGTATCCCCAGGTCTCGAATACCTGGCGCATCATCAGGTACATGGCTTCGGTCGATATCGGTTTGCCCTGCATGCGCGGCGAAAAATGAATATGGCCGACCTCGATGACGCCGACGGCGGGCTCGATACGCAGGTAACTGGCAAGGCCGACGGCGCGCCCGCTGGCCGCGTCGATGACGCTGAAAAAGCAGGGGTCGTCGCCCAGGCAGGTCGTGCTCAGCCAGTCGCGGAACGCGTCTTCGCCGGCGAAAGGGCCGTAGGGCAGATAAGTCCAGTTGCGCTGCTCGCGGTCTTCGCCGAACGAACGGTAGAGGTCGCTCGCATGGGCTTCGATATCGACCGCTTCGAGGCGGCAGAGCCCGCCCTGCATCCGCGCGCCGCGGGGGTGTTCACGGGCTTGCCAGTCGACAATCGGAAAACCGATCGGCTGACCCAGTTCATTGACATATTCGGCCACCTGCTTGCCTCCTAAAATTGAATTGTTAATGACGGCGCGATTTGAGTAAACTCCACCACCCTGACAAGTTTACAGAGTCTAGCGCCTGTTAGGGCCGTGGGGAATAATCGCGTGCTGATGCTCGATGCCGACAAATTGCTGAATTGCCTGCCGTTCACGACACTGGTCGATGAACTCGCGGCCATGCATCGAGAACCCATCGGCCTGGTGGACGAAATGCTGATGGAATCGAAAGATGCCGACAATAATCTCAGCCATTTTTTCATTCGCAGCGGCTGGCAGCCCGAAAAGGCCGTCGGTGCCAAGGTCATCACCGTGTTTCCACGCAATAATCAAACTCGCGAATGGCCCTCGATCCAGGCAGTCTACGTGCTCTTCGAGGGAAAAAACGGCACTCCGCTCGCCTGCCTCGACGGCACCGTACTGACCTGGCTGAAAACCGCGGCCGACTCGGCACTGGGCAGTCGCTTGCTGTCGCGCGAAGATGTCCGCTCGATGCTGATGATCGGCGCCGGGCAGATGGCGCCGCACCTGGTATCGGCGCACTGCGAAATCAGACCGTCTCTTAAGCGGGTGCGCGTCTGGAACCGGAGTCTCGACAAGGTCGAGGAACTCTGCGCAGAGCTGTCGCAGCGCTTCCCACTGATCGACTTCGGCGCCGAAACCGATGTCGAGACCGGGGTGCGCGAGGCCGACCTGGTCTGTTCGGCGATCGGCCGCGAGCAACCGATCATCGAAGGCGCCTGGCTGCAGCCGGGAACTCACGTCGATCTGATCGGCGCCTACACGCCGGAAATGCGTGAGGCGGATGACGAGGTGCTCAGGCGGGGTAGCCTGTTCGTCGATGCGCGCGAAACGACGATCAACCACATCGGCGAGTTGATGATCCCGCTGGCCGCGGGAGTGATCGCCGCAAGCGACGTGCTCGCCGACCTGTCGGAGCTGTGCCTGCAACGCCACCCTGGACGCAGCTCGGACGATGAAATCACGGTATTCAAAAACGGCGGCGGCGGTCACCTCGACCTGATGTGCGCGCGGATACTCCACGATCACTGCCTGCAGGCATGAGCCTGACCGAAATCCAGCTCGGCGAAATCCAGGCAGCGCAGCAACGCATCGCCGAGCATATCGTACCGCTGCGCGTGTCTCCGTCCGCGGCGCTGTCGAAGCGCTTCCCCGGTGAAATCCTGCTGGCGCACGAATACCTGCAAATCACCGGCGCTTTCAAGCTGCGCGGGGCGATGAACGCAGTGTTGCAACTAGAACCCGGAACCCGCGGCGTCACCGCGGTATCGACCGGCAATCACGGCCGCGCACTCGCCTATTCGGCGCGCCAGGCCGGGGTGTCCTGCATCATCTGCATGTCGGAGCTGGTGCCGCAAAACAAGCTCGAGGCAATCCGCGATCTGGGCGCCGAAACCCGCATTGTCGGCAAGTCGCAAGACCAGGCGGAGGTCGAGGCCAGGCGGCTGGTGAACGAGGAAGGCTACACGATGATCCCGCCTTTCGAGCACCCCCACGTGATCGCGGGCCAGGGGACGCTCGGCCTGGAGATGCTCGCGCAGGTACCTGACGTCGACACCGTGCTGGTGCAGGTTTCCGGCGGCGGCCTGATTTCGGGTATCGCGCTGGCGATCAAGCTGCAACGCCCCGACGTGCGTATCGTCGGTATCTCGATGGAGCGCGGCGCAGCCATGCATGCCTCGCAGCAGGCGGGCCAGCCGGTCGAGATCGATGAGTTGCCGACGCTCGCCGATTCGCTCGGCGGCGGCATCGGCCTCGACAACCGGCTGACCTTCGGCATCGTGCGAGATCATGTCGACGAACTGATATTACTTACCGAGGAGGAAATCGCCGCCGGCATCCGCCACGCCTACTTCGACGAACAGGCCGTTATCGAGGGCGCGGGCGCGGTCGGCATCGCTGCGCTACTCGCGGGCAAGGTCGAACCCGGCGAAAAAACTGTCGTCTTGCTGAGCGGCAGGAATATCGACATGGAGCTGCACCGCAAAATCGTCAATCACGAACTCTACGAGCTATAAATGCCCGATATCAGAATCCTTACCGAAGCCGAGTTACGCAGCCAGATTCAGCTCGATCTGGCCTCTGTGGAATGCGTCGAAAACGCATTCCACGCGCTGGCCACCAAATCGGTGGTCATGCCGCCGATCATGCGTCTCGACATCATCGAGCACAACGGCGAGATCGACGTCAAAACCGCCTACATTCCGGGAGTCGACAGCCTGGCGATCAAGATCAGCCCCGGCTTCTTCGACAATCCCAGCCTCGGCCTGCCCAGCGTCAACGGCCTGATGGTGCTGTTCAGCACGCGCACCGGCATGGTCGAGGCCCTGCTACTGGACAACGGCTACCTGACCGATTTACGCACCGCTGCCGCCGGCGCGGTGGCGGCAAAATACCTGGCGCGCGCCGACAGCCGCCGTGCGGCGATTCTCGGCGCCGGCGTGCAGGCCGGACTGCAGCTCGAGGCACTGACGCTGGTGCGCGATATCGATTCGGCGCGTATCTGGGCCCGGGACCCGGAAAAAGCCGCGGCCACGGCCGACAGGCTGAGCCAGCGGCTGGGCTTTCCGGTCAGCGCCTGCGACGAGGTCGCCGCGGCTACCGAAGGCGCCGACATCATCGTCACCACGACGCCTGCCGACTGCCCGATCTTGCTGGCGGAACACCTTTCGCCCGGCCAGCACGTCACCGCGATGGGTTCGGACTCCGAGCACAAGAACGAGATCGATCCGGCTATCGTTGCCGACAAGGCGCGATATTTCTGCGATCGCCTGGCGCAGGTGAAGGTACTGGGCGAATTGCACCATGCGATAGAACTTCGGCTGGTACCGGCCGAGGCGGAGTATACGGAGCTTGGCCAGGTCATCGCCCACCAGCGCCCTGGACGAGATACCGAGAGAGACATTACCCTTTGCGACCTGACCGGTACCGGTATCCAGGATACCGCGATTGCGACGCTGGCGTTTCAGCGCTGCCAGCGACGGCAGGCCGGAACCAGTTTCGCCACCTAGAGCCACAGACCATGCCCAAAGACGCACACCTCAATTTTTCCCTGGCCGAGTACCAGCATCGGCTGTCCGCCACCCGCGATGCGATGGCGGCACGCGATCTCGATTGCCTGGTCGTCTGCGACCCATCCAACATGGCCTGGCTGACCGGCTACGACGGCTGGTCCTTCTACACGCACCAGTGCGTGATCGTGCAGCACGACCAGGAACCCGTCTGGTGGGGACGCGGCATCGATGCCGCCGGCGCGCTGCGCACGGTTTATCTCGCCGAGGACAATATCGTCGGTTATCCCGATCATTACGTGCAATCGACCGAACGCCACCCGATGGATCACCTCGCCCAGTTGCTGAGCGAACAGGGACACGGCAAGGCGGCGATCGGCGTCGAGCTCGAAAACTATTACTACTCCGCGGCCGCGCACCAGGCGTTGCAGGCCGGCCTGGCCGGCGCGAAACTCGTCGATGCCACCGCGCTGGTCAACTGGCAACGCCTCGTCAAATCGGACCGCGAAATCGACTATATGCGCGCCGCGGCGCGGATCGTCGAATCCATGCACGCGGCGATCTACGAAATGATCGAGCCGGGTCTGAAAAAGAATCTGCTGGCCGCCGAGATCTTCCGCAGCGGAGTTGCCGGCACCGACGAATTCTGGGGCGACTATCCGGCGATCCTGCCGATGCTGCCCACCGGCATGGACGCCACCGCGCCGCATCTGACCTGGGACGATTCGGTACTCGCCGCCGGCGACATCACCTTTTTCGAAATCGCCGGCTGTTACCGGCGTTATCATTGCCCGCTATCGCGCACCATATCGTTGGGTAAACCGCCGCAAAAATATCTCGACGCGGAAAAAGCCGTGCTCGATGCCATGGCCGCGGGTCTCGACAACGCGAAACCCGGGAAAACCGCGCAGGACATCGCGATCGCGTTCTTCGACACGCTCGAAAAGCACGGCTTCAAGAAAGACAATCGTACCGGCTACTCGATCGGCCTGTCTTACCCGCCCGACTGGGGCGAGCGCACGATGAGTCTGCGCCGCGGCGACGAAACCGAACTGCGCCCGAACATGACCTTCCATTTCATGCCGGCACTCTGGCTCGACGACGGCGGTCTCGAAATCACCGAGTCGGTGGTGATTACCGACTCGGGCTACGAGAGCCTGGCCAATGTCGAACAGCGCTTAATGGTGAAATAGTCATGGCTAACCCGATTTCCGCGACCATCGATTTCGACCGCGAGGGATTGCAACACGGCTTCCTTCACATCCCCTACTCGCGCAACGATTCCGCCTGGGGCTCGGTGATGCTGCCGATCAGCGTGATCAAGAACGGCAACGGTCCCGGCGCGATCCTGACCGGCGCCAATCACGGCGACGAGTATGAGGGTCCGATCGCGTTACACCACCTGGCCAACAGCATCGATGTCGACAAGGTCAACGGGCGCGTATTCATCATTCCGGCGCTGAACTTTCCGGCCTTCCAGACTGCGACCCGCGTCTCGCCGATAGACGGGCTCAACATGAACCGAATCTTCCCGGGCGATCCCTCCGGCACCGTCAGCCGGCAGATCGCCGATTACGTCACCAATACACTGCTACCGATGTGCGACTACGTGCTCGACATCCATTCGGGCGGCAAGACTCTCGATTTCCTGCCCTTCGCGGCGTACCACGAGCTCGAGGACAAGACCCAGCAGGCGGCCTGCGAGGCCGCCACGCAAGCCTTCGGCGCTCCTTATTACCTGAGCCTGATCGAGATCGACGCGGGCGGTATGTACGATACCCAGGCCGAATCCATGGGTAAGGTGTTCGTTTCCACCGAACTCGGCGGCGGCGGAACGACGACCCTGGAGACGGCCGATATCGGCAAGCGCGGGGTGCATAATTTTCTCGTCCATGCCGGAATCCTCGACGAGCAGCCGTTGACCTCCGACGAATCACCGGTCAAACTCGACATGCAGCAACCCAACGCCTATGTATTTTCCGAGCATAACGGCTTGCTGGACCCCTGCGTCAAGCTGGGCGACCCGGTAAACAAGGGCGATTTGCTCGCCCGCGTCTACAATATAGAACGAAATGGACTCGACCCGGTCGAATACCGTTCCGAAAGCGACGGTATTATACTCGGTCGTCATTTTCCATCCCTGATCAAGACCGGCGATTTCATGAATGTGATTGCCCGGATCGTGCAGGATTAACTCCAACCCCAAGGATATCTAGATGAAATTGAAATTACTCGTGCCGTGTGCACTCCTGTTGACACTGGTTGCCTGCGATAAAATGAATCAGTCGAAGTCGAGTTCCGAAATCAGCGTCGCGACCGACGACGACAAATTCAGCTACGGCCTCGGCATGGTCATCGGCGAACGCGTGCTCAAACAGTACGGCGAGGTCAACTATGAAGTCCTGCTCGCCGGCATGAAGGCCCAGCACGGCGATCAGGAAACGCTGCTCACGCTGGAAGAAGCCGGCAACGCGATCAATGCGCGGATGGAAAAAATGTTCGCCGAGCAAACCGCTGCCAACCGCAAGCGTGGCGAGGACTACCTGAAAAGCAACGCCGAAAAGGAAGGCGTAACGGTTACCGATTCCGGGCTGCAGTACAGCGTGCTGACCCAGGGCGACGGCACCAAGCCCTCGGCCGGCGACAAGGTCACGGTTCACTATCGCGGCACGCTGATCGACGGCACCGAGTTCGACAGTTCCTATTCGCGCGGCGAGCCCACCAGCTTCAAGCTCGATCAGGTCATCCCCGGCTGGACCGAGGGTGTGCAATTGATGAATGTCGGCAGCAAGTATCGCTTCGTGATCCCGGCCGAACTGGCCTACGGCGAACGCGGCGCCGGCGGCGCGATCGGCCCCTACGAAACCCTGATCTTCGAAGTCGAGTTACTCGAAGTCAATCCCGAAGAGGGATAAAGCGGCAGCGGCGCGGAACTGTCGCCGATGCCGAGCCGGGCACTGGTACTGCGCCTCGCGCCGCTAGTGTTCGTGTCGCTGTGGAGCACCGGCTTCATCGCGGCCAAGTACAGCATGTGGAACGCGGATCCGTTCGTGTTCCTGTGCCTGCGGTTTTCGATCACCGCGTTGGTACTGGTGCCGATACTGCTGCTGCTCGGCGGCGAACTGCCGCGCAGCCCCTGGCGATACAGGCACGACATGGTCACCGGGGCGCTGTTGCAATGCGGCTATCTCGGCTTCCTGTTCTGGCCGATAAAGAACGGGGTTCCTTCCGGCATCGTCGCGATCATCATCGGCGTGCAGCCGATCCTGACCACGGTGCTGGCGACGCTCTACATCGGCGAGCATCTCGACTGGCGCAAGTTTGCCGGCCTGTTGATCGGCTTCGTCGGTATCGCCGTCGTGATCGCCGGCAAGTACGGCCTGTCGCTGGGTCTGGACGGCGGCCTCGCGGCGGTCGATCTCACCATGTGCCTGGTCAGCCTGGCGTCGATATCGATCGGCGTGTTTTACCAGAAGAAGTTTTGCGACCAGTCGCAACTGTTGTCCGGCACGCTGATGCAATACGTTGCCGGCGCGCTCGCGACCGCGGGTTTCGCGCTGCTGTTCGGCGAAGCCTGGCAGGTCAACTGGACGCCGGTTTTCGCCGCCGCGCTGTTCTGGCAAGTGCTCGGCCTGTCGATCGGTGCGGTAATTCTGCTGTTGTATCTGATCAATCACGGCGAGGCCGGCCGCGTATCCAGCATGTTCTATCTGGTACCGCCCCTGGTCGTAGCCGAGGCGCACTTCCTGTTCGGCGAAACCCTGGGCCCGCTGTCGATTTTCGGCATGCTGGTGAGCGTTCTCGGGGTCGCTATCGTCCGCCGCTCCGCAAACAAATCCCGTCTCGACGCGCCGCCCACGGTTTAGAACTACTGGACTTTAATTGATGCATGTCATACCGGCGTGGCGGTCTCGCGGGTAGGCTGATCGCCAGGTAGGGATATTCGAAATCGAGCCCTGATTGCCGCCGTGCCGACAGGGCCCGTGGCGAACGGCCAGGTATTTTCTCGGCGCGTGTCTTTAACATGGCCTGGCTCCGACTGTCCCGTTGTAAGCCGTCATCCATTGCCGATACAGTCTAAGGACGCTCAAAATATGTCGATGAATGGCACCGAGACCGGGCAAGCCCCCATCGGCATGATTATCGAGGCCCTCGGCCCCGTCGCGGTAATCGAATGCGACCGCTTGCCGCCATTGCGTCAGGCACTGTCGGCGCGCCTCGATCACGACACCTGCCTGTTCGAAGTCCACCAACACCTCGACGAGCGTCACCTGCGCGCGATAACCCTGCATCGCAGCTCGGGCCTGTACCGGGGCATGCCGGTATTCGATACCGGGGCGCCGCTGAGGGTTCCGGTGAGCCCCGACTGCCTCGGTCGACTGCTCAATATTTTCGGCGAACCGCTGGATGGCGGCGAACCGCTGGCGGCGGAGGAATTTCGCAATGTTCACAGCAACCCGCCGCCACTGCGCGAAGCGGTCGGCGCGGGCGATGTACTCGAAACCGGGATCAAGGTCATCGACTTGTTGTGCCCCTTCGTCAAAGGCGGTAAAACCGGCCTGTTCGGCGGTGCCGGGGTCGGCAAAACGGTATTGATCATGGAATTCATGCATGCGGTCGCCAACTTGCACAAGGGCCTGTCGGTGTTCGCCGGTGTCGGTGAACGCATCCGCGAGGGCTTCGAACTCTGGCACGAGGTTCGCAAGGCCAGCATGCTGGAGCAAACGCTGATGGTATTCGGTCAGATGGACGAATCCCCGGGGGTACGCTTCAGGGTGGGCCTGTCGGCGCTTACCTATGCGGAATACCTGCGCGACACGCTGCAAAAAGAGGTGTTGTTCGTGATGGATAACATCTTTCGCTTCGTGCAGGCCGGCAGCGAGGTATCGAGTCTGCTGGGACGCATGCCGGCAACCGTGGGCTACCAGCCGACGCTGACCACCGAGGTCGCGGAGATGCAGGACCGCATCCTGTCGACGGACCGTGGCGCCATTACCTCGGTACAGGCGGTCTACGTGCCGGCGGACGACATGACCGATCCGGCGGTCAACGCCATCCTCGGCCACCTGGACACTACCGTCATCCTGTCGCGCAGCCAGGCCGGAAAAGGCATATATCCCGCGGTAGATCCTCTGCAGTCGAGCAGCAAGCTGATGGACCGGCATACCCTGGGAGCCCGCCACTACGGAATTGCCGAAGGCGTCCGGGAACACCTTGCCCGGTATCGGGAACTCGAAGACATCATAACCATGCTGGGGATGGAGGAACTGTCGCCCGGTGACCGCAAAACGGTAAAGCGGGCGCGCAAGCTGCAACGCTTTCTCGCCCAGCCTTTCCGGTCGACGGCCTCGCATACCGGAATCGCCGGCGTCTCCGTTCCGCTGCAGCAAACCCTCGACGACTGCGAGGCGTTTCTGCTCGGACACTACGATGAAACGCCGGAAGACATGTGTTACATGCGCGGCTCGATGTCGGAGCAGGCGTCGTGAACACCTTTAGCCTGAAACTGCAGGACGCCACCCGCGCCGAGGAAATTGGCGGGGTATCCTCCTTCGTCGGCGAGGACGATTCCGGAAGTTTCGGAATCCTCGCCGGTCACGCGCGCCTGATGACGACCCTGGTCATCGGCCTGGCCCGCTATCGCGTCGGCGACGGGGCCTGGCAATACCTCGCTTTGCCCGGCGCGGTTTTGTATTTCGATCGCGACCTGCTAACGCTGTGCACGCGCCATTACCTGCAGGGCGCGGATTACCTGAAGATCAGCAATGCATTACAGCAAGAGTTGCTCGCCGAGGAGGAAATGCTGCACAGCGTCAAGGAAAGCCTGCAGCGCATGGAGGAAGATGTCCTCAAGCGTCTCTGGAATATAAGCCGCGAGAGGACACCCTGAAATGTCGCAGCAACAGGAATTGCAACGCAAGGTGGAACAACAGAGCCGGCGAATGCTGCAGGCCGAGCGCGAGCGCCCCACCTTGCTGGCGCAGACTGTCTACATCGGTACCCTGGGCCTGATCTTCGTCTTGCCGGTAGTCGGCGGCGCCTATCTCGGACACTGGCTGGACGGCCTCGCCGCGGGATACTCGTTCCGCTGGACGCTGAGCCTGCTGCTGCTTGGCGTAATGATCGGCGGACTGAACGTATATCTGATGATTCGCGAGTAACGCAATGGACGAGCCGACCGCGATTATCGAATGGGGCATGCTGATCGTTACCAGCACGGTGATAACCACCTGGGCGATCATGGGCCTGCTGGGCCTGTTCGCGTGGCTGATGTCGCTGCGCCTCGAGATTCAGCCCGGGCCGCTGCAAACCGCGCTCGAAGGCATAGTCGTCACCATCGAAAACGCCATTGCCGAGGTCGCCCCCGAGCACGTGCGCCGGATCATGCCGTTCATCGGCAGCCTCTGGGTATTCCTGGTGGTCGCCAACCTCGCCGGCCTGATTCCGGGCGTGCATTCTCCTACCCGCGACCTGTCGGCCACCGCGGGACTGGCGATACTGGTGTTTCTATCCACGCACTGGTTCGGAATTCGTATCCAGGGCTGGAAAAACTACCTGCGCCATTACCTGACGCCGAGCCCGATACTGCTGCCGTTGAATCTGATCAGCGAAATCACCCGAACCGTCGCGCTCGCGGTGCGGCTGTTCGGCAACATGATGAGCCTTGAAATGGCGGCAATGCTGATCCTGCTGGTAGCGGGATTTCTCGCCCCGGTCCCGATCCTGATGTTGCATATCGTCGAGGCCCTCGTTCAGGCATACATTTTCGGCATGCTGGCGCTGATTTACGTCGCCGGCGGAATCCAGTCCCAACAACTTCGTCAATCCAAACAGCAGGAGTAGCACATGCCCGACTTAACCACATTTACGCTGGCATCGACCGTGGTCTCGATTATCGGCATCGCAATCGGCGTGCTGGGACCGGCCATTGCCATGGGCCTGGCTATCAGCCGCGCCATGGATGCCCTGTCGCGGCAACCGGAAGCGGAAAAATCCATCATGCGCACGCTGTTCATCGGTCTGGCGATGATCGAATCGCTCGCCATTTATGTGCTGGTGATCGTGCTGATCGTGTTGTTCCGCAATCCTCTGCTGGAATACCTGCTGAAATAAATTCAACTGCTGGACGCGAAGACAAGCGACGACAAACAGGCGATATCATGGAATTAAGCTGGTCAACATTTCTGTTCGAGATGATCAATTTTCTGGTCCTGGTCTGGATCCTGAAGCGGTTCCTCTACCAGCCCGTATTGAACGTTATCGCGCGGCGACGGAGCGAGATCGAAGAGCAACTCGCCGAATCCCGGCGCCTGCAGGCGGAAGCCGGGCAGCTGAAAGCCGATTACGAGAATCGCCTCGACGACTGGGGCAAAGAACGCCAGCGTCTCAGGGACGGGCTGGCAACGGACCTCGATGCCGAACGCGCGCAGCAGCTCGAAGCGCTGCAGTCGGACCTGGCCGCCGAGCGTGAAAAGGCGCGCGTCGCGGAAGCGCGTCGCCAGGCGGATGCCGCGCGTGAAACCGAGCAGCAGGCGCTGCAACAGGGCGCGCACTTTGCCGCCAGTCTGCTCGGCGAAGCGGCCGGCCCGGAGCTGGAAGCCCGCCTGGCAGACATACTGCTGGATGAACTCGAGAAGATCTCCGATGACCGGGCCGGCGCGATCAGGAAGCAATGGGGCGAACCCCCCGCAGCGATACGGGTTGAAAGCGCGTTTCCGCTAGACGGGGATCGGCGGCGGCGCCTGGAAAAGAAATTGAAAGGCCTGCTCGATCTCGATCTGCCCGTGAATTTCGAGCAGAAACCCGAACTGCTGGCAGGATTGCAGGTCACCGTCGGCGCCTGGGTGATGCAGGTCAACCTGCGCGATGAATTGAAAGGTTTCGCCGAGCTCAGCCATGCCTCCGGATAACACGAGCGTGCGAGGACCGCTTGCGCGGCAGGCCTCCTGGCTGGAAACCTATCGGCCGGGATTGCGCATCGCAGAGCGCGGCGGCGTGGTCTCGCTGGGCGACGGAATTGCCTGGATTACCGGTTTGCCATCGGCCGCACTCGACGATATTCTCGATTTCGAGGACGGCAGCCGAGGCATGGTTTTCGATCTGACGGAGAACCTGATCGGTGCCGTATTGCTACACGAGACCCCCAGCCTGACCGCCGGCACCCCGGTCAGCCTCGCCGGCCGCCGGCTCAGTATACCGGTCGGCGATGCCTTGCTGGGCCAGGTCATCGATCCGCTCGGCACGCCGTTGGCAGGCAAGCCGACTACCGGTCCGACTGCCTGGCAACCCCTGGAAACCGGCTCGCCGCCGATCGTCGCCCGCGACTTCGTCAACGAGCCGCTCTACACCGGCATCAAGATCATCGACACCCTGATTCCCATCGGCAAGGGACAGCGGCAACTCATCGTGGGCGACAACGGCCTCGGACGCAGCTCGCTGGCACTGGATACGATCATCAATCAGCGCGGCAGAAACCTGCGCTGCGTCTACGTGCTGATCGGCCAGAAACGCTCGACCGTGGTCAATACCATGGAAATCCTGCGCAACTACGATGCCATGGAGTACACCACGCTGGTGGTAGCGGAAGCAAGCAGTCTGCCCGGGCTGCAACACCTGGCGCCCTTCGCAGGTTGCGCGGTGGCCGAGTACTGGATGCAACAGGGTCACGATACGCTGGTGGTATACGATGACCTGGCCACCCACGCCAGAACCTACCGCGAACTCTCGCTGCTGCTGCGCCGCCCGCCCGGACGGGAAGCCTACCCCGGGGATATTTTCTCGATCCACGCCCGCCTGCTGGAACGCGCTACCTGTCTGAATCCTGCCCACGGCGGCGGCAGCATGACCGCACTGCCCATCGTGGAAACCAACCTGGGCGAGATCGCCACCTTCATCCCGACCAACCTGATCTCGATTACCGACGGGCAAATTTACCTTGATAGCGGATTGTTCACCGCGGGTTTCCGCCCTGCAATAGACATCGCCCGTTCGGTGTCGCGTATCGGCGGCAGGGCCCAGCATCCTCATATCAAGGAGGAAGCGGGCCGCATAAAGCTCGATTACCTGCAGTTTCTCGAACTGGAAGTCTTTACCCGTTTCGGCGCCCGCCTCGAGACCAGCATGGAGGCCGCGATTTCACGCGGCCGTATTCTGCGCGAGATTCTGAAACAGGATCGCCTTGCGCCGTTGCCGGCGACGTTCCAGATGGCCTGGCTGGTGGCATTCAATGACGGCCGCTTCGAGGGTCGCGAACCAGCGGCGATTCCCGGCGCGCTCGAAGTTTTGCGACAACAAACGCTACATACCACACTGACCCTCGACAGTGCCCGCGAAGCATGGAGCGGCGCAGTGGCTTCCTGGCTGAGCCAGGACGAACAAGGAGAATCTACATGACCCGCCGCCGCGATCTCGAACACCATCGACAAAGCCTCGGCGAGATTCGAAACATCATGAACTCTATGAAAACCCTGGCATTCATGGAAACCCGCAAACTGACCCGTTATCTACAGGCGCAACAGACCGTGGTCGGGAGCATCGAGGCGGTGGCGGCCGATTTCCTGGACTTCCACGCGGACACCCTGCCGGAAACAGTCGACTCGACACCGGTCATCCTGGCCATCGGTACAGAACGGGGTTTCTGCGGTAACTTCAACCAGTCGGTGGTGGATCATCTGGAGTCGGCTTTCGACGGGCAAAAGTCCGGCGAACCGTTCGTGATCGCCGTGGGTGCAAAGCTGCATTCCCTGCTCGACAGGGAAAAACTGTCGGCCGCGTTTATCGACGGTGCCGGCGTGGTGGAGGAGATTCCTTCCGTCCTGCAGGCCATGGTGCAGGAATTGTCAGCGCCGCAGCGACACCACGGCATGCTGACCGTCTACGCGCTCTACCACAGCGGTGACGGTATCGCGATGCAAAAACTGTTGCCTCCGTTTCAACATCTTTTAAGCCAGGGTACGGGTTTCGCCCACCCTCCCGTGCTGCAGTTGTCACCTCCGCAATTCATGCTCGAACTCACCGAACATTATTTGTTCGCAGTCCTGCATGCGATACTTTACAGCTCGCTGATGGCCGAGAATCTCAATCGCATGACCCATCTGGAAAGTGCGGTAAGTCACCTGGACGACCGTTCGCAGGAGCTGGCGCGTCGTTGCAGAGCCATGCGCCAGGAAGAAATCATCGAGGAAATCGAAGTCATCCTGCTCAGCTCCTCCGGCCTCGACGAACCCGGCTTCCCGGGCCGCCCTTCCGGCACCGGGAAACCCTCGACGGCGGGCGCGGGTCGCATCGATATCCCGGCGCGCGGCGACGTCAGCTAGCCTTGCCCGGGCGGCGCAGGTCGATGCGCGCGCCGCGCCGCGCGGCGATTACCGTCGCGCCGGTCTGACGGCGAATCACTTCGGCCAGCACCTCGATCGAATCGGGGTCGCCGTGCACCAGCGCCAGCGGCGGCCGCGAATCGAAATGCCCGTACCAGTCCACCAGCCCCGCCTGGTCGGCATGTGCCGACAACCCGCCTACCGTATGGACATGAGCACATACCGAAATCGTTTCTCCCCACAGGCTGATGCGCTTCGCACCGTCGACCAGCTTGCGTCCCAGGGTGCCCTCGGCCTGGTAGCCGACAATTACGACGTGGCAATCCCTGCGCCAGACATTGTGCTTGAGATGATGCCTGATCCTGCCGCCGGTACACATACCGCTGCCGGCGATGATAACGGCGCCGGAGCGAATTTTATTCAGCTGCATCGACTGGTTGGCCGTGCGGCACAGGTGCAGGTTCGGCAGCATCGGCTGCTGACTGTTTTTATCCCACAGCTCGGCCGCCTCCGCGTCGTACAGTTCGGTATGGCGGGCGTATACCTCGGTTGCCTGTATCGCCATCGGGCTGTCGAGAAATACCTGCCAGCGCCCCAGGTCCCATTCGCGATAATTCCTGGCGAATTCGTAGAGTATCAACTGGGTGCGGCCGACCGCGAACGCGGGGATCAGGATATTTCCCCTGGCGTGTTCCGCCTCGCGGACGATTTCGAGAACCTGCTTGCGGGTTTCTTCCCGTGAACGGTGCAGTCGATCGCCATAGGTACTTTCCATCAGCACGAGATCCGCATCCCGGACGTATTCGGGATCGTGCAGAATCGGACGATCACGAGCCCCCAGGTCGCCGCTGAACACGAGCTTGCGCCGGAGGCCGTTTTCCTCGAGCCAGAGTTCGACGATCGCCGACCCCAGGATATGCCCGGCATCGACCAGCCGCAGCGTGATACCGGGTAGAATTTTTTTCTTCACGCCGTAGTCCAGACCTCTGAACTGACGCATGGCGGAGCGCGCGTCGGAAATCGTGTACAGGGGCTCTATCGGCGGCAGCGATTTCCGCTCTCGCTTGCGGTTTTCGAGCTCCGCATCTCGTTCATTCAAATGCGCGGCATCGGCGAGCATGATACGGCAGAGGTCGCGGCTGGCCTTCTGCGTATAGACCGGCCCCGTGAAGCCGGACTTGATCAACAACGGAATACGCCCCGAATGGTCGATATGCGCATGACTCAGCACCACGGCGTCGATGGCGGCGGAATCGAAGGGAAAGGGCATGGCATTGCGCGCCTCGTCGCTCCGCCTGCCCTGTATCATTCCGCAATCCAGCAGTATACGACGACCCCCGACGCTGATCAGGTGGCAGGAACCGGTCACTTCGCCTGCCGCGCCATGGAATTCGATATGCATTTAATTCCCCGTGTCGATGAAAAACGCCTAGCACCTTCTCTGCTCAGGCAAGGCTCGATATCGCTTCGGCGAGCAGGCCAAAGAGCGGGATCGCGTTACTACCGTGGGTCACGCTGTCCGTACTCCACAAATTCCGCACACCCGCCTGCTTCAATTGACGCTCGGCATCGCCGAGAAAAAGCGCGTGGGTGACCAGCACGTCGACCTGGCTTGCCTGTCGCTCCAGGCATAGTCGCGCAGCCGCCAGCAATGTCTGTCCGCTGCTGGCGACGTCGTCGACCAGAACCACGTTGCGATTTCTCAAATCGATGCCGGGTAATTTTATTTCCACCGATTCGTCCCCGAGGCGGATTTTGCTGCATGCGCCGTAGCGCCAGCGATTGGGAAAGGCGACGGAGCGTACCCATTGTTCGGACTCCTCATCGGGCCCGAGCAATACCGGGTCGTCGACTTTCCCGGGCAGAAATTCCGCCATCAGCCCGCTGGCGGTCAGGGCCAGGGCGCTGGCCGCCGGGACT
>Ga0102952_1000368_pt1 | contig 17597 bp, 15 predicted proteins | sample SalPon2A_C_D1_MG_FD_78506 | JGI IMG/M metagenome (GOLD analysis project Ga0102952, IMG submission 78506) | Soil microbial communities from South San Francisco under conditions of wetland restoration - Salt Pond MetaG R2A_C_D1_MG | ecosystem: Environmental > Terrestrial > Soil > Wetlands | place... | reverse complement strand
GCAGTTGTTCCACACTTTCCTGTTCCCCCAGCCCGTTTTCATAGATTTTTCGGGTTTCAAACAGGTTCTTTTCAAGGGTTGCCAGGTTTTTCTTAAGGATGGCAACGGATTCCTGGGCGAGCAATACATTGCCATAGGCTTCCACTACCGACTGGCGGACCTGTTGTTCGGTTTTCTCCAGGTTGTTCCGGCTATAACTCAGGAAGGCTTTGGTGGCTTGTACCCCTACTATATAGGAGCCATCGAAGATCTGCTGCCGCAAGGTGGCTGTGGCACTGGCCTGCTGTGGCTGCCCGCAGACGATGGGTTGGTAGGTTCCCGGCTCTCCCCCGAAAAACTCTGCGGGAATAAGGGATACCGGTTGTTTCAGCTGGTTTTGATATCCGACATGACCCGTGATCTGGGGCAGGCCGGCAGCGATGGTCTCCCATTTCTGTTTGCGTGCGTCTACCGTGTCCCGGACGGCATTGATGCTTTTATAGTTATGGTCGAGGGCATAGGTGATGGCTTCCTCCAATGTAAATCGGGTAGGCGCCTCCTGGGAGAAACCGGATGCCAGCCAGAACAGGGCGAGTATGGATATAGAGTACTTATACATTTAATCGTGGTTTGAATGGATCAGTTCATTTAAGATTTTACGTCCTTCAGGCGTTACAATGCCCCTTAGGTGATATTCCAGGTAGTCGTCTACCAGCTGGGCTATCGGGAACTGGTCGCTGGGGAACAGCTTTTGGTCTTTAATGGTACTTCCGCAAACAAAATAGATCCGGGAGACGAAATCCACATTCAGGTTTTCGCGGTAAATCCCCTGTTCGATGCCCCTGCGGACATTATCGGCCACACATTCGCGCATCACTTCAAATTGCTTCGATTGCAACATCTGGTATACCTTGGGGTAATACTTATGCAGCTGGTGCTGCGGGGCAGTTTTTTCGTTTTTAAGGTGCTGCATGACAAATTTTTTGATCTCATAGAGCTCGACGATCGGATTTTTATGCAGGGCTATGATCTGATCGATCCCCTCGGAAATCCGCTCGTAAACATAAAGGGCCCCTGCCTCCACCAATTGCGTCTTGTTCTCAAAATGGGTGTAGATCGTTTTTTTGGAAATCCCCATCTCATGGGCCAGGTCGTCCATGGTTACGCTCTTGAACCCGTAGGTCAGGAACATTTCAATGGCCTTGATAATGATGTCTTCTTTCATAATTGGAGGCGCAAATATATTGTAGGAAACTCTTAGAACAAAAAAAGTTTCCAAGGTTTTACAATTTTTTAACATTATCGGTCACAGCCCGGCATACCCGCCCTTCAAAAAATGGCGGTCCGGTTTCACCCTGCGGTGATTTAATGTATTTTTGGGCAAAAACCTGCCATTTTGCAATCTGAAGAAAGCTACCGGGATACATTTAATGCCTACCTGGCCGAACAGTTCCCCGAGCGGGAACCGGGACAGCTGTACGCACCCATGAGGTATATCCTGGGATCCGGGGGAAAGCGCCTGCGGCCGCTATTGTTGCTGATGGTAGCCGATGCCCTGGGCGGCAATTTCGAACAGGCCCTCCCCGCGGCGCTGGCCTTTGAGATCTTCCACAATTTTTCGTTGGTACACGACGATATCATGGATGCCGCGCCTTTGCGCCGCGGCCGTGAGACCATCCATGAGAAATGGGATGCAAATACGGCTATCCTTTCAGGCGATGCCATGCTCATCCGGTCCTATCAACTTTTCGCAGGGTATGATCCCCCTTTGTATAAATCGCTGGTTGAATTATTCAGCCAGACCGCCCTGGAGGTGTGCGAAGGGCAGCAATACGATATCGATTTTGCCACCCGAGAAACAGTGGGGATGCCGGAATACCTGCACATGATCCGGTGTAAAACCGCGGTGCTCCTGGCCGCATGTGTAAAAGCCGGGGCCATGATAGCGGGAGCACGGGAGGCCGTACAGCGGGCGGGTTATGAGTTCGGGATCCACCTCGGGCAGGCCTTCCAGCTGCAGGACGATTACCTGGATGCCTTCGGGGACCCGGGCACTTTCGGAAAGCAGGCGGGGGGGGACATTATTGAAAACAAAAAAACCTTCCTCTACCTGGCTTCCCTGGAACATCTGGAACCCGATGCAGGGAGGGAGCTCGAACATTTATATTCTGTAAGGCCGGCAGATTCACACGAAAAGATAGAGCGGGTAAAGGAACTTTTTGGCCAGGCCGGTGCGGGCGAGATGGCGAAGGAGGCTGTTGAACAGTATACCCACGAGGCTTTTGAATCCCTGCGCCAGATGGGGCTGGGTAGTGATGATCTGTCGCAGCTCCTGGCATTCGGGAAGGCCCTGATGCATCGGATGGCCTAAAAGATCCGGCGAAGCAGGGCCATGAAAAAATCTTTTTTCGGACAGGCCCAGATTACGCGCAGGTCTTCCCACAGGCTGGTCTGTTCGTCGAGGAACCGGAGGATGAGTGAGGCCTTCCGCTTCCGGAACAGGGATTCGAAGATTAGCCTGCCCTTTGCGTTATCCCGCTGCAGGATATCCAGCAGCAACAGGTCGTACCACCAGAAGCGGGTACGCTTCCCGAAGACGGACAGGGATTTCCCCTTTTTCAGGTGATCCAACAGAGCACAAACCTTCCTCCGCGAATTCATAAAAGTATATCCCGTCCCCGGCTTGGCCCAGCCCCCGGCCACCCCTATATGAAGGATCCTGTTCGTGTTGCGGGCGGTGAAATCGTAGCAACTCATAGGGATCCGGCCCTTTTCTTTCTCAAGGATCGTATATTCCTGGCACTTCAGGTTGTTTTGAAGGTAGTGGCGGATGGCTGCCTCATATTCCACATTTTCCAGGAGGTCCGGCGAAAACAGGGTATACTCCACCAGGGCTTCCCGTTCGGAAAATGGCAGGACATACATAAAGCGGGTGTTCCCTTTCTGGGGAACGGAGAAGTCCATAAACGTCGCTTCTTCCGGTTGAAAGACCGGGGATTGGGCCCTTATGAACCACCCCAAAAAATGCTGCTGCAATACCGGATACCTGGTTTGTGCGAGCAGGTCTTTCCATGAAAACAGGCTAGTGAATACGCTGGAAGCTGTGTATTTTCCGCCACGGGTCTGGACCACCACCCAATCTTCCTTCTCCCGAATGGACGTCACTTCTTCCCTGAGCAGCCGGATATTCGGTGCCTTCAGGATCCGACGCTCATATTCCCGGTAGAAATCCGCCCCACGCAGCATTTTATAGCGGTATGGGGCAATCGAAAAACGGTCTGCATACGCCTGCCCGGCAAACATCAGGCGTTCCCAGGAATGGGACAGGAGGGGGTCAAAAGGTCCCTCCCCGGTCTCCCAAAAGCACCAGGTGCGGTCGTTTCCCTTGTTTGCTTCCTTCTCGAGCAGCAGGATGCTGTGCCCGGCAAAAAATGGGTCGCGTCCCAGCGCATCCGCCAGGAGCAGCCCGGCCGCACCGGCGCCAACAATTATGTAGTCGTATGAGTCCATATCGGGATTCCCAGGAGGCTAAAAGTACGAAGATCCGGGTTCCTAGCGGGCGATCCGGTATCGCATTCCCAGAAAACCACGGATACCCTGATTAGGGGCGTAGACATAACTTGGGTCAAAAGTGAGGGCATAGGGATTGTCCGGGGTGGCCACCGCCTTGCCCTGGGCATCGAAGGTAACCTCCTTGTCAAAAGGGTCATTTGCCCGCGCGATGATAAAGGGATTGCCCCGGTTAGGGGTCCAGTTTAGCAGGTTCTTTACACCCCCGTACAATTCCAGGCCGTGGAGTCCCTTAAAGGTTAGCTGGATGTTTTGGATACTCCAGGCCGGGGAATATTCGCGACGGGGATCCAGTTCCCCCAGCAGGGGAAGGCGCATAGGGCCGTACAGGGTTCCGGAATAATCAACAAGGAGCCGTGAACCATGGAATTCGTAGGAAATATTCCAGGTCCCGGAATAATATTCCGTAAGGATCTGGGACCGGGTGACCCCGTTTTCCGAGTTTCGCACATCCTGCCAGGTTGCCCCCAGTAAAATTTTCAGGCCATTGGCATACGCCAGGTCAAGGTTCGTACTTATCCCCCTGGAAACCGAATGTCCGTTCAGGTTGTCATAGATGATAAGGTTGGGGTCCGTATCATAGTCAGGCAGGATCACATTGCTGAAGTAGGTATAGAAACAGGAAGCATCCAACCCGACATAGGTTCCCTCGTCCGTATAGATCTTTTTGAGGTAATTCAGGTTGAAGTTAATGGACTGCTCCGGTTTCAGTGACTCGGTAATCACCACCTCGCGGGCCCCTGTAAGGGCTGCATGATCTTCCGTAAATATGTTTACCACGCGGAAGCCTGTGCCGGCATTGAATCTAAGGATGTCCTGATCCGAAAGTTTCCAACGGTAGGCCGCCCGCGGGGTGAGGATGCTGCCGTGTCGCCGGTCATAGTCATAGCGCAGTCCCAGCAGCAGGGAGTGATTGGGCGCGAGTGCTATCTCGTCCTGCACGAACAAGCTGGGGATCCATACCTCATCAGGGGCATTCCGTTCCCCGATACTGGTGGCCGTAGTATTGTCATCGTAATAGTTATACCGCAGGGAACTGCCGAAAAGAAGGTCATGCAGGCCGGCGGAAGTGTCCCAGGTAAGCTGCATAAAACCAATCCGTTGATCGGCCAGGAAGGGGAGGGTCCCATAGAAAGAGTCCTGGTGGTGGTTGTTATAGGAAAAGGTTAACAGGACCTTTTCATCCATGGGGAGCTGATACTTGCCCAACCATTCCCAGCGACGGGTATAGATGCTTTCTCCATAATACACATCGGTTCCGCGGAATTGGGGCGTCCATTGCATCTCCCCGCCCCAGCGGTCCTCATGGTAAAATCGGCCTGCGATCGAAAAAATCCGGTCGTCGTGACGTTTGAAGTTCCATTTCTGGAACAATGAAATCCGCTCCTGTAGAGTGACATCCGTAAAATTGTCACCATTGCGGTCTATCGGTTGGTTGTAATTAAAGTAGTTAACCCCCAGCAGCAGGTCGGCGAAGCTGCCAAAACCGGCCTTGGCGCCCAGGTCCAGGTTGTACTCTCCCCAGCCGGTCACAAATCCATCGGCAAAGAAATCCGGGGCTTCCGGGGTGTTTTTGGTGATGATATTGATCAGGCCGCCCATGGCTTCACTGCCGTAGAGTGTAGAGGCAGGCCCTTTCACGATCTCGATCTGTTTGATCAGGGCATTCGGAATGCCCGACAAGCCATACACGGTACCCAGGCCGCTCACAATAGGCATCCCGTCTATAAGGACCAGGGTATACGGACCTTCCAGCCCGTTGATATGGATATCACCCGTATTGCACACATTGCAATTGATCTGTGGCCGCACCCCGTTAACATGCTGAAGCGCTTCAAAAATGTTGGGAGTGGGGTTGGTTTTTAGGAATGCAGGGGAATAAACCTCAACGGGGACCGGGCTTTCCATCCTGCTGACCGTTTTGAGCGTTCCCGTAACCACGGTCTCATCCAATGCTTCTGCTTCAGGATCCAAATGAAGCGACAACCATTTTGTTTCCTGTTCCTCCAGGTGTACAGACATACGCAGGGGCCGGTATCCGATAGCCGAAGCCACAAGGACAAAATCCCCGGCCGGGAGATGTTCAATGGTAAAGTGCCCTTCTGAATCGGAGGAAGCTCCTACCGAACGGTCCTGGAGGTAAATATTGGCGAAGGAAATCGGTCCCCTGGCGTCCGTAATTACTCCCTGGATGGCGGCCTGTTGGGCTGTGGCCAATGGGGCGATCATCAAGAGCAAGGTATAAGGAAACAGGAATTTCATTTTTCTATATATAAAAATTTAAATTTAGACAAAACTAAATATATGTTTTTACAAATAAAAATGTATTTTTGTTTAATAATTAATGGGATGACCCATTCCGAGGAAAATTATCTGAAAGCCATTTACCACCTGGGCCAGCAGGGCCATTCGGCCATTACCACCAATGCCATTGCGGAACAGATGGAGACCAAGCCCTCGTCGGTGACAGACATGGTGAAGAAGCTGGCCGAAAAGGCCCTGGTTCACTACCGCCGCTACCAGGGGGTTTCCCTGACAGAAAAGGGCCGGCAAACCGCCCTGGCTGTCATCCGCAAACATCGGCTTTGGGAACTTTTCCTGGTGGAAAAACTGGGGTTTTCGTGGGACGAAGTGCATGAGGTGGCCGAGCAGCTGGAGCATATCAAAAGTGAAAAACTGATCGACCAGCTCGACCGGCTACTGGGATTCCCCGGCTATGACCCGCACGGGGACCCCATCCCCGGAAAAAACGGGGAACTGATGGAGCGTGATAAACAGCCGCTCAGCGAATTTCCCCCGGGGACGAGCGGGATCTTTGTGGGGGTAAAGGATTCATCGGCCTCCTTCCTGAAATTTCTGGACCGCCACCGGATCGCACTGGGCCAGGAACTCACCGTCCTGGAGGTGGAAGCTTACGACGGGTCTCTGCGTATTTCCCACGGAGGCCGGAAATTCCAGGTCTCCCAGCTGGTGGCCGCCAATCTGTTCATGAAGGAAATCGCCTCCCAACCCTCCAAGCCTGGTCCGCATGAAAAATAAGAATTCGAAATCCCTGGAAGAAGTTCATGGTTCCGTGGCAGTAGGCCAGGGCGGCTCCGTCTGGAAAAGGATCGTCGCATTTTTCGGCCCGGCCTACCTGATCAGCGTGGGCTATATGGACCCCGGCAACTGGGCAACGGACCTGGCCGGGGGAAGCCAGTTCGGGTATAAACTTATCTGGGTCCTGCTCATGTCTAATGTGATGGCCCTGCTGCTCCAGGGCCTGAGTGCGCGCCTGGGGATCGTACAGGGCCGGGATCTGGCCCAGGCATCCCGGGAAACCTACTCCAGGCCCGTAAATTTTGTGTTGTACCTGCTGGCGGAGATCGCCATTGTCGCCTGTGACCTGGCCGAGGTGCTGGGGATGGCCATCGGGCTGCAGTTGTTGTTCCAAATCCCGCTCCTTTGGGGGGTATGTATTACGGTCCTGGACACCTTCCTTCTCCTGTTTTTGATCAACAAGGGGATGCGGAAAATGGAAGCCTTCATCGTCGCCCTTATCGCAATCATCGGGGTATCCTTTCTCGTGGAAATGTACCTTGCCAAACCCCTGCTGTCTGAAGTGGCCCAGGGCCTTATCCCCTCGATACCCGACAGTACGGCACTCTATATTGCCATCGGGATCATCGGGGCTACCGTAATGCCGCATAACCTGTATCTGCACTCCTCCCTGGTGCAGACCCGAAAGATCGACCGGGGCGACAAGGGGTTGAAACAGGCCATAAAATATAACCTGATCGATTCGGCAATCGCCCTGAACCTGGCTTTCTTTGTGAATGCTGCCATCCTTATCCTTGCAGCGGCTACCTTCTATAAGAATGGCCTGTTTGAGGTGGCGGAGATACAGGATGCCCACAAACTGCTGGCCCCCCTGCTTGGCAGCAAATGGGCCGCCATCCTGTTTGCCCTGGCCCTGATCGCTGCCGGGCAGAGCAGTACGATCACCGGGACCCTGGCCGGGCAAATTGTCATGGAAGGCTATCTGAACATCCGGATCCAGCCCTGGGTTCGGCGGATCATTACCCGGATCATCGCCATAGTCCCGGCCCTTCTCACGGTGATCTATTTTGGCGAACACTCCACCGGCAGCCTGCTGGTCCTGAGCCAGGTGGTCCTCAGCCTGCAGCTGGGCTTTGCCATCATCCCGCTCATCCATTTTGTAAGTGACCGGAAGCGGATGGGCACATTCGCCATTGGCAAACTCACCCGCCTGGTTGCCTGGGCGGTTGCGCTCATCATTGTATCGCTCAATGTGAAGCTGGTATTCGATGAAATAGTCGGATGGCTGCACACCTCTTCAAACCCCCTGTATATTTGGATCCTGGTGGTGCCGGTCGCCGTCGGGTTCATGTTCCTGCTGGTATATATATTTTTCAAACCCTTCCTGGGCAAGACCAGCCGGACCATTAAACAGGTACCCCATATTGCCGAGGCCGTTTTTGACGAAGACCCCGGTACCCTCAACTACCAACGGATTGCCATTGCCCTCGATTTCTCAGCCGTGGACCGGAGGGCCATCCAAAGCGCCCTGCAAATGGGCGATAAGAAGGCACACTATACCCTGATCCACATTGTGGAAACCCCCGGCGCCCTCCTGTACGGGAAGCAGATAGCAGATTACGAGACGGCCAGCGACCGGCAATTTCTGGATGCTTATTCAGACCGGTTGAACCAGTTGGGGTATCAGGTGGAGACCAAACTCGGCTTCGGGAACCCCAAACGGACCATCCCCAAAATTGTGAATGAAGGGGATTATGAGCTGCTGGTGATGGGCGCCCATGGCCATGAACTGCTGAAGGATATCCTGTTGGGTACTACCGTCGACACGGTTCGCCACCGCATCCGTATCCCCGTCCTGATCGTACGGGATGAGAACAAATGACGCCAAAGGCGCTTCTTTGATTCTGAGGTTGTTCCTTAACCCAGGTTTCGTTAAGTTAGGCCCCGGATTAAACTTCTGAAACCATGACAATCAAATTCTGTCTTCCCCTTTTCCTGTATATATGGTGCCTTTCCCCGGCCATCGGCCAGGAACAACTTTTTACCTATCAGGACGTCTTCGATTTGCAATATGTTTCCGACCCACAGATCGCCCCGGACGGGCAACATATCGTTTACCGCCGTATGGGGTTCGACATCCTGAAAGATAAAGCGGTGGGCAACCTTTGGATCATTGACAGCGACGGGAATTCTCACCAGAAACTCACAGGGCGAGAAGGCAGTGAATCGAGCCCCAGATGGTCGCCAACCGGCGACCGGCTGGCTTTCGTAAGTGAAACGGAAGAAGGTTCTGAAATATACATGTACTGGATGGCCACCGGCCGCCTGGCCAGGATCTCCCACCTGCCTCAAAGCCCGCATTCCCTCACCTGGTCACCCGGGGGCAATATGCTGGCCTTTTCCATGCACGTGGATAAAAAACCGCCGGTTTTGGCCAAATTGCCCGAAAAACCGAAAGGAGCGCAATGGGCAGACCCGCCCCGGATCACGGACAGGCTGTACCACGAAGCCGATGGCAGGGGTTACCTCCCTCCCGGATACGATCATCTCTTCGTAATCCCGGCCGAAGGGGGAGCGGCCAGGCAGGTAACATCCGGGGATTATGACCATAACGGAACCCTGGCCTGGGCAGCAGATGGGAAAACCCTGTATGTCTCGTCCAATCGCAAAACCGACTGGGAATACGATTTCAGGAACAGTGAAATCTATGCCGTGGATGTAGCCAGCGGTTCTGTAAAAGCACTGACCGACCGCCAGGGACCGGATGAGGCCCCCGCCGTTTCCCCGGACGGGAAATGGATCGCCTTCCTGGGATATGACGACCGGGTGCAGACCTACCAGGTGAACGGCTTGTATCTGATGGATACGAATGGCGATTCAAAGAGGCAGATCCCCCTGCACCTGGACCGCACCATTGCGGATATCCGCTGGGATGCAAAAGGTACAGGGCTTTTTGCCACCTACGACGACCATGGCGACACCAAGATAGCGCATATCAACCTGGACGGGAAGGTAGATAAGCTGGCAGACCATGTGGGGGGGACGTCCATTGGAAGGCCCTATTCGGGAGGGTCATTCAGCGTTTCCAATACCGGTACACTGGCCTACACCCAAAGCCTCCCTGAATACCCGGCTGAATTGGCCGTGCGCCCGGCCGGGAAAGGCCAGGCCCGGAAGATCACCTCCCTGAACGAAGCCCTGCTTGGATTCCGGAAACTGGGGCGTGTGGAGGAAATAGGGTATACATCCAGTGTGGACCAGCGCGATATACAGGGATGGCTGGTCTATCCCCCGGACTATGACCCCAGCATTTCCTACCCGTTTTTGGTTGAAAACCACGGCGGTCCCATTGCCAATTACGGGGACCGGTTTTCAGCGGAAATGCAGCTCTATGCTGCAGCCGGGTATATAGTATTCTACCCGAACCCAAGGGGTAGTACGAGCTATGGGGAGGCCTTTGGGAACTTGCTGTACCACAATTACCCGGGGAATGATTATGACGATGTGATGGATGGGGTAGACTATTGCATACAGAAGGGCCTGGCCCATGAAGACCGGCTTTTCGTGACCGGGGGCAGCGCCGGGGGCATTATGACCGCCTGGATCGTGGGCAAAAATAATCGGTTCAAAGCTGCTGCCGTGGTGAAACCGGTGGTGAACTGGATCAGCAAGACCCTGACGTCCGACAATTATTTCGAGTATGCCAACAGCCGCTTCCCCGGGCAGCCATGGGAAAACTTTGAGGTTTACTGGCACTTTTCCCCCCTGTCGCTGGTGGCCCATGTGGAAACGCCCACCCTTGTCATGGTCGGGATGGACGATCTTCGGACCCCGCCCAGTGAGGCAAAACAACTGTATCATGCCTTAAAACTCCGGAAAGTGCCTACAGTCCTGGTGGAGGTCCCGGAAGCCGGCCATGGTATTGCCAACCGCCCCAGCAACCTGATTGCCAAGGTCGCGCACGTCCTGGCCTGGTTTGAAAAATATAAATAATAGGCCTGGAGCCGAGATTTTGACCGGGTATCAAAATTTTTAATGCTATCCCGCGTTGCTATGTAAAGCGTCAATAGGATTCGGGTATGAGACGGAAAAAAAGGCATTGGGTCTGGAACCTCCTGATCGTGGTTACATTGATCGTTTGCGCCCTGGCGTTCACAGCACATTATAAAAACTGGGTTAGCACGGACGATGATCATATGGAAATCCTGTCCGGGATCTATTATAAGGATCTTCCTTATTCCAGCCTGAACCGTGTAGACATGGTGGATAAAATCCCGTCTATGGAGCGCATCAATGGGTTTTCCGCCTGGATGATGGAAAAGGGCGTTTTCCGGGATTCCCTGAAACCGGAAAATAAGGTATATGTTTACGTTGATGACCTCAGCCGTGAGAAGATCAGGATTTTATACCAGGACTCCCTGCTACTCTTTATGAATTTCAGGGATAGTACCCGTACCGGGCAGCTTTATGAATTCCTGAAAAAACAACGGGATTCCCTTGCCGGGGATACCAAATAATAACAAGCGCTTTTGCCATGACACACCTAGCCCTCACCAAATGAAAAAACTAGCGGTCTGTTTCCTGCTTTTGCCTGTCCTCATTTTTGCACAGAATAGGCTTTCGGTGGTGTTGGAAGGGATAAAATCATCCGAAGGGAATATACAGGTAGCTGTTTACAATCAATCTGAAGGATTTCTTAAGTCAGATCACGTCTATAAATACGAAAGCATCAAAGCCCGCAAAGGGATCATGCATATCGATATTGACGACTTGCCAGTTGGGGTATACGCTTTGGCCATCTTCCACGATGAAAACGGCAACAACCACCTGGATACCAGCTGGCTTGGGATCCCCAGGGAATCCATAGGATTTTCCCGCGCTCGGATGAAAACATTCGGCCCGCCAAGTTTCAGGGAGTGTGCCATGAAAATCGATGGCAACAGCCAGATCCGGATCGTCTTTTAAAAGAAACTACCTAAGTATAAGCAACGAAGCAGGGGTACTTATTGTTTCGTAGTGATCAGGATAACCCCGTTGGCTGCCCGGGAGCCGTAAAAAGAGGCCTCGGTATCGGTCAGGGCTTCGATCTTTTCCACATTCACATTGTCTACCAGCTGGTCTACGTCGGCAAAGGAATTCCCGACCGGGTATCCGTTGAGGATGTATAGCGGTTCGATGGGTGACCCAATGCTGATATCATGGGTAGATTTGGTAAATACCGGGACGCCGTTCCTGATCGTTATTCCGGGCATACGCCGGATTTGGTTCAGCAGGGAGATACCAATGCGGTTCTGATTTTCGAGCGACTCCTTAACAGAGGGCTGGGATGCGGTGGTATGGCCAGACGAACCGCAGGATGCCAGGAATATGGACAGGCATACCGGTAGCACTTTCCATTTCATTTCATACATAATTTGATACTTAAAGATACATTATTTTGGCGAGCAGGCTTTCCGGGAAACGTTATCTTTGAAAAAAAACCACTATGCAGGCAGCGGTACTGGCAAGCGGTGCAATTTTCGGTTTCCTGGCGGTACTTTTTGGGGCCTTTGGAGCGCATCGCCTAAAGCATTCCCTTTCAAAATCGCAACTTCACAGCTTTGAAACGGGGGTCAAGTTCCAGTTTTACCACGCCCTCCTCCTGTTGCTTGTCGGGTTTAACATGGAATTTGGCGCCACCTGGTCGAAAGCGATGGCCATCTGCCTTATAGGAGGCACGTTCTTGTTCTCTTTCAGCATATACGCCCTCTGCCTCATGGCCTCGCGCGGGAAAAAACTAAAATACTTCGGACTGCTTACCCCTCTTGGCGGGCTGATGCTCGCGTCGGGCTGGGGGTTGCTGCTATATGGCATCCTGTCCCGGGCTGCTTAATGACAGCCACAATCGTCCCTGCCACACCCTTTGTCCGAATTTTTCCTGGATGGAAAAAGCGATCGCGGGAGCAGGTATTTCTTTACCAGATAGCCCACGGCTATGGCCAGGACCAGATAGAGCAATATGTGTTGAAATAATGCCATTTTATTTTAACAATTGATAGGAGATCAATGCTATAATATAAGCAAAAAGGCTCATGGATACCAATTGATACAGGGGCCATTTCCAGCTGTTGGTTTCTTTTTTTACAATAGCCAGGGTACTCATGCACTGCATGGCGAATGCATAGAATAGCATCAGGGAAATTCCCGAAGCCATATTGAAAAGGGGCTGGTCCGTACCGGCTCTTACCTCGGCTGCCATCCTGTTCTTAATCGTTTCCTCTTCGTCGCTGCCCACGCTGTATATGGTAGCGAGGGTACCCACGAATACCTCCCGGGCTGCAAAGGAAGTAAGCACGGCAATCCCAATTTTCCAATCGTAGCCCAGGGGCCTTACGACCGGTTCGATGGCCTTCCCCATAAAGCCCATATAGGAATGCTCCAGTTTAAAGCTGGCCACTTCCTGTTTTTTGGCCTTTTCCACCAGGGAATCCAGATAGGCCGGCGCGATATTCGCTGGGAGATCCTGGTTAAGAGATACGGAGATGTTTTTTACCTCCCCCGGGCCCTGTTCCTTCTGCCGGGCCCTGATCTTGCTTTCTATGTAGGCTTTGCTGTCCGCAGATAATCCTTCCCTTTCAATGCGCTGTTCAACGAGGGTATCGGCATTCTGGAACTTTTCGGAAAACCCGTTCGATCCCAGGAACCAGAGGATTACCGAAATGGCGAGGATGATCTTCCCGGCCCCGTAGACAAAGCTCTTGGTCTTCTCAATGACTGTATATACCACATTCTTCAGCAATGGAAGCTTGTAATTGGGCATTTCCACCACAAAAAAGGTCCGGGTACGAATCTTCAGGAATTTGTTGAGGATCATGGCTGCGGTGATAGCCGCACCAAATCCTATGAGGTAAAGCAGCATCAGGGTGAGTGCCTGGTACCCGAGCCCCATAAAGCGTCCCTGGGGGATTACCAGGGCAATGATGATCAGGTAAACCGGCAGCCGTGCGGAACAGGTGGTAAAGGGGGTAACCAGGATGGTGATCAGCCGTTCCTTCCAGTTTTCGATATTCCGGGTGGCCATGATAGCAGGGATGGCGCAGGCAGTACCTGAAATTAGAGGAACCACACTCTTGCCACTTAGCCCGAACGGGCGCATCAACCGGTCCATCAGGAATACTACCCGGCTCATATAACCAGATTCTTCCAGCAGGGAGATGAACAGGAAGAGGAAGGCGATTTGCGGGATAAAGATGACAATCCCGCCGATGCCAGCCAGGATACCTTCTGCCAGGAGGTTGGTAAACACCCCGGGTGGGAGGGTCATTTTTACCCATTCGCTGGCCGCAGCGAACTGGGCATCGATAAAATCCATGGGGTAGCTGCTCCAGTCATAGATGGCCTGGAAGATGGTCAGCAGGATGACGAAGAAGATCAGGTAGCCAAACACCTTATGGGTAAGTACCTTGTCCAGGGTTGCGCGGAATCCCTTGGCCCGGCGGAGGTCCTGGCTATAGGTTTCCTTCAGGATGTTGTTGATAAACTGGTACCGGAGGATGGTTTCCTTCTGTTGAAGCCTTTTAAGCTCTGCGTTGGATTTGGTGGCAAAGGAGGTGCGGTCCTTAATTGGCTTTTTTTCGATGGGCATGAAATTCACATCCTGGGTGATGACGAGCCAGAGTTTGTAAAGGTCTTCGTTGGGAAAGGTCTTCCGGAGGTTTTGAAAATAGTCCGGGGCAATTCTCGTGGTGTCCACATTGGGTGCTACCGAGAGGTTCTTGTAATTCAGGATGAGGTCTTTGAGATGGTCGATCCCGGTATTTTTCCGGGTACTGACCAGTGCGATCCTCGTGTTCAGCCTTTTTTCAAGCAGGGGCAGGTCCAGGGCGATCCCCTTCCGCGGCATGCGGTCTGCCATATTAATTACCAGGATGGCCGGGATCCGGAGATCCTTGATCTGTGTAAACAGGAGGAGGTTGCGTTTCAAGTTCTCCACATCGCTGATGACGACGGCCACATCCGGATAGTCCTTGTCGTTCTTGTTCAGGAGCAATTCCACCACCACGCTTTCATCCAGGGAGGTGGTATTGAGGCTGTAGGTTCCCGGAAGATCGAGGATATGTGCCTTCACCCCCCGGCCCAGCTTGCAGATCCCCTCCTTTTTTTCGACCGTGATGCCGGGGTAGTTGCCCACCTTTTGCTTCAGGCCTGTCAGTTGGTTGAAAACCGAAGTCTTGCCGGTATTCGGATTCCCAATCAGGGCGACATTGATGTTCTTACTCATGGATGCAGGGTGTCTTCCAGGAGGTCCAATTCGATCAGCTGGGCGATGGCTCTTCGAATGGCGATGTGTGATCCGTTGACATTGATATAGATGGGGTCTTTTAGTGGGGCCAGTTGTACCAGCTCCACCTCATTCCCTGGCAGGCAGCCCAGCTCCAGCAACTTGATGGGCAGGATATCCTCCCGGAATTCCCGGATCCTGCCTTTCTGGCCTGGCTTGAGATGTGCAACGGTGAAACTCAATTTTTATTTAGATTGATTATAATTAAGAACAAAAATAAGGGAAAAAGGCGAGTCCTGAGTTAAAATCGTCAAAAAAAGAGGCCGGAACTGACCGCGATCATCTGGGGTAGGTAGCCTCCAAAACCTGCAGGTCCTGTAGGAGCCGGTCCATATCCTTCCGGTCGGTTCCGTTGTATACCCCGCGTATGCGGCGTTCTTTGTCGACCAATACAAAATTTTCGGTGTGGATCATATCAAAGGGGCCGCCGTCGCCGTCATTTTTGGCGACCATATAGGATTTTCGGGCCAGTTCGTAGATCTTCTTTTTATCGCCCGTCACCAGGTTCCATTTCCCGTCAACGACCCCTTTTTCCCTGGCGTAGGCTTTCAGGCGGGGTACAGAGTCGATCAGGGGTGTCACGGAATGGGAGAGTAGCATTACCTGGTCATCATCTATAAGCTCGTCCTGCAGGTCTGCCATGTTCCTGGTCATGATAGGGCAGATGGTGGGGCAGGTGGTAAAGAAGAAATCTGCGATATAGATCTTGCCTTTGTAATCGTCCTGTGTGATGGTATCCCCGTTCTGGTTGATCAGCGAAAAATCGGCGATGGTGTGGTATTTTTTTACATGCTGCATGCTGCTGTCCACCAGGTCGGGGTTAAAGTCGGATGGTTGGAGGATGGGTAAGGTTTTCCGGGGGTCCAGCGCCTGGTAGAACAGGGCTATGATGATGGCCGAAAGGATCAGGAGTACCAGGCCAAAGCGTTTGTACTTTCCAAAAAATGAGAGCACGGTCTTTTTTTACAAAGGTAAAGGACCAATCCCTGGCAATCAAATTCTTTTTGGGGGGAGCTGCTAAATGTTTCTTAAAAACACAGGCCGTTTTTGCCAATGCTTTTTTAGGAGGTGTTAAAAGTGTACTTTTGTGCGTTTTAAGCTAAAAAGCACTGCATGGGTTTAGTTACGCAGATCGTCATGTTCGTCATCATCATTTCGGTATTGGTGATCCTGCATGAATTGGGGCATTTTATTCCGGCCAAATATTTCAAGACAAGGGTTGAAAAATTTTACCTGTTTTTTGATGTCAAGTTTTCCCTTTTCAAAAAGAAGATAGGGGAAACCGAATACGGTATCGGCTGGTTGCCCCTGGGTGGCTATGTTAAGATTGCCGGGATGATAGACGAGAGCATGGATAGGGCCCAGTTGGCAAAAGACCCGGAACCCTGGGAATTCCGGAGCAAACCGGCCTGGCAGCGACTGATCATCATGCTGGGGGGCGTCACCGTAAACTTCCTCCTGGCCTGGGCCATTTATTCGATGCTCTTATTCAGCTACGGGGACACCTATATCCCGGCAGACAGCTTGAAATATGGAATATTGGTCGATTCGGTAGGCCAAAAATTAGGGCTTCGCACCGGCGACAAGATTATCGCTGTCGATGGCAAAAAAACAAAAAAATTTGACAAGGCCCGGCTGGAGATTTTGCTGGGGGATGAGGTGACCGTCGAACGGGACGGGGAGCAGATCACCATCCCCATTTCCGACGACGGGAAGGCGATGTTATTTTCCACTGAGGGGATCAATTTCATGGGGTACCGCCAGAAACCGGTTCTCCTGGATGTGGAGCCAAATTCCGTTGCGGATAAGGCCGGCATCCTGGCCGGGGATGAGATTGTGGAAGTGAACGGGCAAGTTGTGGATTACTGGAATGAGTTTACCCGGGTAGTGCGTTCGTCCAGGGGCGAGATGATTGATATTGGCCTGAGAAGGGACGGACGGCAGCAAAATGTACAACTGCAGGTCCCTGATAAAGGAATCATTGGAGTGTATGTGAAGATCGATGACCTGAGCGTCACGGATAACTACGACTTCTTCGCTTCCATCCCCGCGGGGTTTAAACGCTCCATCCAGGTGCTGACCGACCAGGTGAAGCAATTCAAGGTGATCTTCAATTCCAAGACCGGCGCCTACAAACAGGTAAAGGGCCCGATCGGGATCGTGGAAATGATGCCGAAGTCCTGGGACTGGTCCTTTTTCTGGGGATTTTTGGCCATGTTCTCGGTTTGGCTGGCCTTCCTGAATGTGCTTCCTATCCCGGCCCTGGACGGAGGCCATGTGATGTTCCTTTTATATGAGATCATCTCCGGCAGGAAGCCCAGTGAAAAAGCCCTGGAAACCGGGCAGATCATCGGCTTTGTCATCCTGATGGGCCTGATGCTCCTGATCTTCGGGAATGATATCTGGAACATCGTAAAACGATTTATATAAAGGCGGTTTTTTTTATTGGGGCATTTCAAAGAATGCCCTATATTTGCACCCGCCAATGCGGATTTGCCTTCGCGGCTCCGTTGGAAAATTGTAACGTATATTCCTCCTTAGCTCAGTTGGTTAGAGCATCTGACTGTTAATCAGAGGGTCGTTGGTTCGAGTCCAACAGGGGGAGCGCAGCGACACCTGGCCATCCACGAAAGTGGGTGGCTTTTTTTGTAGAAAAAATTGGGCAAGAAGTCTATCCCGCACGCAGCTG
>Ga0102952_1000366_pt1 | contig 17610 bp, 12 predicted proteins | sample SalPon2A_C_D1_MG_FD_78506 | JGI IMG/M metagenome (GOLD analysis project Ga0102952, IMG submission 78506) | Soil microbial communities from South San Francisco under conditions of wetland restoration - Salt Pond MetaG R2A_C_D1_MG | ecosystem: Environmental > Terrestrial > Soil > Wetlands | place... | reverse complement strand
GCGACGCCCTGCGCGCGGGACTCGCCGACACCAGCCCGGTGCTGGCGGCACAGCGCCACCGCATCGACGCCGCGGAGCAGGACCTGGTGCTGGCCGAGAAGCAGTTCTGGCCGGACTTCACGCTGGGCGTCGACTACACGGTCATCGACGACGCGCGATCGCCGGGGGTCTCCGGGTCCGGCGACGACGCGGTCGCCGTCAGCCTGGGCATCGACCTGCCGGTCTGGCGCTCCGCGTATCGCGCCGGCGAACGGGAAGCGCGCTCGCGCCTGGCCGCGGCGCGGCTCGCGCTCGACGATGCCGAGCACCAGCTCGACTCCGACCTGGAGATGGCGCTGTTCGAGTACCGCGACGCGCACCGCCGCGTCGACCTGTTCCGGCACACCTTGACGCCCAAGGGCGAGGAGTCCGTCGCGTCCTCCGACGCGGAGTATCGCTCCGGACACCGGGGCTTCCTCGACCTGCTCGACGCCGAACGCGTGCTGCTCGAGTTCCAGTTGCAGACTGTCCGCGCGGAGACCGATCGCGCGCAAGCCCTGGCCGAGGTCGAACGCATCACCGGCGTCGGCCCGCAGACGGAGATTGAACGATGAGCCTCTCGAAGACCGTCGCCTTCCTGTTCCTGGCCCTGGCGCTGCTGCTCGGCTTCCTCTTCGGGCGCGCCTTGGCGCCGGTCGCTCCGGTGGCGCCCGTGCTGCCGACGGGTCGGGTCGATCCCGGCTCCGCCTGGACCTGCGCGATGCACCCGCAGGTGCGACTGCCCGAGCCGGGACCCTGCCCGATCTGCTTCATGGACCTGATCCCGGTCAGCGCCGCGGACTCCGGCCTGGGTCCGCGCGGCCTGATGATCTCCGACATGGCCAAGGCGCTCGCGGAGATCGAAACCGCGCCCGTGGAACGCCGCGCCGTCGAACACGAGGTCCGGATGGTCGGCAAGGTGGCCTTCGACGAGACGCGGCTCGCCCACATCACCGCGCGCGTGGGCGGCCGTCTCGACCGGCTGTTCGTCGATTACACCGGGGTCACCGTCCGCAAGGGCGACCACATGGTCGAGATCTACAGCCCCGAGCTGTACGTCGCCCAACGCGACCTGCTGCAAGCGATCGAGACCACCAAGCGCATGGGGCCGGACTCCCTGCCGGTGCTGCGCGAGGCGAGCGAGAAGACCATCGCCTCCGCGCGCGAACGCCTGCGGCTGTTCGGCCTGACGCCCGGACAGATCGACGAGATCGCGGACCGCGGGGAGGTCGACGAGCACGTCACGCTGCTGGCTCCCAGCGGCGGCGTGGTGGTCCACAAGAACGCGACCAAGGGCATGTACGTGGACGAGGGGACCTTGATCTACACCATCGCCGACCTGTCCAAGGTCTGGGTGCTGCTCGACGCCTATGAATCCGACCTCGCCTGGCTCGCCTACGGCCAGAACGTCCAGTTCGAGGTACACGCCTATCCCGGCGAGCCGTTCAACGGCCGAGTGGCCTTCATCGACCCGGTCCTCGACGACCAGAGCCGCACGGTGAAGGTGCGCCTGAACGTCGCGAACCCCGAGGGCAAGCTCAAGCCGGACATGTTCGTCTCCGCGATCGCGCGGGCGGTGCTCACGCCGCACGGACACGTCGTCGACCGGGACGTGGCCGGCAAGTGGATGTGCCCGATGCACCCCGAGGTGTTGTCCGACGGTCCGGGAACCTGCCCGGAGTGCGGCATGGATCTGATGCCCACCAGCGAGCTGGGCTTCGTCGCCGCCGACACCGATCAGGAGCTGCCGCTGGTGATCCCGGCCACGGCGCCGTTGATCACCGGCAAGCGGGCGGTCGTGTACGTCCAGGTCCCCGACGCCGAGAATCCGACCTTCATCGGTCGCGAGGTCCAGCTCGGCCCGCGGGCCGGGGACTACTACGTGGTGAAGTCCGGCCTGCAACTCGGCGAGGAGGTCGTCGTCAACGGCAACTTCAAGCTCGACAGCGAGCTCCAGATCCGCGCCGAGCCGAGCATGATGAACCCCGAAGGGGGAACGCCACCGCCCGGGCACCGGCACGGCGGCGCGATGCCCGGCATGTCCGCCGCCGGCGCCGCGCCGGGCCCGCGGCGGCTCACCGCCGGCCCCGCCTTCCGCGACGGTCTGGGAACGGTGCTCGACGCCTACCTCGCAGTGCACGACGCGCTCGCCCGCGACGACGACGGCGGCGCACGGCAGGCGGCGGAGCGCATGTCCGCGGCGTGCACGGCCCTCGACACGAACGGCCTCGAGGGCGAGGGCGTGACGGCCTGGGCGAACCTGGGAGCCGAGTTGCGCGCGGCGATCGCCGAACTGCACGGCGCGGCCGACATCGAGGCTCGTCGCGCGGTGCTCCCGCGCCTGACGGCGGCGACCGCGGCCCTGCTCGACGGCTACGGCTACCGCCACGGCACCGAACCGGCGCGGATCTTCCACTGCCCGATGGCCCTCGACGGAGCCGGTGCCGACTGGCTGCAGGTCGCCGACCAGGTCGCCAACCCCTACTTCGGTGAAGCCATGCTGCGTTGCGGAACCGGTCAGCGAACCCTGCGCATGGAGCCCTGAGCCATGCTCGCCAAGATCCTCGGATTCGTCCTGCAGCGGCGATTGGTCGCCGTCCTGCTGCTGCTCTTCGCCGTCGCCTGGGGGCTGCGCGTGGCGCCCTTCGACTGGGACCTGGGGGGGCTCCCGCGCGATCCGGTGCCGGTGGATGCGATCCCCGACATCGGCGAGAACCAGCAGATCGTCTTCACCGAATGGCCGGGACGCTCGCCGCAGGACATCGAGGACCAGATCACCTATCCGCTGACCGTCTCGCTGCTCGGCCTGCCGGGCGTGCGTACCATCCGCTCCACCTCCGCGTTCGGCTTCTCGACCATCTACGTGATCTTCGAGGAGGACGTGGAGTTCTACTGGTCGCGCTCGCGGCTGCTGGAGAAGCTCAACAGTCTCGCCAGCGGCACGCTGCCCGAAGGGGTGCAACCGGCGCTGGGTCCCGACGCGACCGGGCTGGGCCAGATCTTCTGGTATACGCTCGAGGGCCGGGACGCCGACGGGCAGCCCACCGGCGGCTGGGGTCCGCAGGAGCTGCGCAGCATCCAGGACTGGACGGTGCGCTACGCGCTGATGGCCGCGGGCGGCGTCTCCGAGGTGGCCTCGGTCGGCGGGTTCGTGCGCGAGTACCAGGTCGACGTCGATCCGGACGCGATGCGCGCCCACCGGGTGACGCTCGACGAGGTGTTCCGCGCGGTGCGCGACTCGAACCTCGAGGTCGGCGCGCGGGTGATCGAGATCAACCGCGCCGAGTACTTCGTGCGCGGCCGCGGCTGGGTGCAGGGCATCGAGGACATCGGCGGTTCGGTGATCAAGTCCGTCGACGGGGTGCCGATCCGGATCTCCGACGTCGCCCACGTGTCCACCGGTCCGGCCCTGCGCCGCGGGGCCCTGGACAAGGGCGGCGCGGAGGCGGTGGGCGGCGTGGTGGTCGTGCGCTACGGCGAGAACCCGCTGAAGGTGATCCAGAACGTCAAGGCGAAGATCGCCGAGATCGCCCCCGGACTGCCGCGCAAGACCCTGCCGGACGGCCGGGTCAGCCAGGTCACGGTCGTCCCGTTCTACGACCGCACCGGACTGATCCAGGAGACGCTGGGCACGCTCGAGCACGCGATCTCCCTGGAGATCCTGTTCACGCTGCTGGTCGTCGTGTTCATGGTCGCCCACCTGCGGTCGTCGCTGCTGATCACGGTGCTGGTGCCGGTGGCAGTGTTGATCACCTTCGTGATGATGAAGCTGTTCGGCGTCGACGCGAACATCGTCGCGCTCTCGGGCATCGCCATCGCGATCGGGACGATGGTCGACATGGGCATCGTGCTCTCGGAGAACATCCTCCGACGCCTGCGCGACGCGCATCCCGACCAGAGCGCTTTCCAGGTCGTCTGGGACGCCTCCACCGAGGTGGGTTCGGCGGTGCTCACCGCCGTGGTGACCACGATCATCTCCTTCCTGCCGGTGTTCAGCATGGTCGGCGCGGAGGGCAAGCTGTTCCGCCCGCTGGCCTTCACCAAGACGTTCGCGCTCGGCGCCTCGGTCGTCGTCGCGCTGCTGGCCATCCCGCCCTTCGCCCTGCTGCTGTTCCCGCGGCGCGAGCGCGGCCCCATCGGCTGGGTGACGCACTACCTCGACCGTCAGCCCGGGCTGCGCAAGCGCTCGAGCTTCCTGTTGAACGCGATCGCCGTGGGGCTGGCGGCGATCGTCATCGCCCGCATGTGGGAGCCGCTCGGACCCACGTCTCCGGCGGGCAACGTGCTGTTCGTGCTCGTCACGACGCTGGGACTGCTGTTCGGCTTCGCGCTGTTCCAGCGTGGGTACGAGAACATCCTGCGCTGGTGCCTCGACCACAAGGTGTTGTTCCTGACCATGCCGGTCCTGCTGATCGTGTTCGGCGCGACGATCTGGCTGGGCACGGAGCGCACGTTCGGTTTCGTGCCCCGGGCCCTGGGAGCGGTCGGCGGCAAGCCGGACACCGTGCGCTCGACCACGCTCTGGGTGCGCGCCAGCCACGAGTTCCCCGGCCTGGGCAAGGAGTTCATGCCGAACCTGGACGAGGGCTCCTTCTTGTACATGCCCACGACGATGCCGCACGCCTCGATCGGCGAGGCTCTCGACGTGGTCGCCAAGCTCGACCGCGCGATCGGGAGCATTCCCGAGGTCGAGTCGGCCGTCGGCAAGATCGGCCGCTCCGACAGCGCGCTGGACCCCGCGCCCATCTCGATGCTCGAGATCGTCGTCAACTACGCGCCCGAGTTCCGCGTCGACGCCAACGGCAACCGCTTGCGCTTCCGCTACGACGAGCGGCACGAGCGCTTCCCCCGCGACCTGCAGGGTCAGCTGATCCCCGACGAGCACGGACGTCCGTTCCGCAACTGGCGCCCGCACATCAAGTCCGCCGACGACATCTGGGACGAGATCACCGCCGTCGCCGCCCTGCCGGGGACGACCTCCGCGCCGCGGCTGCAACCGATCGCCGCGCGCATCGTGATGCTGCAGAGCGGCATGCGCGCGCCGATGGGGGTCAAGATCAAGGGCCCCGATCTAGCCTCGATCGAGGCGGTGGGCCTGGAGGTCGAGCGCTTCCTGAAGGAGGTTCCCTCGGTCGAGCCTGCGGCCGTCTTCGCCGACCGCGTGGTGGGCAAGCCGTACCTGGAGATCGACATCGACCGCGCCGCGGCCGCGCGCTACGGCCTGTCCGTGCGCGGCGTGAACGACGTCATCGAGATCGCCCTCGGCGGCCGGCGGATCACGACCACCGTCGAGGGCCGCGAGCGCTACCCGGTGCGCGTGCGCTACCAGCGCGAGCTGCGCGACTCCATCGAGGAGATGGAGCGCGTGCTCGTACCGACTCCCGACGGCGCGCAGATCCCGCTGAGCCAGGTCGCCTCGATCGAGTACGTGCGCGGCCCGCAGGCGATCAAGACCGAGGACACCTTCCTGACCTCTTACGTGCTGTTCGACAAGCGCCCGGGCTGGGCCGAGGTCGACGTGGTGGAGCAGTGCCGCGACTACTTGAAGGCCAAGCTCGCCAGCGGGGAGTTCGTGCTGCCGGACGGCGTGCCCTTCCCCACCTTCGCCGGCTCCTACGAGAACCAGGTGCGCGCGGCACGCACGCTGTCGGTGGTGCTCCCCGCGGCGCTGTTCCTGGTGTTCATGGTGCTGTACTTCCAGTTCCGCTCGATCTCCACGACGCTGATGGTCTTCAGCGGAGTCTTCGTCGCCTGGTCGGGCGGGTTCATCCTGATCTGGCTGTACGGCAGACCGTGGTTCCTGGACTTCGACTTCCTCGGCGTCAACCTGCGCCAGTTGTTCCAGATCGGACCGCTCAACCTCAGCGTCGCCGTATGGGTCGGTTTCCTGGCGTTGTTCGGCATCGCCACGGACGACGGTGTGATCATCGCGACCTACCTGAGTCAGTCGCTGGAGCGCTCGCGCCCGCGGACCCGCGCGGCCGTCCGCGAGGCCGTCGTCGTCGCCGGCAAGCGCCGTGTCCGCCCTTGCCTGATGACCACGGCCACCACGGTGCTGGCCCTGCTGCCGGTGCTGACTTCCACCGGCCGGGGGGCGGACGTCATGGTGCCGATGGCGGTGCCCTCGGTCGGGGGTATGTCCGTGGCCCTGCTGACGATGTTCGTCGTCCCGGTGTTTTACTCCTGGGTGCAGGAGCGGCGGGTGGGCATGCATTTGGATTGATCGACGCACTCAGCGAGAAGACGCTACCGAGCGGCGGCCGGGAGCCGAAGATCGGGGCATGGTTCTGCTGTCGCGACGGAGGTTCCGGGGCCCGCTGTCGGCGGTGCTCACCGGCTTGCTGCTGGCCGGTGCCGGCTGTCGCGGACCGAGCGAGCCGCCCGCGGAACTCGTGGGACCCTGGCAGGGCGACGCCCGGGTGATCGTGAGCTGGTGCGCGCAGGAGCGCCTGACCCTGGAACTCGAGATCGATGCCGCGGGCGGCGTTCGCGGACGCGTGGGCGACGCGCGCCTGACCCACGGCCGCCTGTGCCGCAACCGCGGCGAGCTGGGTCGCCGGCTGGAGCTGGCGACCGACTGGATCGTGCTGGGCGACCTCGACGGCCCGCTCGTGGCTTCCGATGACATCGTGCGCGCCGGCGTGAAGATCCCCTTCGACCTGGTGGCGGGCGAGTTGCGCGGCGGCCTGCACTCGACGGGCCTGCACGTCGGCCCGCCCGGCGTGATGGTGTTCAGCGCCGCGGGGCTGGTCCTGCGCCGTCCGTGACCCCGCCTGCGCCCGGGGATTCGCCGGGACTCTCGATCGCCGGCCGGGCCTCGTGCTCGGCCAGCACCTCGTAGTCGCGCAGCAGCCGGCGAGCCACCGGGCCCGGCACCCCGTCCCCCACCCCCCGCCCGTCGATCGCGCGCACCGGGACCAGCCCCCGCGAGGAGCTGGTGATGAACGCCTCGTCCAGGGTCGCCACCTCCGACAGGCGCACGCCGGCGAGGTCGACGGAGATCCCCGCGCGGTCCGCCAGGAACAGGAACACCTTGCGCGTGATGCCCTCGAGCACGTCCTCGCCGCTGGTGAGCAGCACGCCGTCGCGCGCGCCGAAGAAGTTGGAGCTGGTGCCCTCCAGCAGCCGGCCGTCGGCGGAGAGCATCACGTGCTCGTAGCACTCCTGGTCCTGCAGCGGGTAGGGCTTGCGCTCCTCGATGAACGACGAGGTCTTGATCCGCGGCCGGCGACGCTCGAGCGCGCGCGTGGTGGCGATCCCGACTCCCGCGGCGAGGAACTCGGCCGGCACCGGCACGCGGGGCGTCAGCTCGCAGACGATGCGCTCGTCCACCGGCCCCGCGGCGAGGACGTCCAGCCGCACGCGCGCGTCGCCAGCGGGAAAAGCCGTGACCACCGCGTGCAGGCCCCGGCGCACGACACCGTGGTCGAGTGCGTAGTCCCAGCCCAGCGCGGCGATGTTGGCGTCGAGCCGCGCGAGGTGGGCCTCGAGCCACAGGAAGCGGTCGTGCCGGAAGGTCCGCAGGCCGGTGTAGACGCCGGCCGCCGCCGCTCCCGTCGGTCGCGCGGCGAGGCGCTCCGGCCCCGCAGCGCGCAGCAGGTGGATCTCGGTCGCGGCGGCCATCGCGGCGCAGGTTAGCCCGCTTCCCTCGCCGGAGCGCGAGCGAAATCGCCGCGGCGTCAGGACGTCGGCCGCGAGCCGCGCAGCACCAGGAACAGCGCGCCGAGGCCGGCGAGCCCCCAGCCCAAGCGCACCAGCCAGCCGACGATGGGCACGAACGTCAGCCCGTGGAAGACGACCAGCCCCAGCAACAGGCAGAGGAAGGCGTTCGCCTCCCGGCCGCCGCGCCCCAGGACCCAGCGGCCGAAGCAGTGAGCGGTGATCAGACCTCCGAGGTACAGCGCGATCGGCAGCGCCAGGAACAGCACGAGGCCGATCGGCGCGGTCAGGCACAGCAGCACGCACACCAGCGCGGCGATCCACGTCAGCACGCAGACCAGGAAACCGACGCCCAGGCCACGGGCCGGCTTCTCCGCCAGCAGACGCGAGGGCAACAGCGCGGTGCGCCCGCCAACGGCCAGGCACAGTCCGCCGACGATCACGCTCAGCAGGAAGGCACCCAGCCGGAACAACAGCGGCCGGAAGGGCAACCGGAACTCGTGGCGGTGGTGGTGCTCCACCTCGTCGTCGTAACGCACCCGGCGCGTCTCGCCGCGGACCACCGCGCCGGAGCGCAGCACCGGTTCCTCCCGGGTGTCGTACTCCAGGTCACCGCCGACGTCGGCGTTGGCGGTCAGCTCGACCGAGCGCGCGGCCAGCAACACGTCTTCGCCGACGGGTCCATCGATGCGCACGCGCTGGGCGGCGCCCGCCAGGCGCCCGCCGATCCGGCCCTCGAGCGAGATCCGCTGGGCCGTGGCGTGCACGTCACCGTCGATCGCGCCTTCGCGCGCGATGTGGAGCTCCTCGCAGGCGCCGTAGAGATCGCCCTCCAGGCGGCCGTTGATCGTCACCTCCTGCGCCGCCACGAACAGGTCGCCGCCGACGGACCCGTCGATCACCACGGACTTGGCGAACACGAAGGCGTTGTCCGCCACGCGTCCCGCTACGGTGACGTTCTGTCCGGCGGCGAAGAGGTCGTCGACCTCGCCGCGCACGGTGACGTCGCGGTTGCCGAGGAAGACCGGGTGCGGGACGGACTTGTCGGCGCCGACCTCCGTGCGCTCGTCCTGGGTGTCGAAGGACTCGTTGGAGAACAAGGCCGATCCTCGCTCGACGACCTGCGCCACCGGAGACCGGGACGGCAGGGGGAGCGCGGCCCCGCCGGCGAGCGAGGGCGCGGCGAGCAGCGCCAGGAACGGGAAGAGCGAGCGGAGCAGCTGGATCGAGGTCATGACGGTCCTCCGGAGGGTGTGGACTCGGTCGTAGCGAACTCCCGGAGGCTACGTCGCCCGGGCCCGCGAGCACGCGAGCGAACGGCGAGCGGTTCCCCGGTCGGCCGAACGGTCGGACGGAGGCCGCGAACGGCGAGCGCTCACCAGCCGAGCAGCTCGCGCAACGGCCGCGCGCGGCGCCGGGACACGGCGACCGAGCCGCCGACCGGCGTGCGCAGGCGCGCGGTGTAGGTGCCCGAGTCCTCCGACCGCAGGTCCTCGATCCAGGCCAGGTGCACGATGCAGGAGCGCGACACCCGCACGAACGGAGGCGTCGGCAGCCGTGCCTCGAGCTCGCCGACCGCGCCGCGCACGCGCAACCGACCCCGCGCGGTCACCGCCCAGGTCAGCGATCCCTCGACGGCGAGGTAGGCGACCTCGTCGTGCGCCAGGCTGACGATGCGGTTGCCGTCGAGGGCGGCGAGAAAGCCGATTCGCTCGACGCCGGCGGCGGCCTGCGGTGCAGCGGGCCGCCGGTCGCCGAGTCGCTCCCGCACGCGCTGCAGGGCGCGCTCGAGGCGCGCGGCGTCGATCGGCTTGAGCAGGTAGTCCGCGCCCTCCAGCTCGAACGCCTCGACCGCGTGCTCGCCGTGGGCGGTGGTGAACACCGCCTGGGGCCGGTCCGCGGACGACAGCCCGGCGCGGATCGCGCGCAGCGCCTCGACCCCGCTGGCCCCCGGCATGCGCACGTCCAGGAACAGCAGGTCGGGCCGCTCGCGCAGGCACAGGCCCACGGCCTCGTCGCCATTCGTCGCCTCGCCCACGACCTGCAGGTCGGGATGGGCGGCGAGCAGCCGGCGCATGCGCTTGCGGGCCAGCGGCTCGTCGTCGACGACGATCACGCGCAGGGTCATCGCGGCACCTCGATCGCAATGCGCGCGCCGCCCCGGGGACCGCGGTCGATCTCCAGCCGGGCGGCCCCGCGGTAGGCGAGCTCCAGCCGCCGAGCCACGTTGCCCAGCCCGCCGCCCGCGCCGCCCGTGCCCGCGCCGCGCGCCTCGCCGTCGACGAGGGCCCGGCGCGTCGCCTCCGGCAGACCGGGCCCGTCGTCCTCGACGGTGATCCGGACGGCGTTCGCGCCCGCGGCCGCGACGGTGATCGCGACGGCACCGCCGGCCGATCGCGCGGCGACCGCATGGCGCACGGCGTTCTCGACCAACGGCTGCACGATCAGCCCGGGCACGGTGACGGCGGTGAGTGCGGCGTCCACGTCGCGCTCTACGCGCAGGCGGTCGCCGAGTCGCGCGCGCTCGACGCCGAGGTAGCGATCGGTGGCCTCGAGCTCCTGCTCCAGGGACACGCGCTCCGCCGCCGACGTCTTCAGCGAGTAGCGCAACAGGTGGGCGATGTCGGCGACCATGCGCTCGGCGGCGTCCGGGTCGTCGTGCGTCAGCTCGGCCAGGGAGTTCAGCGCGTTGAACAGGAAGTGCGGGTGGATCTGCGCCTGCAGCGCGCGCAGCCGTGCCCGCAACGCCTCCTCGCGCAGCGCGGCCTCGCGCTCCTTGGCCGCCCCGATCAGCAGCCCGAAGCGCGTGTGCGTGTGCACCAGCGCGCCGAGCCCGAGGCCCAGCAACGCCGCCGCGGCGCAGAGCACGCCGGCCTCCGGGAGCCGTGGACCGAGGTAGGCGAGCGGGTGCAGGGTCAGCGTGGCGAGCGTGCACACCACGGTTCCGATGGCCACGCTCCCGGCGTCGAAGAGTCTCGTCAGGAAGATCGGGAAGTGTGCGTAGGCCGAGCGGACGAAGCGCCGCAGGACGACTCCCGAGAGCGCACCGCAGGCCAGTGCCGTGGTCCATTCCGGGGCGCGGCCGTGGAGGTACGCGAGCAGCGCCCAGGCACCCAGGGTCGAGCCCACCAGGCCGAGCGCATCGGCCAGGTACGTCCGGCCGGCGCGCGCGCGCGGCTCCTCCGCCGTCAGGGTCATCGCACGCGCTGTCGATTCCATGGGCTCGAGGCGGACCGCAGCAGGCCGCCCGCGCCCAGGATACCGGTGCGGGAGGGTGCGCGAGACGGTTAGAATTCGGACTCCCGATACCCACGTCGGGAGGCATGGGCGAGCACCAGATCACGGAACGCAACGACGACGCCGAGATGCGGCGCTTCGTCAAGGCCCTGCTCGAGGACGTGCGGGCCCTCGAGGTGATGATCGACCGGGGGATCATCGAGGCCGGCGTGCGCCGCATCGGTGCCGAGCAGGAGATGTTCCTGATCGATCGCAGCTACCGGCCGACGAGGACCGCGCTGCAGATCCTGGATCAGCTCGGCGGCGGGAACTTCACCACCGAGCTGGGCCTGTTCAACCTCGAGGCCAACCTGACGCCCCGCGAACTCGGCGGCGACTGCCTCTCGCAGATGGAGGCCGAGCTGGGGGACAGCCTGGAGCGGATCCGCGAGGTCGCCGGACAGGTCGACACGCGAGTCGTGCTGTGCGGCATCCTGCCGACGCTGGGCAAGGCGCACCTCGGCCTCGACCACATGACGCCGAACCCGCGCTACCACCAGCTCAACGACACGATGGTGCGGCTACGGGGCGGCGATTTCCAAACCCTGATCAAGGGTGTGGACGAGCTGCAGACCTCGCACGACAACGTGATGCTCGAGGCCTGCAACACGAGCTTCCAGATCCACTTCCAGGTCGGGGCGAAGTCGTTCCCCAGGCTCTACAACCTGGCCCAGGCGGTGACGGCTCCGGTCCTGGCCGCGGGCGTCAACTCGCCGGTGTTGTTGCAGCACCGGCTGTGGCACGAGACGCGCGTGGCGCTGTTCCAGCAGTCCCTGGACCTGCGCTCCGAGACCGGCGTCCAGCGCGGCAGCCGCCAGCGCGTCAGCTTCGGCGACAACTGGGTCAAGCACTCGGTGCTGGAGATCTTCCGCGAGGACATCGCCCGCTTCCGGGCGCTGATCTCGGTGGAGACGGGGGAATCGCCGCTGGAGACGCTCGAGCGCGGCGAGGTGCCCAAGCTCACCGCGCTGTGCCTGCACAACGGGACCATCTACCGCTGGAACCGCCCCTGCTACGGCGTGAAGGACGGCGTCGCCCACCTGCGCATCGAGAACCGCGTCCTGCCCGCGGGGCCCAGCGTGCTCGACGAGATCGCGAACGCGGCCTTCTTCTTCGGCCTGATGTGCTCGCTCGACCAGGAGTACGGGGACGTCACCGAGGTCATGGAGTTCGACGACGCGAAGGGCAACTTCCTGGCGGCCGCGCGCTACGGACTGCACGCGCGGTTCCGCTGGCTGCACGGCAAGCCGGCGGCGGCGGACGAGCTGATCATCACCCACCTGCTCCCGCTGGCGCGTTCGGGCCTCGCCGACCGCGGGCTCGACGCCGGCGACATCGACCGGTTCCTCGGCGTGATCGAGGAGCGCGTGCGCCAGGACCGCACCGGCTCTCAGTGGGTGTTCGACTCGCTGGCCGGGATGGGCGACCGGGGCTCGTCCGACGAACGGTACCGGGTGCTGACCGCGGCGATGGTCGACCACCAGATCGGCGGGCGGCCGGTCCACGAGTGGGAGCCCGCGCAACTGGTCATCGAGCAGACCGACCGGGAGAGCTACCGCACCGTCGGTCAGTTCATGACCACGGACCTGTTCACCGTGCACCCGGAGGACATCGTCGACCTCGCCGCGAGCTTGATGGAATGGGAGCACGTGCGCCACGTGCCGGTCGAGGACGTCGAGGGTCGCCTGGTCGGCCTGGTGTCGCACCGCGTGCTGTTGCGGATGCTGGCGCGCGGGGCGCGTGGTGAGGTCAAGCCGGTGGCGGTGCGGGAGATCATGCGTGCGGACGCGGTCACCGTGACGCCGCAAACGACGACCGTCGAGGCGATCGACCTGATGCGCAAGCACCAGGTCGGCTGCCTGCCGGTCGTCCAAGAGGGGAAATTGGTCGGGATCGTCACGGAGCACGACTTCGTGAAGGTCGCGGCGGGATTGCTGGACCGGTGGCTGCGCGAGGAGTGACCACCGACCGCCGGAAGCGAGGCCTCGAACCCGAGGCCCTCGGTCCCGACCTCGCCCGCGAGCAGGGCTCCTACTCCGTCGGCGAGGGCGGCCCGCTGCTCGTGGTCACCGGCGGGATCCACGGCAACGAGCCGGCCGGTCTGCTCGCCGCGCGCCGCGTGCTGCGCCAGCTCGAAGAGCGCCGACTACCGCTGCGGGGCCGCCTGGTGGTGCTCGCCGGCAACCTGAGCAGCCTCACCCTGCGGGTGCGCTACGTCGAGCAGGACCTCAACCGCATGTGGCTCGAGGAGGACGTCGCGGCGGTCCTGCGCAGCGACCCCTCGGAGCTGCGCCACGAGGCCTGCGACCAGGTCGACCTGGTGCGCGTACTCGAGCAACTGGTGTCGTCCAAGGACGCTCCGAACTGGGAGCAGGTAATCTTCCTCGACCTCCACTCCACGTCCGCCGTCGGTCCGCCGTTCACGATCATCGGCGACACGATCCAGAACCGGAAGATCGCCTTCGAGTTCGGCATCCCCGCCATCCTGGGCCTCGAGGAGAACGTCGGCGGGACGCTGCTCGGCTTCCTGGGAACGAGGGGCTACGCCGCGGTCGGAGTCGAAGGCGGACAGCACGACGACCCGGGAACGATCGACAACCACGAGGCCGCGATCTGGTTGACGCTCGTGTCGACGAAGATGCTCGCGCACGACGAGGTGCCGGAGATCGAGCGCCACCGCGTGTGCCTCGTCGCGGCGGCCACCGGCACGCCCGCGGTGGTCGAGATCCGCTACCGCCACGGACTGGAGGAGGACGAGGACTTCGAGATGGTCGAGGGGCTCGCCAACTTCGTCCCGGTCACCAAGGGACGCCTGCTCGCCCGCACGCAGCGCCGGTCCCACGATCCCGTCGAGGTGCACTGCCCGGAGGACGGGATCCTGTTGCTGCCGCGGTATCAGGGTCAGGGGCTCGACGGGTTCTTCATCGGGCGACAGGTGAACACGCGCTGGCTGGCGCTCTCCGCGTGGCTGCGTCGCTTCAAGCTGGACTCGTGGTTGACGCTGCTGCCCGGGATCTCGCGGCCCGAGACCGGCGCCGGTAGGTTGCGGGTCGACCGGCGGATCGCGCGCTGGCTGACGCTCGAGTTCTTCCACCTGCTCGGGTACCGCAAGCGGCGCAGCGCGGGGCGCTTCATCATCTTCGAGAAACGCGTCGAGAAGCCCCGCCGCAACTAGCGAGCACCCCTCACCGGGGCGCGATCACTCTTGCGCCGCGGCCGCGGACGGGTCGTCGCACGCCGCCTTGGCGCGGATCAGGAGCACCTGGTGCGGGCCGGAGAACGCGTTCTCCGCCGTCCCGGCGTCCCGGCGTATGTCCACGTCCACGTCCACGTCCGTCGCCGCCGTCCAGCTCGAGGTCGCGAGCGGGGTCGAGCCGTCGAGGCCGTGTACTTCGAGCAGCCGCTCGAGCACCGCCGGGTCCAGGGGGCCGTCGGGGAGCGATCCCGCGGTCGCCATCAGGCGCGCGACCTGGCGCCCGTGCCCGTCGTCGGTGATGTCCAGGTCGGCGTCGAGGACGATGGCGTACGTTTCAGCGTCGCCGAGGCGCACGCGCTCCTCCTCGGAGAGCGGCCGGCCCACGAACACGCCGCCGGAACCGAGCTGGGTGGAGTCGACGCGGAACTCGAGCCGCGCGTGCTTGCGCAGCGTTCCGTGAGCCGCGGTCGGCGTCGCGGCGGGATCGGGCTGCTCCGCGGTCTCGGTGGTCTCCGTCGGCGCCGCGTTCGGCGCGGGGCTCGGCACGGGGACGATCTCGACGTCGGCGATTCCCGGCGTCGCTTCGCCGGTGTCGACTCCCGCGGTTGCGGGACGTTGCTGGGGCCCGGCGATGGAGAGGCCGGTGCCCACGAACAGCACCGCGCTGGAGAGCAGCACCAGGATCCCGCCCAGGTCGCGCCGGCCGTCGACCGCCGGGGATTGGGGACGGACCAGGCGGCGCACGCGCTGCAGCAGGTCGCCGTCGGTCGCACCCACCGCGAGACGCGGCCAGCCGGCGCGCAGGCTCTCGAGCTCGGTCAGCGCGCGCGCGTAGCCCGGCGCGCTGCCGCAGAGCGAGACGGCGGTGTCGTCGCAGCAGCACTCGCGCTCCATGCGAATGCGATTGGAGATCCACCACACGGCGGGGTGGAAGAACAGCGCCGTCTCGACGACGGTCTGGATCAGGTTCACCAGGTAGTCCCGGCGACGCACGTGGGCGAGCTCGTGGGCCACGACGGACGCCAGCTCGTGCGGCGCCAGGCGCAGCACCGCGCTCGCCGGGATCAGCACCACCGGCGACAACCAGCCGACGACCATCGGCACGTCGACCCAGCGCGACTCGAGGAAGCGCACGCCGCGCACGCCCAGGTCGCGCGCCAGGCGGTAGAAGCGGCGGCTCAGGGCGACGGGCAGGCGTCGGGTGCTGCGGCGGCGCAACCGCTGGGCCGCGCGCCAGCCCAGCGCCAGCCGGACCGAGAGCGCGCAGACCGCGACCAGCCAGAGCACGGTGACCACCGGGAGCACGGTCGCGATCCGCCCGGCCCATCCGGCGGCGGCGAACGACTCGGCGCCGGCGGTCGACCGCGCCGGCAGCCAGGCGACCCAGGGCAGGGCCGCGGCGACGCCCCGGCCCGCGGAACCCGCGTCCCCCAGCCGGCCGAGCACGCCGACGGTCGTGAGCACGGGCAGCAGCACGCCGAGGATCAGCGCCCCGACCGCCGTCCAGTAGCGGCGCAGCGAGGAGGCGTCGCGCTGGAGGATCAAGGCGCCGCGCAGCAGGACGGCGACGACGCAGAGCTGCCACGCGGAGTGGAGCAGCGCCCAGCCCACGGCCTGGGCCATCGGTGCGGTCTGGAGGTTCGAGATCATCGGCTCGGCTCGGCTCCTCCGCGGTCCTCGATGTCGTCGAGCAGGCGGCGCACCTCCTCGAGCTCCGCGGCGGTGGCGTGTTTCGCGGAGAGGGCCCGCATCACCAGGTCGGTGGACGATCCACCGAACGCCCGGTCGACCAGGTCCCCCACCAGCTGTTCCTGGGTGGCCTCCTCGGACTCCCGCGTCCGGTAGACGTGGGAACGCCGGCTCTCGTCCCGGGTGACCAGGCCCTTCTCCGTCATGATCTGCAGGAGCTTGAGCACCGTCGTGTAGCCCGCCCGGCGATCCGGCGGGAGGGCGCCGTGGACCTCGCGCACGGTGGAGGGGCCCTGGGCCCAAAGGATGCGCAGGAGCTCGAGCTCGGAGCGGGTGGGCTGGCGGGGGAGGCTCATGGGCGGGGCGGGGAGGCGGGGTCCGGCTCCTACGTACGAAGCGATTCGCAGTTGGACAACGAAAGTTCTCGTATGTTTTTCGGGACCCCCGCCTGGGGGGGCGCAGGGTCCCCTACCGTTCGACCGACGTGGATCGGCGGGGTGACGTCCCGGCCCCGATCTTCTTCCAGGCCCCCCGCCCGGAGCGGCCGAGCCCCGCCTCGCCGCGCTACTTCGCCCGCGTGTGGACGGTCTCGACGCGCAGGGCCCGCGGACCGCTGGAGGGTTTCTCGTAGTACTCCACGACGTACTCGTCGGGGCCGTCGAAGCGCAGCACGATGTCGAACTGGGCCTCGGTGAGCATGTCGGGATCGAAGTCCCTGCCCGAGAGGGTGATCGACTTGCCGTCCTCGTCCATGTAGCCGAAGGCGGTGATGTACTGCGTGCCCCAGTTGTCGAAGCTGGCGATGGTGTACTCGTCGAGGCGCCGGTCGAATCCGAACAGGTCGAGCTGCTCCCGCTTCACCGGCCCGCCCTGGTTCTGGCCGACGCTGCGCAGGAACCGACCGCCGAGGATCATCTCGTTGGTGACCGTGCCGCTGGCCAGGGCCGCCTGGCCCGGCTGCATGAAATAGCGAATCTTCGTGTCCCAGCGGCCGACCAGGCCGGCCAGGATCTCGTGCTCGGGTCCCGGCGCGTTGCGCGCGGCGAGCTCGTCGAGCCGCTCCTGGGACAGGCTGCCCTGCTCTGGCTCCTCCTGCGAGACGAGCCGGGGGGTCAACAACACCGTGGCGACGGCAACCGAAGAGGCGAGGATCCAGTGCTTGGTCTTCATGGGCGATCGGCGGGGAACTAGGTTCGCATGACCGGCTACGGGCGGCCATCCTACATCCTGCCGGGGGGCTGTCATCCAGCCCCGCCCTCGACCATGAACGCCGATCCCTCGAACCTCGTGGAGGTCTTCCGCTCCGGCCGCGCCAAGAAGGCCCGGGAACGGGAGCTCGTGCTGCGAGCCATGGGCATCGACAGCGCCATCGTGTCCGCCGGCGCGGAGACGGTCGTGGTCGTCGAGGCTCCGGACGCCGCCCGAGCGCGCGAACAGATCGAGCTCTACGAGCGGGAGAACCGCGGCTGGCCGCGCCCCGAGGAACTGCCCGAGGTGCTCTCCGAGGGCGGCGCCGGGGTCGCCGTCTGGTGCGCCCTGCTGGTGGCGGTGTTCGTGCTCGAACGCCAGGACGCGCTCGGGCTGGACTGGTGGCACCGGGGCATGATGGACGCCGACGGCGTGCGCTCCGGGGAGTGGTGGCGGCTGGCGACCGCGCTGACGTTGCACGCGGACCTCGTACACCTGACGAGCAACCTGTTCTTCGGAGCCCTGTTCGTGGGCATCGTCTGCCAGGTCTTCGGCACCGGCCTGGGGCTGGGCTCGGTGTTCGC
>Ga0102952_1000365_pt1 | contig 17617 bp, 14 predicted proteins | sample SalPon2A_C_D1_MG_FD_78506 | JGI IMG/M metagenome (GOLD analysis project Ga0102952, IMG submission 78506) | Soil microbial communities from South San Francisco under conditions of wetland restoration - Salt Pond MetaG R2A_C_D1_MG | ecosystem: Environmental > Terrestrial > Soil > Wetlands | place... | reverse complement strand
TAGCCTTCGATCAACGGGATACCGCACAGTTTTTTCCAGCGTTCGGCGACCGCCCGCTGCACCGCCATGCCGCCACCCAACGCAAATTTGATGTTCGAAAAATCGAGCGCCTTGAAGTTGTCGTCGTGAATCAGTGCGTTGAACAGGGTGTTGACGCCGGTGATCGCGGTCCAGCGCGTCTTCTTCAGTATTTTGACGAAACCGGGGATGTCGCGGGGATTGGTGATGAGGACATTCTCGCCGCCGAAGTGCATCATGACCAGCGCGTTCACGGTGAGCGAGAAGATGTGGTACAGCGGCAGTGCGGTAATGATCTTCTCTTCGCCGTAGGTGAACAGGTCACCGATCCAGGCGCTCAGTTGCAGGGTGTTGGCGACCATGTTGCCGTGGGTCAGTTCGGCGCCCTTGGCCACGCCCGTCGTGCCCCCGGTGTATTGCAGGAAGGCCAGATCGTCGTGGCCGGGCTCGGCGGCGGGCAGCGCCTGTTCCCGCCCCAGTGCCAGGCAGTCGTTGAAGCGGCGGACGCCGTCGATGTGCCAGGCCGGAACCATGCGCTTGAGGTATTTCACGGCGAAATCGAGCAGGCGGCCGTGCAGCCCGGGGATCAGTTCGCCCATGCGGGTTACCACGACGTGTTCCACCGCCGTGCCGTCCAGCGATTGTTCCAGGGTGTGGGCGAAGTTTTCCAGCACGACAGCCACCTTCGCGCCCGAGTCCTTGAGCTGGTGGTGCATTTCGCGGTGGGTATAGAGCGGGTTGAAATTGACGGCGATCAGCCCGGCGCGAAGGACGCCGCACAGTGCGACCGGGTACTGCAGGATATTGGGCATGATCAGCGCGATGCGCTCGCCGGCATCCAGGCCGAGCGTGCCGCGCAGGAAGGCGCCGAAGGCGGCGCTGTCCCGAGCCAGCTCGCGGTAGCTGAGGGCATGGCCGAAGTTGGAAAAGGCAGGGCGGTCCGGGAAGCGCTCGAAACTTTCCTGCATGAGAGCCGTGAGGGAGCCGTAGTGGCTCATGTCGATTTCGTGGGGCACGTCTTCGGGATAGTTCTCGAGCCAGATTTTTTCCATGTAGTGCTCCCTTGATGGTTCCTGGACGTCGCCACGGACTGTGGTTCAGTCTACCCGGTTACGCCGTTCTCCTGCACACCAAGCGGCGATGTTGGCGGCCATTTCCTCCACCGCCCGCTGACGTGCTTCCCGGGCCGCCCAGGCGATATGCGGGGTGACGATGCAGTTGTCGAGCGTGGGGTCGAGCAGGGGATGGTCCGCGGGCGGTGGCTCCCGTCCCAGCACGTCCAGCCCGGCGCCGCCGAGCTTGCCCGACTTCAGTGCCGCAACCAGGGCCGCTTCGTTCACCAGGCCGCCGCGGGCGGTATTGATCAGCAGAGCGCCCGGTTTCATCAGCGCCAGGGTACCGGCATTGATGAGTTCGCTTGTCGCCTCGGTCAACGGAGCATGCAGGCTGACGATATCGGCCTCGGCCAGCGCCTGCTCGAAGGGGACGCGGCCGGGGCGTGCCTTCACGCCCTTGCGTTCGGCGACGAGCACTTGCAGCCCGAAAGCCCCGGCCCGCTCCGCCACCGCACGGCCCAGCGTGCCGTAGCCCACGATCGCGAGCGTCTTGCCGGCGAGTTCGTGGATCGGGTAATCGAGCAGGGCGAAGGTCTTGCTCCGCGACCATTTGCCGGCCCGCACGTCCGCCCGGTAGTCGACCAGCCGGGTGGTGAGCGCGAGCATCAGGGCGAACACGTGCTGGGCGAGCGAGTCGGTGCAGTAGTCGCGGATGTTGGCCACCGCCGTACCGCAGCGGCGCGCGGCTTCGATGTCGACGTTGTCGGTTCCGGTCGCGGCGAGGCAGACCAGTCCCGGCCGTGCCGTCTCCAGCACGCCGGCGTCGAGGCGGATCTTGTTGATGAGGACCACGTCGGCGCCCGTCATGCGCCCGGCGATCTTTGGCGGGGGAGTTACCGGCCAGGATTCGAATTCGCCCGATACCCGGCGTAGCGGATCGAGATCGAGGTCGCCGCTGTCGACGGTCGCCAGGTCGAGGAAGACCGTGCGGGGTCCGGCATTCTGGGAGCTCGGCATGGATCGCCATCGAAAAAACTCGCCGACCAGTGTACTGCCTGGGTCGGTCAGCGCCGCGGGCATCAACCCTCCAGCAGGCGGTCCTCCGCTTGCTTGATGGCTTCCGGCGTGCCGTAGAGCACCAGGGTATCGGTGGGCTGGAGCACGGTTTCGGGTCCGGGATCGCGGCCGACGATGCCCGCCCGGCGCAGGGCGGTGACGTCGACGCCGAGCTCGTCCAGGCGCAGGTCCGCCAGGCTTCGTCCCTGGGCCGGTGCGCCGGGCCCCAGGGTGATCGCATCGAGCTGCTCGCGGAAGGCGTGCGACTCGTCGAGCGGAGCGGCATCGCCGCGCCGGTACACGTTGCGCATCAGCGAATAGCGTTGCGCGCGCACGTCGGTCACCCGGCGCAGGATGCGGCGCATGGGCACTCCCAGCACGGCCAGGAGGTGCGAGGCCACCATCAGGCTGGCTTCGAGTGTTTCCGGGATGATTTCATCGGCGCCGGCCTGCAGCAGCTCGTCCAGGTGCGAATCGTCGCGGGTACGCACCAGTATGGGCAGGTCCTGGCGCAGCCTGCGCACGCTGGCAATAATGACGAGCGCGGTGTCCACGTCGGAATAGGTCACCACCAGCGCCCGGGCCCGCGCGATACCCGCGGCCTCCAGCACCGAGGTCTGGCGGGCGTCGCCGAAGTACACCGGATCCCCCCCCGCGTGGGCTTCCCGGACACGCTTGGGGTCGAGGTCAAGCGCGACGTAGGCAAAGCCTTCCTCGTCGAGGAAGCGGGCCAGGTTCTGGCCGACACGGCCGTAGCCGGTGAGGATAACGTGCCCGGCCACGTCGCTTTCCTGTATCGCCAGGGCGGCGGTGTCGATGTCGGTCCGGGGGCGGTCGGACGGTGACAGGCGCACCGCGATCACCTCGTTGTAGCGGACCAGCAACGGGCTGATCACCATGCTCAGCACCAGGATGTTCAATGCGATCTGTGCCGTGGTGCCGGTGAGATAGCCGTTCGATAGGCCGAGCGTGAGCAGGGCGAGGCCGAATTCGCCGCCCTGTCCGAGCACCAGCCCGGTGCGCAGCGCCGAAACCAGCGGCGCCTTGAGCAGACGGCTCGCGCCGAGTACGATCAGGGTTTTGAACACGATGAGCGCCAGCGTTCCCGCGATGATGATGGGGGCGTAGTCGAGGTAAAGGCGCGGGTTGGCGTACATGCCGACGGTGATGAAAAACAGGCCGAGCAGGATGTCCCGGAAGGGCCGGATATCGGCTTCGATCTGGGTCCGGTAGGCGCTTTCGGCGAGGATCGCTCCGGCGACAAAGGCGCCCAGGGCGAGCGACAGCCCGGTGGCCTGGGTCGCCCAGGCCGAGGCGAGCGCGATGAGCAGGGAGGTCAGCAGGAACAGCTCCCCGGAGTGGCTTCTGGAGACTTCCATCAACACCGGGCGGACCACGAAGCGCGCGGCGGCGATCATCACGACCACCACCGCAATACCCTTGCCCAGCACCACGGCAAAAGTCAGTCCGGAGGCGGCGAGATCGGCGTGATTGCCTGCCAGTGCCGGAATCAGGATCAACAACGGGATAACGGCAAGGTCCTGGAACAGCAGCACGCCGATGGCCAGGCGGCCGTGGATCTGGCGCAGTTCGAGCTGCTCGCCGAGTTGTTTGGCTACCAACGCGGTGGAGGACATGGCGACCGCGCCCCCGAGCAGCACCGCGACGACCGGTCGGGCGCCGGCGAAAAAATACAAGGCCAGCGCCGCCAGCGTGAGACTGAGCAGCACCTGCAGGCCGCCCAGAAGAAATACCTCGCGGCGCATGGCGATGAGGCGGTTCACCGAAAACTCGAGACCGATGGTAAAGAGCAGGAATACGATGCCGATCTCGGCGAGCGCCGAGGTGCCGGCGTTCTCCGGGACCCAGCCGAGCACGTGTGGGCCGACGCAGATGCCGGCGAGCAGGTAACCGAGCGCCGCCGGCATGCGCAGCCGCCTGACCAGCCACACCGCAGCCACCGCAACCCCGAGCAGTATGATCACGCCACCCAGCGGGCCGGCGTTCATCGGCCTGTTATTACGACGTTTTTCACAACCTTAGCTTATACTGTCGCCATGCGATTCCACGTATCCAGGGTGAACGGCGGTTTGCGCGCTCGCGCCTAGCCGATTCAGGTTCCCATGCATTTTCCCCGACTTTTCTCGCGGGCCCCCATGTCCGAAGGCGAGGCGCAGGACCCCGAGCGCCGGCGCCAGTTGTGGCTGTCTTTCCTGTCACTGGGGGTCGTGTTCGGCGATATCGGCACCAGCCCCCTGTATGCGGTGCGCGAATCCCTGCTCGCCCTCGGTCACGCCCCCAATGCGAGGGACGTGCTGGGCGTACTCTCGCTGGTGATCTGGGCGCTTATCCTCGTCATCTGCTTCAAGTACCAGACCTTCGTGCTGCGCGCGGACAACCGCGGTGACGGCGGCATCATTGCCCTGATCGCGCTGCTGCGCCACCGCAACCGCCCGGGCGCGGAGCGCCAGCCGGTCGGCACCTCTCGCCCCTCGCGCACACAGTGGGTTGTCGCCGGTGCCTGGGTGCTGGTGCTGGGCACTTTCGGCGCTTCGCTGCTTTACGGCGACGGCATGATCACGCCGGCGATTTCGGTATTGTCCGCGGTCGAGGGTCTGCGCATCGCCGCACCGAGCCTGGGCAACCTGGTCCTGCCCATCACCTGCGTCATCCTGTTCCTCCTGTTCTGGTTGCAGCGCCGCGGCACGGCCGGCGTGGCGGCCTGGTTCGCCCCGGTCATGGTGGTGTGGTTCGCCGTCCTGGCCGGGCTGGGGCTGGCTTCCTTCGTGCAGACGCCGTCGATCCTGGCTGCCTTCAACCCGGCCTATGCGGTGGAGTTTTTCCTGTATCACAAGGGACTCGGCTTCGTCGTGCTGGGCTCTGTGTTCCTGGTGGTCACCGGCGGCGAGGTGTTGTATGCGGATCTCGGGCATTTCGGCGCCAGGCCCGTGCGCCGGGCCTGGTTCTTCCTGGTCTTTCCCGCGCTGCTGCTGAATTACCTGGGCCAGGGCGCAATGGTATTGCGTGATCCCGGCAAGGTGCCCGACCTGTTCTTTGCCCTGGCTCCCGGCTTCGCCGGGGTTGCCGCCGTATATATCCTGGTGGCCATCGCGACCCTGGCGACAGTGATCGCCTCTCAGGCAGCCATCTCCGGCGCCTTCTCGCTGATGGCGCAGGCCATAGGCCTCAATATCAGCCCCCGGGTAAAGGTCGAGCGCACCTCGCGTACCGAGCGCGGCCAGGTCTACATACCCTCGCTCAACACCATCCTGATGATCGCCTGTATCCTGCTGGTGCTGGCGTTCCGCAGTTCCAGCAACCTGGCCGGCGCATACGGTGTGGCAATCAGCACCGACATGCTGATTACGACGCTGTTGATGTATATCGTCATGCGTCGGCTCTGGCACTGGTCCTGGATCAAGACGGTTCCGCTGATCGCTCTCTTCCTGGCCATGGATATCCCGTTCTGGGGCGCCAACATGCTCAAGATAGAAGAGGGCGGCTGGGTGCCCCTGATGATTGCGCTGGTCGCCTTCGCCATCATGCGGATCTGGACCAAGAATCGTGAACGTCTGATCAAGACGCTACGGGCGCGTACCGACGACGTCTCGGTATTCCTCGACCGGCTCGGTCACAAGATGCCGCACCGCGTGCCCGGCACGGCGGTGTTTCTTGCCGCGCCCGGGCTGGGCGTACCGCCGATGCTCAAGTACCATCTGCGCCACAATCAGGTGTTGCACGAGCAGGTGTTGCTGCTGTCCGTCATGACCTCGGACGAGCCGACGGTCAAATCGCGCCGGCGGTTGAGTATTACGCCGCTGGGCTACGGGTTCTACCGAGTGGTGATGCACTTCGGTTTCAAGCAGGAGCAGAATGTGCTGATCGGGCTCAAGCTGGCAGCCGAGCAGCGTCTACTGGATATCGACCCGGAGCGGATGACGTTCTATATCGGTCGGGAAACACTGGTGCCGGCGCCATATGGGGGCCCCCTCTACAGCCTGCGCGGATGGTTGGCGGGCTATTGGCGCAAATGGCGACACCTGCCCGAACCCGAACAGCTCAGCGTGCGCGAAGCCGGTATCCGTCAGGCACTATCCGAGCGCCTGTTCGTGCTGATGCACCGCAATGCAATGCGGGCCACCGATTTTTTCAAGATTCCGGACGACAGAACCGTGGAGTTCGGGCTCCGGGTCCGTACCACCGCCCTGACGCGCGAAGAAGAACTCGAGCGTCAGCGCCAGAGGGCGGCCGCGAAGCAAAGCGAGCAGGACGGCATCCTGCAATCCGAGTCAGCCGGCAAGGCCACCTGAGCAGAAGGCTCGGGTGTTCGCCGCAGCGTATCCCGCATCGTCGGCACGGAATCCGATTACGCACGGTCTGCGGACGGTGCGGACCTTTTTTCGCAGCAGAGGAGATGCACTATGCAATTTCGCCGTTTGGGCCGTTCCGGACTCAAAATATCCGCCCTGTCATTCGGTTCCTGGGTCACGTTTTCCAACCAGGTGGACCGCAAGCGTGCCGAAACCATGCTGGCCCATGCCTACGAGGCGGGCATCAATTTTTTCGACAACGCCGAGGTCTATGCGCGTGGCAAGTCCGAGGAAGTCATGGGCGATGCGCTCAAGCGCCTCGGCTACGATCGCGACACCTGGTGCGTGTCGAGCAAGGTGTACTTCGGCCGCGTCGACGATCCGCGGCCGACGCAGAAAGGCCTGGCGCGCAAGCACGTCATGGAAGCCTGCCATGCGGCGCTGCGCCGCCTGCAGGTGGAGTATCTCGATCTCTTCTTCTGTCACCGCCCCGATCCGGAAACACCGATCGAGGAAGTCGTACGCACCATGAACACGTTGATCGGGCAGGGCAAGATCTTCTACTGGGGCACCTCGGAATGGAGTGCGGCCGAAATCGCTACGGCCTGTGCGTATGCAGAGCGCCTCGGCCTGGAAGGACCCACCATGGAGCAGCCGCAGTACAACCTGTTTCACAGGCAGCGCATGGAAGTCGAGTACGGCCCCGTGTTCCGCGAATACGGCATCGGCACCACGATCTGGTCGCCGCTCGCCTCCGGCATCCTCAGCGGCAAGTACAGCGAGGGCATTCCAGAGGAGTCACGCTTCAACGTCAAGGGTTACGAATGGCTGCGCGACATGATCGATAGCGAACGCGGCCGCAAGCGTGTTCAGGCCGCGGGTGAACTCGCGACAATGGCCAGCCAACTCGAAGCGAGCCCGGCCCAGCTCGCACTCGCCTGGTGCCTGCGCAATCCCGATGTCTCCACCGTGATCCTGGGTGCCTCGCGTCCCGAGCAGCTCAGGGAAAATCTCGGGGCAATCGAAGTCTACGAACGTCTCGAGGATTCCATCGTGGAACGCATCGAGGAACTGACCGAAGCGGTAGCCGACTGACCCGTCTTCAGCTCCGACGCCAGACCAGGCAACGGTTGTTGGCGGGCATCGAGATGTCGTCAACGAGGTGCAGGCCGGAGTTTTCGGCCAGTGCGTTCACCGCCTCGGAATCACGGATGCCCCGGTGCGGGGCGGTGGCTTTGAGCGAGACATCGAAGGCGGCGTTGCTCGGGCTGGTGAAACGGCCGCCGTAGTTGAACGGGCCGTACACGGCGACAGTGGCTTCGGCGGCGAGGAGTGACGGCAGCCCGCCGAACAGGTGCTCCACATCCGACCAACTCATGATGTGCAGCGTATTGGCGCTGAATACGGCGTCGTAGACACCCGGCGGCCACTCATCGTCGTTGACATCGAAAGGCAGCGGCGCGGGCGTGTTGGGCAGGCCGGCCCGTTCCAGCCGCAGGCCGATGCCGGGAAGGTATTCATCCCGGTCAGAGGCCTGCCAGGTCAAGTGCGGCAGTTTTGTGGCGAAATATTCCGCATGCTGACCGGTGCCGCTGCCGATCTCCAGTACGCGGATTCGGTCGGCGAAGTGCCTGCGCAGTACGCCCAGGATCGGTTCGGCGTTACGCAGGCAGGCGCCGGAACAGGGGAGATCGCGGCTCATTGAAACGCGGGGCGGGGGGCAATCACGGGGTCGGGGGTTGCGTGTCGATCGTGGCGGAGAAAGCCTGCGCATGGTCGAGCGGAATCTTCACATAGCGCACGCCGTTGGTTTCCTCGGGCGGCAGTTCCCCGGCCCGTATGTTGATCTGGACCGAGGGGATGATGAGATCGGGCAGGCCGAGTGTGGCGTCGCGCTTCGTGCGCAGATTCACGAATTCTTCCTCGGTGCAGTTGCCGCCGACGTGGATGTTGTCCCGTTTCTCCTCGCCGATGGTGGTCTCGTTGCGGGGTTCGCGGCCGCCGGGGCCGTAGTCATGGAGAACGAACAGGCGGGTTTCGTCCGGCAGTTCGAAGAGGCGGTGGATCGATTGGTAAAGCCTGGCCGCATCGCCTCCCGGGAAGTCGCAGCGGGCGGTGCCGCCATCGGGCATGAACAGGCTGTCGCCCACGAACAGGGCGTCTCCGATCAGGTAGGTCAGGTGGTCGGGTGTATGCCCCGGGGTGGCAATGGCCCGGGCTTCGATGCCGCCCACCCGGAAGGTTTCCCCATCCTCGAACAGGTGGTCGAACTGGCTGCCGTCGGGCAGGAATCCACGTTCCAGGTTGTAGACATCCCGAAAGTGGCTTTGCACGGCGCGTATGCCGGCTCCGATGCCGGTGGTGCCGCCCAGGGTGCGCTTGATGTAGGCGCCTGCCGTGACGTGATCGGCATGGGCATGCGTTTCCAGTACCCACTGCAGCCGCAGGCCCTCGTCGCGCAGGCATTCGATGATCCGGTCGGCGTAATGGGTGGACGTGCGACCGGAGGTGGCTTGGTAGTGCAGCACGCTGTCGATGACGGCCGCTTCGCGCGTATCGGGGTCCCATACGAGATGGGAAAACGTGGCGGTATCCGGGTGCAGGAATAGCCTGATTCGAGGTGATTGGGACATGGCCTGTCGAGAGTGTTCAAATGGATGGCGTCTAATGTATTAGACAAAAATATATTAGTCAAATATAATATAAAGCATCGAACGATTCGGCTCCATGCCGTTTGCCAGGGCAATCATACATGTCGACGCGGGCTACGAGTCTTTCCCATTTGCCGGCTCTTCCGGCCGGGATGCAGTCCCATGCCACCGAGGTGTCGCGCTTGTTCAAGCTGCTCTCGCACGAGGTGCGCCTGCTGGTGCTGTGCCATTTGTCGGCTGCTGAGCTCTCGGTGGGGCAGATCAATGAACGAGTGCCGCTCAGCCAGTCGGCGCTCTCGCAGCACCTGGCCGCGTTGCGTTCCGAGGGCCTGGTGTCCACACGGCGGCAGGGTCAGAGTATCTTTTACCGCCTGGCCGACCCCAAGGTATCCAGGATCTTGACGGTGTTGCACGACATGTACTGCCGGGATACGGAGAACGGGTCATGATCTATGCGGTATTGGGAGCGCTTGCTGTCGGCCTCAGCCTGGGCCTGCTCGGTTCGGGCGGGTCGATCCTGACCCTGCCGGTACTGGTCTATCTGCTGCATCAGCCGACCAAGCAAGCGATCGCCGGCTCGCTGGTGATCGTGGGCGCTATTGCGCTGGTCGGTGCGGCGCACTATGCCTGGCAGCGTCTGGTGAGCTGGCGGCATGTGCTGCTGTTCGGGGCGCCGGGCGTCATTGCGACCTATGGCGGAGCGTGGATCTCGCAATTCGTTTCGGGCGTCGTGCAACTGGTGGTGTTCGCGGGCATCATGGGCCTGGCGGCGGCGCTCATGCTGAAACCGCCTCGCCTGACGGACGACGCTCATGCGGAGCATGCAATCCCCTGGTTGATCGTGGCCGGTGTGGGCGTCGGGTTAGTGACCGGTTTCGTGGGAGTCGGCGGCGGGTTCCTGCTTGTCCCGGCCCTGGTCCTGCTGGGCGGATTGGGGATGCACCGGGCGGTAGCAACCAGCCTCACCGTGATCGTGATCAATTCGATCAGCGGATTCTACAAGCATCAAGAACTGCTTTCGAGCGCCGGACAGGCGCTCGATTGGCATGTCATCGGCTTGTTCGTCCTGATTGGTGCGGCCGGCAGCGTGGCAGGCAACATAGTCGCCCGTCGCGTTCCGCATCACCGATTGCGCCAGGTGTTCGGTGTTTTCCTGATACTCATGTGCGGCTTCATTCTGTGGCGCAGCATTCCCGAACTGGGGAACCTCTGATCCATTCATACGTGGTCCGGGTATGAATGGATCAGAGATTCCTCGCCATTGTCCATCCCACTTGATCTTTCTGGAGGTGAAACCCATGACGGAGATGCCGATCGACTTACCCAATGCCTGTCAGCCCGAGGCGAATCTGCTTACCGGCGGACAGCCTTCACGGGCCTGCCTGAAGGCAGCGCGCGATGCCGGATATCACACGGTGGTAAACCTGCGTCCCCCGGGTGAATTCGAAGACTTCGACGAGGCACAGGCCGTGCACGAACTGGGCATGAGCTATGCCTGCATTCCGATCGCAGGGCCGCCGGATCTGACCCCGGCTGCCGCGGAGGCGCTCGATGAGGTGATGAATAAAGCCGGCGATCGACCGGTACTGGTGCACTGTGCGAGTGGCAACCGGGTCGGCGCACTGTTTGCCTTGCGTGCCGGGTTCAAGCAGGGGATGAGTGTGGACGATGCGCTGGCCTGTGGTGACTCGAGGGGGCTCACGGCACCGGCGTTGCGCGAGATGGTACGCGCGAAACTCCGATCCCCGGGGTGAGCTTCGTTATTTCCCGCCGGTCTGGTCCTGCCCCGGGCGTGGCTCCGACCGGTGATCTTGGGTCACGCGAAACCGGCAGGCCGTACGCATAAAAAGAGGGGCCGCATGGCGGCCCCTCGAGCGTCCGACCGGATCCTGGTGACTAATCACTCCCGCCGCAGGTCTTGTTGGCGGGGCAGGGCGGATAGTTCGGCTGCGCGGGCCATGCCGGGAGCCAGGCCGGCGGCGGCGGCAACTGCACCGGGTGCGCCTTGATCTTGTCCATCATCATCCGTACCGCGGTTTCGAGCTGCTGGTCCTTGCCGGCCATCTCGTCGCCCGGCAGGTTGTCCACCTTCACGTCGGGTTCCACACCGATGTTCTCCACGATCCACTGCGACTGCGGGTTGTACATGGCGAATTCGGGAACGGTGATGTAGCCGCCGTCCATCAACGGCCAGTAGCCGCGGATGCCGCGAACGCCACCCCAGGTCCGCTCACCGATCACAGGGCCCAGGCCGTACTGTTTGAATTTCCACGGGAAAATGTCACCGTCGGAGGCCGAGTAGTGGTTGATCAGCACGGCCTTGTAGCCGATGGCGATGGCATTCGAGGGCCCGGTCCCCTGTTCGCGGTTGGTGTCCATGGCGACCAGCATCCGGCGCAGCCGCTCGAGCACGATCGGGTCGATGAACCCGCCGCCGTTGTAGCGGTCGTCTATGATCAGTGCCTGCTTGTTCAGTTGCGGGTAGAACTGGCGGATGAACTGGTCCAGGCCGAGCGTCTCCATGTCGCTCAGGTAGATGTAGCCTACCTTGCCGCCGGAGAGCCGGTTGACCTCTTCGCGGTTGTGCTTGATCCAAGCGTGCAGCCACAGCGGCAGCGCATTCGCTATCGGCTTGACCCGGATCGTCCAGGCGCCACGCCCGCCGGGGTTATCGGCCAGCTTGAGGGTGACCGTGCCGTCCAGCGTGTTGGCCAGGTATTGCCAGGGGTTTTCCGACGCTTGCAGCTCGTGGCCGTTGATGGCCAGCACGTAGTCGCCTTCCGCGGCCTTGATGCCCGGCTGGTTGAGCGGGGCGGTGTAATCATCGACGGTGTTGTCGCCCTTGTATATGCGCGACAGGTAATAGCGCCCGGACTTCGCATCGAGTGCGAGGTTCGCGCCGAGCATACCGGTCGCGATGTACTTGGGTTCGGTGGGTGTGGCGCCGCCACCGACATAGGTGTGGCTGTTTTGCAGCGAAGACACCATTTCACCGATCAGGTAGTTCAGGTCCTCGCGGCAGGTTACCAGCGGCAGCAGGGCGGCGTAGCGCTTGCCAACGGCATCCCAGTCCTTGCCGTTCATCTTCGGGCTGTAGAAGAAATCGCGCTCCAGGCGCCAGGCCTGCCAGTACATCTCGTTCCATTCGGCACGCGGGTCGACGTGCATCTTCATGTTGGACAGGTCGAGCTTGTCGCCTTCGCTGTCGCTGGTGTCGGCGGGGCGGATGTACCAGCCGTTCTTCGATGCGTAAAGCAGGGACTTGCCATCGGCCGAGAGTTCGAATCCGTTCGCGCCTTCGACCAGTTGCTTGCCCTTGCGGGTATTCATGTCGTAGGACATGAGTGTGGCCTTCTCACCGGGCAAGGTCTGGCCCAGGATCGGGTTGGGGTAGGTGCTGTAGAAAACGATGCCGTTGGATTCGGCGACCTGCCCGATGTTGGCGGTCGGTACCGGCACCGGAACCGCACGCTCGCCGAGTCCGTCGAAATCGATCCTGACCGCGACAGGTTTCTTGCCGGTCTTCTCCGCGGGCTTTTCCTGCTCCGTCGCGCTTGCTTCCCGAGGCGCGAACGGCGAGGGGGCGCTCTTCTGCAGGGTCGTCACGTAGAGCCCGTCCGGTTTCAGGTTGGCGAAGTTGAACTCGCTGCTGGAAAACGCCGGGTTCTGGTGTCGTGACGAGACAAAGAAGAGGTATTTGCCGTCGCTGGAGAACGTCGGGTTCGAATCGTCGAACCAGTTGTTGGTTACTTGGTGGTTCTTGTGGGAATCGACACCGTAGATGAAGATCGATCGCATCTGGTTGGGTTGTGTCTCGGCATAGGTCAGCCAACCCGAATCCGGGGAGAAGGCGAAATCCTTCATCTCGCGCCACTTGTCCCGGGCGACCTTGAAGATCTTGTGTGAGTGGACGTTGAGCAGCCACAGGGTCTTGGCGCTGTCCGAGAAGGCCAGCCACTTGCCGTCCGGCGACCAGAAGGGGTCGTAGTAGGTAACATCCCTGGTCGAGGTCAGCAGCGTCTCCTTGCCCCCCGCGGCGGGACGGATGGCGATTTCGCTCTCGCCGCTGGCATCGGTGACGTAGGCGATGGTTTTGCCGTCCGGGCTCCAGTCCGGGTACTGCTCGCGTGCGCCGGTGGTGCCCGTGATGTCGAGGGTGTCGCCATCCTTGGCGGGGACGGTGAAGATGTCGCCGCGTGCGCCGAATACGGCCAGCTTTCCGTTCGGCGCAATGCTGCCCGAACGGATCATCTGATCCGCGTCATACCAGTAGGGCCGGGTGCGGATGCCGTCGTTGGGAACGGTGACCGGCACCTCGACCAGTTGCTCGGAGGGCAGCTTGAGGACGTAGAGCTTGCCCTCGTCGGCGAACACGACGCCGGTGTTGCCCAGGCTCGGCCAGTCGACGTCGTAATCCTTGAAATGGGTGACCTGGCGGAATTGCTGCGTCTTGAGCGAGTAGGCCCACAGGTTAAGGGTGTGGTTCGACCCCTGGTCGGAGGCATAGTAGATCGTGTCGCCGTACCACATGGGGTCGACGTCGGTGCCCTTCCAATGGGTGATGCGTTGCGTTTTCCTGGTCTTGAAGTCGTAGGTCCACACATCCTGTGCGAGGCCGCCGTAATAATGCTTCCAGGTGCGGAAATTACGGAAAATCCGGTTGTAGGCGATCCGGGTGCCGTCGGCGTCGTAGGACATCATGCCGCCCTTGGGCAGGGGCAGGGCCGTCGGCAGGCCGCCCTCGACGGGAACTTCGAACAGGCGCCCGAACCAGGAATTGAAGGTGTCGCGGCGACTGAGGAAGACGACGTTCTTGCTGTCCGGTGTCCAGGTGACGACCATGTTGTTCGGACCCCAACGCATCGGTGCATGCGGGGTCACGTCGGAATGATAGGTGAGGCGCTTGACGTCGCCACCGGAGGCCGGCATCACGTAGACGTCGGTCTGGCCGGAATATTCGCCGGTAAAGGCGATCCATTTGCCGTCGGGGGAGAACCGGGGCAACTGGTCGTAGCCGGGGTCGGCGGTCAGGCGGGTGGCCGTGCCGCCGCCCATGCCCACCTTCCACAGGTTGCCGCCGGCTTCGAACACGATGTTGTCGCCGTGCAGGGTCGGGAAGCGCACCAGGGCGCTCTGGGGGGCGCTCAGGGCCGGTGTGGCGAGAAAGGTCGAAGCTGCGAGCAGCATGGCGGTACCGACGCCTGATATGGTGAAACGGCGGGAACAAAGCGACATGGTGGTTACTCCAAGAAGGACACGGATACGCTGGGTTGCCCGCCCCGGGCTAGGCAAAACCACGCTGATTGCAGTAGGCTACTCTACTTCTAATCCTCCACACAAGCGAAAGGTAACTTCATATGCGACGATTTTCCGTAGCCTTCCTTGCCCTGGCTTTGGCAGCGGCCCCGGCGGCCATGGCGGCCGGCAACAAGGTGGGCCTGATAGATCTGCAGAAGGTGATCACGAAAAGCACTGCCGGGCAGGAGGTCATGCAGGAACTCAAGGGCTTCGGCACGCAGCTTCAGGCGAAGATGGGCTCCAAGCAGGACAAACTGAAAAAGGAACAACAGGAACTCGAGAAAAACGCCAAGATAGAAACCCAGGCCCAGCAAAAGAAGGCCCAGGAGACTTTCAAGAGCCATGTTCAGGCTTACCAGCAGCAGGCCCAGCAGGCCCAGCAATCTTTCCAGCAGAAGCGTGCTTCGCTGATGGTGCCGCTGCAGGCCAAGCTGGACGACGTGGTCACCGCCTATGCCAAGCAGCATGGCTATGATCTGATCCTGGACAGCCAGGCTGCGGTCTATAACGCGCCGGGATTGGACGTGACCGACGCAATCCTCAAGGCCTTCAACAAGGCCCAGCCGCATGCGCCGGCGCCTGATACGTCGGCTTCGCCCGCGCAGCTCCAGGGCCCGGGCGGTCACTAAGGCTTGAAGCCGCGGACCGTGCGCGGTAATGCGCGCCTGCGGGTGCCGGCGATACTTGCCGCGCTTGGTCTGCTGCTCGCTCTGCCGCTCGGTGCCGAGGCGTCGCCACCCGGACCGGTGGGCGATGCCCTGGGCATGCTGAACTCCGGCATGGACCAACTCGCCGCCGGCTGGCGCTACCAGCAGCAGGTCACCAGCGACCAGGGCAGCGAGACCCTGTCCTACGATGCCGGCCGTCCCGAGGGTGAGCGCTGGAAAGTGTTGTCCGTCAACGGCAAGCCGCCGAGTCCGGAAAAAGCTGAAAAGCTCGCCGAGCAGGCACGGGCTGCGCACAAGAAAGGCAAGCAGTCGGCGGAGGTCTCACTGGGGGTGGGCAGTTGGCTCGAGGCCAGCCACTATCGCCTGATCCATTCCGATGACACACAGCTCGTATACCAGATCGAGATGCACGCCGGCCCACACGATTCGGAGGCGTCCGGGAAGATACTCAAGCACCTCTCGGGTCAATTGACGCTGGCGCGTGATGATCATCGTCCCTTGCAGCTGACGCTCGACAACTTCGAGTCGTTTTCGCCCCGTTTCGGGGTCAAGATCACCCACTTCAACCTGCAGATCCAGTTCGAGCGCCTGGGCGCGAACGCACCGATAGTGGCGGATCACGTGAGCACGCAAGCGCGGGGCAAGGTGTTCTGGCTGAAGAGCTTCAATACCAGCAGCCAGGTCACGCTCTCGCATTTCGCCCCGGTTGCAGCCTCGGCACCCGTCCCGGCCAGCCACCACTGAGACGGTGCCGGCCTGGTCCGGGGGCCTTTCACTACTTGCAGTAAGTATCGACCCCGCTGACGCCCTTGACGGAGGAGACGATGCCCACGGCGCGTGCCCGGGCCTTCGCGTCGGGGAACTTACCGCACAACGACACTTCCCCGTGCAAAACCAAGACCCGCAGACCGAGAGCATTCAGCTCGGGGTCGTCGGCCAGCGCCTGGCGTACGCGCAGTGCGGTGTCGCGATCCGCATCCTTTTGTCGGGCCTGTTCTTTCGCGTAGGTGCCGGCCCATTCGTTGTGCGTGCCCTCGCCGGGTGTAACCGTGCTTACACAACCCGAGGCGGCAAGCACGGTTAGCCCCAGGCACAGGGCGCCGAGCAGCCTATTGCGCATGGCTGGCCGGCTGGGGCGCTGGGGTGGTTTGCGGCACGACAGCCGTGCAGGCGGCGTTGCTCGGGATACGCTTGTCGCCAAGGGACAGGTCGATATGCCCGGTGTTGACCGACATGGCGTAGGGGGTGCTGCCGCTGCCCCGCAAGGACTGGGAGTTGGACACAAAGTTGTGGTCCACGCCGGTATCGACGGAACGGCCGTCCACGGTAAACCCCACATGTCCCACGTTGGTGGAAAGCTCGACCTTGCCATAGTCGGCATCGGCCACCCGGGTCTCGATATTGCCGACGTTGAGGCTGGCCTTGACCGGACCGCAGGGCAGTTCGGCTTCTATTTTGCCGACATTCAGGTTCATTTCGAGGCCGCCGGCCACGCCGTTGACGCTACCCTTGCCGACGTTGCCGTGCAGTTTGACGTGCAGGCGGGCCGGCAAGGTCACTTCCCATTCGGATTTCCAGCCGGATTCGTGAGGGTTGTCGCAATGGTTCGTGCTCAGGCAAAGGGTCAGGGTGCCGTCCTTCATTTCGTGGGTCAGGTGCAGCCCGGAAGGCAATTGCCCGGCTTTTTCGTTGCCGGCTACCCAGCGGAAGATGAATTGCCCCGAATTGCCGGGCACTGCACGTACCGTCGCCTTGATGGTGTTGGTGTCGCCGGCCTTGATTGCCACCTGGCCGACGCTGAATTCCAGCGTCAGGGTTTGGGCTTCGCCGGCGGGCAGGGCGATGGAATAGGTCCTGGCGGCCGGGGCATCGGAGGCTGCCCGGGCGCCTACGGACAGCGTGAGCGCGGCGAAAGTCATCAAGCTCAATAGCAGTTTCATGGGGGTCTCCGTGATCACGAGGTGGCCGAGTAGCGACGGGCGGCGACGGCAAGGGCAAGCAGTCCCAGGCCGATGGCCAGCCCGATCCACATCGATGGCATGGCGAGGAAGTGGCTCACCCAGCCGGAGCCGGTGTAGAGCGGATTGGCGCTCGCCATCGACTCGGTCAGCGGTTGGTCCATGCTGGTGTTGATGGTCACCGCCGGCCAGCCGTTGAAGATGGGCGAGACGGCCAGGTGGCTGGCAAGGAACTGGAACACCACCGAGGTGCGGAAGGCGATCATTTCCACCACCCCGGCGAGCACGGGCGGCAGGAAGGCCCAGATCAGGGGGTGGCCGCGCGGTGAAATCGCCGATACGAACAGCAGCCACCCGTAGTAGGGCAGCCACCACAGCGCTTGGATGAGGAGTGCGTAGGCGAAGAATACCCACGTTCCGAACAGGGCGCCGGGCGAAGCGAAGACAGTGAATCCCTCGGCTCCGCGGGCACTTGCCGCCGTCGCGATGGCGAACAGGGCGATGAGATGGCCGATGACCACCGCGATCCAGACGAACAGCGGGCCGACGATGCCGGCCATGAGGACCTTGCCTGCCACGGTGGCGGTATCGGATACAGGCAGG